>Ga0209249_1003501_pt1 | contig 11168 bp, 20 predicted proteins | sample SaaInlV_200m_DNA_4_FD_184653 | JGI IMG/M metagenome (GOLD analysis project Ga0209249, IMG submission 184653) | Marine microbial communities from expanding oxygen minimum zones in the Saanich Inlet - SI037_S3LV_200m_DNA (SPAdes) (version 2) | ecosystem: Environmental > Aquatic > Marine >...
CGGGACCTATTGGCTGGATACCGGGGCTGAAAATGCCTGGAAATGGGGGGATTCTTTTATCGGGACCCAGACCGAGGCCGACGGGAACGAGGCCACAGACGCGGGTGAAATTGTCATGGTTTTAAAGGCGGACCGATGCACGGCTGTGGGTCTTTTTGGCATGGTCGGCCAGACTTACCAGGTGGACAGGTATGATTCAAGTGACGTCCTTTTGTCCACAACAGGCGAAGTGTCCCTACCTAATGCCGCAGTTTATGGCGATCTATGGTCCTATTTTTTTGAAGATTTTGTCTATAGCCATGACATTATTGTGGAGTTTGGGATCCGAAATATTCAGACTATAAAAATTACCATCAAACACAATACAGCAGGCGGATATTATCCGGCCATTGGGTATGCCCTGGTGGGACGAGTCACCACCATAGGTGAAACCCGATGGGAGGCCCAGACCGGGATCACTTCCTTTGCCAAAAAACAGACAAATGAAACTTTCGGATATACTTATCTGGCCCCCGGGAACACCAGTAAATATATGGATATTGACGTTTTAATAGACACGGCCGATTATGACCGGATACAAAAAACCCTGGAAAGTGTTGACGCAATTCCCACAATTTTCTGGGGCAATAATACCGGGGCCAGTTACCAGGCGTTAAATATTTTAGGGTGGTATCATGATTTTAATATGACGTTAAAGGGGCCTGTGAAATCAGAATGTAAACTCGAAATAAAGGGGCTGACATAATGGCTGAACAAATTACAACCACGGTCGGAACAATTTCCGGCACACCTGACCGGGATGACCCGGATAATTTTAACACGGAAAGTGATGCTTTTTTTGAAGATCTGCCGGACGCTATAACCGATATTAACGCGGTGGCCGGTGAAATGAACACGCTTGCAACGAGTGTTGAACAAGACGCGGCCGACGCAGAAACCGCCAAAACGGCCGCCGAAGCGGCCCAGGTGTTGGCAGTAGCGGCAGCAAATGCGACTGTTTACGCGGCCGGGACGACTTACGCGGCCGGTGATATAGTTCTGGATCCTGGCAATGATTATGTTGCTTACACGTCACAACAGGGCAGTAATACTGGTCATACGCCAAATAGTGATGATGGGACCTGGTGGGAAATGACCATTGACGATGTTGCCAATTCGATCAACAGCGCCACAGCAAAAACAACGCCGGTTGATGCTGATTTGTTTGGACTGGTTGACAGCGCCGCGTCTAATGTTCTTAAAAAACTGACCTGGGCAAACATCAAAGCTACCCTTAAAACATATTTTGATACCTTTTATGCTTATGACACGATCTGGATAGGCGCAGGGGCAATGATCCCATGCACGACAAATCCCGCCGAAACTTCAACCGAAGAATACGGCACAAATGATATTGATTCGGATATCCTGGCTTTTGATGCGGGCGCGACCGAAGAACGGGCGCAATTTACTTTAGCTATGCCCGAAACTTGGGATAGGTCAACGGTTAAGATAAAATTCTTTTGGGCAAACGCCGCCGGGGCAAGCGCATCCGACACGGTTGAATGGGGTATAAAAGCCGGGGCGTTAAGCAATGACGACGCCATAGACGCGGCTTTGGGGACGCCGCAAGTTATTACGGATACAGTAATTGCCGATGGTGATTTGCATATAACAAGCGCGACGCCTGCCCTTACAATTGGCGGGACGCCTGCCCTGGATGACATGATTCAGTTTGAAGTATATCGAAACACAGACGGGACGGACGATATGGCGGAGGATGCCTGGTTGATAGGCTGTCTTGTCCAGTATCGGAAAACTAACACTATAAGCGCATGGTGATATTATGAAAAAATACGCTAAAATCGAAAAAGGCAAGATTGCTAAATTCCGTCGGGTCCATGTTGATGATAAAATAATTGTTCCAAAACTTCTGGCGCATGGATATTTAATCGTGGATGAAACTGAAAGGCCGCCTTTTGATCCTACCACGCAAGCAAGATCGTTTGAACATAATATAAAAAGTCAAAAAGTAAAAAGGGTTTGTATCATTACTGAAAGGGTTTTGAAAGAAAGCAAAGCAAGGAAAATCCATGAGATTTTAACCCATATGTTTGAAGAAATCCGCGCCCTTTTTTATGAAATTGATAATATGACAATCAAAACGCTTAAAAATCAAGACAGTACAAAAATAAAAATTAATAATATTATAGATAAATATGATTTGAAAATTAAAGAAGTGGAAAAGGTAAAGAATAATCATAGTTTGCGAAAGTTGGTGATACCATGAAAATTTTACCTCATAGAAGATTGCATTATAGTGGTGCGGCGGGTCGTGGTTTATATGCAGGGGGGACAATCACGAATTATTTAGGGACTATATCTGCTATTGATTATGTAGAATTGGCTACAACCGGAAACGCTTCTGATTTTGGTGATTTAACTCAAGGCAGGGTAATAGGTAGTGGTGGTTGTGCTTCAAGTACCCGCGGTTTGTTTGCGGGGGGTTATGAAAGTATTAATGTAATAGATTATGTAACAATTGCTTCAATAGGAAATGCTACTGATTTTGGCAATTTAATAACTGCCGGTTATAGTAGAATGGGTTGTTCATCATCGACGCGCGGCGTGTTTGGTGGAGGTTATAACGGCGGAATGTCGGCTGTAATAGATTATGTAACAATAGCTTCAACAGGCAACGCGTCTGATTTTGGTGATTTAACACTTGCAAGGTATAGCGGCACGGCCTGTTCTTCTCCTACCCGTGGTTTGTTCCTGGGCGGTTATAAAGAAGCTCCGGCAACAGCCTATAATAATATAGATTATATAACGATTGCATCCACAGGCAATGCTACTGATTTTGGTGATTTAATTGCTGCTATGCTTTATAACCAGGGCTGCGCCTCTGATACCCGTGGATTATCTGGCGGAGGTTCTGGAGAAGTAAGTAATATTGATTATGTAACTATAGCAACAACCGGAAACGCTTCTGATTTTGGTGATTTAACCCTTGGGAGAGCTAACCCAGGCAGTTTTTCATCTCTTATTTTAGGGGTGTGGTGTGGTGGGATTTATGCTGAACCACATACCAATGTAATCGACTATATAACAATTGCTTCAACAGGTAACGCAACTGATTTTGGTGACTTAACTTTTGCAAAGATGTGGGGCGCTTCTTGTTCAAGTGCACACGGGGGGTTAGCATGATAAATTTACCGGTTAAAATAGACTTGCCGCAAGAATATAATAACATGCTTGCGAAAATTGAAAAGAATATGCCCGCTTTGTTGCACGATCAGCAAGCGTTTTTCAAATCTCAATCGCAATTTATGAATAATATGTTGACGGTTTCCCATCCAACGCCATTACGAAACTTACGGCAGATTTTAGCGGAAGTTAATAAAACAAAAACTGCTTTGGACCAGGCTTATATTAAAAATAAAAAACTGGATATCAAAATAAAAATGAAATACCGGGATATCGAAAACACACAAGATGAACTTAAAAAAGAATTGCTTGAAGCACAAATTATTCAAATTGAGATTGGTATCCAGGCAACAGAAAATTATATGAAAGGGGCAATCAGGAAAATTTCTGCTTATGTGGAACAATACAACTCGATTTTAAACCATATAGGCAAAGAATCTTTTACAGAAGAAGATTTTGAAAGGGAAGAAACCAGGTATCATATTGGAAAAGCTTTTGAACAGGCTTTAACGGCGGCAAGGTCAAGGGGTGGCTTGATTGATGAGGGAAACCATATATATTTTCAACAAATAGGTATCAACGGGGCTGTAGCTCAATTTGAAATTATTCAATATCTTGAACAAGAAAACGATTTATTAAAAAATGGTAAAGCCCCTACCCATAAAATGACTTTAATGTGGATAAATGCCCTTATGGACAAATTTCAAGATGATCCGATTAAATACGCAAAAACCAAAGGTATGAAATTATTAGACACGGAATCATTAGCGGAAGGGTAAGAAATGTTTTTAAAATTATTATTAATAGGGGTCGGTCTTTTGGTTGCCGGAAGTATATTTTCTGTAATAATAGTTTTAACGGTCCATTAAAAGGGTGATTAACGCCATGGGTTATGATGATCTGGCAGAACTGCAGAAATTTATGACCTTTGCAAATAATTGCCCGCTTGATCTGGTTGGTATGTTTAATCATTTATTCCCGTCCCTGCCCCATAAGTGGTTCACAAAGTTTATCCCGGCAGCTGAATTGACAAAGGAACTGAACAAGCAAACCGGCTGGACCGGGCAAAACCACCCGGCCCTGGTTAATTATAAATTGGTGCCGGATGATAAAATCCCGGCCATAGTGGATATTTGTAATTCAAATGAATTTAGATATTTGATCCGGTCCGGTGGTATGGATGGGCAATTTTCCGGCGGCCGTATGTGTCGCGGATTTACAAACATTGTCCGGGGGTGGCTGCCCCAGCTGGGCCTGGATGACCTGGCCATCAATGAAATAAAAGCGGAACGGTTTTTCAAAGGAAAAAGCACTTTTGGACATGACTTTTTATTCATCCTGGGAGAATCAAGAAAACTGTGGTACTGGGACGGGATTGACGACAAATTTTTCCTGGCAGCGGATCCGCCTGCGTTCAACAGGTGCGATAAATTAAATGTTTTTTTCTGGAATGTATAAATGATGCAACCCGGGGCAGAAATAGATCAGATCAAGCAGGCACTGGGGCTTATTGCCATAGTCATTGGTTTGTTGGTCAGTGGTTTATTGATCGGGGCATATTTTATTTTAATTGATCTTTTAACGGACGATAAAAAAACATGAAACTTGATCCGGTGTTTACTCTTATTATTGCGGGTGTTGTTGGTTTTGTTTTCAAAATTATCTGGGACTGGTTTATGACCGGCAGAACTGAAAAGGGGCTTTATGTGGAAAAGGACCACTGTGAAAAATTTCGCGAAAAATGCTGTATGCCAGAATTAAAAAAGGAAGTGGGTGTCATAGAAAACAGAATGGATGCCGCTGAAAAAAGTCTGGACAGGGGCCGGGAGGATTTCCGGTTGTTAAGAAAGGATATAAGTGAAATAAATTTGACTCTGGCAGGCATGGCAGAAACTTTAAAATTTTTTTTAGGTGATAAAAAACTTGTATAAATTTGGTAAAAAATCAAAAGAAAAATTATCCGAAGCAAACGGACCCCTGCAAAATGCCGCCCGCCTGGCGCTGGAATGGCAGGCCATGGACTTTGCAGTTATTGAAGGGCACAGACCCAGGGCAGAGCAAAAACGCCTATATATCCTGGGAAAAAGCCGGGTTTTATATCCTGATGGCAAACACAATAAAAAGCCGTCTGATGCCCTGGACATTGTCCCGGTTATTAACGGTAAAATTTCCTGGGAGTGGGTCCACTGTATCCATCTTGCAGGTATTATCATTGCGGCTGGCCGGTGCCTGGGCACAACAATCCGCTGGGGCGGAAACTGGGATCAGGACGGCGAACCTATCACAGACCAGGATTTCCAGGACCTGGTCCATTATGAAACAAAAGGAAAAATATGAAAAAATTTTTAATTTTATTGATTCTGGCAGGATTGATTTTTTTGCTTACAGGCTGCGAAACAATCCAGAAAAAAAATATTCTTTTGGTTTATAGTGGTTTTGGGGTAGATGTTTACTATAAATCAACTGCCTGCCCGGATATCCCCGGTGCCCCGAAAAGTCCGGCTGAATTTTTAAACCCTGCAGGCCAGGTGGAAGAATGACGGCCATCGGATCCATGCCCACGTCCCAGGTGATCGACTATAAAAGATCCCGCCTGGTCTTTCCGTTTTTTTTTCAAAGTGATGTTTTAAAAGACCTGGGTTTAAAAAACCAGATCCTGATCCCGCCTGATTTCGAAATGGACTGGGAAAGTGTACCATTTATAAAAGGGACGTCAAAGATCGCCGGATTGATTCATGACTATTTATGCCGAAAAGATTCAGATCCCCTGGTCACAAAAAAGATTGCAGCTGATGTCTATAAGGAATTTTTAATTTTCCGGGGCGCGTCCTGGTGGCGCTGGCGGGCAAAATACTGGACGGTCAGAATGGCGCCCAATTATTTCCACAAGCTTAAGGTTTTAGATCATATCATCTGATCCAGCCCTTTTTTTTGGTATCAATTCACGCTGCCGGCAGCTGACGCCGGCGGCTTTTTTGGTATCATTTTTCTGATCATCCCAGACCCGGCCCTGTCGGATCCGCCGGGGACCCTGTTTTTTTTGGTATCATTTTATTGTCTGCAGACGCGTCCAGGAGAGTCATTTTGATACCAATATCATGACCAGGTCCGGATCGATCCGGATCTTTTTGGTATCATTTATTTTTGATCACTAAGTGATCAAAATTTTTCTTCCAAAAAGCTTGAAAGCTGGTCGGGATGGGGTGATTCGAACACCCGGCCCCAGCGTCCCGAACGCCGAGACGTATATTTAACGCCTTGTTTTTATTAAATAATTTGGAGTTTTTTTTGATCACTAAAAGTTAGTGATCAGGCACTACTTTGCCCCTGCATCTTGTTTCTTTTGTCCTTTCAATACTTTGCTGAAATTAATTATTTTTTCGTTTTCTGCCGGGTCGGGTGTTTGCAGGTCCGGCAGCCGGTCTATTTGTTTTCTCAATAATTTTTTTGATATGTGTTGATAAATTTGTGTTGTGGTATCGGTCCTGGAATGACCGGCGATCTGTGAAACCGATTTTAAATCCCCGTCATTTTCTAACATCATTGTGATGGCTGCATGACGAAAATCATAGGGCCTGATCCTGCGGGTGATCCCGGCCCGCCTTTTTGCCGCCTTAAAAGCATTTTTAACGGTTTTTATAGGCAGGTCATTAAAAGAAATAAGATTGTTGCAAGTGTTTTTTTTGTCCTGTTTTTTCCATCTTTCAAGATCTTTTAAAAGTTCATCATGCAAAGGGACCACCCGAAAAGGGATCCCTTTTTTTTTGGCTGAAATTATAAATATTGTTTTTTCATCAAAATCAACGTCTGCCCAGGTCAGGCGGAAAAGTTCTGTGGCCCCGGGGCGCAACCCTGTGAAAAAAGATATTTTTAAGGCCCGGATCAGGTGCGGGGCGGCCTGGGCAATAATGGCCAGGGTTTCTGTTTTGGTCGGCGGTTTTATGATGGCATTGTCTTTTTTGGGTTTTTTGTGACCCTGGACAGGGTTTCTGATAATGTAATGATTGGTCACAGCCCAGTTTAAAATTGCCTGGATGTCGCATAATTCCCGGTGGACGGTTGACCGGCTGATAAATCGGGTGGATCCATCCGGGTTTTTTAGCGTTTTAATTTCAGGTTTTTCTTTTGTCCCGGCCATCACAGTGCGGGCAGTTGAAAGTCTTTTTAAGACATATTGATCCAGTTTTTTATGGGTGATCCCGGGCGCCTGCAAATGGCCGATTTCCGGCAGGATGATTTTTGATAATTTATAATTTAATGCGTCAACTGTTGACTGGGCCAGATCGGTTTTTCTTTTAATGGTCAGATATTCAACGGCCAGTGATTCAAAAAGGACGCTTTTATCCAGTGGGTCCTGAAAATTGTATGGTTTGATTGCCCCGGCATTTTTCAGGCCCAGGTCATATTTTTCAGCCTGGGATCTGGCAGCCAGGCCATGGCCGAAAAATTTTCTTTTTTGTTTTCCTTTAATATAATACTGGCAAAAATGCCGACCGTCTTTTGTGGTATGAATACTCATTTTAATGCAAACCAAAACCGCCGGTAAAAAAGAACAGGATCAGCAGGACCACTATCACAACACAAACAATATTTAATGTTGAAAAATTCCAGCTGCCGCACTTGGGGCAGGATTTTGCTTCCTGGGCGATTTCATGTCCGCAGTTTTTGCATTCTACTAATTTGCTACGTGTAAAAGTCATGTTATATTAGCTCCATTTTTCATAAGCTTTTCAACTGTCTTTTTTTGTTTTCTTAGATTATTTTGTTGTTCTGCAATTTGATTCTGGATTTTTTTAATTTTGAATAGTTCTTTAAACAGGTCTGTTTGAAAAGCCAATTTATTAGCCTTATCCATATCGGTTCCTTGGCCAATATCATGCAGCATATTTGAATCGCCCATGGCCAGTTCTATTTTATGTTTGCACAGTTTTGAAAATCGTCCTGCAGGACAATCGCAATGGATAGTCAGGGTTTGTTTTGATTTTGTGAAAGTAACAGAGTATGTTACATCCTTGCTGGAGCTTTTTGCTAATAGTTTTATTTCCATTTTCCATTCCTTTACTAGGTAATATTACCTATATACGAAAAGGTGTTTTTTTTTTGGTGGTAATGCTGCCCGGGTAAAAATCACTAAAATAAATCAAGGCGCCTATCGGCGCTGTCCTTCCCCCGATGCGGCGTCCCTGCTAATTTCCTTTCCTTTATCTTTGCATTTTTTTGAAATTTGGGACAATTCAAATTTTACTTGATTGTAAAGCCGTTTAAATGTCCCGGGGTCCCGTTCTTCTATTTTGACCAGTAATTTATTGAATTTTGTTGCTGTTTTTTTGTCTGAAAATTTTTTAGTCGCATTATAATGTTCTTCATCTTCAATGGTTTCAAATCTGATGACATTTTCCAAATCTTTTTTTTTAACACCTATCATGGTGTCATAATCATAGCCTATTTTTTTTGCAACAAACCGCCGCCAGGTTTCATCCCCGCATCTTTGTTTAGAAAAAATTTTTGCAATCTGGCCCTGTGAAACTCGAAAAAAATTACCCAGTTCAGCCTGGGTCCCTTCAAAGTGTTCAGACTGCCATTTAAAAAGGCTTTCACAAAATTTTTCTTCTATTTTTTTCATATATTCCTAAATGGAATACCATATATTTTAATCCAATGTGGAATTTTTTCCTTGACAATTATTCCAACCTGGAATAATTAGCATAATTATGAAAATAACAATTACAAAATTAGCAGCGCAAATCGGTATCAGTCAGGGGTTTTTGAGCAACATTTTAATAGGTCGCAGGCGGCCGCATTATAAAACAGCAAAAAACCTTGCCGCTGCAACAAACACAGAACCGGTACTCTGGTTGGAAGGATCCCCGGAAGAAATCAAAAAAGCATTATCCAAAAACAGGGAGGCAGCATAATGGCAAATGATATCACAATCACTTTTAAAGCACCCACAGAACTTGCTGACCTACTGGGCAAAACTGCGTTTGATATTGACAAGGGAAAAAGTGAAGTAATTAGAGCGTGTATTCTGTTGAGTATAGACACGGTGCAGGCGGTCCCATCTTTGGTAAACAGAATACAAATCGAAGATAGAAAGAGCAATAATATATAAGTAACACCTTTGTATTATATCGGTATTACCAGGCTTAAAAGGATAACAATGGCAATCCCTAAAATTGATCAAACAGATTTTTTATTAAATACCATTAATGAAATGATCAGGGATCTTGAATTGCGCCGGGCTGAAATCCTGGCCACAAGACCGCCCAGGATACAGCCAGCGCTTATCAGTTCTTTTAAGGATGCAGATGGAAAAGTCTTTCATATTAAAGGGAGAAAAAAAGCATGAAAATTAAAAAATGTCTTATCGGATTTTTTGCAATGACGGCCTGCCTATCGCTTTGCATGGCCGGTGGTGATGCCCAGGCCCCTGGTGATGCCGCCCAGGTTTGGGTTTGTGTCGGCGGCCTGATTGGTTTTGCCGCGTCCCTTTTTATAGTGGCACAATTATCCAGGTCAAATTAATTCTACGCAAGGAGCGGAGCAAATGAAGTGTGAAAATTGTTCAAATCTGATGGAAATCAAAGGAAATCCACAATTTCATCATGACTATGTGGAATATGTCTGGATCTGCAGGACCTGCGGCAAAACCAAAATCACAAGGGACTATAAATAAATGGGATATATAATCGCAATGTCGGGCACCCATGGGACCGGCAAATCAACAGCTGCAGGAAAAGAATATCGTGACCTTAAAATAAATTATCCTGAAAAATCGGTCAAAGTAATTACTGACCTTGAAAACAACAAATATTATCCTATCAATAAGGATGCCACCCCCAGATCACAAGCCTGGCTATTTGTTAACCATATTAGAAACGAGCTTAAATACATTTCTTTGTTTGATATTGTTGTCATGGACAGGACAGTGGTGGACATTATCGGATATACGGCCGCCCTGGGATTTGTTGATCAGGCAGAGGGTATGCTTTCTTTTGCCGCAACCCATATGTCGATTTATAAAAAAATCTATTTTAGAAAAATTATTGGCAATCCATACAACCACGCGGACGGGATCCGCGAAACCGAGGACCGATATTTCCGGCATGACGTCGAGGCTGCCATTGATCATGGTTATGAAATTTTAAAAACAAAAAACCAGTTTCCAGGTGAACTTTATCATGTCTGAAAAAAATCGAGGCGGATACTGCAGAACATATAAAGCCTGCCGGGCATTGGAATCATTTGTTTTAAATCCTGATGTTTGCTGGACCTGTACTGCATATGATCCGATTTTTAAAAATGTAGATCCTATGAAATTCCACAAAGTGCTTTTTCAAAAATCAACGAAAACAATAATGGAAGAATCAAGGAGAAAATCAATGGAAAAAATATGCACAAAATGCAACGAGCCAAAACCGGCAAATAAGGAATATTTTTTCGGCAATAAAAAAGCAGCTGACGGTTTATGTGGTTGGTGCAAAGTCTGCCATAATAAATCCACCAGGAAAAACAAACCGCCTGTCAAGGCAACGTCAAAGAAAAAACCGATTGTAAAAAAGCCGGTTGAAAAAAAACCAGAAAAGAAAACAAACAGCGTCCTGGATGAAAAGGCCCCCGTCCTGACAATTGATTTTACCGGCCATGAAAAATTATTAACCGATCTGCAGGAGTATGCAGCAAAAGAATTCAGAACGCCTGGAAATCAGCTTTTGTACTGGCTGGCAAATTATGAATTGGAACTGGCCCAAAAATGACAGCAACAACAATACTAATTCTGATTTTATGTCACCTGCTTTTTACCCTGGGTCTTTTAATCGGGTGGAATCTAAAGGAGTAAAAATATTATGGCTTGCATTTTCAGACCGTCAAAAGAGGCACAAAAAAACATTGAAAAGATCAAGGCTGATCATGATTTAAAAACTAATTCAAAGGCCCTGGAATATGTCCTTAATAATTTTGGATTGATTGAAAAGCAATTA
>Ga0209249_1003502_pt1 | contig 11167 bp, 8 predicted proteins | sample SaaInlV_200m_DNA_4_FD_184653 | JGI IMG/M metagenome (GOLD analysis project Ga0209249, IMG submission 184653) | Marine microbial communities from expanding oxygen minimum zones in the Saanich Inlet - SI037_S3LV_200m_DNA (SPAdes) (version 2) | ecosystem: Environmental > Aquatic > Marine >...
AGAATGATCTTTTATTTAAATCTGAAGAGATAAAGATTGTTCCGGGGCTTTTTTCTATGGCTAAGAAAAAGAAAAAATTCTATTTTAAATCCAAGGCTTTTGGCGGTGTTGTGAAAGGTAATGGTTTTGTTTCAGGAGATACTTCAGGAGGAGTGGTAAATATCGATGCTGACTTTAAAGATATCCTGATAGATGAAATACCTGCAGTTCAAAATTTTTCAGGTTTTCATATTACAGGAAGTGTTGACGGAAAAGTTTTATACAAAAATGAAAGTAAATCCGGGGATACATTGAACTCTTTCTTTAATTTAACCGGATGCAGAGTGGAATTTGCTCCTGATTTTTTTAAGTTGGAAGATGGATTGATTTTTGATTACATTAAGGGAGAATTATCATTCAGTAACCGGAGGCTGGAAATCGAAAAATGTGATCTCAATGGACCACAGGTAAACGGGACTATTACCGGCTCTGTTATAGTAAATGACCCTGCCAGCATGAGTATATTGGATATAAACGGGACAATAGGGCCAGAGGGCTCTTTTCTTTCCAACGTTGGAATGGGGGTACCTTTGGGGATTTTCCTTAAAGGTAAATCCGGTGAAAAATCAATACCTTTCAGGATATACGGAACTTTTGATAAACCTGGTTTTTCCTTGAATTAGACTAACAAACAATATAACGCAGTAAATGGAGACTTTTCACTAAGCTGCTCACATACTTTTTTTATGATTTAATTAATAATACTCTATGAAAATTTCTTTTGCCATAGTAAACCTGATTTTTTTTGCTGTAAACGGTTTATATCTGACAATATCATCAAAAGGTGACAACGTTTTGCTCGACAAGATATCTGGTAATGAGGCTTCGGCTTCCATAATTGCTGTTAATAAGCCATTTTCAGAATACGGGAAAATAATTGAACGAAATATCTTTAATATAAGTACTGAAAGAGGAAAGGCTGATATAATTGACCTTAAAGCACTAAAACAGACCAAGTTGAACCTTAAACTATGGGGTACTGTTTCAGGGGAAAATGGTGGGTCATATGCTGTTATTGAGGAGACTAAGACCAGGAAGCAGGCTCTCTACAGAATTGGTGATACTATACAGAATGCCAGAGTTAAGATAATTCTGCGAGAAAAGGTCGTCCTGAGTGTCGACGGCAGGGATGAAGTACTCCAGATGAGTGACAAGAACATTGGCAGGAATAAAAGAGTAACAAGTGGAAAAAGTGAAAAAAGATCATATTTAGGAAAAGGTTTTTCTTCCGCTACAACAAGAACTCAGCGTATCAGTATAAATCGTTCGAAGATTGACAATGCACTTGGAAATATCAATGAATTGATGAAGCAGGTTTCGATACAGCCGCATTTTAAAAACGGCAAGCCTGACGGTCTTATACTCGGACGGGTCAGGCCTAAGTCTTTTTATAGCGAAATGGGATTAAGCACCGGGGATATCATCATAGGTGTTGACGGTCAGGATATTGAATCTGTTGAAGATGCTTTAAAGTTTTATCAGAATTTACAGACGGCTTCTAAAGTGGAAATACAGATAAAGCGAAGAGGCCGGGTTAAAAACATGGAATATAATATAAAATAATCATAGAATCACAGGATAAAAAAAATCACAGGATAAAAAAATGAGGATAATAAAACTACAAGTTATTATTTCTATATTGATATTAATCTTTCTTTTTCCACGGTTCGACATTGTGGATGCTAAACCTGTTCAAAGCCCGGGTAATGAAAAGTCATTATTGGAAAGTACAAACCAGGTAAAGAACAATTCAAGAGCAGAGCAATTCGTTTCTATTGATTTCAACGATGTGGATATAAAGGTCTTTATTAAGTTTATAAGTGAGCTTACAGGTAAAAATTTTATTGTGGATCATCGTGTAAAGGGGAAGGTGACAATAATATCTCCTTCAAAGATTTCTGTGAAGGAGGCTTACAAGGTTTTTGAGTCTGTTCTTGATGTTCACGGGTTTGCTACTGTTAAGGCTGGTGAGGTTATTAAAATTGTTTCCTCGCCCAGCGCGAAGACGATGAATGTTGAAACTTTATTGAAACGTGAAGCGTCATCTGCAGAAGATAAAGTCGTTACACAGATAATTAGACTGAACTATGCCAACCCTGACGAAATAAAGCGTCTTCTTTCGCCATTAATTTCAAAAAACAGTGTTATGCTTGCTTATTCGCCGACAAATACTCTTATCGTAACAGATATGTATTCAAATATTAAACGACTAATAAAAATTATAAAAAATATTGATGTTACCGGCATTGGTAACGAAATTTCGATAATTCCCCTAGAATTTGCAGATTCGAAAAAGTTTTTGAGAACCCTCGAGTCGATTTTTAAGTCATCCGGTAAAAGCAAGGCCAAGTCAAGGATTGATACGGCCAGGTTTGTTTCTGATGAAAGGACAAATACTATAATTGTTCTTGCAAATCAATCCGATACCGAAAGAGTAAAACGGCTTATTAGAATACTGGACAAAGCGGTGCCCAGGGGAAAGGAAAAGATTCATGTTTACTACCTGGAAAATGCTACCGCCGAAGATCTTGCAAAAGTACTTCAATCTCTTTCTTCAAAACCGGGAGCATCTGAAAAAGGAAAAAAGGCCCCAATTGTATCGGGATCGGTTAAAATTACCGCAGATAAGTCCACAAACAGTCTTATTATCATGGCTGAAAAGGAAGATTATCTTGTTCTTGAAGAAATAATAAAGAAGCTGGATATTCCAAGGTCAATGGTTTATATCGAATGCCTTATCATGGAGGTGAATGTAGACAAGGGTTTAAATCTTGGTGCTGAATGGGTCTCAGGCTCAAAGGTAAGTCATAATGGAACAGACGGTGCAGCCGGTGGCGGCTTTAACGCAGGAACCGGTAACCTCGCCGGTATTTCAGGAGTAAACAGTGCAAATGCTAGTATATTACCCCTTGGGTTTTCACTTGGAATTTTTGGAGAGGTACTTAAAATCGGTGATGTAAGTTTCCCAAGCCTTGGTGCCGTAATACAGGCATATCAGAAAGACAAGGATGTTCATATACTTTCAACTCCGCAGATTTTAACTACCGATAATGAAGAAGCGACCATTACAGTGGGAAGAAACATACCATACATGACAAAAACGGAATCAACCTCAACAAGTGATTACCAGAATTTTGAATACAAGGATGTGGGGCTGTCATTGAAGATTACTCCCCAGATAAACAAGGACAAACTGGTCCGCCTTAAGATAATCCAGGTTGTGGAACGGCTGGATTTAAGTGCGATGACGACAAGCCTTCCAACACAGCCTACCACATTAAAACGTACAGTGGATACTACGGTTATTGTTCAGGATAATAATACCGTTGTTATAGGAGGGCTTATCGATGATATGATTTCCGATACACAATACAAAGTCCCCTGCTTTGGAGACCTTCCGGGTGTCGGCCTGCTTTTTAAATCCGTCGGTAAATCAAGGGAAAGAACAAATCTTTATGTATTCCTGACGCCTCGTGTTATATCCGATAAAGAAGATATCAAGCAGATATATACCGAGAAGAAGGATAAGATTGACAGGATAAAGGAAGGAAATATCAAGATGTATGAAGGAAATGAAAAATAATTAAGAACCGGGATTGCAGTCCTTTTTAAATCCGGTTAAATTATTGGACAAATTAAAGTGTGTTTGAAGTTTCTTATATCTTATTATGTTATTAATAGCTGCACAATAAATCAGTCAAAATTATATAAATGGAAAAAAACCTTTTTGATATACTTAATGAGTGTCTTGGTGTTTCCGAAGAAGATTACAGGGATGCTAAGCTACTTCAAAGCAAGCAGGGGGGGAGCACAGGTGATATACTTGTTGAGAACGGTGTCATCACTGAATCCCAGCTTCTCGAATCATTAAGCATAAAATACAATATACCATTCCAACCGGTTCTTTCATTGGAGAATGCCCGAACGGAGCTGACTGAAAATATGCCTATTCAGTTCCTTAAAAAATACTTCATGATTCCTATGGCAAATATTGATCCGGATCATGAACCTTCTGAAAAACAGGATGATGGTGAGAACCAGAAACAGATATCCGATATTGTTTTTGCGATAAATAACCCTGCCTGTTTTCATGCTTTAGATGATCTGGTCAGGATACTTGGCATCAGGAAATATAAAGTTGTTTTATCTTCCAAAGAGTCTATACTTTCAGCTATTAATACCGCATATGATCACAGAAGCGGGTCTGCAGAACAGCTTGTGCAGGATATGGAAGATAATGGAAGCTCCATAATAAGTGAAATTGAACAGACGGCCGATCTTCTGGATGATACCAGTGATGCTCCTTTAATAAAACTCGTTAATCATATAATTTCTCAGTCTATAAAAGCCCGTGCCAGTGATATTCATATAGAACCCTACCAGAATAGTTTCAAGGTCCGTTATCGGGTTGATGGTATACTTTACGATCTTCTATCTCCTCCAAAGCATGTTCAGCCGGCATTGATCTCCAGGATAAAAGTAATGGCAAGACTGAATATTGCAGAAAAACGCCTTCCCCAGGATGGACGAATAGAAGTAAAAAGGGGCGACCAGGATATTGATATAAGGGTTTCGACAATCCCTACTTCATTTGGAGAGCGTGTTGTTTTAAGGCTTCTTAATAAATCCACTTCTCTTCTCAGTCTTTCCGAGCTGGGACTCAATTCTGAAAACCTGGAAACAATAAAAAGACTTATAAAATCTCCAAATGGCATTATTCTTGTTACCGGCCCCACAGGAAGCGGTAAAACGACCACTCTTTATGCAGCCCTTTCTTCAATCAATACACCGGAAATTAATATTATAACAATTGAAGACCCGATTGAATACCAGCTTAAAGGCATTGGTCAGGTTCAGGTTAACCCCAAAATAGGGCTTACCTTTGCCAGTGGTTTGAGATCTACAGTAAGGCAGGACCCTGATGTTATACTGGTAGGTGAAATAAGGGATAAAGAAACTGCAGGGATAGCAGTTCAGGCTGCACTTACAGGACATCTTGTTTTTTCTACAGTTCATACAAATGACTCTGCCAGTGCTATTACTCGTTTAGTTGATATCGGGGTTGAACCTTTTCTTCTTTCCTCTTCAATTGCAGCAGTTGTTGCCCAGAGGCTTATAAGAGTTCTTTGCACTGAATGTCGTATGCCCTATGAACCTGATGATGAGGCCATGGAAAGCATTGGAGTTGGTGCTGAAGTTTTTAAAGACAAGGTTATATATCGTGCGAAAGGATGTCCTGATTGTTTTAACACAGGTTACAGGGGGCGGAAAAGTATTTTTGAAATAATGATTCCGGATGAAAATCTGAAAAAGATGATATTAAAGACGCATGATTCAAACCAGATAAAAAGCATTGCATTAAAAAATAACATGGTTAGTCTCCGTCATGACGGAATACAAAAAGTTCTTGATGGAGTCACAAGCATAGCTGAGGTACTTAGGGTAACCCAGGAGTAGCAAGGGCTTTATATGAAACTTTTTAAAATACAAAAATTTCATGCCTGGACTTTATCATGCTTTTTGTTTTTGTTCCCGTGCTACGGTTTTTCCGAAGAATATGACTTTCATGCGGAATATGTTGAAACGAAGCACGTTAACAAATATAAAAATGCAGAGCATTTTGATGGTAATCAAAAAGAAGGTGGAACGCCCTTATTAAGTATGGTCAGTTTTTTCAGAAAATACTTATCAAGTGTTGATAGTGATCGTTGTTCAATGTCTCCCACCTGCTCTGCGTATTCGGCTGAAACATTAAAAGAGCATGGTGCTGTTATTGGGTGGATTATGACATGTGATCGTTTGATGCGATGCGGTGGTGATGAGTATAAAAATAGCCCGAAATTTTTCAGGAATGATGAAATTAGCTGCTATGATCCTGTAGATAATAATGATTTCTGGTGGAAATAACCGGTATGATAATGAGATCTAAATTTTTTAACTCAGAAATAGTATTAAATCGCTTTTCCCAATTGATGCTTTTATTAATGTTTTTTGTATCTGTCGTACAGTTGCATGCGGAAACAATCCGGATAGATTCAGAAAAACAATATGAATTTGCAGAACAATATTTTTCAGACGGGGAATACTCAAGAGCAATAGATGAATATAAAAGATTCCTTTATTTCTTTCCTGATAATAAAAAAGCCGAATTAGTATTATACAAAACAGCAATGGCTTATTATTATAACAGGCAGTATAAGGAAGCTGTGAATGCTTTCAGCGTTGTTCAAGAGAAATATTTGACAACTGATCTCGCTATCGAATCTGCTTTTAAGATAAGCGAATGCTACATGAAGATGAACAGGTTCGGCCCTGCTATCAACACTCTTCGAAACCTTGCACTGTTAAATGATGCAATTGATGTAAAAGACGGCGCATACTACAAGACCGGATGGATATATCTTGATAAATCATGGCTCGAAAAAGAGGGGCCTGCAGATTCGTGGGGGAAAGCTTCTGAATATTTTGAAAAGATAAGTGGAAAAAATCGGGGGAAATACAGAATTGGAAAAATTTCTGCTGAACTTGAAAGAGTAAGGAAAAATAAAAATGAAGCCATGCCTGTGAAAAGCCCTGACCTTGCGGCGGCTTTGTCAGTAATTCCCGGGGCAGGCTTTGCTTATTGTGGCCGATACAGGGATGCACTCGTAGCATTTCTCTTAAACGGCGCTCTTATTTATGCTGCATATGAATCTTTTGATAATGGAAATGATGCCCTTGGAAGCATTATAACTTTTGTTGAACTGGGATTTTACTCAGGTAATATTTACGGTGCTAAAACCAGTGCCCATAAGTATAACAGAGATGAGAACAGAAAATTTATTCAAAGGCTGAAGCAAAGTACAAGTATCAGTCTTGGAAACTATAATAATGATTTAGGCCTGATAGTCTCACTAAACTTCAAGTTCTAATGGCGTCGTAAAAAGTCTCCATTTACAGCGTTATAGCGATTGATCAGAAGTTCGACATACTACATGTATGCCTTCACTCCTGATAAACTGCTATGCCTTGTAAATGAAGATTTTTACTTAGCCATTGAATATACTTTTTTACGAGTTTATCAAGTTCTGATAATCAAAAAAACAATAGAACCTATCTCAAAAATGCAGATTAGGTTCGAGGGCAAGGCATCTACCGATGAGAAAGCGCAGCATACACGTAGTATGTGAGCATTTTGAATCGGCAGATAACACAGCCATCGGGCGATAGATGTATTTTTGAGATAGGTTCTAACGAACCAGTTGATTCATTTCCATTATGGGAAGGGCTATAGAAAGGACAATAAAACCTATTACAACGGCCATGATAACTACAATTGCCGGTTCAAGAAGTGATGTAATACCAACAGCTGTCAGTTCCACTTCATTCTCGTATATGTCGGCTATTTTGTTAAGCATCGACTCAAGATCGCCGCTATGTTCCCCAACCTGTATCATCTGTACAGTCAGATCAGGAAATACTTTATAAGCTCCAAGGGCTTCGCTGAGGCCGTGCCCTTTTTCGACTTCTATAGCAGACTTTTCAATAGTTTCTGCGATTAGTGAATTTCCCACTACATTTTTTACAATATCCAGAGCGGTAAGCATCGATACTCCGTTTTCAAGGAGAGACCCAAGTGTCCTTGCAAAACGAGAAATTGAAAGTTTTTCGAAAAGCGACCCGAAGAAAGGTAGCTTTAGGGTCCATTTGTCAATAAAATATAGACCTTTTGAGGTCTTTCTGATCCCGTAGAAAGTGCCACCACTGACCAGGATCACAATAAGTAACAGCCACCAGTATGTTGAAAAGAAATTGCTGGAAGAAATAAGTAATCGTGTTGGCAGGGGTAGGACCTGTTCCAGATCCGAAAATATTGTTGTGAGTCGGGGCACAAGGAAAACAAGCATAAAGTAAAGAACAAATGTCGCAATGGTGAACATGACAACAGGGTAGTACATTATTGATCTTACCTTAAGCATAAGAGTTCTCTGCTTTTCTGTAATATCGGCAAGTCTTTCAAGGACTATTTCAAGTGTTCCGGATGATTCTCCTGCACGAACCATATTTGTATAAATCGATGGGAAAATGCCGGGGTATCCCGACAGGGCATCAGCAAAGCTACTGCCTTCCTCTATTAAGTCTTTGATCTGAGATAATGTTCTTTTCAACTGCCTGGATTTGGTCTGTGATATTAAAGAGTATATTGCTGATACAAGAGGAAAACCGGCACTTATTAAAGTAGCTAGTTGTCTTGTCATCATTGATATGTCAGATGGCTTTACTCTGGCAAACGGATTCGAAACGGAAATTGAAAGAGAGCCCGGCTCTTTACTGACTGTGTCTGCATACACCTCTTTTATTGAGACAGGGAATATATTGGATGATCTAAGCTTCTGCCTTGCTGTCATTGCACTTTCAGTATCTATAATACCAGATACCTTTTTCCCGCTCATGTCAAGGGCTGTATATTCATATACCGGCATTTTATTATATTAGGTAATATAAGGTTGATGAACTCGTACAAAAGTATAACTGATGGCTAAGTAAAAATCTTCATATACAAGGCATAGTGGTTGGTCAGGAGTGAAGGCATACATGTAGTATGCTGAACTTCTGATCAACCGCTATAACGCAGTAGATGGAGACTTTTTACGACGCCATCAAGGTTGATGAATTTGTAATAAATATCAATATATCTGTTTTACTGAGGTTTGATGCAAAGTCAAGTTATTATTAAAGTATAACAAATCAAACTAATGAAACTAATCCGGTCCGGCCTAAAATATCTTGACTTTAAAGGTGATTTTTCATTATCTGATGGTGTTGAGAAGATATTACCGGGTCGATTTTTATTCGGGCCGGGATTTTTATTTAAATAAAGCAATAATAAATATGAATAATAACAAACCTTTTTTATTAAAACGTCTTACTGCTGTTTCCTTTCTGCTGCTCATTTTACTTGCTGTCGCTGTTTTCCTTGGACTTTCTATAGGGTCTACCGGCGGTGGAATTAAAAATGTCTGGCAGGCCCTTATTGGAGAAAAAGGAAACGGATCAATGCTTGATACTATAATCTGGCGTATACGTTTTCCGCGTGTTCTTTCGGCAGCTCTTGTAGGGGCAACACTTTCTCTTGGTGGTCTTGTATTTCAGGCTTTGCTTCGGAATCCTCTTGCAGAGCCATATATTCTTGGCATTTCAGGTGGTTCAGCAATAGGCGCTATAATTGGAATATTATTGGGGTTTTCAAGATTTCCAGGTGTTTCCTCCATGGCATTTATAGGAAGTATAGCAACTCTCGTTCTGATACTTGTCATGTCATCAGGTCAAATGATTTTAAAGAAAGAATCGCTGCTGCTTTCAGGTGTAATGGTTAACTCATTCTGTTCAGCTATAATAATGTTTCTTATTTCCATGACACAGGATTCAAGGATACACAATATAATGTTCTGGCTAATGGGCGATCTTTCCATGATTGATATAGGCCAGACTGGTGTACTGGCAGCTATGCTTTTACCGGCATTCTTTATTATTTTCCTTTTTTCTAACTCCATGAATATTCTTTTACTTGGAGAAGAAATGGCTCACACCATGGGTGTTAATATAAGGTTCGTAACGATAACACTTCTTGTTCTAACATCCTTTATGGTGAGTGCAACAGTAAGTAATTGCGGTCTTCTGGGTTTTGTTGGGCTTGTAGTACCTCATCTTTTCAGGCTTTTACTCGGTCCTGATCACAGGATCCTTGTTCCCGCATGTATTCTTGGAGGAGGAACATATATGGTTTTATGTGATTTGCTCTCAAGGTCTCTTCCCCAGCAGGGAGAGATGCCTGTGGGAGTTATCACCGCCATGATCGGTGCACCGCTTTTTATATATCTACTGAAAAGGGCCGGATGATGCAAAATGCAGTAGATATAAAAAATTTGAGCCATTATTACGGAAGCTACTCCGTATTAAAAGAGATTTCATTTTCAATTCCAAAGGGCAGGTTTTTTATAATTATAGGCCCGAATGGTTCAGGAAAGACAACCCTTTTGAAGTCCATATCTGGAATTGAGAAAGCCCGGAATGAAAAACTGGACATTCTTGGTAAACCTATTACAGAATATTCCAGACGGGCTCTTGCAAGAACTATAGCCTTAGTGCCCCAGATGGTTACAATCGATTTCCCTTTTACTGTTATGGAGCTTGTCCTTATGGGTCGATCGCCATACCTGGGAATTCTTGGCCTTGAAGAAGAAAAGGACCTTGAAATTGCAAGGGAAGCTATCTCTTTTACAGGTGTTGAACACCTTTCTGACAGAAAGCTGGACCAGCTCAGCGGCGGAGAAAGGCAGCGGGTTTTTATCGCAAGGGCGATATGCCAGCAACCCAGTGTAATACTTCTTGATGAGCCTACCGCATCACTTGACATCGCACACCAGATAAAGGTGATGGATCTCATGGAGAAACTGAAAGAGGATAAAGGTGTTACTGTTGTCATGGTTTCCCACGAAATAAATCTTGCTGCCATGTACAGTGATGAGCTGCTTTTATTAAAAGACGGGGAGATTGTAGGTATGGGTTTGCCGGAAGATGTTCTTTCTTTTGAGATCCTTGAAAATGTATACGGCTGTAAGCTTCTTATTGATGAAAGTCCTCTGGGGAAATTTAAGAGGATTACTCCTGTTCCGGGTAAGTTTTTGGATAAGTAACTATTTTTCTCGTTCTTTATAACCAATAGATATATATTGAATAAAAGAGAATGAAAAACATCTGACGGAAAATAATATCTGACGTAATATAATATTGGACGGATAGTAATGAAAACAATTGAACTTGATTTTGGAAAATTTGTCTGCAGGGCGGAGCTTCTTGAAACAGAAATTGCATTTCGTTTTGTTGAACATCTTCCGTATGAAATAAAACTTACCGGCTGGGGAGAAGAATTATACGGAACTATAGGAGTCGACCTTGGTGAGGAAAGCCCTGTACCTATGATACCTCCTGGTGGACTTGCCTATACTCGACAGGGAAACTATTTCTGTATTTTTTTCGGTCAGACTCCTGCATGGCCGGTTGAGCATATCGGTTATATTATTGACGGTGACTGGGAAAGACTTTCTGAAAGTTCCGATCTTGATTCGGTGATTGTCAGAACGAGACA
>Ga0209249_1003504_pt1 | contig 11162 bp, 8 predicted proteins | sample SaaInlV_200m_DNA_4_FD_184653 | JGI IMG/M metagenome (GOLD analysis project Ga0209249, IMG submission 184653) | Marine microbial communities from expanding oxygen minimum zones in the Saanich Inlet - SI037_S3LV_200m_DNA (SPAdes) (version 2) | ecosystem: Environmental > Aquatic > Marine >...
AGGTAGACAGTATTAGATTTTCTACACGGCCGGACACAATAAACATAGAAACCATATCTTTCATAAGGGAATATCCTGTTTCAACAATTGAACTTGGAGTACAGTCCATGGATGATGAAGTTCTTGCTTTGTCAAGGCGCGGCCATACTTCTCTTGATACTGAAAAAGCGGTTTCTCTACTGAAAGAATATGAATATAAGATAGGCCTCCAGATGATGGTTGGGCTTCCGGGTGATAATAAAGACCGTGCTATTGATACGGGTCGTAAAATATCGGCTTTATCACCTGATTTTGTAAGAATATACCCTACTGTTGTTCTTGAAAACAGCCCTCTTGCATCATGGTACAGGAAAAGCATATATAAGCCCTTACCCCTTGAAGAATGTGTAGATCTTGTAAAAAAACTATATTTGATCTTCAATGAAAATAATATTGATGTGATACGTATGGGGCTTCACGCCTCAGAGGACCTTGGAAACGACGAAACTTTACTTGCAGGACCTTACCACCCTGCATTCGGCCATCTTGTACTTTCGGAAATTTTTCTTGAAAAGGCAAAATACAAACTATCAGAAGCTACTAAAAATTTAAATAAACCAATTGAAAAAGCAACAATAAAAGTACACCCTGTATCGATCTCTCAGATAAGGGGACATAAAAATAGAAACATTTATATACTTAAGGAGTTATTCGGAATAACGAAAATAGATGTTGTTTCAAAACCTGCTATGAATAAAAAAGACCTTGAAATAAATATATTATAAAAACTTAGTTTAATTCCTCTTTTTGTTCAAAGCTATACAAAGAGCTGAAAATATCACTATCCTTGGAGCTGTTTCCTTTAGACAAGTCCTTATTGCTTACATATCTGATTTATAAAATTGTTCAGGATCTGAAATTGAATTTGGTTTTTTAGTATACTCGGTAGGGACGGTTTCTTCTTTAAAGCATTCAAATCTTGTTTTTCGTGATTCCGGAATAGGCAAAAGGCCTGTTTCGGAATCAATCTTGATAAATACGATCCCTTCAGGTACCTGGAAATTTTTTTCAGGTTTATCCTTTAGAATTTTCTGCATAAAACCCAGCCATATAGGACTTGCGGCCCTGGAGCCTGTTTCTCCTTTTCCAAGTGAGCTCTTGTCGTCAAAGCCGACCCATGTTCCTGTTATATAGCTCGGTGTATAACCGACAAACCATGCATCATTCAGGTTGTTAGTAGTTCCGGTTTTACCGGCGGTAGGCCTGTTTAATTTTCTCACTCTGCGTCCCGTACCTTCTCTGACAACACTTTCAAGAAGACTTGTCATTATGTAAGCTGTTCTTTTATCAATAACCTCTTCTTTACTCAGGTTGTTTTCTTCAAGTACATTACCGTCCCTGTCCAGTATTTTCGTTATAAAAACAGGTCTTACAAACTTGCCGAGATTTGTAAAAATTGAATAACTGGCTGTGAGTTCAAGCAATGAGACACCTGATGAACCAAGACCTATTGTAAGGTCCCTGCTTAAACTTGACTTTATACCCAGCTTTGCGGAATATTGAATAGCATAATCAAGGCCGATATCTTTAAGTATCTTTACTGCTACTACATTCAATGACTTGGCTAAAGCTCTTCTAATTAATACTTCACCATGAAATTCACCATCGTAATTTCTGGGCTTCCAGGTAAATCCGTTTTCTTCATAGGCAATATAAGGAGAGTCTATCATCACCGTTGCAGGAGTGTAACCCTTGTCGATTGCAGCGGAAAAAATAATAGGCTTGAACGCAGATCCTGGTTGACGTCTTGACTGGGTAGCCCGATTAAACTTGGTTTTTGAGAAATCACGCCCACCAATCATTGTCTTAACATGCCCGGTACCAGCTTCAATACACAAAACAGCAGCCTGAGCCAGGGGGGTCTGCTCAAGGTCAAGCTCAAGAGTATCAGTGTCACCGTCGACAATGTCTTTAGCTTTTACCAGTATTACATCTCCTGTACTTAATACATCACCGGGATGTTTTATTCGTGCACCATATTCGTTATACTGGACTTCAATATCAGGCTTTCTTGCCCACCTCATATTTTCAAGTTTTAATCTTCCCAGTATATTTCCTATTCGAACTATAACGAATTTTTCAGTATCATTAACATCTATTACAACCCCTTTTAAAACTTTTCCTTCAAGGAGCGGGCTCTTTTTCATATCGGCTATGATTTCTTTTGAAAAAGGCTCAATCTCCTCAGGTTCCAGATGATTCAATGGCCCACGATATCCCTGACGTTTATCAAGGTTTCTCAGCCCCGTTTCTACTTCCGACCTAGCAGCTTTCTGCATTTCAATATTAACAGCTGTATATATTTTCAAACCACCATTATACAGTAAATCCGGACCGTATTTTTTTTCAATATAACGCCTGACATGTTCAGTGTACCATGGGACCTTTTCCTTATACCAGTTGCGTCGAGGTTTAATGTCAAGGTTTTCGTTTATGGCTTCATTCCTCTGGGTTTCAGTTATATATCCTTCGGCAAGCATTCTATTTAATACATATATCTGGCGGTTTTTTGCTCTTTCAGGATACCGGAATGGAGAGTATTTGCTTGGAGCCTGAGGTAGGCCGGCCAGCATTGCACATTCGGCAAGGCTTATATTTTTAGTCGATTTTCCAAAATAATTCTCCGCAGCCGCTTCAACCCCGTATGCACCATGACCAAGATATATTTCATTTAGATATAAATAAAGAATCTCGTCTTTGGAAAGAGTCTTATCAATTCGATATGCAAGGATAGCTTCCTTGATTTTTCTGCTATAGCTCCTTTCCGGTGTCAGCAAAAACCTCTTCGTAACCTGCTGTGTAATTGTGCTTCCTCCCTGCACAATAGTACCTGCCTCAACATTTTTAAATAAAGCCCTTACAACACTGAAAAAATCAATCCCTTTATGAATGTAATATCTTGCATCCTCTGCAGCAATAAATGCTTCAACAAGCATGTCGGGTATTTCATCAAGGTGAATAATCACCCTGCGTTCATTATAAAATTCACCAATCTTTCTGTTATCATCCGAGTATACAGAAGTAATCAAGGGCGGGTGATAGTCTTTGAGGGAAGATATTTTCGGAAGACCCTCACTAATATAAAAGTAAAAGCCTATCAAAGCACATGCGGCGGCCATAATTGATAATATTGAAGCAATAAAGAACCATGAAAAGATTTTTTTTAACATCCATCCCTTTTCACGTTCTTTAGCTCTTGCTTTCCTTATACTCGATGGTTTCTTTTTTGCCATATTATATACTCAAGTTTCACATATCTGAATCAAGGCAGAGCTTTTGTACCGGCAAAGTACCGGCATGTAATTATAATTATTTTCTTGTTGCTCCCAGCTTATCAGCCATCTTGTCAAGGTCAAGAAAATCAATATCGATTGTAGATATAGTAAGGTTTGACAGGTTAAGATTCTTTGCAGCTTCAAGTGCAACTATAGTACTTCCGCCGACACCTCTCATTGCTTTGTTTCTCAAACGTTCACCCTCAGCCTCAGCCTTTTTTAACAGCAGCTGTCCTTTGGATTCTTTTTGTGCTTTAATCAGGTCCGCATCTGCTCGTCTTTCGGTTGCATAACGCTCGAATTCAGCCTTTATCTTGGCTATCTCCCGGTCAGTTTCAGCCTGCATACGGATAAGTGCTGCCTCTTTTTCTTTTTGAATTATTTTTACAAGTTTTTCAGTTTCTGCCTCGATAAGCTGGGTTTTCCCTTTCATTTCGGCAGCATTTGCCATTGATTTGTTAAGTTCAACCTCCTGATCGGCAAGTTTCTTTCTTTGTATCTTTTTTTCATATTCAGGGTCAAACTGCACATCACGAATAAGTACATCAATAACCTCGACAAAATTATCAACAAGAGATTTTGAAATCAGTTCATGAACCTGTTTTGTTTTCCCTCTTCGATTTATCGGGTTGTAGAAATCTTCTGTTTCCATAGTACCGAATATGGCGATACATGCCCTCTGGGCTTCATTGCGAACGATGGTTTTGTATTTGTTATCGCTTCCGGTATCTTCATAAAGCTTATGGGCCATGCCATTCTTTATCCGGTATTTGACAGTTACGTCCACAGATACTGCATAACCATCTGCAGACTGAACCTGAACATCATCTCTTCCTCTTATAGTCCCCCTATTTGGGTCTCTTGTCATTTCAAGGGTCTGCACTGTACTTTTGAACAGTTTCCATGTGTCAATAGGTCCAAGTTCCCTGTGCCAGCCGGACGCGAAATCTTTCTGTACAACGCCCTTGCTTCCAATTATACCGTACTCCTGGGTTCTGACACCTACATTTCCGATAGGCACATATATTGTCAAGTAATTGAATGTCACCCATGTGCCGATAATTAATATTATAACTGAAATAGAAACAGTTTTAAGAGCTTTCATTTTCATCCCCCTTTATTTTATCTGCGGCCCTTTGAAGCCGGTCCCTGTAGATGTTCAAAACGTTCTATTGAACTTTGTAACGTATACGGCTTACCGGAAATACTGATGTTTTTTAGTTTTTTTGCATATTCCATTTTTACCATATTACGTCCACCTTGACCTTCAAGAGCTTTTTTCAAAGCTTCAATACCTTCGGCTTCAGCTTTCTTTCTTGCAAGAATACCGGTAGAGTTTTTTTCAAGTTGATATAGTGTTGCTTCAGCGCCTATTACTTCTTTATCAAAATATGCATCCGATTCCTGTTTTGCCTTTTCACCCGCAGCCTTTGCGGAAATAAGCTTTTGATCCATTTCACCCTCGAAACGTTCAACAGCAACGTTCTTGATATTATTTTCCTCAACGATAAGTGTATGTTGTTTTTGTTTTGCAGCAAGCGCCTTGGATTGTTCTTCGAGGACAGCCTGATCGGCAAGTTTCTTTTTCTTGATCATGGCTTCATATTCCTTATAGAATCTAGGCTTCTGGGGAATCACAATGCTGTCGATTAATATTCCAAATGAAGATAGTCGCTTATTGATATCCTGTTGGGCAAGAAGTATTTTTACATCACGTTTTGAAGCGTCATAAAATTCTTCAGTAGTCAGTTCACCAAGATAATTCCTACATTTTGAGCGTATATAATCCCTTGCCCACATATGTTTGTAGTTGTCGCCTAGACCTGATGTTGTGACAATCTCTTCTGCCATATCGGTATTGATCTTATACTGAACCTTCAAAGCAACATAAACATCACTTCCATCCACCGTTTTAATCTTTAGTTTTTCACCTCCCGGTTGAGGAGATCCACCTCGAGTCCGCCTTGACTCCTGCCCACTCATGTCAAGGGTTTGAAGGGTTTTATCAAGGGTGTAAAACTCTTTATATAGTCCGGAATAAATCGTTGTTCCGGGATTATCAATTACGGTTATACTGCCGGTTATCTTGTTAAGTATAATACCGACCCTTTCACCGGAAACCTGTCCAACGCGAAAAGCGTTGAACAAAATGACCATTATTACAACAAAGGCAATGCCGAGCCAGATCAGCCCTCCTCCTGTAACTTTCTGTAAGGTATTTAGATCTACAGGCTTGGAATTGTTATCCATGTTAACCTCCTTTTAATTTTTAATACTTAGTCTATACTGTTGGTTGATAATCAAATTTTAATCATCCGGCCTTTCTTTATGCCGCCAGATGGTTATTGCTGTTACAGGTCCTGCGATAAACAAGAAAAGTATAAGCAGTGGAAAAGGAACGTGAAAAATGGCAAGAACCAGCATGATGAAAAAGATAAAACCAAGGCTGAAAAGGATTTTGGTTACTTTATACTGCACCTCTTCCATAATCGATGCCGGGTAGGTAGTAATGATATCCATATTTTTATTGTATAATCCACGGGGATATTTAACATCCGGGAATTCATATTCAACAATACCCTGAACTTCATCTAACTTTTGTCTTGTATATCCATCAAGAGATAATCTATCCAGCTTTACACGCATTCTTCGCAAAGTATATCTTGAATGACCGGCAAGTGTCCCGGCGTCCTGGCAAAGGCCATGCTTTGACGCTATATATAATACTTCATGCTCATATACCGCCTGGGCCGGCCAGCCCATTTTTTCCGCAAGTATATTGAGTTCCTTTTTTAATGTTTCAAAACAATTACTGCATATAATATCATTATTTTTTCTGGAAATATCCGAATCACATGCTACACAAGCATTAACAGTCAATCTGTCAGTTTTTATTCCATTGTTTTTATATGATGAAAATTCAAATTCTGTAATATTATCAATTTCCTCAGATATCACAGATGTACCATCTACCATCGTTTTGAGGCAGGATTTTATAATATCAAGTGAAACCGGCAGATAGGGTATCAGATGATTTGCAGTTATTCTTCCCCCATGATTTTCGGCTATCCTCCATGCAAGATTTTCAATAATATTTAATGTAGATTCACTGAGTTTAATATCAGCAGCGCTCATAAAAAAACCTTTATCCGAAAATTGTAATGATTCATCAATGTTACAGAAATAGTTCAGCTAAACAAACGGATATTCTAACAGATTGAAATAGCATTTGCCATAAAAAAGTGATCGGTGGAGGATATACTACTCCCCCATTTTTTTCTTTAATGCTTTCAACTCTTTATCAAGGTTATTTTCTTTTTCCATTTTCGAAAATTTTTCTTCGAATTTTTTATCCATGGACTCATTGTTAATTTCTTCTTTGGCTTCAAGCAGGCTGGTATCTCCAAGAATCTCTTCTTCGAATTTTTCAAATATATGAAAATCATTTATTATTTTTCCTGCGGATCCTGCCCACTTTTTATTATTTTTCAATATTTTTTCCCTCGCCATTGCAGCCTGTTTTTTTGCAACCAGTGTGGCGTGCTTTGTACGAGCTTCCTGGATTTTGTCTTCAAGGTTTACAAGCTGGGTTTTCATTTTAGAAACAAGAACCTTTTCTTCACCAAGCTGTTTTTCAAAAACATCTACCCTTTCTGCTACAATATTTTTTTCCCTGAGAACCTTTTTTGCAAGCTCATCTCTTCCCTCTTTGACTGCAGCTTCAGCACTATGGAGTAGAGATTTTTCCTCATCCAGGGCACGCTGAAGTTTTTTTTCAGTCATTTTCTGTGAAGCCAATACCAAAGCCGTATTCCTCCGCATCTCTGAAATTCCCTGCTCCATATCACGAATGAGCTGTCTGACAGCAACATCAGGGTCTTCAAACTTATCCAAAACATCATTTATATTAGAAGAGATTATTCCCTGGATTCTTTTTAAAAAAGACATACCTGTCACCTCTTACACGTATTCAAATATTTTTATTTATCGAATTTTGATTTTAATTCAGACAATTCCTTTTCTATTTCACTGTCCTTCTTCATCTTTCTAAATTCAATTTCAAGATTATCACCTGTCAATTCTTCTCTTGCCTCAACTTCAGCCATCTGTCTTTCGATTTTTTCTTCAAATCTTGTAAAGCCCTCAAAACCTTCCAGTACAGAATCTGAGGCGGCAAGGCTTGCCATCTTGCTGTTTACTATTTCTGCAGTTTCGTTAAGCTTCAGTTGCGTCTCAGCTGCCCGTCTTTTTGTAAGAAGGTTATCTCTTTTTATTTTTGCCTCTCCGAGTTTTTCTTCTAGAAGCTCAAGCTCTGTTTTCATTTTGCGTGAGATAACTTCAGCATCATTTAATTGATCTCTAAGAATATCAATTGTATCGTCAATGTTTTTCCTTTTGATTATTGCTTTTTTTGCCAGTTCATCGTCACCTGATTTTACGGAGGTCTCTGCATTTTCCTGCCAGAGGCTTTGATCGTTATAAGCCTTATCAAGTTTCTTTTCAGTTATTTTGACGGTTGCAATGGCTGAAGCTGTATTTGTTTTCATCTCCGTCATAGCCTGTTCCATATCACGGATCATTTGATTGACAATAGTTTCAGGATCTTCAACCTTGTCAATCATTTCATTAATGCTTCCGGTTACAATAGATTTTATTCTTTTCAGGATACCCATTTTCTCCTCCCTGTTACATTATTTTCCATCAACATTGATGGCGTCGTAAAAAGTCACAATTTAGACGGTTTCGTAAAATATTCAAGATCAAGGCTTGCAAATCCTGAGGAATGAGGCGTACTTATAGTACACCGCAATGACGAAGGATGCAGCGTAACGCAGATATTGGATTTTTTACGAAATCGTCAACATTTAAAATAAAGAACTATTTACTTTAAGCAATGAGCAAGTCCTGTGCCATTTTAGCAGCGGCGGCGTAACATATTGATTGACAAAAAGATATTAAAATAATAACTTTTCATAAAAAGGACTAAGTTGGTTAAAAAAACCACAGAGGATGGCGTAATACGCCAATAGCCAGATTATGTACGACTTTAAAGGGGTTGCAAAAAGCGGTTCATTTTTAAGTATTCTTGAGCAGGCTCGGCAGTTTGCCGGAATTCCCAGACCTGTGCTTGTAAGAGGGGAGCGTGGAACCGGCAAGGAACTTGTAGCTCGTTTTATACATGACCAGAGCCTTAGAAGGGAAAAACCTTTTGTGGTTATTAACTGTGCAGCTTTTACAGATGAATTGATAAATGCCGAAATATACGGCCATGAAAAAGGTGCCTTTACCGGAGCAACAGAGACTCGAACAGGAAAACTTGAGCAGGCTGACAAAGGGACCCTGTTTATGGATGAAATAGGCAACATGTCCCCGGCATTTCAGGATAGAATCCTGCGTGTTATCGAATATCAGGAGTTTGAACGTATCAGAGGCACGAAAAAAATTAAAGTTGACGTAAGAATTATTTCAGCAACAAATGCCGATCTTGATGAACTTATAACGGACAATCTTTTCAGGAGTGATCTTTATGACCGTCTTACTTTTGCAGAACTGAAAATTCCTCCCCTCCGCCACAGGAAAGATGACATCCCCCATCTAATCGTTCATTTTGTTCATGAGCTTCACATGGAGATGCCGAACCTTATGAATAAGACCTTTGACAGGACAACAGTTGAAGCTATGATGGATTATTACTGGCCTGGTAATATTCGTGAACTTAAAAATATAGTTGAACGTCTCTATTTATATGGTTCTGATGATTTAATTCTTCCCTCACAGCTTCCTGCTGAAATAACCGGTATAGCTATTACAGGCGAATCATTTAATGAAAAGGTTGAACAGTATAAACGTCAGCTGATATTTGAAGCACTGGAAAAAGCCGACAATAATCAGAGAGATGCAGCCCACGAACTCAAGATGACCTACGATCAGTTTCGCCATTACTATAAAAAATATTCTCAGCCTTCCAACATCCTTTAATAATATTGATGGCGTCGTAAAAAGTCTCCATCTACTGCGTTATAGCGGTTGATCAGAAGTTCGACATACTACATGTATGCCTTGTATATGAAGATTTCTACTTAGCCATCGGTTATACTTTTTACGAGTTCATCAATATTCAACAAGCATTTTTATTTTAAGATAACTTTTAGAAAAATCTATGAAGTATAAAAAAATAAACGATTCCGGTAACAACAAGTACAAGGCTGGGGCCCAAAAGCCTTTTGTAAACAGCTCCCATTGTAGTCTGGAAGTACTCGTTTGACAGAATAAAACAAAGGTGCACAGGAGACAGAATTACTCCAGCAAATCCTGAAATAAGTGCAAGCATGATGTAATGGAGTATATTTCCACCGGGATCAATCGTTTGAATAAGCGGTATAAGTATGGGAAAGGCACTCCCAACAAAAGCTATTGTGATTCCTGTAATAACCCCAATAAGAAATGGAAGTACTACAACAATTACAACAAGGTGAATTTTTAACGCTATAAGTTCCTTGGTTATGGCATCAACCGCCTTACTGTCCTCAAGTATCCCTTTAAAAACAAGTATTGCGACAATCATATAAACCATATTAAGAAGTTGCGGATTCCTGATTATTTTCCAAATCTGCTGATTCGACATCTCGTTTGCGTATTTAACCCATAAAACTGAAGCAATGAGTGCCGTTATAAGACCTATTTCCATGGAAACAGGCAATTGTGGATAAATACTTGCAAGAAAAAAACCGATTCCAAGCCCCGGAAAGATAACAATAAGTATCGGGAGCAATTCTTTTAAAAAGGGCCACAAAGGGGGCCGTTGATATGAGGTTTGGGTGATGCTCTCAGACGTTGTATCGCTTTTCAGCATTCTGAAGCCCAGGTATACTGCAATAAGCGTGACTGGGGACATATATACCATAAAGATAGTAAGATTCAGATTTGAAATCAAGGTAGCCAAAAGTACTCCGGGGTAAAGTGGCCACCAGTATTCCCATATATGCCTGAACCAGTAGTTTATAAAACTTAATTTATCCGGAGAATAATTTGAATCGTTTCCTATCGCTTTTACCATTGGCGCTGAAAAAACAGCTCCTCCCGGCATTGGAAGAAGCCCGATCAATGCGGGAAAAACAATTATATTTATTTTTTTGTTTATTATCAGCCCCTGAAATCTATTCAGAAGCGCCTTCATTTGGCCCGAAGATTCCATACTATTGCTCAGTATAAGAATAAGGGTAACAATAATTGAAAGGGAAATAGTTTTCGGATAACATATAGATGAGATCATGGATTCGATAGTTGCTAAAGGATGCAAGCCGAAGAAGAGACTCAAAGTAATTGAACCGACAAGAAATGTATTACCGAGTGAAAACTTTTTCCTGATAAGTAATACAACAAGAACAAATATTATCAGAACTTTAATTGTCGCTGGTATGTAATCAAGCATCTTTATTTCCGTAATAAAAGTTATTATATTCAAAACGTTCTTTATATATACTTCATAAGATCCAGTATATATAAAGAACGATCAGTTGATGTCAATCTTTATTATTAAAAAAGAATTTCTTTTCATGCAGATTACATTAAGGTGATGTATATTTTGGTACGGGACTCTAGATTTTAGACTGTGAAAACTGATACCAATTTGTGTTAGTATTTGTCTGAGCTGTTTTGTAACCTGCCGAAGGCACTTAGATTTATTTTAATATTGCTTCTACTCAGAACTCTGCTCCCGATCTGATATTTTACTGAAGTCAATCATTTTATATTCTGACACAATTATATAGGAGATAAAAAGTTGTATCAGCAAGGCAGAAGGTTTTATGAAGATGTGAAAATTATTAAAAATAAAGAAAAGCGCCA
>Ga0209249_1003507_pt1 | contig 11149 bp, 10 predicted proteins | sample SaaInlV_200m_DNA_4_FD_184653 | JGI IMG/M metagenome (GOLD analysis project Ga0209249, IMG submission 184653) | Marine microbial communities from expanding oxygen minimum zones in the Saanich Inlet - SI037_S3LV_200m_DNA (SPAdes) (version 2) | ecosystem: Environmental > Aquatic > Marine >...
GCATTGGTTTAGTCAATAACACCAATGGCTTCTGTAGCGCGGCCATACTTCCGGAAGCATTCCCACCTGGAAACATCAGCATCATCGCCCAGAGCGGCGTCTTCGGCAATATCCTGCTGGATAAATTCTGCCTGCTAAACCTTAAGGTTTCCAAAGCAATCACCCTGGGAAACCGCATGGATGTCAACGAATGTGATATGCTGGATCTTCTGCATCAGGATCCGGACACAGCGATCATTGTCCTCTATCTGGAAGGGGCAGCAGACGGACCACGCTTGAAAGAGACGCTAGCCAGGGTCACAGCTGACAAACCCGTCCTGGTCTTGAAAAGCGGACGCACCGAGCAGGGGAAAAATGCAACGGCTTCCCATACAGGCAGCCTTTCCGGGGTAGACAGCAGCTACAATGGCATGTTCAACCAGACAGGTGCCATTCGCGCTACCTCATTGGCTGAGCTCATTGCAATGACAAGCGTTTTTTCAACCCAACCCTTACCGAAAGGCAATCATCTGGGAATTGTCACCGGTAGTGGCAGTATGGGAGCCCTGGCGACTGATGAAGGAGTGGATTGCGGACTCACGGTTCCCTTTCCGACAGAAGAGACCGTCGACAAAGTGCGGGCAGATGCCCCGGACTGGATGAACGTCAAAAATCCACTGGACGTTGGACCCTCCGGACTTTTCCGCCCGGCGATCGAGGCCATGGTCCAGGACTCCGGGATGGATATGCTGCTTGCCATCATCACGATCCCGCATGCGGTCTACCGAAAAATCATCACGTCCCAGGAACTTGTCCGCATGCTGTATGGGGATCTGAAGGAAATCAGAAAGCTCGCACCTGAAAAACCGTTTATTGCCTGTGTGGTGGGACATGACGAAATCAAAAAAGATATCGAAACTCTGGCAGGGGACCAGATTCCGGTCTTCGACTCACCTGAAATTGCTGTCAAGGCACTCTCCAGACTCTGGCAGTACCAGAAGGCCAGGAACTCAGATGTCGATGGTTAGAAGGTCCCGCCCCGCCGAGGGGATCCAATAGTCTGCCTGCTAATTCGGCCGCTGACGAGCCAGTACATTGATGATCACCTCCCTGGTATTCAGGGCTGTTTTTCTGCTATCAGACGCAACGATCTCAAAATTCAAACCGCAAAGAATGGCTTTGAGTTCCTGTTTCTGTCAGAGATAATAGGTCCGCGCCGTTGAATCTGTGTGAAGCCCGTTCCCCTCCTTCAAAGAGAGAAGCATCCATCCGCCGGATTTCAGCGCTTTTGAGATGTTGCGTGCCAGTTGCCCAAGGTCCGGTGAGCGTTCGAAACCAATCGCATGGTAGCCACGGTTTTTCAGTCAGACCAGATCACGCCCCGAGCCGCAACCCACATCCAGAATACTCCCTCCTTTTTTTAATCGATTGAGCAGCGGATCTAAAAATCCAGACGGATCTAAAGAGATGGTTTTCTTAAAGTACTCTTGAAAATGTATCTGATAGTAGTCTGCCATCGATAGCTGTCCTATACGATAATGATCCCTTAAAATTGGCTTGATATCAAGGCAGAACCCTTCCGATTCCCTGGCTGAAACGGGTTGCCCCGGACACAGTTTCGCCGCTTTCTACAACCTGCATGCCCTTTTTAAATTCCTGAGCCATCGCCTGATCGAAAGGCAGGTCAAATCCACCGTAAACCGCCTCACGGTCACTCCGCATACAGAACTGCGGCCAGGCTGCGACTTTCAGCGCCAATTTTTCGGCCTCCTCACGCGCTGTTCCTGTTGGAACCATGTAGTTAGCCAGTCCCATCGCCAAAGCCTCTTCAGCATGTACCGACCGACCGGTGATGATCATGTCCATCGCACGGCTCATGCCAATGAGACGTGGCAGGCGTTGCGTCCCGCCATCTATCAGCGGCACACCAAAACGCCGGCAGTAGACACCAAACACTGCGCTCTCTTCAACTACCCTGATATCACACCAACACGCCAATTCCAGTCCTCCTGCCACCGCATATCCAGCAACGGCGGCGATCACCGGTTTGGACAGATGCATCCGTGAGGGGCCCATGGGACCATCCTGTGACATATCCGTCAGCATTTGATTTGGGCTGGCTGTGGATTTTCCGGCAATGGCCTTGAGATCGGCTCCTGCACAAAAACTCCCCCCCGTTCCCCACAACACTGCCACCGATGCCGATTCATCCCTGTCGAATTCCCGGAAAGCATTTGCCAACATCAGGGCCGTATCACCATTTACCGAATTTTTCGCCTCGGGGCGATTGATAATAATCGTCCAGATATCCCCCTTTTTCTCAGTTAACACATCCATATCCATCCTTTGTTGGTATTGACATTCCCTGCGTTCATACCGGTGAAAAGCTTTTACGCTGCCATCGCAGGAAATCATAAAAGAATGTATCCGCCAGGTCAAGGGTCACCCCAGCTTTTATCGATGTCGATATCCCCGTTTAACTCCCAAAATATCACCGCAAAGGACACAAACCAATCTACTCGCCTTGAATGCGGCTGTTGAAGCTGCCCGAGCAGGGAAATATGGTAAAGGGTTTGCCGTTGTCGCAGAAGAGGTCCGTAATCTGGCGGCGCGAAGTGCAGAAGCAGCCAGAAACTCAACGGAACTGATCGAAAACTCCGGAGCCGAAGTGGTCAGGGGAGTGGAAAACGCCAATAAAACGGCAGAGATACTAACAGAAATTGATGCGAATGTTAAAAAAGTCAGTGATATGGTAGGGGAAATCGCATCTGCGTCAAAAGAACAGACCCAGGGTATTGAGGAGGTAAATACGGGTTTAAATCAGGTAAATCGGGTGGTTCAGAACAATTCAGCCATTTCGGAAGAGACCGCATCGGCATCAAACGAATTGTCTGCGCAAGCTAACCAGTTAATCAGTCTGATCGCCCGCTTCAAATTAGACCAAACGTTGGTTCGAAGCGAAATTGTGGCACCAGAACCGGTACAACAACCCCGGCAGACAGCAGAAGACCTCGGAAAACCGATAGCTAAAAGGATCACACTGGATGATGATTCATTCGGACGTTATTAGTAACCCAGTTTAACCGGGTCTGGTTAGCGCCGCTACTCGGAAAACTGCATATTTACAGAAATTCCGATTAAATTGTCTGTCTGCTGGTAGCGGTATGATTGAAAGTTGATGACCCTTTCAATATAGTTTTTTTCAACCCGTGTCTTCCCGAATTTTAGGTCAACACTAATCTGATCGTTGATTCCCACTCCGATGGTCAGTTTCTCTTCCTGGTAGCGTTGGGTGTTTTCATAAGAGATGTTATTAAAATCTATTTTCCGTTTTAAAAACCGACGTTCAACATAAATGCTGCTATCTTCCCCGAAACCGATGTGAACACCCAGAACATTGTTTGCGTAGTCCGACTTCCTTGTCGCTTCACTGTTGTCGCTCAGCAGAAAACTCTCAATTTCTCCTCGTGAGACTTTCTCCCCCAGATAGACATGACTATTTTTCGAAAATCCCATACCAAGCAGAACATACACTTCTGTCCTTTCCAGTGAGCCTTCCCTGTCATTTTTCACTTCTGTGGAATCCCATTTTTTGTAACCCAGTTCATAAAAAGGCCCCTGCTTGTCTTCAGCTTTTTTAACCAGTTCAAGGACATTGGTCTTAAATTCAATGTCTTCATCTATCGCAGACTGCCCCTCAATATCGACCCGGTAGGTCCATGAATATAAGGTCTCTGGAGAAATCCCCAGACGCCAGTCATTCAAAACAACCCCAATTCCCTGCAGGGTAGCACTGGCTTTTTCGTTTTCAAAGAAATTTTGAATCCCATCGTCCGTGTGGCTGTAATCCCAGTCCAGATTTCTCTTCTGTGCAAATAGGTATATATATTCCAGGAACTCCAACCAGACACTAACATTGTCCCTGGCATCTGAGAGACTGGTTTTGTCTTCACCGATCCGAATAGTTGAATCATATGCCTTGTAGTGTGCGTCCAGATTTAAGAAGTAAAGTTTTAGACTCCCCCGCCCCTCTTTCTGTTCTTTTTTCTGGAAGAGGTTGTAGTAACCGGTCTCTTCGATGTCCCTTTCGTTGTCGAGATACTCAAGCTCCAACCTTCCAAAATAGGCGGGTTCGTTGTCTGTGTAGGATCCATCCAGATTTTCGAACTCCTGCGCAAAAAGTAGCGCTTTTGCGCCGAGTAAAAAAAGCAGAAACAACCCCAGCACCATGACTACGAAATAATGATGAAACCGCCTTGTCTGTTCTGAGAGAATCACTGTAAAAACCAGATTATTGTTTGTGACTGCATTTAATAAATCAATCAAAGGGAGTGGAGATATATCAATTCCTAACTGCTTTATCGGCAAGTGACAGAGAAAACTTTAGCCCGGCTCAACACTAAATTATTTTCAGGAAATAGTGTTTCCCCAGATATCTTCCGCTCTGATTTGCGAATTGCTTAAATTTATTAATTCGGGTTGATAGATTGCCCAAATGAGGATGGATTTATTTTAAATAATGAAGGATACTGATGTATAAACAAAATAAAGCCACCACAAACCTTCGTCATATTGCCGAGTGGAACAGCATGGATCAATCGCAGATGGAATCTATTGTTTTTTTAATACAGTGCCCTGATCAGAAAGGACTGGTTTCCCAAGTCAGCACCTTTTTCTATCGGAAGGGATTCAACATTCTTAATTGTCAAGAGCATGTAGATGTTTCACAGGATCAGTATTTCATGCGTATTGAGCTGGATATGAGTGATCTGAATACGTCCAGGAAAGATTTGGAAGCTGATTTTCAATCTTTTGGGGATCCACTGAAACTGAACTGGTCGGTGTACTATACCAATCAACTGGCCCGGGTGGCGTTGCTGGTGACGAAAGCCCCCCACTGTCTATATGATATTCTGGTGCGACATGAGCAGAACGAGCTCAACTGCGAAATACCACTGATTGTCAGCAACCACCCCTATTTGGAATCCATCGCTGACAAGTTTCGAATCCCCTTCTACTGCCTGCCGATCAAGAGCAAGGAGGAACGTCACGAACAAGAGCAACAAGTGATCCAGCTTCTGGAACAGAACCATATCGATCTGATTGTCCTGGCCAGATATATGCAGATTCTCTCCGAAAATTTTACCGCAGCCTATTTTGGAAAGATCATCAACATCCATCATGCATTTCTACCGGCCTTCAAGGGAGCAAACCCTTATAAAAGTGCCTATGAACGAGGCGTAAAAATGATCGGAGCAACAGCCCACTACGCCTCGGCGGAACTGGATGCCGGGCCCATCATCGAACAGGATGTCGAGCGGGTTACCCACAAAAACACACCCCGGGAACTATCCCAAATGGGAGCCGATATAGAGCGAATTGTGCTGGCCAGAGCTGTCAAAGCTCATCTGGAGCACAGAGTCATCATCAATGGCAACCGGACCGTGATTTTTAAATAACAGCCCTGTTCACAAAGAGACAACGAGGGCTAAAAAAAACATATCACCACTCTGTCAGGCCGGACTCGGAGCCGTCATCCGGGTTAGTTGACCGTTAATCTCCCTGGATACGTTGTCAAGCAACGGATGATGAGTAGCAAAAAACCTTTTAGAAGGTCCTCTGCAAGGGCAGTTAACCAATTATGGCATTAGAATGTGATTTTTTTCCGGTAGATGAATCCCACCTCAAACGGGAGAAGGCGAAAGCCCGGGACTTGAGGCAGACCCAATGGTGGAAGAACCTGAGAGGGCGCGGTGAGTGTTATTACTGCAAAAAGCGGTTTGCCGCTAAATCATTGACTATGGATCATGTCATCCCCATCAGTCGCGGGGGACTGACAAAAAAAAGCAATATCGTTGCCTGCTGCAAGGAGTGCAACAATCAGAAAAAGTACCTGCTACCAGTTGAGTGGGAGGCCTACCTGAATGGAAAACTTTAAAATCCTGGCAGCTCATTCCGTCTGCCACAACCGAGCTATCGTTTCAGGACCGCCAGCAGTTCCAGGTGGGTTGCATGACAGTACATGTCATACCCTTTGAGCTCATCCAGTCTAAAGCCGCCCTGTCCAGTCAATTCCCGAATGTCCCTCGCCAGGCTTGTGGGATTGCAACTCACATAAATAAGCTTTTCTGCCTTTGAACGGTTAATCAATCGACAGACATGTTTCCCCAACCCTTTACGGGGAGGATCAGCCACAATTGTATTCACCAGCGGTAGCTTTTTGAGGCGATTCAGATCGCCGGCAAAGAACTCCCCATTTGAGAGATTTGAGCGTAAAAAGTTTGTTTTCGCTGTCTGAATAGCCAGCGGGCTGACATCATAGCCATACAGTCTGGATGCAGATCCAGCCAGAACCAGCGAAAAAGTGCCACAACCGCAGAATAGCTCACACACCCGCTCAGAATCTCTGGAAACGTTTTGCAGATCCTCGATGATCTCTGTCGTGATAAAAGGATTTGACTGAACAAATCCATGGCTGTGCAGGGTCAGAGAACCAAAGCCGTAATCCTCCTCAACAGACGGTTCAAATCCGGGCAACGGTATCAGTTTCTTGCCCTCCAGGACCGAAACCGCCACTGTCCCGGTTTTTTGGGACTGCAACAGATGAAACTCCGTATTTGCCCGGCCCAGTGAACCAATCTGCAGCAAGGTGGAGGAGATCTCCCGGGAGAGAATTTTGCAGTCTGGGATCTCAACAATTCGGTTGCTGTATCTTTCGGAAAAGCCCAGGCGGCCGTCCACACAGCGAACCCGTGTTTTATAACGGAAATTGAAGGTTGCGGGGGAAGGCCTGACGAGAGGTGTCCAGTCAACTCCGTTGCTTTTGAGAATATCGATCAGCATCCGTTTTTTCAGATCCAGCTGTTGCTGATAACTCAGGTGCATCAAAGAACAGCCACCACAGAGATGAAAGTGCGGGCAGGGAGGGTCGCAGCGGTCAGGTGAGGGAATCAGCACCTCCTGCAGGGCAGCTGAGATAATCTTTTTACTCTCTTTCAGAGAATAGACGCGAACCACATCTCCGGGAGTGGTTGCCGGAACAATAACTCCTTTTCCGTTGTGGATTCCGAAACCGTCTCCCGGTGGTACAGATTTAGTGATCTCAAGTTCAAACTGCAAGGGGCACCTCGATGTCGTTAGATCAGGACTGGGTTTGCGCTTGGATATCAGCTTCCATAAAATGCAGATAGTCGGCACGGGTGATCATTCCAATCAGGCTTTTCCCTTGGGCAATGGGCAAGTGTCCGATATTGTTCTGGAAAAGAAGATCTGCGATCTCCCTGATAGTCTGATCTTTGGTTGCTGTAACAACATTGCTGGTCATAAATCCCTTGACCGGCGCATGCATCTGGTTCGCCTTTCTGGCTTTCTGGATATCCCGCAGCGTCACAAACCCAATGATTTCACCCCTTTCAGAGAGTACCGGAGCTCCTGTATGGTTGACTCTTTCCAAAAAAATGGACGCCTCCAAACATGTCATGGACTCCTTGATGAAATCAACCGGGGTTATCATGATATTTTCAGCCACAAATGCTGGTTGGAGTGCATTTATAAGATGTTCCTCAAGTCGTGCAAATACCATCATTCCTGATTGATCCTTGACCAGGGCAGATGAGGCCCGTTTATGACCTCCGCCGCCGAATTCTGCCATGATGGTATCCAAGCGGATGTTGTCTTTGCCGCTACGGGCAACAATCAGTGCGTGGTTCTTTTTTTTGAAGTAAAATACAGAAAAGATTGCCTCTGATTGTTCAACTTCAAAGATTTTTTCCGTCACAGCAGCCAGTCCACCGATATTATCATCGATTTCAATATAACTGAGGATAATAGAGTGGCCATTAATGTTCTTATGAGTCAAGCGATTAAGCATATCGTGAAAAAGAGAAACCTGGTATTTTTCTTTCAGACTCCGCAGAAAGGTCCGCACCAGTTTCATTGAAGCATTGTTCTCCATCAGGTAGGACGCAACTGCAAAATCCTCTTTTTTGACATTCTCATGCTGAAAATTACCGGTGTCAGAATAGATAGCTGTCAGGGCGATCGTCGCATCTTCAGGCTCGATGAGGATCTTCTGTTTCATCAGCTCCAGACCAATATTTGTCGTATTGGCACCGTAGTCCTCAATATGCAACAAAGCCCCCTCAATTTCGTCATTGTCGGAAGGGTGATGGTCATAGACCTCCACCTGACCCTTAAAATCCGGCATCCACTTGAAATACTCCTTGACCCGACTTTTTGCGCGGGTGTCCACCACAATCACCGCTTCAATCTCCTGATCTTTCAAATCCTTGGGAGCGATAAACCCAAACCGATTCTGGTAAAGATTATAGAGGTTTTTGGCAACGGGGTGAATCAGTTGACTCTGAACAGGCTGGTAATCGGGGTAAAGATATTTCGCCAATGAAATTGACCCGAAACAATCCAGATCCATATTTGAATGTCCAAAAATTACCTTCATATTCTGATCGCTTTATTATTAAAGTGGAGAGGTTGACTTCGAAAAGTAAGATGTTGCTTTTAAACAATTATTTACAAGGGTCTGTCTAAATCCGGCAACCACATGGGGTTGCTTGAATTGGCGTTATAATAAGTAAAAGACAAATTGAAGTCAAACTTAAACATCCACAGATCAGGGAAATCCGAGCATATTTTCTCCCTTTCACTTTTTAGATGTCACGCCCCGGGAAATCTCTTTGATTTGCTTTTTTTGGGGTTGATAAGCTTTCTCAAGGTGTGCCAGTGCATCCAGAGCGGCCTGTGGCTCACCACAGGTGAAGATGTCGATGGCCAGATAATCACTTTCCGGCCAGCTGTGAATGGAGAGATGGCTTTCTTTCAGGAGCGCCACCCCGGTGATCCCTTGCTGTGAGAACTTTTCAACAGATACTGTGAGTACGGTGACCTTCGCTTCAGCAGCTGTCCTACGGAGCAACGCCTCCACTTCCTGGGGATCATCAATAATTTTAGCCTGCCAGAAATCCGCGATCAGGTGAAAGCCTATAGAACGGTCCATCAATTGTACCTGTTATAAATATTAGTCACTTCCCGTATGGAATGTGATCCGAAATTTTTCAATATCTGAAGCCTATCGATAGCAATGGAATCTTTACCTTGGCCTGGGATTCGGTGAATTCAGCACTGTTGAGAATTGTGTAGGTAACCAGTAAATCCCACCAGGAGTGTACCGCTATTGCTGTCATCAGATCGAAGGATTCCAGTGACGGGTGGTAGACATACCCTTCATATATGCCGAACATAAACGCCCAGAAATAGTCCGCCGTAAATCCGTTCCCATCATGACCTGCCGCGAAAACGACTGAGGCTGCAGCTATTGAGAGATGCCGACTGGCTGCAGGCGACACTCCCCAGCTGTCTTTCATCGTCTCAAAAAAATAGTGCTGCAGGGTGCCTCGAAAAAACATCTCCTCTCCCACACCAACGAAATAGTACTTTGGGAAGGAATCTCGTCTCAGATCGGACTCTTTCAAGCCCCGTTTCAGGAAATATCTGACCCGGGTTTCCGATTCTTTTTCTGAAGCCTCATTAAAGTAGGCAAAATTGCCGATCAACACGCCTATGGGGATCCAGAACTCCCATTTTTTATAGAAGTGATCAAACCGAAAAGGCGACAGCATCAGGTCATAGGTTTCGGTATTGGGCTTGCAGCTGTGCTGATACAGATCTCCCAGGGATATCAACAGGAGATTAAAGTTCAGGCTGCTGTAATAGTTGGCATCCCAGGTCTCTTTATTTAAGTAGACACGCGTTTCTGTTTTTCCCGACTCGGTATTTGCTTTATCCACCGTTTGGTAAATTTGATCTGGATCGTCCTGATAGTATATCGTATCATATGATGAATAAGCCAACGAGCTGGTTATTAATCGACTGCTTCCAAAAACGATGGCTTTGTCCCATTGTCTTGAGATCCCATAACCCAGACCGGGAACCCAGACTTCTGCAGCACCAAGTCCCAGGCAACCCAGGCGACTCATGGCCACGAGAGGCCCATCGACACCGATCATTAAAAGAAAAAAAATAAAGAAGCCTGTAACAACCCTCATGGTCTGCGACACTCCTGGCTAGGAATATGGAATTAGATCGTTTGCTGACAGTTCCCCAGGACCGTTTTTCCCGCTTTTCCCCCCTTTGGAGGGTGGCAGCGGGGGAATTAATCCCGTGATCGATTTTGCCCTATTATTTTGCTATGATGGCATTTTATGTGGATTCATGGAAGAGGGATCAGCAGGCGGTTTCGCTACCAGCGATATCAAACCCGCCAGTATCAGAAGCACTGAAAAGGTGGTAAAGGGGATCCAATAACTATGTAAGAAATCGAAACAGATCGCCGCGAATACCGGGCCTCCAGCATTTGCTGTCAGACGGAAGGGACTGCTCAATCCCAGAACTGTTCCAGACGAACGACGTCCAAAAAAATCTGTCCAGATCAGGAAAACCAAAGGCAGTACCCCACCCCTGATTGCACCGTAGACTATGGCAAATATAAACAGCCAAACCTGGTTTTCTACGAACCAGAAGACAGAGAAAAACAGTAGTCCGTTGGTAATGAAGATGGTACCCATCAATTTCCTGATTGACACCCGTTCTGCCAGGAAACCGAAAAAAACACCGCCGATGGCACTTGAAATCGACAGAACTGTAATCACCAGTACAGCAATTTCCGGAGGGATGCCCTCATCCGTCATAAAGGGAAAGAGATGAAAATTGGCTCCGGCACCTACAAAGAAGATAATACTCATAACGATGGTCAGGTGCCAGAATGCCTTTGTCCGAAAGACTTCCCTGCGGTTCCAGATCGGTTCATTTTCCAGCAAAACAATCGGTTTTGATTCAATTTCCAGAGGCTTTTCGAATCCCACCACGCCGATCTGTTCTGCTGGTTTTCTGCCATCAGGCAGCAGCCCGACATCTTCAGGACGCCGTTTCAGAAAAATCAGAGCCGGGATGGCGGAGAACATAAAAACAATGAGTCCAAGAACTGCCCAGGCAGTCCTCCAGCCAAAGTTGATGATAATATACTGAACCAGCAGCGGCAGGAAGGCTATCCCGATACGACTTCCCAACTGGGAAATCCCCAAGGCCCGGCCTCTTTTTTCTATAAACCAGTTGGAGACACTGACTGTGACCACCAATCCCAGAAGGCCGGATGCAA
>Ga0209249_1003518_pt1 | contig 11125 bp, 9 predicted proteins | sample SaaInlV_200m_DNA_4_FD_184653 | JGI IMG/M metagenome (GOLD analysis project Ga0209249, IMG submission 184653) | Marine microbial communities from expanding oxygen minimum zones in the Saanich Inlet - SI037_S3LV_200m_DNA (SPAdes) (version 2) | ecosystem: Environmental > Aquatic > Marine >...
TAATTTGACACGAACTCTCGACGCACTCAAGGCAGCCTACAGAACTTTCTTTGGCGAAAACACTGCTAGCGACCTACTTCGGTTTGCTGGATTAGCTTTATAAAGAAACTTTCAGGTACTTACTTAGATATGAAAACAACAAGAATACTTTGGGTTATCGTTATTGTTCTTCTTCTTGCAGGATGTGGCTCTCCCAATAATGCCAATTCATCGCAACCATTTATTGAACACACACCTCAGCTAACCCTTGAAGAAGGAGAAACCGGGCAATCTTATACGATTGCCCTGGTTATGAAGACACTCACCAATCCATTTTTTGTTGAGATGGAGAGAGGTGCACGCCAGGCCGAAGCCGATTTCGAGATCGATCTTGTTGTCAAAACCGCAGCACAAGAAACATCTATTGAACAACAAATTGAAATTGTCGATCAACTCATACGGGAAAAGGTAGATGCCATTGTGATCGCGCCGGGAGACTCTTTGGAATTGATCCCGGTACTCAAAAAGGCGAAGGACGCTGGGATTATCGTGATCAATATTGATAATCAACTTGACCCGGAGTTTTCAGAAAAGATGGGGCTGGTCAATGTGCCTTTTATCAGTGTAGATAATGAGCAGGCAGCTTACCTGTCGGCAAAATACATTAGCGATCAGATCACCAGTCCCGCAGAGGTTGCCATATTGGAGGGGATTCGCAGCGCACTAAACGCTGAAGCTCGGAAGAATGGTGCGTTACGTGCCTTCTCCGAAAACCCCAATATCACGGTTATTGCTATGGAAACTGCCCATTGGAAAATAGACGAAGGTTATGAAGTAACCAAAGGGATTTTTGCAAGCTCCCCAAATATTAAGGCACTCTTTTGTGCCAACGATATGATGGCATTGGGAGCGATCAATTATTTAGAAGAAACTGATCAGAGCAGTGTACTCGTTGCAGCATATGATGCACTGGATGAAGCAAAGCAAGCTCTTCAAGACGGTACGCTTCAGATCACTATCGATCAACAGGCTGCACATCAAGGTTATTTAGGCGTGGAATATGCAGTAAGAGCGTTGAATGGAGAAGAGCTTCCTGAGGAAACGCTTGTTGATGTGCTTCCTGTAACAGCTGAAACTTTAGAATAGCCACTACCGTTTACTCGATAAAAAAAACGGCCAGGGTTTTGTGTCAAACTTATTAACGCTATTCTTTTCCATAGAATGAGAGTTATCTCTGATGGGATCACGTTTTAAAGTAAATCTCACTATCAAGTTCATTGGTTATCTGATTTTCCTTGCAGTAATCCCTCTTTTACTGGTCGGATTAATTTCCTTGCGTGTTTCAACTGAAATTCTTGAAGAAGAATCCAGAGTCTATACTATTGAATTAGTAAAGAATCAAAGAGAATATCTTGATTTGCAATTGGAACAAGTAGAAAGCCTGATCGCCAATATCTCTGGAGTGGAGGAAATCACCAACGCGTTGGAAGAAGGGGAGAGTTCCAATACCTATACCAACTTGGCAACCCAAGCACGAATTGGGTATATCCTGAATGGATATTTAAATCTTCGAGGGTTATTATCCATTGATATATTCACAGAGGGGGGAAATCACTATCATGTTGGGGAGACTCTAAATATCGATAATGTCCGCATAGATGTGAAAGACCGGATATATCAGGAAGCATTGGTATCCAATCAAAATGTACTCTGGACAGGTATAGAAGATAATGTTAGTAGAAATTCTGCTCAAGAAAAGGTTATCTCTGCAGTAAAAATACTCCGACGCACTGATCAAAGCACGTTGGAACAAACTCCTGTTGGGATGCTTCTCGTAAATTATAGTATTGACGATATTTATGAGAAATTCAGCCAGATAAATATGGGAGAAGGTTCTTTTTTAATGGTCATTGATGCTAAAGATCGGATCATCTACCACCCCAGCCGGTCATATATAGGGAGCCGGGTTAGCAAAGTTTTTATTGACCAGCTCAGCTCTGATCAAGGAACGCTAATCACTGAAATAGATGGCGAAGAAATGTTCATTACCTATACATATTCAGATAAGAGCAACTGGTATGTGCTCAACCTGATTCCAGTCAATACATTCTCTGCAAAAACTTCGCTTATCCGGACAGTTACTTTTTCACTGTTGATTATAAGTTTTTGTTTCGTGGGCTTTTCGGCAATTTTCGTATCCAGTAATATTGTGAGTCCTATACGAAAAATAACAGATCAATTTCGAAGCTTTCAGGAGGGAACACTAGACTATGGAAGCCGACTGGAATCAAAATGGGATGATGAAATTGGTGAGCTCGTAGTTTGGTATAACGCTTTTGTAGAGAGTTTAGATGCGCGCAGGGAATCAGAAAAACGTCTTAGTAAAAGTGAAGAGCGGTACGCTTTGGCTGTGCGTGGGGCAAATGATGGACTTTGGGATTGGGACTTAAGAAAAAACGAAATTTATCTATCTCCACGCTGGAAGCAAATTCTGGGGTACAGAGAAGACGAGATTGGAGAGGATCTTTCCGAATGGTTTGGACGGATTCACCCGGATTGTCTACAAGAAGTACTAGCAAAAATTAATGCTCACCGCCAAGGATTGACCCCCCACTTTGAAAGTGAACATCGTCTCCGCCACAAAGATAACACCTATCATTGGGTACTCGCCCGGGGATTGGCATTATTTGACGAAACAGGCACTGGCTATCGAATGGCTGGCTCGCATACTGAGATTACCAGCCGCAAGAAAGCAGAAGAACAACTCCGGCATGATGCCTTTTATGACTTACTCACAGGTCTTCCAAACCGCGCCCTTTTTTTAGACCGCCTTCGAAGCGCCATTAAACGGAGCCAACGAAACGCAAGTGTTAAATTTGGCATTCTTTTTCTGGATTTAGATCATTTTAAATTAGTTAATGACAGCTTAGGGCATAACATTGGTGATCTTCTTTTACAAGAAGTTGGAAAGCGGTTGAGTAGGAGTATGCGAGCAATAGATACCGTTGCTCGATTAGGTGGAGATGAATTTGGGATTCTTCTGGAAAATATTGATGACGTTCGTGATGCCACCCAAGCTGCGGGACGAATTCAGAATTTATTGTTTGAACCAATTGCTTTGGATGGTAATGAAACAATAACGAGCGCAAGCATTGGCATTCTAGTGAGTGCTCCCGGATATAAGACACCTGATGAATATTTACGGGATGCTGATATAGCGATGTACCGAGCAAAATCACAGGGTAAAGCGCGCTATGAGATTTTTGACCAAATTATGCGAGAGCAAATGCTATTGCGCTTAGAGTTGGAAGCTGAACTGCGCTCGGCTATTGAAGAGCAAGAACTCATACTATATTACCAGCCTATTATCAATTTGGAGAATCAAAAAATTGTGGGCTTTGAAAGCCTATTACGTTGGTTTCACCCGAAAAAAGGGGCTATTTCTCCTGATGTATTTATTCCAATTGCAGAGGAAACTGGTCTTATTCTTCCGCTTGGGGATTGGGTTTTGCAGAAAGCAACGAAGCAGCTAAGTATCTGGCAATCTCAAATTCCAGATGCTAACATTCACATTAGCGTAAATCTCTCGGGTAAACAGCTTGCTCATCCTGATCTTCTGGATCAAATAGAAAATGCTATTCAGCAAAGCTCTATCTGCCCAAGCCATCTAAAACTGGAAGTTACAGAAAGCGATATCATCAACGACATGGAAGCTGCCGCAACTGTTCTAAAAGATATTAAACAATTGGGAGTGGGTACCCAAATGGATGATTTTGGTACAGGGTACTCATCTTTGAGTTACTTGCATCAATTCCCTTTTGATATTATCAAGATCGATCGTTCTTTTGTGATGGGTATGGCTCAGGATAAAAGTAAAGTTAGCTTAATTAAGGCCGTTATCTTGATGGCAAAAGAACTCAAGAAAAAGATTGTTGCTGAGGGAATAGAAACTTTGGAGGCGATGGTAATCCTAACCGATTTGGGGTGTGAATATGGACAAGGCTTTTATGTGTCTCCGGCAATTAACCCCGAAGACGCTACAGCTTTCCTGAAGAAATCCCTGGAGGGGTAGACTTCTCCTGGATATGCTAATTACCAGACTGTTTCCAATCCAACTCATCATAGCAAAAAAGATCATGACCTTACAAAAGCCAAACGCGCTCCCAGGTATATAAAGATTGCCCCCGAGATTCTATCGGCAATCTTTCTGGAGCGCTGATAGACCCTCTGCACTTTCTCGATGGAAAAGAAATAAGTGACCAATCCATACCAAAAGACCGAGGCGACAAAGACCATCACCACCGTGAGCACATAAAACCAGACGGGAGCCTGCGGCGGGAAAGACATCACAAAAAGGCTGCTAAAGAAAGCTGCTGTTTTCGGATTTGAAAAACTCGTAAACAACCCCAATCGAAAAGCGGATTTGCCACCCCCGAGCTTTGGTGCCGGCGTGGAGGCTTGCTTCTGCGCCCCCAAACTCCCAAGAATGATCTTCGCCCCGAGATAGACCAGATAAATTCCCCCGATAATACGAATTACATCATAAAGCCAGCTCGCATAAGCAAAAAGCGCGCTGATTCCCACCAAACTGGCAGTTGCCCACGTCGCTGCCCCTGCCGAAACACCTAGCGTGATGAAGAATCCCGTCCGCCGCGAATCGGAGAGCGAGTATTGCGTCACCGCCACAAAGTTGGGACCCGGGATCGTCAACACCAGAAACCAGGCACTGAAAAGGCTGAAGAGGGCGAGCGCTAAATCCATACGATCCTTTGATGCTTCTGTTTTTAAGAAATTCTCCCCCCCTGCTTGCGGGAGGAGTTGGAGGGGGGCTTTTAAAAAGATATTTCTTGTTTCTGAAAACTCAGTAAAAGTAAAACCAGAACCCCCTCCCAGCCTCCCCCAAATTCTAAAAACGGAATTTAGGGGAGGGGTTTGGTTGAAGGCGAGTGTTTTTCAGAGAAAAACACTCGCCTTCCTTGTTCCCCTCATTTTGAAAAACAAAATGGGGGGATGCCCTTCAGGGCAAGGGGGTAAGGGGATAAAAAAGCGAGTTTTACAGGGTTTTCAGCTTGTTTACAGATCAAGGCAAAATTATCCCCGACCCAACCGCAAGATTATGCTCTACGCAATGATTAGCGCCTTCTGGATTGGTGAAATCAAAATCCTGAAAAGCGAGGCATTTCAGTTCCAGCCCGGCTTCTTCGAGATAACGCATAATGGGGCTACCTTCTGCGTTTCCGCTGGAGACGTAATCATAAACTTGTTTCGTTGATAGGACACTGCGCCCATTCACTTCGGGAGCAGCTTGGGTCTTGATATTATTTATTGTCAGCACTGCTGTGATCGCCAGCCATTCTTCTTTGGTGGTTTCTTCAAAATGATACAGGATCGTATCTCTGATCGGCGCCATAATGGTATAGATGCGGGCGTACTCACGGGTGTTGTGATCGTCTTGATAGGTATCGGTGAGAATCAGTTTTTCGCCGCCATGAAGCGGTACAGCGCGCGGGGTCAGGATATTGCCATTTTTGTCAACGACCAGGTTATACCCAAGAGCGACCAGATTTTCATCCAATTGATGTTCGCCGCCTTCTGCGATGATCGGCTCGCCTGTGCGGATACTCGTCAATCCGTAGGACCAGAGTTGTGTGATATCGAGTGTTTTCGTCTCTTCCTGAAGTGGCACTAATGTAGGAAGCTGTGTTGCTTCGAGGGCAGGCAGCTTTTCTTCATCGGTGGATGGGGCTTGAGACGGTTTTGAACAGCCAACTAAAACCAATAAACTTACCAGTAAATAGATTTTCTTTCTCATTTTTCGAATTTATTCCTTTGCGTTAGAGTAATTGATAGAGCAGTGGTAATGTCACAAAGCTGACCAAAATCCCGATACCGACCAACGCGGCTGCCAGCGATGGGGAGAGATCATCGAGGATCGCCAATGCGCCTGCGGTGACCATTGGCGGCATCCCGGCTTCGAAGATGGCAACCTGTACGAGTTCACCTCCCAAGCCCATTATCCGCGTAAGAAGCACGGCAAGGAGCGGGGCTGCAACCAGTTTTATCGCCAATCCAACAGATAATTGTGAAAGGACGGCTCTGTCCATCTTCAATTGAAGCTGAAAGCCCACCGCGATCATAACAAGGGGTACCAGGGTGGCGGATGACATATCCAAAAAGTTGAGAACGACGGGTGGATAGGCGAAGGGGCGCAGCACAATGGCAAGGATGAGGGCGATAAAGGGCGGGAATGTGATGATTTTTTTGCCGATCTTTTTGAGAGAGGGTTTGCTTTCGCCTGAGCCATAAATTGCCAGAATGAGCGTGCCATAGGTTGCCAGCGCGGGGAAGGAGCCTAGTTGGTCATAAACTAACGCATAAGGAACGGCTTGCTCGCCCAGAAAAGCGCGCACCATGGGAATGCCGAGAAAGGATGTATTACCGAGCGGGATGAGGAGCAGGAGACAGCCTGTTACGGCGCGATCCCATTTCAGCATTTTGGACAGGAGCAAAACCAGTGTTGCGGAAAAGATGAGCATGACCCAAGGTATGGTGGCGGGGATAAATAGCTTGTTTGAAAAGACCAGTTTGGGGATATTAAGCAAGATCAGCGCAGGGTAAGAGAAGTAGATAACGATCAGATTCAGCACATTGCCCGTCTCTTTGGGAAAGACGGGCAGGCGTTTGATCCCCATGCCGATGAGCAGGAGGGTGAGGATGATTATGAAATTTTGCATACTAAAATGATAATAATCTGAATTATTTTTAGGGTATCGGTGTGGACTAAAGTCCTGCCTAAGCACATGAAAGCCCCTTCGGGGCTAAAAAAATCCAGCCCGCAGGGCTTCCATGCGCTGAGGAAGTGGCTTTAGCCCGTCCGAAACAGTTGGGGAAACCTTTAATTAGGGCTTAGCGTTTTTCAGCTTCAACAATACAGTAAAAGGGTTCGATATCCAATTTTTCACCAAATTGAATATATTCTGTCATCTGCAATCCACATGCTGCCAAGAATGATTCAACGGCGGCTTTGGGATCATCTGACATATCAACACCAAACTTTGCAGGCTCTCCCATACTTTCTATCAAACTCATATTTCTGTTAGCAATAAATGAATATTCACCTGAACTATATGCTTCGGAATAAAAGTCTTGTGCGATGACACTTCCTTCCACACATAGATCAGCCATATCTTTTAGTGTTTCTCTGACGATGCCAGCGTCTAAATACAAAGAAACGCTTTGCCAAAGGAAGAGAGTCTTTTTTGTCTTGTCAAAACCAGCTTCGAATAGTTGATCAACCCAGGATTCGTTTGCATAATCGACCGGGATATAGGTAATCCAATCATGCTCTATGCCCGCTTTTTTCATCGTTTCAATTTTAAGATTTAGGGTATTCGCTTGATCCAGTTCAAAAACCCTTACTTGTTTTCCTTTTGTAAAATGCAAAGCGATCAGATCAAAGCCAGCGCCAGGCAGGACGATCTGCTCCATTTCAGCAGCATATTTTTCCATTATCCTGTCAAAGGTGACCACCCTGCTACCCGAAATGGCAGCCAGGTTCGCTTCCTCCGGTTCAGCAACTTCTGAAAGTCGGGTTTTAAATCCAAATAAGCGCTGGGAAATGATAAATGCGCCCATGATCGTCCACAAAGCAAAATGTGATTCACATGGGAATTTCTTGGTAAATGCAACAGAAAAAGTATCCGGTCTGGTTTCAAGATAATGCATGAACCATCTATATTGAAGCGCTTGACCTGCCGAGAAGGAGACACCCAGTTTCTTGCTATTTACCATCTCCTTGTACATGCCAACAATCAGCCCAATAATGGCAAAAGGAATGAAGATGATTTGAATTGGGATATAGAGGATGATTTGAAAAAGCTTAATGGTGAAACGCAATATTCCAGAACGCTGTTTTTCTGTGTTTTTGTCTGTCATAAGCCTCTCCTATATTTGAACTATCCAAAGCTTTCAGTATTCTAAAACGCCAGTTCATCCCCACCATCAGCTCTCGTCTTCTTATAGCGATAATTCAACCAATTCTCCAGATCGGAGACATACCATTTCGAGAAGCGATTATCGCTGGGGCCGCCCGCCAGATTGGAGTAAAGTTTATCTTCGCCCATTTCTGTCACCATTCTGAGCGAGGGGAAGAATGTTGTGGTGCGCCCTGCGCTTTGGTAAATTTGCCCCTGATGGATGGTGGCGCGTCCGCCCACGCCGGTGATGGGACCACGGTCAAAGCCGAGGAAAGCGGGCAATGTTCCGCCGAAGAGCATGTGGCTCATCGTATATTGCTGGCGCGAGCCCCAGGTCTTGGCTTCGATATTCAACGATTTCACCGCCACTTTGTGGTAAAGCTCATCACGGCTCATGTCGCCAAACCAGCTTGAATCATCTGCCAGCAAAACGCGGTCAAAATTCTGATAGAAATCAATAAAGGTGCCGCTCTCATCATTGAGAAAATCGAGCGCATCTACCCCAAAACCATTCTTCCCGAAGACCTCGCGGTAAAGTTCCTTGTAGAAGGCTTCAAATAAATACGCGCCCTGCGAGTCGGTGTCGTAGCACAGATCCCATTCGCGCAAAATCTCCCCTTGCGGCGTATTCGGCAGCAGCGGGCGCAGGATCGCCATAAAACGCTCGGCTTGCAGCGAGTACAGGTCGGCGTGCATCGCGAAAACATCCTCCACCGTAAAATCATCTTTCTCGGCGAGCAGCGCGTTGATCCGCTCGGCGCGGTAGGAGCCCATCGGCATATTGATCGGCGGAATTTTCCCGTATTCATTTAGGTCGTTATTTGCGGTCGCAAAGAAATTGGATTTGGGATTTAAGCTGCGCGGCATCTCTTCGACGCTGATATACGAATCCCAATCGTTTTCTGAATCCCAGCCGGGGAGCGGAACGAACCCACTTATACTTGCTCGGCGTTTAGGAACTTTGCCCGTCATTTGAAAGCCGATATCTCCCGCTTTGTCGGCGAAGACGAAATCCCAGCCCGTCTCGACTTGCCCGATGATGTTCATCCCCTCTTTAGCGGTGGTTGCTTCAGCGATGTCGAAAAAGGCACGGATGGTGACTGCGCCAGAACCTGCACCCGTCCAACGCGTAGCAAGATAAAGTCCCGGGCGATGCGGATTTCCATCCAAGACCCCATGCTCGTTCTCGTAGAAGTTCACGTCCACATCATCCGCTTTTTTGCGTTTAACAGTCTCAGTGCGGATGTGGAAATCGTGCCATTCCCCTTCCTTGCGATATTTGCCATCCTTGCAATCTTCAATCCACGAATCGATCGCATCCACAAAAGCGTAGGTCACGCCCCAGGCGATCTCGGGCGTGCGACCGGTGAGCACGCCGGGCGCGCCGGGCATGGTGCCGCCCATCACATAGCGACCGCCGCCGGAGAGCACGATCTCGCTCCAGACGTTGGGCAGGCGATTGACTTCGAGATGCGGATCGTTGGCGAGAATCGGCTGCCCCGACTTGGTACGTGCCCCGCCGATGACCCAATTATTGGATGCCATCATGCGCGGTGCGCCCATATCCCAGAGGGAAGAGGGATTAACGATGCGCTCGCCAAGTTCCACCTTTTTGAGCAGATCAATATCGAGTTCGCCAAGATTGCCGGGGAAAAGCTCTTCGAGTTTCTCGCGTGAAATATCGGCTTGTACCATCTCGACGAAGAGACGCTCCATCTCGGCTTGCGATTGCGCGAGGGTCAGGTAGCCGACCATGCGCGAGATCATGATCGAGTCGTTGGCTGTCCATTTTTCGGGTTTATAGCCGAGAAGTTTATATTCCCATGGGGATTTTTCAGCGAAAGCGGCATTAACCCCATTCGCGTAGGACTGGAGATAATCTTGGTATTTCTCTTCGAGTTTGTCGAACTCACGCTCAAGGTTATTATGCCAATTCATCTGCCGGAAAAATTTGTCGATGCCGAGGCTTTCGTTGCTATCGTTGAGCAGCTCGCAAAGGCGACCCTGCCCGAGGATGCGCATCATCAGCATTTGCACGCCACGATCACGCGCGTGGACAAATCCCTGCCCCCAGTACATATCGTCGTGAGTCTCCGCTTCAATGTGGGGCGTGCCGTTCTTGTCTCGGAAAATGTGCAGGTCGGGGGTGGTGGTCATGGGGAATTCTCCTTAATTTTTTTAACACGAATATCACGAATTGACGAATGACGCGAATAAAAACTTTAAAATATTCGCGAAATTCGTTCATTCGCCATCTCCGAGCGTTCGTGCTCGATACTGAATTCCGCGCTCGGGGATACAGGATTTTCTCACCAGCAAACAGACTAATCCCAAGGATAATCGTACCAACTGGCGAATTCATTATAAGTCTCATCTGCGATACTGTAATGATCGCCACGTTTGCTGACTCTTTGATAGGAAACACTAGCATCCCGAAATAACCTGTCTACAAGATCGTGGATTAACTCTTTTATATATTCAGGATAACCTGCTTCCCCGGCATCTATCAACGACATAGCCACCGAGTTCTTTTCCTCGGTATAATAGCCTCGGTTTTCTTTGATCGCAATATCAAGTGAATGGTGCAACATCCCTGCCACAACCACTGAAAGCCGATGTGTTCGCCCATCAGGAACGAGTTCACGGAGCATTTCAACCCAAACAGAATATGTTTTTTCGCCAACTACTTCTTGCAGACTGCGTGAGATGCTTTCTGACATTTATCTTATTCTCCAAAAAAGCACCTGTTACCACTTCAACTGGAATTCAAGCTCCTCGCCATCATCCGAGCGTTCGTGTTCGATGCTGAACTCTGCACTGGCGGGGATATAGATCCGCTCACCAGCCACCTGAATTTGAAAGGCTTTGCCAGCTTCCAGCGAATCGGCCAGGCGGCGTAATTTATCGACGATCTCTTTTGTTGAGTAGATTTTTTCAATATCACGTTCGGGCTTTTCGTTCATGGTAGGGCTCCCTTATCTTGTCGAAAATATTATCAATAATATTATAAGACCTGTAATACAGATAAGATAGGGGGGCGAGACAGGGCGATTGCATCTAAATACCAACGGCTAATATCTTGCAGAGGTAGTCATTATTCCAAGCGGCTTGCAGTTGCTTGGCATGAAGACCACCTTTTGCAGTTTTCTCTTGTTTGAGTAAATTGAGAG
>Ga0209249_1003524_pt1 | contig 11112 bp, 8 predicted proteins | sample SaaInlV_200m_DNA_4_FD_184653 | JGI IMG/M metagenome (GOLD analysis project Ga0209249, IMG submission 184653) | Marine microbial communities from expanding oxygen minimum zones in the Saanich Inlet - SI037_S3LV_200m_DNA (SPAdes) (version 2) | ecosystem: Environmental > Aquatic > Marine >...
GACTACATTAATGCTCATTCTCTAGAAGAGGAAAGAATATTTTTCCCAGGACATCAAAGTTATGGCGTTTTATGGCATGCAGATCGAATGGGATTTGCAGAAATTCCTAATGAAGAAAATATAAAATTTGGAGAGGAAGAAAGAAATGTTACTTGGATTTTCCTATATCAGTGGGGACTAAATACTCTTAATGAACCGCAATGGGGATATATTTCTAATAACTATGGTCTAGAGCAATTCGCATTTCAATTAAATGCCGATAAAAGTCCAAAGCTCGTTTATTTGTTGTTGAAAAAAGGTGGATCCTTCAATATGGATGATTTAAATTTATTTCTTCAAGATAATGATAAAGTACAAACGAAATATTATGAATCAACAAAAGGCAATATACCTCTAATGTACTATTCGGTTAATTAATTTTATTTTTGAGGTGAATACTATCATTAATAATTCTGAAATTACTGTTAATATCCTAAATATAATTGGTACCAGTATTGCAATTGGCTGTGGAAATTGGGACGCAAGTAATATCGTCATGGTTCCTTCTCGTACTCCAATTCCCCCCGGGGTTAAAAAACTAATATATCCAATTACCCATGAAACTGCAAAAATTCCCGAAATATTTAAAATTGAAAAGTAACTTATTTCTGGAAAAATTGATTTTATTGTTAATAATAACGAGGTGCCAATAATTATCCAACTTATGCCATATAAAATTAATATTATAATTAATGATGTCCAGGGAATATTTATATTTATTTTTCCTTTCAGTTTCCCCTTTTTTATTAAAATTTTATTTATTAAGTTATTAAACTTTTCCGACCTTAAAATAATTAAACATGCCAACAATATTAATAATACTGCAGGGGCATTCATTTTTACTATGCCTGGACTAAAAAGTAAAAATATGGCTATTGCTGAAGCCATCATAGATAGTGTTTCAATAACTAAACTAGTTAATGTTGTTGTTTTTGGAATTCCGACTTTTTTTGAAAAGTAGGCCCTTCCAAGAAAATGCCATATTTTTCCAGGAGTATACCTTCCAATTTCTGAAATGGATCTTATTTTTATTGCTTTTTTTATACTTATTTCATATCCGAGATTTTTTATTATAATCTTCCAGATTATTGAATGGATCACATAAAATATTAAAAGTAAACCCAATGATAAAATTATTGGAAATAAATTAAAATTTTCCACACTTTGAATAAATTCTTGCCAGTTATCAAATAAATTTTTCAATAAAAAATATGAAATTATTGTGATTACTGCAATGCTTAATAATCCTTTAGATTTCATTTTTGAGCAACCACTATTAATCCTATTCCCCAGGGTAATTTATTAAATAAATTATCTACTTTGAATATATTTGCTAAATATTTTGAATGTTTTTTAATTTTAATGTTTTTTAATTTTTCATTTTTTAATGTTTTTAGATATATTTGCCTATGATAAAATCTTGTTAGTGGAAATCCCCAATAATGGATGTCTATTATTTTAAATCCATTCATCTTTAATAATTCCATTAACCGTTCTTTTGTATATCTTCTTTTATGTCCTGCCCATTCATCACTTTTATCCCATAATTTGGGATTTGCTGGAACACTTAAAAATAATTTCCCATTTTCATTTAGTGTCCGATGAAATTCTTTTATTGCAGTCCCATCATCTTCAATATGTTCTAACACTTCTGAACAAATTATCCCATCAAAGGTGTTATTTTTGAAATTTAAATTGGTTATATCTCCGCGTTCTAATTTTATATTTGGAGATTGTATTTTTTTTGAAGTATATTCTATAAATTTTTGAGATAAATCAATTCCAACAATTTTATACTTGCCCTTTGATAATCTTAATGAAAGACTCCCATTTCCGAATCCAGCATCCAAAATTAATCCTTTTTTTAATTTTTTATTTATTTGATTTAATAATATTGATTCTCGATAATAATGTCGTGGTCCAAAATATTCAGGTTCCGATCCCCATTCTGTTTCTTCCATTTTAAATAATATTTTTTGTTTTTTTACCTATTGCAGATATTGAATATTTTTCTTTATAAAGGTTATACCCGTTTTGCGATATTTCATCAGATAATGTTTTATTTTTAATCAATATATTTATTTTATTTACTAACTCTTTAACACTTCCTTGTTTACAAAAAATTGAATTTTTATTATCTACGAACGATCCTTCTATACTTGCGAGACTATCGGAGATTATTACTGGTTTTTTCATAGCAATCATTTGAAAGGTTTTATTTGGTATAACCCTTCCTGCTTTTGCGCCCAAACCGAAGTGTCCGCCTAAACAAATATCAGATTTATTTATTTCTTGTGGTAATTCATTGTAGGGAATCCAATCAATAAATTTTATATTATTTATTTTTAATTTTTCATATAATTCTAATATTTTTTTGTGGGTTTGCCCCTTACCAATAATTGTAAATTTTATTTTTGGATTCTCATTAAATATTTTCGCAGTTTTTAAAATATATTCTACTCCATGGATTGGAGTGAATTTACCATAGAATAATATGTTGATTTCATTATTGTCTTTTTTCTCCAATGGTTTGAAAATATCGTCATCTGCCCCAACAGGAACAACTCTTAATTTTTTTTTATTTACTTTCAGTTCTTTTTTAAAATATCTCGCATGTTCGGGCGTATCAAGAATTACGATGTTCGCTAGTTTACAAGATAACTGATCTAGCATCATAGTTAATTTTGCAGGAATTGATTTTTTTTTGAATAATTTTCTGTCTAAAACTATTGTATCGTACATTGAAATCATTGGGTTAAATATTATTTTTTTTCTTGGTGCAAGTAATCTTATCAGAATCATATCAAATTGACCCGGATATCCAACAATTATTGTATTACTTTTTTTGGATTTTTTATATTTTTTTATTAATTCATTATATCCTTTTAATAAATTTAGAATTATTTTAGTTTTTGATTTGAAAAATTTTCCAGTTTTATCTTCGGATTTTTCCCATAATGCCTGATGACATTCTATAACCTCCACATTATTCCTTTGCAGGCCTTTTATCATTATCCTGTTTCGAGGGTAATTTTTTTCATATGTGCCGAAATACATTACTGCATTATTGGAAACCTGATTTTTTTCTGACTTCATAGTTTTTTGTATCATTCTTTTTTATTATCATTTCTCCAAGCAATCCAAGTGAAATTAGTTGAAGTCCCATTAACATCATCACAAATCCAAATATTATAAGACTTATGTGCTCCAAAAATGAATGATTTAAGATAATTTTCAGATATAATGCGATCAATTCCATTATTATTCCTGTTGAACCAGATAGTAATCCTAAACTGCCAAAAAAATGCAATGGCCTATTTGAATAATTTGTTAAAAATTTTATTGTTATGAAATCAAATAATCCTCGAAATAACCTCATAAATCCATACTTACTTTTGCCATGAATTCTCCTATGGTGTTTAACTCTGATTTCTCCCACCCGAAATCCTTTTGCTGTTGCTAAAGCAGGTATATATCTGTGCATGTCCCCATATAATTTGAGACTTTTCGCAGTTTCTGATCTATATGCTTTGAATCCACAATTCATATCGTGAATTTTTACTCCTGTTGCCTTTCTTGTAACATAATTTGCCAATTTTGAAGGTATTGTTTTTGTTATTGGATCGTTTCTTTTGAATTTCCATCCACTAACTAGGTCATAATGTTTTATTGCTTCTAAAAATCTTGGAATTTCTCTTGGATCATCCTGCAAATCGCCATCCATTGTGAAAATTATTTCCCCTATTGCCTCTTTAAATCCTAAATCTAAAGCATATGCCTTTCCAAAATTTCTCCTAAATTCGATTAATTTTATGTTCTTATTGATTAATTTTGTTATTTCAGAAATTGTTTTATCTGTACTGCCATCATCTATGAATATTATTTCATATGATTTTTTTAACTTTTCTAATACTTGAATTAATCTTTGATGAAGTATTGCTATATTTTTTTCTTCATTCAAAACTGGAATTATTATTGATAAATCTACCATTTTACCCTCCAAGTATAAATATTGAAATTATTCACGCCTTTCTCATGATTAAATAATTCAAAGTGATCTAAGTTTTCACCATTAAAGAAAAATAATTCTGTAAACATGCTCCCTAGTAATGCGGGATGCATTAATCTCGCCATTGACTTTGTTGAATCATATGCTACCGAGATTTCATTACTTCCTTCAGTTGAGCTATAAATTTGATTATCGATTCTAAATGATTGTAATTTTACTTGACCTTCTTTCGTATTTACATATGCTTGATTATTTTCAATTATAATGCCATTTTCACAGATTATTGTACTATTCTGTGTTTGACATCTCCCTGTTTGTGAATAAGATGGATAGGGTGCAATCCAGGCATTTGCTTCTCTTTCAGACAAACCATTTAATTGTCTATAAATTGATTGAGATTCTTCTTCTGAATAATTTAATTCTTCTTGCAATTTTTGTAAGGCATTATCTTTTGTATTTGATTTTACAATATTATATGCTAATGCTTTTTCAAAATCCCATGATCCAAAATGAGCCCAAACTCCTGCTTTCGAAACCATATCTTCAGAAGTTATGAAATAATTTTCTGGAGGGTTGCAAAACATTTTTTCTGTGATTAACTCTGGATTATCAGTATATTTTTTTAGTATATTTTCTGCTTGATCCTCCTCCAATAGTATTTCATCAATTATTTGTTTTGTTAATAATGGATTCTCTGTTTCTTCAAGCAATAGATCGTATGCATCATTTGCCCCACAATCTAACATCCTTAATATTGCTATTGCTTCTTCTTCATTATCTGTTAAAAGGACTTTCCCTATCCAGTGTGCTGGAGGGCTATTTTGTGATGCGCCATCAAATGTTACAGGCCTATCTGCAATTGCTTTAAACCAATGTCCAAAATCCCACCATGAATTAACTATAGCATTTTCTGGAGTTTCCTGTTCAATTTTTGTTAGGGTGTCATACCATGCATCACTCATTTGTGGAACTTCATTAAGTGCAGTCCGGTGAGTATCTTTTATTGGTGAGATAAACATTACAACCAATAATATAATTAAAATTATACTAACGAATTTTTTATTTAATTCTAAACTTTTTGATAATTTATTTGTTACAAAATTATATGTTTTTCCAGCAAGAATGCCAATGGCTATTACATAGACTGGAACTAGGAACATTGAAAATCTTAACCCACTTAAAGATCCGAATAGAGTTCCCAGGAACCAAATTCCCAAAAACATACCATACTTTATATCAAATTGTTTTTTATCTTTTTTTATAAAGAAAATTGATATTGAAATGATTACTAAAATTGCTAGTAATGGGCCGCCTAGTGTGGAAATAACTTTTGTTAAGGATGTATCTCCTAATTCTGCAACAGTGGTATATACATTTGGCCATAATGTTTCTTTTGCAGCAGATTTTAAGAAAAGTATGCTTATTGGGCCTTTCAGTATGTCTAACATTGCCCCAAATCCTTTGAATATTATTACTGAAATTATTGTTGATAATGTGTATGCTACAAATGTTGCAAGAACATTTTTCATTTTTAATGTTTTGTGGAAATATTTTTTATGTACAAATATTAAGTATATTAAATATGCAATCATTGAAGCAATTATGAAATCAAAAATATACCACCATCCTTCCCAAGCAAAAGCAAATATCCCTGTTAGTAATCCTGCTAACCCAGCATAGATATATTTTTTGTGAATTTCTTTATGCCTCAAAACAAATGATTCTAAGAACAACCATGATATCATCAATGGGAAAAAAATGTTATAAACGTCAGTATCTGAAAATCCGGCAGGAGTTCTCCCTAAAAATACTGGGCTGATTGCCAATAATGTTGCGGCAACTAATCCTCCGAGATTGTTTGAAACTCTTCTTGCAATGAAAAATGCAGGAATTACTGAAAGTATTGCAAAGATCATTGGTATTGCAAAAAATGATTTCATTAATGAATCATTTCCAAAAATTGAAGATACTTTATGAATTGATGCTCCAATCCATGGGTGTAAGCTATTTGATGCAAATCTTCCCTTTGGGGCAATCATGTGATTATCGAATGGTTTGTCATCAACAATTTCATCGCCTACGTGGCCATTTTCTAAAATATTTTCTGCCTGCCTATAATAGTGATATGGGTCTATTGCTAAAAGATATGTTTGTCCAGACTCATCTTGATAATTGTTTTTTATTTGTTGTGATAAAGAATTTATTTGTTGATTTATTTGTCCAGAATTTTCTTTTAAATATAAATTTGTTTGTTGAGATACTAAATTGTCAAATGTTTGTTGATCAATCTCTGGATATTGTTGTAAGATTGAATTGCTAATTCCGGATTGAAGATTGCTCATAACTGTTTGTTCTGCCCAATCATCTGTTATGGGGAGATCATAAGTATATGCTCTAAAAAATCCTGCTAAGAACATAGGAATTAAAAGTAATATTATCAATGTTAGATAATACTTTTTCCAAATCTTTTTTATCTTCTTTGAATTGAAGTTAAATTCTAAGTCTTCAGCCATTCCTTTTTTGAATTTGGGTATGTTTATAAATGTTGTTGTGTTTTATTTTTTCTAATGCCGGGATCGCATAATCTGGTATTGCACCGGTCTCGAAGAAAACCTTCTGGAAAGCATTTCCTAGTAAATTGTTTTTCGTGAGAACCGGGCCTTCGGGCATCTGGGTTCAAATCCCAGTCCCGGCGTTTATCAAAACTTTTATATATTTTGAGGAACTAGAAACATCATGGCAGATCCACTATTAGCGCCGGCCCAGAATACAAGTATATTTTTATTTGGAATAGTAATGGTTGTAATTATATACCTTCTATGGAAAATATTAAAAAATAAATAACTTTATTCTTGTGTTAAGGATTCTATTATTGTAGCGAAAGCTGGTCTTGTGATAAATACTCCTATTGAAACTCCAACTATTGTAACTAATGCAAATCCCCTTAATAATCCTGCTCCAGCAGAGAATAATGGAATCATTGCCGCTAATGTTGTTAAATAGGCCGCGAATATTATTGAAAATGCCCTTTTTAATTTATGTTTCCAAGAGTGAACGTATTCAGAACCTTTGGACAATATTTCATCTATGATAATTATTTGATGATCTACCCCAGTACCAACTGCTGCAATTATACCTGCTATTGCGGCTAAGTCTAAGTTATATTTTGCAACTGCTGCAAAACCTAAGATTAAAACTATTTCTGATAAAGAAGTTATTAACATCGGGATTGCAATTTTCAATTTTCTATATCTTATGAAAATAATTAATGAGACTGCTAAAATTGCGCATAATCCTGCAATCATTGCGTTTTTGATGAATGCCGAACCCAATGCTGGAGAGATAGTATCTATTTTTTCAACTTCTAATTCAAATGGAAATGAACCTGTTAATAGAACAGTTTGTAATTTATTCATTTGTGTTAATGCTGATTGTACTGCCTCTTCTTGTGTTTCTCCAAGTCCTGGACCTGAGATAACGATGCTTGTTGCTAAACTCCCTTTAAGGTCTGCCCCAATGTTTAATGAATCTACTTGTGTGTTATCCAAGTAAAAATCTAATTTTTCTGATAAGTATTGTTGCCCATTTGCTTCTGTAATAACATCAAGATTTTCAGTTATTCTTGCATGGTTTTGAGCTGCATCATTACTTAATCTTATTTGGAATTCAAATTTACAATAATATCCTTCCTCTGTTGGAACACAATCTCTTATGCCTGCACATGTCCCATCGTTTTTACAAACGAATGTTACATCTTCTTCTCCGCCAGCGAATACGGTTTCATTCCCTATCTTTGCTTCGAATTTTCCTTGGGATGCAATTAAATCTGAAACTTCTTGTTGAGTTGCCCCTGCAATTTCAACTAAAACATATTTGTTTCCTGAAAGATCATCTGAAGATCTTATATCTATATCTGAAAGTCCGTATGTGTTTAATCTTGCTCGCATAACTTCAATTAAATTATCTCTTTGATCTTCTGTAATTTGTTCTGTTGGTTTTAGTAATACTCTTGTTCCACCCTGTAAATCCAAACCTAATCTAATGTTGCTTTGCGGGATGTTTTGTATAGATAGGCCAAGGTCATCAGAATTTTTTATTATTGTGTATGTTTTCAAATCAGTATCTAACCTTACTGATTCATTCATTGGAGTTTCTTGTAATATTTGTGAATACTCTTGCAAGTTATTTATTTTTTCTCCATTTATTCTCTCAATTCTTTCATAATTTGTTGGTGCTAAATCTTTTGAGGGATTATTTAATCCTGCTAAACTTGCTTCAGAATTATCTTCTACCGATTTTATTACAACTCCTTCTGTGTTAAATTGAGGATTTATTGCTACTAATGTTGCTAATAAACAGAATATAAGTACGATCACCCTTGCTTTTTTTAACATTTTCATTTTTCTAAGTACCACACTAAAATTCCAGTATTCATTAACCATGTTGAAAGCATATCAACAAGTAATGCTATTAGGATGATTCCAAACATTTGTTTTAATATTATTGAATTTGTAATTAAGAATGCAATAAATAATGCTATTATTGTAGTTATTGTCATTGTCATTCCTGTTTTGAATGCAATTACAATTCTATCCCATAAATCTCCCGATTTTCTTTTTAGAACTTTTGTTGTTAACATAATGTCAGTATCAATTGAATAACCAATGATCATTAAAAATGCAGCAATTCCAGCTGTTGAAATTTTCATTCCCAATGCACTTATTATTGCTAAGGTTATTGTAATATCTAAGAATGCAGATAATATCACTGCTATTGAAGGTACGAATTTTCTGAATGTTACGAAAACTACTATTCCCATTAATATGAATGCAAAAAATATTGCTTTTAACATTTCATTGAAGAATGATTTTCCTAATGATTCTCCTGTTTGTTGAATTGAAATATCTGCCGTTGGAAAATTTGTATTAATATATGTGGTTAATTCTTTTAATTCTATGTCTGTAGTTTCTAAAATTATACCTTTGTCTTGTTTTGATCCTAAAGTTGATAAACCTCTAACTGAAATTTCTGCATTAGGATATTTTTCTTGTAAATCTGTTTTTAGATTTTCTGTATCTATATTTTCTTGAAAATAAATTGTTGCTGAAATTCCGCCCTTCAATGAAACATCCTTATCTATTATGTATCCGTTGTTTGCATATTGAACAGATAGGAATAAAATGCTTAATCCCAATAATATAAATGGTATAAGAAGTAATTTCTTATAATGTTTCATATAAAAGCTTTTCATAATGGTTTTGAGATTAAGTTTTATTTAAAAGGTTTTGGTTATTGATAGATTTTCTTCCCATGGTTAAATTTCAACAAAATTACTTCATCTTTTTTATTGAATAAATCCCTATATTTCCTCGCGCGCTTAATTTTGTTACTTCCATTTTGTTCGTAATAGGATAATCTTATTATGTGAATGTTCTGGTTTAGATAGTTTTATTAATTGGTTTTAGTGTCTTTCATTATGATTGAAGTTTTAAGACTTGGACATCGTATTAGTAGAGACAAAAGAATTAGCACACATGTTGCATTAGTTGCAAGATCTTTTGGGGCTTCCAAGATATATTACACTGGACAAAAAGATGGATCCTATGAAAATAGTGTTGAAAGGATTGTTTCTGAATTCGGAGGAAATTTTTCTATCGAACATGTTGAGTCTTATAAAAAATTATTTGCTGGCAAAACAGTTGTCCATCTAACAATGTATGGAGAGGATTTTCTTGAAGTTTCTGATTTAAAAGGGGATATTTTAATTGTTGTTGGTGGAGAAAAGGTTCCTGGTGAAGTTTATGAGTTGGCGGATTATAATGTTGGCGTAACTAATCAACCTCATTCTGAAGTTGCGGCTTTGGGAGTTTTTATGGACCATTTAGTTAAAAGTTCTTATCCAACTTTTAAAGATGGGAAGGTTAGAGTGAAGCCAAGTACTAAAGGAAAAGAGTTCTATTAAAGAAACATTTAAATATAGAAATTTTAAGATTGTACATTAGGGTGATTGATTGAAAAAAGGATTAATTTTTTTAATGGTGGTATTGCTAGTTGGTTTTGTTAGTGCCGCATCAGTTTTCAATGTTGAATTAACTAAATATAATTATTCTGTTGGGAGTAATTTCCAGGGAAATATAATCATTAATGATAGTAGTGTTTTGGTTGATGAAATTTTATCCGGAGATGTAACTTCTTGCGGATCTTATGATGAAAAAGAAATTTCAATTTATGATTTATTAATTAATTCTGGGGAAGTTTTAGGTCCTGCGGAAGTTTTTTCTGCTGGAGATGCATCCACTAGTTATTCAATAACACTTGGAGATAATGAAACTTCTCTTGTTGGATTTGAAGTTGATAATACAATTTCCAAATTAAATTTTAGTATTTCGGGAAGTGCCGATGGAGTAAAGTTTGATGTTGGTGCAGATGGGGATTATGACTGGAGTTTTTTTGGTGCTGAAATTGGATGGGGAAATTATATTTTACCTGCAGATTATGAGGGGAATACTGATCTCCCTGGTGAGGTAGATTATAATCCTGGCGCAAGTAACGCATGCAGTGATTTTGAAATTTCTTTAGATGAGTTTGCTAGTGAATTAAAAATTAATGTTAAAGGGACTGCAAAAAGAATTACCCCTGGGGGAGATCTGAAGGCAAAAATTAAAGGCAAAGAGTGTATTTTTACAAATGTTCCAGATGCATATGGCAATGTCGAATGCGAGATCATTTTAGATGTTTCGGATTATGGGGATATTTTAGAATTTGAAGCCTGCATATTTGCCACTAATAATAATTTTAAAGTTCCAAGAAAAACATATAATAATGTAGATTATTATTATTTTGGAATACAAAAACAAAATTATGAAACTAATTTAACTTCTTCTCAAGTATATGTTTCTGATATTGGTTTGATGAATGCAATGGATAGTGTTTGTGATGGTATTTCTGGAAATTGTTTTATCCCTCTAGAAATTAGTGTTGTTGGCGCAGGATCTGTAACTCTTAATAATCTTGATTTGGAGTTTGGTGCAGTCTCAAGTGATAAATTTTATTCAGTTAGTTCC
>Ga0209249_1003529_pt1 | contig 11106 bp, 9 predicted proteins | sample SaaInlV_200m_DNA_4_FD_184653 | JGI IMG/M metagenome (GOLD analysis project Ga0209249, IMG submission 184653) | Marine microbial communities from expanding oxygen minimum zones in the Saanich Inlet - SI037_S3LV_200m_DNA (SPAdes) (version 2) | ecosystem: Environmental > Aquatic > Marine >...
TGAATAGTGTAAAAATTAAAAACCAAAACTATCAATCTGGCTCATTATTGCCAGAGAAATATAGAAAGGAGAATGTAATCTCTATAGTTGAAAGGTGGATAAATGAACTTAAATAGAAAAAAACAAATCCAACAGGAGTTCGACAAACTAGCTAAAAGTCGAGATCTATGGATTAAAAAAAATAGATATTTCTACAATAATGATCACTCTTATATGCGCTTCTTAGTAGGAGAAGGTAAGCGAGTGCTAGAATTGGGTTGTGGCACAGGCCAACTTTTAAACGTATTAAATCCATCTTATGGTGTAGGGGTTGATTTAAGTGCAAATATGATCTCTACTGCACAGGAAAATTATCCACACCTTGAGTTTATTCAAGGTGATTTAGAGGATGATCAGCTAATTTCTTCTCTCAAAGGGTCGTTTGATTTTATCATTCTCTCTGATACGGTTGGTTATTTAGATGATTGCGAAGAAGCATTCGCAGGATTACACTTATTATGTACTCCAGATACCCGTTTAATTGTCTCGTACTATTCATGGCGTTGGCAACCTATTCTTGCCCTTGGTGAGAAAATTGGATTAAAAATGCCATCAGTTAAAATGAACTGGATTTCCACTGAAGACACCATGGGATTTTTACAGTTAGCTGATTTTGAAACAGTTAAGAGAGATTGGCGTCAGTTGGTTCCGCGTAGATTTTTTGGTTTAGGGACATTAATCAATAATTTTTTTGGTACTCTTCCAATAATACGTCGATTGTCCCTTAGAAATTATCTAGTTGCTCGCCCATTAAGAGAAGTGGGCCTGGAAAATCCATCTACTACAGTAGTGATTCCATGTAGAAATGAGCAAGGCAACATAGAAAATGCAGTAAAGAGAATTCCTGATTTTTGCGATGACCTAGAGATTATTTATGTTGAAGGGAATAGTCAGGATGGAACATTAGACGAGATTAATCGTGTAATTAAAGTATACCCAGATAAGGATATTAAAGTTTTGGTCCAAGATGGAAAAGGTAAGGGAGATGCGGTACGCAAAGGTTTTGATCATGCACGTGGTGATGTTTTAATGATTTTAGATGCTGATCTGACTGTTCCACCAGAGGATTTGCCAAAGTTCTACAAGGCAATTATTACTGGCAAAGGAGAATATGTTAATGGTACACGCCTTGTTTATCCAATGGATGATCAAGCCATGCGTTTTCTAAATTTCTGGGCAAACAGGACTTTTTCAGTACTCTTTTCTTGGTTATTAAATCAAAGGCTTACCGATACTCTTTGTGGAACAAAAGTCCTAACTAAAAAAAATTACGACAAGATTGTAAGTAATAGATCTTATTTTGGTGATTTTGATCCATTTGGTGATTTCGATTTAATATTTGGCGCAGCCAAACTCAATCTAAAAATTATAGAGGTTCCTATTCGTTATGCAGAAAGAAAATATGGGGAAACTCAGATATCGAGATTTCGACATGGATGGCTATTATTAAAATTTGTTGTTTGGAAGTCGCATTTGATATTGGCCAATTCAAATGCAACTAAAACAATGTTAGAAAAAAAATTTAATGTACCTAGTGGAAAAATAAGGGTGCTATATAATGGAATTAATACGTCAGTTAAATGCATTAAAAAGAAACCAATACATAAGCGCTTTTGTATTGGTTTTATTGGTCGTTTAGATACACCAAAAGGTGTACATGTATTAATTGAAGCAATGCGTTATTTGATAGATAATGACAGCATTGAACTAATTATAGCTGGCGATGGAGTACTTAAAAATGTCTTAAAAAATAAAGCATATAATCTTGATAATGTTTCTTTTACAGGTTTTGTAGCAGAGCCATACGGTTTCTTGAGTAAATTAGATTTGTTAGTTGTACCGTCTATACGTGAACCGCTAGGTAATGTATGCCTAGAAGCTGGCTTATGCAAAGTACCAGTACTTGCTGCAAATGTAGATGGATTGCCAGAAATAATTAAGGATAAGACTTCTGGCGAGTTAATTAGCCCATCAAAAAAAATTTCTTTTGAGACAGTAAATACTGCAATCCCCTTGCCAGAGTTTGTTGTCAATCCAACAACACAAAAACTAGAATCTCCAAAACAGATTGACCCTCTTTTGCTATCGCATAAAATTCTTGACCTGTATAATGCTCCCGACACTCTTGTTGAATATGGTGAGCAATTACACAATAGGGTTGTTGAGTATTTTAATATAGATCGTTATACACATGATTTACATAATATTTATTTTGAAGTAAGTAAGTAAGTTATTATTTATGATAGAAAAGAGGTTGTATAAATGAAAGCAGTTATTTTAGCTGGTGGTTTTGGTACGCGTTTAAGTGAAGAAACCGATATAAAACCAAAACCAATGATTGAAATTGGCCATAGGCCAATTCTTTGGCATATTATGAAAACTTATTCTGTACACGGCGTTAATGATTTTATTATATGTTGTGGGTATAAAGGTTATGTTATTAAAGAGTATTTTGCAAACTATTTTTTACACATGTCAGATGTAACATTTTCTATGAAAGATAACAGCATGGAGGTTCATCAAAATAATGCAGAACCATGGACGGTAACATTGGTTGATACAGGAGAAAACACATTAACAGGTGGTCGTTTAAAAAGGGTGCAGAAATATGTTAAGAATGAAAAGGCTTTTTGTTTTACCTATGGCGATGGCGTAAGTGATGTAAATATTACGAACTTAATTAAGTTTCACCAAGCACATGGAAAACAGGCAACACTTACAGCGACCCGTCCACCAGGTAGATATGGCGCGTTAAAAATCACTAATAATAACTCCGTTGAGAGGTTTCAAGAAAAACCAGAAGGGGATGGAAGTTGGATTAATGGAGGTTACTTTGTTCTCTCACCTGAAGTTATCAATAATATAGATGGTGATGGTACAACATGGGAACAAGAACCGTTAAAAAAACTTGCTGAAGATGGAGAACTGATGTCATTTAAACATGATGGTTTTTGGCAGCCAATGGACACATTGTATGAAAAAATCATGTTGAATAATTTATGGAATAATGGTAAAGCGCCATGGAAAAAGTGGTAGCCTGAGTGGATAAGTGTGACTATTTGATAATTGGCGCAGGAATTATAGGAATAAATATTGCTAGAGAGTTGTCTAAAAGATATCCTGATAAGGTAATTATAGTTATCGATAAAGAAAATAAAGAGGCACAACATGCAAGTGGTAGAAATAGTGGAGTATTGCATGCTGGATTCTACTACACTGAGGATAGTTTAAAGGCAAAATTTACACGTGAAGGTAATATGGCGATGACAGCTTATTGTGAGGATAATAATCTACCAATTAGAAAGTGTGGCAAACTTGTTGTTGCACAGTCTGAAGATGAAATAACAGTTTTAGATGAATTGCTTCGCAGGGCAAAAAAAAATGGTGTTAGTTTAGAAAAAATAACTGAAAGAGAGGCGAAACAGATAGAGCCAAAAGTAAAAACAACTAAATTTGCACTATTTTCACCTACAACTTCTACTATTGATCCAAAGATTGTTGTTAAAAGTATGGTAAAAGATGCAACAGAAAGTGGTGTTATATTTAAATTTAATACTCCCTATCTTGGGAAAAATGAGGGTTATGTTGAAACAAATGGCCAATCGATAGAGGCGGAGTACGTTATTAATACATCTGGATTGTATGCAGATAAAATAGCAAAAGATTACGGTTTCTCAAAAAACTACTATCTGCTGCCATTTAAAGGAATTTATCTTAAATCTAGCCATTCTTCAGGCTATATATCGACAAATATCTACCCGGTGCCACAACTAGAAAATCCATTTCTCGGTGTGCATTATACGATAACATCTGATGGTGGAATAAAAATAGGGCCAACTGCTATTCCAGCATTCTGGAGAGAGCAATACAAAGGGTTTGAAAATTTTAATACGTCAGAGTTTCTTGAAATATTAAGCCAACAATTAGGTTTGGCTGTCACCTCTAAATTTGGGTTTAAAAAATTAGCGATGGAGGAGATGTTGAAATATTATAAACCAAATATGATAAAAAAAGCTACCAAGTTGTGTGATGGATTTGATGAACAATCTTTTAGTGATTGGTCTACTCCTGGAATAAGGGCACAATTAGTTAATGCACGTGAAAAAAAACTTGAGATGGATTTTGTGATTGAAGGAGATGATAAATCCATGCATATATTGAACGCTGTTTCGCCAGCATTTACTTGTTCAATACCATTTTCAAAACATGTTGTAGATCGTATAGAAAGTTTGATAAATTAAGGAGATTCATAAAATATGAAAATTTTAGTTACAGGCAACACTGGATATATTGGCCCAGTACTAGGTGAGAAATTAAAACAAAAATATAATGATTTAAAGTTGATAGGATTTGATACAGGTTTCTTTGCTCATTGTCTGACAGGGGTAAATGTAAGTCCAGAACTTAATTATGATGTGCAATATTATGGGGACATTAGAAAACTTGATAAAAATGTATTTCATGGTGTAGATATAGTTATCCACTTAGCTGCAATATCTAACGACCCTATGGGGAATAATTTTGCAAGTGTAACAGAAGAAATAAACTCAAAAGCAAGTGAAAATGTTGCCAAAATTGCAAAACGAGCTGGTGTTAGAAAGTTTATATTTGCCTCTAGTTGCAGTATGTATGGCACAGCAGACTCTGAAGCAAAAAAAGAGAGTGACAGTTTAAATCCACTCACAGCATATGCAAAATCAAAAGTATATATGGAGCAAGTAATAGAGAAATTATCAGATAATAAATTTCAAGGAACCTGTCTAAGATATTCTACAGCTTGTGGAATGACTCCAAGATTAAGATTAGATCTAGTACTAAATGATTTTGTAGCTTCAGCATTAACGACTGGCAGGATAGAAATATTGAGTGATGGTACACCATGGAGGCCGTTAATTGATGTGCAAGATATGGTTAGAGCAATTCAATGGGCGGTTGAAAGAGGTGATGATCAAGGTGGCAATTTTGTTGCAGTTAATGTTGGAAGAAATGAGTGGAATTATCAAGTGGTAGATGTTGCGAATAGAGTCTCTCAACGAATACCCAATACAAAAATTGATATTAATACTGAGGCCGCACCAGATAAACGCTCTTATCGAGTAGACTTTAGCTTGTATGAAAGTCTTGCACCAAACTATCTGCCACAAGTTGATCTTGACCAAAGTATTGATGAATTAGCAGAAGGTCTTAAAAGGATGAATTTTAAAGATCAAAATTTTAGGGCATCTGAAATGATGCGTTTAAAAATCCTGCAAAATCTACAAGATAAAAAACTGTTAGATAGGAATCTATATTGGACAAAATAGAAAGATGAAGTTTAATGAAGTGGGGATTCAAGAGCTGTATGTATTAATAATAAGTAGAAAAAATGAATAAATTACAATTAAGAAAAGAAATAATATCACTAGTAAGAAAATATGCAGATATTGATAGTGGTGACAACACTTTTAATAAAGGAGTGGATGCCATACCATCTGCTGGTAAAGTTATTGGGGCGAGTGAATTATCAATGATGACAGACGCCGTTCTTGATGGGTGGCTGACTACAGGACGCTTTAATGATCAATTTGAAGAAAAACTTGCTAGCTATCTTGGTATAAAGCATGCTTTAACTACTAACTCCGGATCATCCGCTAATCTTCTTGCATTTACAGCCTTAACCTCGCCTAAATTAGGAGATAGGCAAATAAAAGCAGGAGATGAGGTAATTACTGTGGCTGCAGGTTTCCCTACAACTGTCAACCCTATCCTGCAAAATAATTGCATTCCAGTATTTGTAGATGTAGAGATCCTAACCTATAATATCAATGTAGAGTTACTAGAGAAGGCGTTTAGTAAAAAAACTAAGGCTGTAATGCTTGCTCATACCTTGGGTAATCCATACAATCTAAAAGCTGTAAAAGAATTTACAGAAAAACATAATCTATGGCTAATAGAAGATTGTTGTGATGCTCTTGGTTCAACATATAATAATAAAAAAGTGGGGACCTTTGGGGATATTGCCACTCTTAGTTTTTATCCTGCACACCATATAACCATGGGTGAAGGTGGAGCGGTACTGACTAATAATATTAAATTAAAAAAAATTATAGAATCGTATAGGGATTGGGGTAGAGATTGTTACTGTCCACCTGGGTGTGATAACACTTGTGGTAATAGATTTACTCGCCAACTAGGGGGGTTACCAAAAGGCTATGATCACAAATTCACATACTCCCATCTTGGCTATAATTTAAAAATAACAGATACACAGGCTGCATGTGGTGTTGCACAACTAGAGCGGATAGAGTATTTTGTACAGAAGAGAAAAGATAACTTTAATTATCTAACCGAAAACCTGCAAAATCTTAGTCATGAGTTGGTATTACCGCAGCCAACAGTGGATAGCGATCCTGCGTGGTTTGGGTATCCATTAACTATCAGAAATAAAAAGTCAAACAGAACAGAATTACTTGAGTATTTAAATAAGTATAAGATAGGTACACGGCTACTCTTTGCTGGAAACCTGACTAAGCAACCATATTTTAAAGATAGAAAATACAGAATAGTGGGTAATTTAGAAAATACAGATAGAATAATGAATCAAACTTTTTGGGTTGGTCTTTATCCCGGACTTACAGAAGAGATGCTTGACTTTACAATAGATAAAATTAAATCATTTTTCTCTCTTGTTGAATAGTGAAATATAACCATACGAAGTTTAATGGGTGTTATGTAATTGATACTGATATACACTATGATTCACGTGGTAGTTTTACTAAGTATTACAACGAAAAAGAGTTTTTAAAAAATGGGATAAATTATGCATTTAAAGAGCAATTTTTTACGATATCTCATAAAAATGTTTTGCGAGGTATGCATTTTCAGTTACCACCACATGAACATTGTAAACTTGTAAGTTGTTTTAGTGGGGCGGTATTAGATGTCTTATTAGATTTAAGGAAAGGCTCTAGTACTTATGGTGAGAGTGAATCTTTTGAGTTATCTGCTAACAATGGAAAGACTTTGTTTATTCCAATTGGTATGGCGCATGGTTTTCTTAGTTTGGAAGATAATAGCGGTATGCTTTATAGTACATCTGCTGAATATGCACCAGATTATGATGTTGGTATACGGTGGGATAGCTTCGAGTATAACTGGCCAATTAAGAATCCAGTTGTGTCTGCACGAGATGATAATCAACCCTTATTTTATGAAATAGATAGTCCATTTTAAATATGAAATTATTTGTAACAGGTGGTACTGGGTTTATTGGTTCTCATTTTTTGAATGCTGCACTTAAGAATGGCCATGAAGTTGTGGCACAACATCGACCGGGAAGTAAGCCAAGAATACCCCTGTCGCATGAGCCTGAATGGATTGAGGGTCAATTAAACAGTAATTTTATTAAACAATTGAAAGAATGTGATATTTTAGTGCATTTGGCTGCACATACACCAAATCCACCTTATGATTCTCTAGAAAAATGCTTATATTGGAATTTGAATATGAGCTTAAATTTATTAAACCAGGCGTATGAGGCAGGTATAAAAAAATATCTTATTGCTGGCTCATGTTTTGAGTATGGTAGCTCTGGTGAGAGGTATGAGTTAATACCAGTAGACGCCCCTTTAGAGCCAACAATGACATATCCAGCTTCTAAGGCAGCAGCTTCAGTTGCATTTCATAGTTGGGCTGTAGAGAAAAACGTTAGTCTTCAGATTTTAAGAATATTTCAAGTTTTTGGTGAAGGAGAGTCTGAGTCTAGGTTGTGGCCTTCATTGCGTAAAGCAGCAATATCTGGGGAAAACTACCCTATGACAGAAGGTGAGCAAATTAGAGATTTTATTCCAGTAGAAGAAGTAGCTACAACTTTTATTTCATCCCTTTCATTTGATGGAGTAGACCTAGGGAATCCGATTATAAAAAACGTTGGAACGGGATCACCTCAATCAGTAAGGAAATTTTCAGAATATTGGTGGAAAAAATGGAACGCTAAGGGGGAGTTGCAAATAGGAAAGATTCCTTACAGAAATAATGAAATAATGAGATTTGTGCCATTAGTTGAAGATTAATTTTATGAAAAAAATATTTACCAATAAAGAAATAGTTGTTTATATCCCCTCTTTCAATTGCGAAGATTATATTGAAAATGTTTTGATTAATATCCCTAGTGAGCTACATAATATTATTGACTGTTTAATTATTGATAATTGCAGTACAGATGGCAGTGTTTCTAAAATAACTAATTTATTAAATAAAAAAACACTTCCATTTCATATTGCTCTAATTAAAACAAAATACAATTTAGGATATTCAGGTTCACAAAAATTAGCATATAGTCTAGTTCAAAAATCTACAAATGCGAAAAAAATAATTATGCTTCATGGTGACGGTCAATACCCATCATGTTTATTATCAAAATTACAACCTTATTTTAGTTCAACTGCAGCTATAGTGTACGGATACAGGTCAAAAACATTTTATAAGAATAATGAAGAGACTCCATTTTTAACATATATAGTTGTGAAGTTATTAAATAGCATTGAAAATATATGTACTGGTTTCAGGTTTAAGGAGTGGCATAGTGGATTTGTCATGTATTCTGTTAATTTCTTAAAATCTATCCCTTTAAATAAATTAACAGAAACTAGGCATATTGATGGAGAAATGTTGGTGTGCGCTGGGGAGCTTCAAGAAAGAACTGTATCTATACCTATTTATAAGAGATACAAAGAGTATGTTGGATTTGGCGGTTTAAGTTTAATTAAATATGTTGGCTTACATGTTCCAACAGTCATTATAAAAAATATAAAAGGTCATCATAAAAAAATATTATCAGACCATAATAAAGATGTTGATATAAATATTTCTGAAAATTATGAAATTATTTACCCTCGGAATTAGAAGAAAGTTCTGTCTATGAAAATTAAATTAAATATATATGTTGTTGGTGCGGTATTTTTATTTATTAATGTAGCTTTACTTCTTGTTGCCCCATATGATGTTCATCTAGCAAAAGGTGCAGATGCTAGTTCTTGGTATTCTCCAGCACTATCTTTGTTAAAACATGGTGCATTCGTTACATTAAATAATCCAGAAATTTTACAAACTTATCGCCCACCACTCTATCCAATGTATGGAGCATTTATGCTGTTTATTGGTAACAATAATATTATTTCGATTATCATAGGTCAGATTGTACTATTGTGGTTGACAGGCGTTATTACCTATAGAATGGTCGAAAATATCTTGCCTGGCAAAGGTATAGTGGGACTAGTATTGGTTGTCTTTAACCCAAATGCACTAGGCACTGCGCATCTTATTCAGAGTGATATTTTATACATGTTTATGGTAACAGCTACTTTATATTGTTTATTCTTGTATAGAAGCAAAGGAAGTTTTAAATTGTCTATTCTAATTGGGTTTTTATTTGGATTGACATGTTTAGTGCGTACATCTGGACAGTATTTAATATTATTATTACCAATCATATATGTCATTATCGGCTTGTTACAAAAGAGTAAACAACTATTAGCTGTTCACTTATACAATGGTCTGATATCTACAATTATCGCGATAGCTGTTATTTTTCCTTGGGTGCAACACAACGCAAGTGCAGGTTGGGGGTATAACCTTACTACACCTGAGATTAAAGTGGTGTATTTCAGAGATAATGTTATTTATCTGGAAAGCATTCAAAACAATACATCTCTGGGTGACGCTTCAAGGAAAATCGAAGGAGATGAACAAAGCTATATATCCTCCTATGCTGAAAAATGGTTGCATATGAGTAAACACGATAAATTATCATCAATAGCTACTTATTATAAAAAACAGCTTTTTACTTATGATTACAATACAGTTACCAAAGGGTTTATTGATAGTTGGATTGGCCTATTTGGCGCTGGAGGTGCTGCAAATTTACACAACTTATTGGCATTAGATGGTAGTAGATCTATTCAGACTATGTCTAGTTCTGAAAAGCATATGAGTAGAACAGATGCTGTATTTGATACCTTGTTAAAGTCTAATTTGGTAGTTATATCTATTTCATTGCTCTCTTTTATTTATGTAATAGTATTGCGTATTTTAGGGTTGATAGGATTGGTCAGAATGATTAGATGTAGGGAATATGGAGTGCTGTTTATTCTTTCTGGAATTATAATTTATTTTATGTTAATAGCCCTTTTTGTTGGAAACTCTAGGTATCGTCTGCCTATTGAACCTGCTTTAATCATTATGGCAGTATATGGGTTTAATACTCTTGTTAAGAGAAGTTAGTATGATTTTAAATAGAAAACAGTTAATCGAGCAACATGTAGATAAATTAGCAGAGAAACGTGATAAATGGATTAACAGAAATAGTTATTTTTATAAAAATGATCATTCCTATATGAAGTTCCTTGTGGAAGAGAATGTACGGGTGCTTGAGCTCGGATGCGGTACAGGTCAACTCTTAAGCGCCCTAAATCCATCCCATGGTGTAGGGGTTGACTTAAGTGCCAATGTGGTCAATATAGCACAAAAAAACTATCCAAATCTTGAGTTTATTCAAGGTGATATAGAAAATCCAGAGTTAATTAAATCACTAAAAGGTACTTTTGATTATATTATCCTTTCAGATACTCTCGGGTTTTTAGACGACTGTGAAGAAACATTTTCCAGTCTGCACGCTCTCTGCACCTCAGATACTCGTCTTATAATCTCCTACTATTCATGGCGCTGGCAACCCATCTTAACCTTAGGTGAGAAAATTGGTTTAAAGATGCCGTCATTGGAGATGAACTGGCTATCTACAGAGGATACTATGGGTTTTCTACATTTAGCTGATTTTGAACCGGTCAAACGAGAGTGGCGCCAGTTGATACCCCGTAGTCTGTTTGGCTTAGGTTCGATCGTCAATCGTTTTATTGGTACCTTGCCTTTAATTCGTCGACTATCTCTTAGAAATTATATAGTTGCTCGCTCAGTTCGCAAGGTGGGACTAGGGCAGCCATCAACTACTGTGCTTATCCCTTGTCGCAATGAGAAAGGAAACATAGAGAATGCAGTGAAGCGCTTACCGGACTTCTGTGAGGATCTAGAGAT
>Ga0209249_1003535_pt1 | contig 11094 bp, 5 predicted proteins | sample SaaInlV_200m_DNA_4_FD_184653 | JGI IMG/M metagenome (GOLD analysis project Ga0209249, IMG submission 184653) | Marine microbial communities from expanding oxygen minimum zones in the Saanich Inlet - SI037_S3LV_200m_DNA (SPAdes) (version 2) | ecosystem: Environmental > Aquatic > Marine >...
TCTGCAGCGTCAAGTCGAGCGCCGGGGAGATACCCGCGGAGTCCGAGATGGTCGCCCCGCTCCCGTCTCCATACTGGTAAAACGCCAGCAGACCGTCGGTGACACGATTGGTCTGGGCAGATGCGTCCATACTGCCGACATCCAAGACCAAGACGATCAGTAGCACAAACGTACGGTATATTGACTTGGCACTCATCTCTTACACTCTAATCTCCATCTGCAGAAAGGGGAAGCCTTGATGCCGCATGCGCCCCTTCCCACAGCTCTTGTGACGCTCTACCACATATTCAGCGGACAGTTCACGGGACGGTCAGGTCCCAAGCCGAGTGTTTCACGCGTCAGACGCTCAGTATAGCCCTGGCTGCTCTCATAGATTCGCCAGTTGCTCTGGCTTGGCACATACCACGCCAGGTCGGCCTTGCCATCACCATCATAGTCGGCCACAGCCGGTTTCCATGTCTTATGCCCTTTGGCTTCCATCCATACTTTGCCCGTCGTCGAGAGACGCACGCGAATCCTGCCATCGAACTTGCGAGATACGGCCGGATCAGCTTTGCCGTCACCATCATAGTCTGCGGGAACAGGCAGATCACCGGTCACGCCAAGCCCTTCACGCGGCCAACGTTCGGCATACCCGCGGCTGCTCTCATAGATCCGCCACTGACTGGGGCCCGGCAGGTACCAGGCCAAGTCAGCCTTACCATCGCCATCGTAGTCAGCCACGGCCGGCTTCCATGTCTTCCATCCGCGTGGCGCCATCCACACCCTGCCGGTCGTCGAGAGCCGAACACGGATTCTACCGTCCACCTTACGAAACACGGCCGGATCGGCCTTTCCATCACCATCATAATCTGCGGGAACAGGCAGATCACCGGTCACGCCAAGCCCTTCACGCGGCCAACGTTCGGCATACCCGCGGCTGCTCTCATAGATCCGCCAGTTGCTGGCGGCCGGGACATACCAAGCCAGGTCAGCTTTACCATCGCCATCGTAGTCCGCCACGGCGGGCTTCCATGCCTTCCACCCCTTGGCTTCCATCCACACCTTACCCGTCATCGAGAGGCGCGCCCGGACTCTGCCATCCACCTTGCGAAACACGGCCAGATCCGCTCGGCCGTCACCGTCGTAATCATAGGCGCATTTCGGCAACACCAGGAACAACTCGGAGAGCGCGCGGTCGGCCGGGGTATCGGCATCCTCAATGTACACCCAGTAGTCATCCGAGGGCGTAGCCGCGAGCGGGACGGTGGTCTCCCACGTCATAGCGGCCAACGGAACGGGCATGCCGTTGGTCAAGACGCTGACCAGGTTGGAGCCCTGCCACAGTTCGATGTTCACCGTCCCCATCGGCCAGGCACCGGACCAACTGATCGTGAGCGGATCACCGGGACGGTAGATGTCTGCTGCCGTCGGAGCCGTGAGCGTCAGGGAGGCCACACTGATCGTGACGGACCCCGTGGCGCTCAGTGCGCCATCCGAGACAACGAAGTCGACCCTGTGCTCGCCCACATCACCGGTGTCGGGTAGCCAACTGAAATCGCCCGTTCCGTCGGCTTGGTCGGAGAAGAGGGAATTGAGCGGACCCTGGGGCATACTCAGCGTCACCGGATGGCCCTCCGGGTCACTGGCCGTCACAGTGAACTGCAGCCACGAGCCCACCTGGGCCACCTGGTCATACAGGCTATCCAACTGCGGGGTGGGGTTGCCGACCGGGGCGATGCTCAGCTCAAAATCGATGTTGTCGCGATTGCCTGACCACGCCTGAAAACTGCTTGATCGCCCGACCAGAACCGACTGGCTGGTGGGAGCATAGACCGGATTGGTAACGGCGACTGTATAGGTCGTGTTCGCTGCAGCATGCGTGATCGCATACAGCCCGTTGGCGTCGGTGGCATCGGTCAGCACACTGGTCCCGCTATCGGCCAAGACCGTGACACCCGGCATCGGCACACCGTTGGTATCCGTGACACGCCCACTGATGATCTCGCCGCCACCGGTCTTGTAGATATTGTATACGCAGGTATCAATGCTGGTGTAGTGATAGTAGGCATCAATGTCGGGCAGGTTGTACCATGCATTGTCGATGCCGCTCCACCCCATATTGACATGGTGATATAGCGTGCCGCCCTGGTAGCCGTAGCCGTCGCACACAATGGCGTGTCCGCCGCTCTCGCGACGCACGGCCAGAAAGACCGGCAGCCCCGCGTTGAGATTGGGGTTGATCATGGCGGTCAGACCCGCACCAATGTTGCCGCCACCGTTGTAGCCTTTGACCGAGTTGCCATACCCGAAGCGACTGACGAGCTCATCGGCCGCATCCCAGGTGGAGGATCCCGAGCCCTGCGCTGTGTAGGCCATGCTAACAGAGACGCCGGCGTCATGCACAAGTGACCCGATCATGCGGCGCTGGGTCAGCGTGATGGAGCCGTCCGGTTGCCGGGGCATCTGGTTCCAGTTGTAGGCACCACCGCTCCCATTGCCACCGCGCAGCGACTTCAACTGGGAAACACCATCGACCCAGATCGTGTAAGAAGGCGACCCTACGCCCGAGGCGGGCCACCGGTGGTAGCGCATCAGCTGCGCCATCATCGTGGCCACACAGCCCGCGAGGTAGTTGTTTGGCGTATAGTAGTTGAAGCAGGTCAGACCGGTCACAGTGGTGGACTGCCCCCACGTGCTCTGGAGCAGGGGCGGGACGCGCACATCTGAAATGGATGCCCGCTTCGTGAGCTGCAGGCCGCCATCGTCGGCCATTTCGAGGACCTTCTCCCAGCGACCGCGGATGCGCGAAGCGTGTTGGGCGGCCATGCGGCCTTTGCTGCTCAGCAGTTTGACTCGCTGCTTGCTGCGCACAGCGCGAATACGCCCGGAAAGGTCGCGCTGCAGCAGGCTGTAGAGAGGGTTCTCCTCGGAGGCTTCAAAGCGGCCGGTGGCGGAAAAGGCTACGACCGGTTCCAATGCATCATCAGCGGACACGACCACGAAGCCGGAGGGGGAGAAGGAAACCACATGGTAAATGGCTTCGCCGTCTTCGTTCGTGAAGCTCTTGACTTTGCCCGGCTTCCCGGCCAAGGCCATCTGCATAGGCCGAGCATCCCCGCGTAACCACCCTTTGACCGCACGCTGTGCCAGTGTGGCTGATGCCGGGGCGCCAGATCCAGTGGCGGCTGCGATTAACCAGACAGCTAGTGAAATCCGTGTCATTGTGTGATAGCCATTCATAGCGTCCTACTAAAGTAGCAATGTCTGTGCCAAACAGACCTTGATACGGCCATAAACTCACCACACGCTCTCCCCATTGCCCCGCCAATCCCCTTCAGAAAGCGAAAAAGAGGGAGAACCGGTGGCGCCAGATTGTCATCCTTGAGAAGAAAACCGTCGGCAGCGACATCCTGCTCTACCGTCGTTGTCCATATATGAACATCTCCGGTTGGGGTGTTGCAGTTTTTGACACCCCCCTCCTCGCATGGGCTAAAAGGTGCAATCCAGCCCAGCTTTTCACTGAACCCATGCACTTTCCATTGACGGGGCACGTTCTAACCCGCATCTTGACTGGCTATGCCCATGGCACTTGAACCATCCGATATTGTGACGCTCAGCCGGGTCTGTTTCCCGGTCCTGCAGAACCATGCCATGGAGACGCTCAAAGAGCATCTTGGCATCGCGCCGGAGGTCGATGCGCCTGAAGCCATGGCGGTCATCCACGACGCCCTGGCGGAACGCGCGCGCCACCTTCCCGCCCCCATAAGGGACGAGATCAACCGTCTGCTGGCGGCCAGCGGGGCCGAGGCCGTGCGCACCTTCTTTGCCGAGGCCGGCACGCCCTCCCCCGCACCGGAGGGAGCCGCGGCACCACGGATGGAGGACGTCTTCCCGCGCGAACGCTTCCCGCGCCCGCGCCCCACGCCGGACGAGCTGGAGCGCGTACCGATTGATCGCGAGGCGGTCGCCGCCATGCTGGGCCCCGATGGCGAGATCGCGCTGCACATGGGCCGCTACGAGCACCGCGCCGGGCAGGTCGACATGTCGACCGCGGTGTGCGACGCCTTCAACCAGTCGAAATGCCTGCTGGTCGAGGCCGGTACCGGCATCGGCAAGAGCCTGGCCTACCTCGTACCGGCCGTGCAGCGCGCGATCACCAACCAGCTGCCGGTCGTGATCAGCACCAACACCAAGAACCTGCAGTCGCAGCTCTTCGAGAAGGACCTGCCCCTCCTGCGCGAAGCACTTAACCTGGAGTTTCGTGCGGCCCTGATCAAGGGGCGCATGAACTATCTCTGCATCCGCAAGCTGCTCTACCTACTCAAGGAGGCCGAGGGCGAACTGGACCTCGACACCGACGGTCAGGACGATCTACTGCACGTCCTCGGCTGGGCCGCCGCCACCGAGACGGGCGACTTCGCTGAGAGCTCCGTGCTGGAACAGGCCCAGTCACGCGAGCTGCGTAGCCGCCTGGCCTCCTCGGCCGAAGAGTGCCCGGGGCGCAACTGCCCGCACTACAATCGCTGCTTCCTGCGCAAGGCGCGCGCGCACGCCCACGGCGCAGATGTCATCGTGGCCAACCATTCGCTGGTCTTTGCCGAGATCAACATCAACACCTCAGCCCTGCCGCCCTATGTCGACATCATCTTCGACGAAGCACACAACATCGAGGAGGCCGCCACGCGCCACTTCTCGATCGAACTATCGACCCTCAAGCTGCGCTTCATCACCCGCCGCCTGGTACGACGCCGACGCCGACGGCAGGGACGCGGCAAGGGCTTCCTGCCGTCGCTGCTGAGGCATCTCGACTCGGAGACCTTCCAGGGCAGCGAAGCCCAGCGCGAAAAGGCGCGCCGCATGACCGAATCGATGCTGACCCAGGTTGAAGCGCTGCAGACCTCGGCCGACCGGCTGTTCGATGCCATGGGCGACCTGATCGAGAAGCCCGGTCGTCCCCTCCCCTCGCTGCGTATCACCACCGCTGTCAAGCAGACAGCCGTCTGGCATGGACTCGAAGAGGCCAGCGGCGGCATGGATGATGAGTTGCGCGCGCTGACCGAGCTGGCCGACAACCTGGCCGAGCTGCTGCACGAAGTCGATGCCGATGAACTTCCGTTCCACATGGACCAGATCCAGGAGCTGACGGCGGTCTCGATACGACTCAAGGAGCTGCTGCAAGATCTCCACTTCGTCGTCGAGAGCAAGGAAGAGGGATTCGTTTTCTGGGTCGAACGGACCCCCCCACGTATGGGCGGCGTTCGTGCCTGGGGCGCGCCGGTCACCGTCGGCAAGCAGCTCGCGGACGCGTTTTACGGCCAGAAGGAGACCGTCGTCCTGACCTCGGCCACGTTAACGGTCAAGGGGTCGTTCGACTTCTTCAAGAGTCGGCTCGGCTTTGACCAGGTCCCAGCCGAACGCTGCATAGAGCTGAACGCAGGCAGTCCGTTTGACTACGCGCAGCAGTGCCGCGTGCTGGTGCCGATGTTTCTGCCGGAGCCGGGGGAGGCCGGCGGCAGCTACGCCACCGAGCTGGGCGCCCTTTTGGCACAGGTGTTCCGCTGCACCCACGGTCGCGGGATGGTCCTCTTTACAAGTTACAGCATGCTGCGCGAAACCACCGCAGCACTGGAGAAGGATCTCACGACAGATGCCATCCCGGTCCTGGCCCAGGGCCTTTCGGGCTCACGCGAAAACATCACGTCGCTCTTCAAGCGCAATCTCGAGGCCGTCCTGATGGGCACCCACTCCTTCTGGGAAGGGGTCGATGTCGTGGGCGAGACCCTCTCCTGCCTCGTGATCACGCGGCTCCCGTTCGCGGTCTTCACCGACCCGATCCAGGTCGCCCGTTGCGAGAAGATCGAGGCCGAAGGCGGCGATCCGTTCCGCTCCTACTCCCTACCCAACGCCGTCATCCGTTTCCGCCAGGGCTTCGGTCGCCTGATCCGTCACCGCAGCGACCGCGGCGTGGTGATCGTGACCGATCGCCGCATCATGACCAAGTCCTACGGCGCCTCCTTCCGCAAGAGCCTTCCCACGCGTACCATCTCGCTGAGCGACCGCGACCCGTTCCTCGCGGCGATCGAGGAATGCCTCAACGACGGGTAGGCGCTTTGATCTTTGCGGAGCGCGTGCGAGGCCTTACGATGAGGCGCATGAATAGGAACGCCGGGCTCCGCTATATCACGCTAACAGGTATCCTGCTGGGCTCAGCCCTGCTGCTCGGCTGTGGGCGCTGGGGCTCCACAGGCAAGCTCCCGGTGGTCCAGGATGAGCAGTACCTTGTGGGGGCACACTATTACATGTGGTTTCCGCGCAATTTCCGTCACGGATTTCTGCGGGGCCGCCTGAGCCCCAAGCAGGAACCGGTGCTGGGACTCTACGACTCGCAGGATGTCGCGGTGGTTGAACAGCACATCGCGTGGTGCTCCCGGTATGGCATCGATTTCCTGACGCTCGACTGGTGGCCTTCAACCAAGAAGCGCGAGACGCTGATTCCCAACGCCATTCTTGAGGCCCGCAACATTGGCGATATCAAGTTCTGCATCTTCTACGAGACGTGGGCCCTCGGGTTCGACGCGATGATTGGTGCAACAGAGCTGGACGAAGCAGCAACCGCACGGATGATCAATGATCTGACCCGCATTGCGGATGGCCTGTTCGACCACCCCTCCTACCTCAGAATAGATGGGCGCCCGGTGGTCGTTCTCTACCTGACCCGCACGCTGACCGGGCCGTTTGCCGAGGCCATCGCCCGTGTTCGATCAGCCCTGGCCGAGCGGGGGCACGATGTCTTTCTGCTGGGGGATGAGATCTTCTGGAAAGTCAGCCCGGTGGTTCCGCCGGGTGTCACGCCACATCCGCTGGTTGAGGAGCCGCAGGTTGCCCGGATTGAGCTGCTGGATGCCATTACCGCCTACAACATGTATGAGAATGCCCACACCAACCAGCGCGGATATGGCGCCGAAAGCACCTTTATGCAGGATGTGGGCGCCACCTATGCCGACTACCGCGAGGCCTCGCGCGAGGGCGCCTATTTCGTTCCGGGCATCCTGCCCGGCTACAACGACCGGGGCGTCCGGCTGAACGTGAATCACTATACCATTCCACGGCAGTGGTCACCGGACGCCGCGGAGGGGTCCTTCTTCGAGGAGGCCTTCGACCGGCTCGGGTTCCCGCACATGGATGAGCGACTCAACATGCTGCTGATTACGAGCTTCAACGAATGGAACGAAGACACGGCCATTGAGCCGCTGCGGAGCGCGACGGCGTCCAGCAAGGATGGAAGCCGCTCGGGCAAGGCCTATACGGAGGGGTTTACGTACAGCGGATTCGAACGCAGGTATCTGGAGGTCGTGAGAGACAAGGTCGTGGCGGTAAGCGGCAGAGTCACCCGTGAGGATGGGCGCCCTGTGGCCGGGCAACAACTCAAGATCGAACAGAAGCGTAAGTCATTCAGCGTAGAAACCGATTCAGACGGCTACTACAGGATCTCCCGGCTTGCCGTCACCCCTGGTCCATGCACACTACAGCTGCAGGGAGTACGCGAGCGACGCGTGGTGGAGGTGCCCGCGTCCGGCTGCCTGACGGGCATTGACTGGGGAGCTGAACAAGACTGAACGCCCAACAACCAACAGCCAACGCCCAACGTCCACGTAGGGACCGCACAGTCATCTTTCCTTGGACGTTGGGTGTTGAGCGTTGGTTGTTGGGCGTTGAATTCGTCCATTTTCGGGCCTCATACCCCTCAGGGAGCGCCCCATCCCCTACTTGAACCTTGCAAGCCCATACGCTTGCAGGTACTCTGCGGGCCTAGGAGTTTGAAGCCATGAAGTACACATATAGAGAATCCAGAGGCTGGCTGCTGTTGCTTGTGATTGTGGGTATGGGCATGGCCAGAAACGCCTCGGCGTACTTGGATCCGGGAACGGGCAGCTACGTGCTCCAAATCGTCGTAGCATCGCTTGTCGGTGGCATATTCGTTTTGAAGATCTTCTTCGGGCACATCGCCGGTTTCTTCCGGAATCTGTTCCGCAAAAAAGACAAAGATGCCTGACACCGAACACCTTCCTTCATCGTTCCGCGACCCAAGCGGCTTCCTGTTTCACCGTGATGGCGTGCTGCTTCGCGCCGTCAACGACTGCTATAAGCGTCATTACGAAAAGCTTATGCAGTCGGGGCTCTACGCGCAGCTCATCAAAGACGGTCTGCTGGTGGAGCACAGCGAGGAACCGGCCGCTGAAGCTGACCCGACCGCTGCACCGTGGAAGACGATCCGCCCCTGCCTCATTCCCTTTATCTCCTACCCGTACGAGTGGTCGTTTGGACAGCTCAAAGCGGCGGCGATGGCGACCCTGCGCATTCAGCAGATTTCCCTGGAGCACGGCATGGCGCTCAAGGATGCCAGCGCCTACAACATACAATTCTGCGGCGGCAAGCCCGTCATGATCGATACGCTGTCGTTTGAAATCTACGAGGAGGGATCGCCGTGGGTGGCGTACCGCCAGTTCTGCCAGCACTTTTTGGCGCCGTTGGCCCTTATGGCTAAGCGGGATATACGCATGGGCCAGCTGCTTCGCCTGCATATCGACGGCATTCCGCTCGACTTGGCCGATGAGCTGCTGGGGATCAAGGCACGCGTCTCCCCCGCCCTGTTCATGCACATCCATCTGCATGCCGTAAGCCAGAAGCGCTACGCACAGCGCAGCGACAAGCCGGCCGGCGCGCAGCGCAAAGTCAGCCGCATCGCCATGCTCGGGCTGATCGATAGTCTGCTCTCCTACGTGCGCAAACTCGACTGGTCGCCCAGCGGTACGGAGTGGGCCGACTACTATAACGACACCAACTACAGCGATGCGTCGCTGGAAGAGAAGAAACGCATTGTAGCTGAGCTGGTCGGAAAGGTGAACCCGGGTGCGGTGTGGGATCTTGGCGCCAACACCGGCGTCTTCAGTCGTATTGCGGCGGCAAGTGGTGCAGACACCGTCGCGTTTGACATCGACCCAGCGGCCGTTGAGATCAACTACCGCGAAAGCCAGAAGCAAGACGGCGAGGCCATCCTGCCCCTGGTTATGGACCTGGCCAACCCGAGCCCCGGGATCGGCTGGGCACACGGCGAGCGCGATTCACTCTCAGGCAGAGGCCCGGCCGACCTGGTCATGGCGCTGGCACTGATCCATCACCTCTGCATATCGAACAATGTTCCGCTGGGTGATGTGGCGACATTCCTGGCGGGGCTGGCCAAACACCTGATCATCGAGTTCGTCCCGAAGGATGACTCACAGACCGCCCGCCTGTTCGTCGTGCGTGAAGACGTATTCCCCGATTACACGCAAGAAGGCTTTGAGGCCGCGTTCGAACGCTATTTCGATATAGGCGAGCGTATCCCCGTCAAGGATACCAAGCGCACCATGTACCTGATGGCCAGCAAGGTCACACGCTAGATCTGTGCATCAACCACGAAGTACACGAAGACCACGAAGTGGAAGACAGATGGGTGCGCACATAATGCATAACAGCCAATGTCATGGGGCTATGTATTGACGGCGTGCAACGCCGCACTATCCATTTCCTCGCTGCCTTCGTGCTCTTCGTGTCCTTCGTGGTGCATCATTGAGACCAACGTTACGAGCCATCAAACGAGATGGTCTCCACGCTCCATTTCGAGTTCACGGGATCGGCCTGATCCTCAAGCACAACCCGCAATACCCGGTCGGGCAAGTGGTCTTCGTGATCGAACACGTAGAACGCCGCTTCCCGGTCCGGCGGCGGCGCTTCACTAAAGAGCGCCACACCGTTCGGCGGCGGGGGTCCCTTCAGGTTCAGGATCGATTTCATGGTAGGATAGAGATCGACCAGCTGGGCGAGCACTTCGGAGACCTGCATCGGACCGGCCGCTCGCGCCGGTTTGATCATCAGCAGGGGGCGGGTACGCGAGAACAGCTGGTGCCGATTCCACTTGAGAGAGTTCTGCTCGAAGACCCCACCTTCGCGCGCCGCGCGCGTGCGTTCGGATGAGACCACCTTCCCTTCAGCCGTACGGCTAACAAAACCGCGATGGCCGTGGCCGGTATCGGCGTGGATCACGATCGTACTCGACTCGTACCGATCGAGCCGCTTGAGCTCCGCTATGAAGTTCTCCAGCAGGACAAACGCGCCCTGCACGTGGGAGACATAGCCGAGCGTGGGGCGACCCCGCAGGTGCAGGTTAACTTTTAGATCCGCATTCATGACGTAGGGACCATGCGGCAGGAGCCCATGCGCGTAGACATAGATACCTGCTGCGGGGCGGTCCTTCTCGCTCTTCGTAAGCTCCTCGAGCATCAGGACGCTCGCAAAAGGTTCCAGACCTTCGGCAATCGTCTGCGGGACATAACCGAACCGCTCCGTGAGTGCCCCCAGGCGGTTTTGGCTGGCATCGGTTCGTCTGGCGGCAACCCACTGCCCGAGGCGTTTACCTTGCTCGAGGGCCTCATTGGTCAGCAAATTGGGACAGAGGCGCGCCAGCCAGATACGTGCGAAATCGTTGTAGAGCGCCGCCCGGTTGCTGGTGACTTCCTGGTAGACCTGCTGAAGACTCTTGAACTTGCTGATGGCGTCGTATGCCCACAGTGGCCGCGGAGAGAACATCACGACCTGGTAGCCGCTCTGGTGGGCGGCATCAAAAACGCTCTCGCCCTTGAAACTGAGCTCCCAGTCACGCAGATCGGTGCCCGGTTCATAGGTCCGGCTGGAGAGATAATTCGGCAGGGAGGCGCGTGTGAAGATGTAGGTCGACATCGTGTTCTCGAAAAGCGTGAATCCGTCGAAGCGTGCGCGCCGCTCAGGCTCCTCGAGCATGAGCAATGCCGCGTCGGTCTGCATCTCATCGAGGACGATGTGATAGACATTGCCCGTTATAGACGCCGGGGGCTTAGACCCGGCGGAGACCGACATGGTTGGCCGTGGCGTCAAGGCGACCACGGCCAGATAGCCCGCGCAGACGGCAACCAGCCCACCCGTCAGCCACGTCGCCGCCGGGAGCACGCGCTTCGATTTCCCGATCACGATCCACGCCGTCACCGCAACCAGAAAGAACAACTCCAGAAGAGTCAGACGCAGTGGCTCGCTGCTCGT
>Ga0209249_1003537_pt1 | contig 11087 bp, 10 predicted proteins | sample SaaInlV_200m_DNA_4_FD_184653 | JGI IMG/M metagenome (GOLD analysis project Ga0209249, IMG submission 184653) | Marine microbial communities from expanding oxygen minimum zones in the Saanich Inlet - SI037_S3LV_200m_DNA (SPAdes) (version 2) | ecosystem: Environmental > Aquatic > Marine >...
GAAAAATTCCTAAATGCAAATGGCAAGAAACTCATAGGATGGGATGAAATATTGGAAGGTGGTTTGGCTGAGAATGCAACTGTGCAAAGCTGGCGAGGTATTGAAGGAGGTATTGAAGCTGCAAATACTGGTCATGATGCAATTATGTCACCCACCAGTCATTGCTATTTCGATTATGATTTATCGGCCATTGATCTAGAAAAAGTTTATTCTTTTGATCCGATTCCTGCAGATCTTGATTCCAACAAACACCATTTTATTATTGGCGGAGAATGCAATTTATGGTCGGAGCGAATTCCTGATGAAGACAATTTAGACAGCAAAGTATTTCCAAGAATGCTAGCCATGAGTGAGGTATTGTGGTCTTATCCTTCTCAAAGAGATTTTGATGAATTTTACAATAGAGTGCAATACCATTATCCTGTTCTGGAAAAGATGCATGTTAAATATGGGGAAGAAACTATTCCCGCTAGTATTGAAATGTTATTACAGGATGGATTGGTGGAAATAAAACCAAAAGCAGGAAATGATCATCTGATATTGAAGTATAAATGGGATGTAAAAGATGCTGATTTTAAATCATTTGATTCTACTATAAAACTAGATCGATCTGGACTATTTATACTACAGGCCTATAAAAATGGCGAAAAGTATGGAGAAGCAACAACACAACCTTTTGAATTTCATAATGCCATAGGAAAATTGGTTAGTTACTTATATGATTACAATAAATGGTATAGAGCTGGAGATGAGAATGCACTTGTCGATGGAAAAACAGGCACTTTAGTTTTTAGAGATGGTAACTGGCAGGGATTCTGGGGAACGGATGTCGAGTGTGTTGTAGATCTTGGTGAGTTAACAACAGTCAAAAGCATACAATCTAACTTTTACCAGTACAACAATGCATGGATATTTCTTCCCGAAAAAGTTGTGTTTGAATATTCTGTTGATGGAAAATCATTCAAAACCTTGCCTGAAATAAGGTGCCAGAAACTACCTGAGGAAAGAGGGAAGTTTATTGAAGTTTTCAAATTAGAATTTGATAAAATTGAAGCTAGATACATTCGATTAAAAGCAACGAATATTAAGAAATTACCTGACTGGCACGAAGCTGCTGGTTCAGATGCTTGGTTGTTTGTTGACGAAATTATTGTTCGATAATTAGGACACGAAGATGCACGAAGTCAAAGAAGACACACAAAGAAATTAATTTTTTGTTACTTTGACCTAAGTGCTAGTAATACAAAAATAGATTCTATGAAATTTTACCAGTTTTTTGTTCTGTCTCTATTTCTATTGTCCTGTTATAAGGATCACATCCCTAATGAAACAAAAGAACTTGACCTCCAATGGGAATTTCGTCAAGTAGGAACTGACAATTGGTATCCTGCTACTGTCCCAGGAGTTGTTCATACTGATTTATTAAACAATGGATTAATTGAAGATCCATATTGGGAAAATAACGAGCAAAAACTGCAATGGATTGAGCAGGAGAATTGGGAGTATAAATCGATATTAAAACTCGCAAAAAAGCAATTACAAAATGATCATTTGGAGCTCGTATTTGAAGGATTAGATACCTATGCCGAAATCTATCTAAACGATTCTCTGGTTTTGAAAACGAATAATTTGTTCAGAAGCTGGACTTTAGACATCAAACCATATGTAGTAAGTGGTAATAATGAATTGAAGGTTTTGTTTATATCTCCTATAACTTATAACAAGGAAAAAGTAGCGAATCATCCATATCAATATCCCTCAGGATGCGAAAAAGTGGATGTAAAAGTTAGCCCATTTACACGTAAAGCAGCATACCATTTTGGTTGGGACTGGGGGCCTCGTTTTGTCACCTGTGGTATTTGGCGACACATTAAAATTCATACATGGAATAATGTGCAAATAACAGATGTTGAGGTTTATACTTCTTCCATAAATGAAAATGATGCTACAATACGTATCCGAATTGATGTTGACGTAAACAAGTTAGACATAGAAAATCTGAAATTCAAATTAGCATTTAATGATACAATAATTTATTCACCTGTAAATTCTGAACTATCTGTACATGGAGAATATTTTAGAATTAAGAACCCAAAACTTTGGTGGTGTAATGGTTTAGGAGAACCTCATCTTGAATTGTTAAGAGTTGATTTGATTCAAAAAAAGAAAATCATTGATTCAAGAGAGATTCGATATGGAATACGAACAATAGAACTAGTAAATGAGTCTGATAGCATTGGAACAGCTTTCTATTTCAAACTCAACGGAAAACCGGTTTTTGCAAAGGGAGCTAATTACATTCCACAAGATATGTTCTTACCTAGAGTAAAAGACGAACAATATATAAAGTTGATTTCTGATGTCAAGAATGCTAACATGAATATGCTGCGTGTTTGGGGTGGAGGAATATATGAGAATGATATCTTTTATGATTTGTGCGATGAAAATGGCATTTTGGTCTGGCAGGATTTTATGTTTACAGGTAGCCTTTATCCTGGTGATCAAGATTTTATTGAAAATGTTTTTCTAGAAGTTGAAGAAAACGTTATCAGGTTGCGAAATCATCCTAGTTTGGCTGTATTTTGTGGGAACAACGAAATTGAAGTAGCTTGGAACAATTGGGGATGGCAAAAACAATATGCATATTCAGCTAAAGATTCAACACAAATTTGGAAGGATTATGAGCGCCTTTTTCAATATATTATTCCTAAGATGGTAATATCATCTGCTTCAAACATTCCTTATACATCAACATCACCCCTTAGTAATTGGGGAACAGTTGAAAATTTTAACCACAGCAGCATGCATTACTGGGGAGTATGGCATGGGCGAGAGCCTTTCGAGAACTTTGAAAATAATGTAGGTCGTTTTATGGTAGAGTATGGATTTCAGTCTTTTCCATCAATGGAAACTATTCATAAGTTTGCATCAGATTCAAGTTTATATCTTGCATCAGTTTGTATGAAAAACAGGCAAAAAAGTTATATCGGAAATGGTTTGATACTCGATCACATCAGACAGTATTATCATGAACCAAAGTCCTTTGAAGAAATTGTAAACCTTAGCCAGGAAGTGCAAGCCAAAGGAATACAAATGGCTATTCATTCACATATAAACAAGCAACCTCATTGTATGGGGAGTTTGTTCTGGCAGCTGAACGATTGCTGGCCAGGGCCAAGCTGGAGTGTGATTGATTATTATGGTAAGCATAAGAAAGCATATGAAGTAGTCAAAGAAGAGTTTAAATAATCGCATAGTTTTTGATTAAGGTGTCCAAATTTAGTATGTATGAAACGAACATGAGTAAAAGTTCTCTCACTTAAGGGAATGACTATATGTGAGTTCCATATGACCTTTAAAATACAATTATAGACATATGAAACAAGCATGAGTAAAAAATTTCTCACACATAGGAATGATTATAATGTGAGTTCCATCTGACAACTAAAAAACAATTATAAACAGATGAAACAAGCATGAGTAAAAAATTTCTCACACATAGGAATGATTATAATGCGAGTTCCATCTGACAACTAAAAAACAATTATAAACAGATGAAATGGTATGATCCCCAAATAGTTTCACCGATTGATAAAATGTCAAAAAGGGTGCATAATATCCTGACTTATAAGTCAGCATCGGGTATTGTATTATTTGTATCTGTAATCATTGCCATCATTTGGGCAAACTCTACATTTAGAGAGAGTTATCATGCTATTTTTCATAAGTATATTGTTCTTCAATTTGGATCAGCCACATTTAAACAAAGTCTGTTGCACTTTATTAATGACGGGCTTATGGCTGTATTTTTCTTCATGATTGGGTTGGAAATTAAGCGGGAAATGATCAGTGGAGATTTGTCATCTCCAAGAAAAGCGGCTTTACCTATAGCGGCTGCTATTGGAGGAATGATATTGCCTGCTGTTATTTATGCAATAATCAATCGAAATTCTGGAGCTCCTGAAGGTTGGGGAGTACCAATGGCAACTGATATTGCATTTTCATTAGGAGTTTTATCACTTTTAGGAAAAAAAGTTCCTATTGCCCTAAAGATATTTTTAACTGCTTTGGCAATTGTGGATGACCTTGGAGCTGTTTTGGTCATCGCTTTCTTTTATACATCAGAAATTTCATTCAGTAATCTTTTAGTGGGTGCGGTAATTCTAACTTTTCTGGCACTGTATAATATATTTGGTGGACGTAAAACAACTGTTTATGCAATAGTGGGTATCGGAGGACTTTGGTTAGCATTTATGCTTTCAGGAGTTCATGCAACTATTGCTGGTGTTTTGGCCGCATTTACAATTCCTGCCCGAAGTAAAATCGATAAAAATACTTTTGTCAATGTATTATGTCAACTTACGGACAGATTCCGCATTTCAACGGACAATGATAGCAGACTTGCAACAAATGAACAGCAACACATTATTGAGGAGATAAAGCAAGTAAGTTATGATGTTGAAACCCCATTGCAGAAATTAGAGCATGCAATTTCTCCTTTAGTAGCATTTTTAATACTGCCCATATTTGCAATTGCAAATGCCGGAATAGAAATAGAATCGGACTTTCTACAAATGTTAATTCACCCTGTTAGTTTGGGCATTGCACTAGGTTTAATCATAGGAAAATTTTCCGGGGTATTTTTATTTAGCAAGCTTGCTGTCAGACTTAAAATAGCAGAATTACCTGAAGGATTAACATGGAAACATATAGCTGGAATTGGCTTTTTCGCTGGTATTGGATTTACCATGTCCTTGTTTATAACCGATTTGGCTTTTGAAAATGAAGAGTATATTGCTATTGCAAAAGCATCAATAATTGTGGCATCTGTACTTTCAGGACTAATTGGATTTGTAATTTTAAACTCAATTAAGGCTAAAGCATAGGCTTTTAGTGAAGCTTATCCTCTTTATTTAAGCGAGTCTATTCTCGCTATTTAGAATTATTCAAAATAAAGTAGGCATATTCAAAATTTGTTAACTACATTTGTTGTTGTAAACAAATATTGTTTTAAATGAATATGAGTGGATATGGAAAATATAGTGACAATCACCGCAAAATGGTGGTTCATATATTACACACTGCCAGTTGGTTGGATACAAAAATTTCTGCTTTGCTAAAAAACTATGGAATAACCCATGTTCAGTTTAATATTTTAAAGGTTTTAGAAGCCTCACATCCTGAGCCACAGTCAGTCGGAAAAGTTAAAGAAGGAATATTGTTTTCCAATTCTGATATGACGCGCCTGATGGATAGATTGGTCACTAAAAATTTAGTAGTCAGAAATATTTGTTCAGAAAATCGCAGACGAATTGATGTTGAAATTACAAAAGAGGGTCTTGACTTATTGAATGAAATTAATCCTGGATTATCAGCAATTCTGGAAAATTATTATGCTGATAAAGTAACACAAGAAGAAGCTCTGTGGATATCGAATAAACTCAAGGAAATAAGAAAGTAAATATAAAAGAAAACCTAAATAAGTAACAATAACTAAACAATTTTAATACTATGAAAACAAAACATTTAACATTTGTACTTGCTATAGCTATTGCATTTGTAGTGGCATCTTGCAACAATAAAACAGACGAAGCAACTCACAATCATGAAGATGGTACAAGTCACGAAGGTCATGATCATGCAACAGCAGTTGAAGCTATTTCCTATGCAATTAGTCTTGAAAATTCGAAAGCAAGTTGGAGTGGAAATATGATTGGTGTATACTCACATGAAGGAGATCTTTTATTTTCAGAAGGTGAACTTTCCTTGGCGGATGGAAAAGTAACTGCTGGTTCATTTACAGTTGATATGACTACTATGATTACCACAGATGCTGATGCACTTTACAAAATGGCTTCCAGAGAAGATCTTATTGGTCATTTATCAAATGATGATTTCTTTTCTGTAGCTACTTACCCAACTGCATCTTTTGTTGTGAAATCACATGAAGGCAGTAATATTGTTGGTGATTTAACAATCAAAGGAGTAACAAACGAAGAAACTTTGACTGATGTGGTTATAACAGAAAATGAAGGAACAATTAGTGCCTCAGGAAATCTGGTATTTGACCGTCAGGTGTACAATGTTTCTTACAAGCATACCATGAGTGATATGGTACTTTCAGATGACATTAAGCTATCAATAGTTGTTGAAGCTAAATAAACAACAGAATTAATTTTTAATTGAAGGGATGGTATTAATTTATCATCCCTTTTTTTATTTTTTTAATAAATGTACCAGCGAAAACCATCCCTTTTCATCGGTAAAAATATTGCTTACTTCAAGTTCGGTTTTTTCGGCCAAGTGATTTATGTATGTTTTTGAAAACTTATGTGAGTTCTCAGTATGGATCATTTCTTCTTTTTTCAAACCAATCGTTTGATCTGAAAAAGGGCTCTTGATTTCCATATCATTCAAGGCTTTTAAATGCATTTCAATACGTTCTTTGTCCTTATTGTAAAAAGCAATATGTTCAAAGTCATCAATGTTAATGTCTGATTCAATTAGTTGATTTACTGCATTTAATATGTTTAGGTTAAAAGCTGCTGTTACCTCTTTGTTGTCGTTATAAGCAGCCTCTAGAATATGTATATCCTTTACCATATCTAAACCCAAAAATAATTCATCACCTACTCTCATGAAGTTATAAAGTGACTGTAAAAATTGTATTGACTGTTCTCGTGTAAAATTACCCAAGGTGCTTCCAAAAAAACAAAATATCCTTTCACCTCCTTCTGGAAGAAAATCCAATTGATGCATAAAATCAGCTACAAGTCCATTTACTTTTAGCATAGGATATTGTTTTAGCAAGCATTTCACAGATTCTTCAATTGCACTTTGGCTAACATCTACAGGATAATATGTGATGTTCTCTAATTTGGCCTCAGCAATACGACTTAGAAATAATGAAATCTTGGAACAATCTCCACTTCCGAGTTCAATAATAGATTTGTTTGAATACTCCTTAAATACACTAGAATCAATATTTTTCAGAATAGATTTCTCTGTTCGCGTAGGATAATACTCCTCTAGTTTTGTTATTTCTTCAAAAAGAGATGAACCTTTCTCATCATAAAAAAACTTGCTTGAGATATATTTTTGATCAGCCTGTAATCCTGTTAAGATTTCTTTACGGATGTCTTCCAAACCTATTTGAGGCAGGAAATTGCTTATCGTTATCGTGTTAGATGTTATTGTTTTTTCTTCACTAAAATTCATCATTCGAGCTATTTGGGTTCCCCTGTTTCATATGGATTATTTGGGTCGTTACTCCATTCAAACCAACCACCGTCAAAAACAGAAACTCTCGGCCAGCCCATGAGCCAAGCATTATAAAAGGCTTCACTACCTCGCCAACCTGTTCCACAATAAAAAGCCAAATGCTTGTCAGGCTTAATATTTACTTCATTCCAAATTTCTTCTATTTCATGAAACTCTCTCATGGTGTGATCGAGATTTCGGTAGTTTTCCATATGGTAAGCATCCGACCCACAATTGCCAAAAACAGTTCCCGGTATTCTCCCTTTTTTCTCGATATAATTATAACCACTTACTTCTCCAATATATTCAGGCCAGCTCCTTACACAAACAATATCTCCATCACTGGATGCAATTAATTCTTTTGCTTCAGGAACATCCACTGCAAGTTCTGGTTTTGCAGGAATGGTGATTCCAAAATCACTTTTTGCTTTTGGTAAAGTAATTTCTGTAGTAATGGCATAACCTTTATCTTCCCACGATTGTAATCCTCCATTTAATACTCGGACATCCTTTACACCAGCATACATCATAATAAATGCACACCTGATTGCACCTAGATGTCCGGCACTACTGCCTGGGAACGGATCTTCATTTTTGGGATAAGAAAAGCGTCCGTATAACACAACTGTTGTGTCAGCATTTATCCCATGCTTTTCTAATGCTGATTTCAATTCCTCAGGTGATCTTCTGTTCCATGTTTCTGGCGACTCCAGCGCTAATGTGTCCAGAGAAATGGCACCGGGAATATGACCTTTCATATAATCGTCATGATTGCGATAATGTGCATGACAAATGACAAAGTCATTGTTTTTAAAATTTAATGGTTTTTTCCCTTCACTTAGTGATTTAACCCATTCAGGATAAACCAGTTGTTTGTATTTTTTTAATTTATCCATGGGTAAATCAGTATTGGCACACCATTCATGAACAAATTGATTATAGATACTTATGTCAGGGTATTTCGCATGCTGAAACAAAGTGGCCACCTTTTGGGATTCTTCAGCTGTATAACCATAAAGAATTATTTTATGTTCAGGAAGTATTCCTTTGGCTCTGACTATTTCAATCCAATCGAAATATTTAGTCCATTTTATTGACAGACTTTTCGCTCCTTTAATATGTCCACCTCTTTCTTCATTTTCCAAACACCAGCCATTGTATGCATCAACTGATCTTACATCAATAATTCGATATTCCTTCTGATCAATTTTGCTAAATAATTCTTCTGTGTTTACTTCATTTATTTTAGAACTCATATTTCTTAATTTGTAATTTCAACTCCTTTCCAAAAAGCAACATGGTTTTTGATTTCTATTGCCTTGTTAAATGGATTTGGATAATACCAGGCTGCATCTGTGTTCACTTTATGATCAACTTCAATGCTGTAATAGGAAGCTGTTCCTTTCCAAGGGCAAACAGTATGTGTATCACTTTGTTTAAAATATTCCTGATTAACTGACTTTACTGGGAAATAGTGATTGTTCTCAACCACAACAGTATCATTGCTTTGGGCAAGTATTTTGCCATTCCATATTGCTTTCATTAAAATTATTTTGTTAGGTTGGCTTAAAATATATCGCACACTATTTCTCAATTTCTTCAGTAATTTTATTACTGATTTCATTCTTTTTCAAATTGCTTAGTGTGAAATGAAAATGAGACGAGTTAGTTTGGTCTTTTTCAATATACTTATAAAGTTCAAGTTTTTGAGAAATCAATTCAATTTGCTTTTCGTATCTCCTGCACAAATAGCAGGTCATTAAATGTAATTTCAAATTAAACTTTTCTTTCATACTTAGCTTGGAATCCTGCTTTTTAGAAATTAGTTTTGTTGCACCATGGCAACTCAACATCATTCTAGCCATCATTCCAAGTATTTTCTGTTTCATATGTCTATAATTGTTTTAAAAGGTCATATGGAACTTGCATAGAGTCATTTCCTTGTGCCAGCACACCGAAGTGTTTCGGCACACAAGTGTGTGTGTAGACTTTTACTCATGCTCGTTTCATATTTTTAATCTTCCCAATTTTTATCCATGCAGACTCTTAATTGCAAACGGGCTCTGTGCATGATCACCCATAAATTAGACGCACTAATATTTAAATGCTTACAAACTTTTTCACTTTCTAAATCTTCCAAAAATTTTAAACTAAAAGCCGAAGACCATTTAACAGGCAGTAGCGATAAACACAAATGAAGAACAGCATAAAATTCTTCAGACTCCATTTTGCTGAGTGCGGATAAATGCCAATTCCCAGGGCCTTGGCCATCTTTCCAATGTCCTTTAAAAGCACCTTCAGAAATAAAAGGAGAATCATCTTGATCTGTTTCCAATTCAAAATCGTAATCCGATAATTCAGGATTATTTGCTTTTTTACGATAAAAATCTATGATTTTATTTTTAAGAATGGATACAAGCCAAGTGCGCTCGCTGCTTTTACCTTTGAAGTTATTTCTTGCTTTATAAGCTGAAAGAAAAGTTTCCTGAACAATATCTTCGGCAGTTTCCTGATTGTAAATACGTCCACTAGCATAGTTAAATAGAAAATCACCATGATTTTCTACCCATGTATTTGGACTTAATGTATTTAAGGAAGACATATTCATTTAAGTGTGTTCGACATTGCATAAAACAGTCGTTTAACAAATTTACAAAAAAATATTTCCGTACTGATTTGCATGAACCAGTATTGTTTCTAATAATTCCGTATTTTTAAAATTGTTTATTTGCCTAACTAATCTATTAAAATGCCTACTTACGAGCAGATATTTGAGAATAATAAAAAATGGGTGGCTGAGAAGATAGCTACTAATAAAGATTTTTTTGAAAATTTATCAAAAGGGCAGGATCCTGATTATTTATATATCGGTTGTAGCGACAGCCGTGTGACTGCAGAAGATTTAATGGGTATGCAGGCAGGAGATGTGTTTGTTCATCGAAACATTGCCAATATAATTAGCAATACCGATCTCAATGTGATGAGTGTAATAAATTATGGTGTTCTTCAACTAAATGTAAAGCACATCATTGTCTGTGGTCATTATTATTGTGGAGGAGTTAAGGCTGCCATGCAAGCTAAAGATTTTGGTATTTTAAACCCCTGGCTTCGAAACATCCGAGATGTATATCGTTTACATAAAGATGAATTGAATTTAATTTCTGATGAAGAACAAAAATACAATCGCCTTGTTGAGCTCAATGTGGAAGAGCAGTGCTTGAATGTTATTAAAACAGCTGTTGTACAAAGGGGATACATAAACTCAGGTTATCCAATTGTACATGGATGGGTATTTGACGTTAGGACAGGCGAGTTAATCGATTTGAAGATTAACTTTACTGATAAGCTAAAGGGTATACAGGAGATTTATAATCTGGGCATTCAAGAGGAAAATAGTTAAACGAACCTATTTACATTTGTGCATTTTGCATGAAATATATTTATTTGCAAAGGGTTGATCAAATGTTGTAAGTTTGATGTAAACCTAACTTTAGCAATTCTTTCTATCAATCGGAAATGATATATTGGTAGATTAATTTGCCAGATAAAACACACCTATGCTACGATTTGTATTTAATGAGTTTGACCCAACAAAACTCTCAACTCTATCCGCAGAAGAAGACAAGAAAAAAACGCTGAATTTAATATTATACATTACTGCAGGCATTGGTATGATTTCAGTTGTTTTATCCATCTTTGAATATATGCAGTATGGATTTAAGATTTCCAGTTTTTTATTTTTAGTATTGTTTTCTCCCATCTTAGTTGCCTTTATCTTTAAATCAAAACTTGAAATAAATACCATTTCCAGTCTAATCATCGGAAGT
>Ga0209249_1003545_pt1 | contig 11067 bp, 6 predicted proteins | sample SaaInlV_200m_DNA_4_FD_184653 | JGI IMG/M metagenome (GOLD analysis project Ga0209249, IMG submission 184653) | Marine microbial communities from expanding oxygen minimum zones in the Saanich Inlet - SI037_S3LV_200m_DNA (SPAdes) (version 2) | ecosystem: Environmental > Aquatic > Marine >...
GACTGTCCATGATTCTAGTATCTATGGGAATAATGGGACTGCTAATGTTGGGACTGGTGGTTCACAGACTGCGACGAGTTCCATGTGGGAGAAGAGTGGGAAAGTTAAGGGGGCGATGGAGTTTGATGGGACGGATGATTATGTAAATATAGCTGGCGGAGCTGGTTCGGCTTGGGATATTGCAGGTGAAGAAGTAACTGTAGCGGCATGGGTAACAACTGGGTCTTCTGCTGGAGGTAGTGGAGACAGGATAGTGGCTAAGAGTTCAAGTGACGCAAGTGATGATTATGGGATTCAGGCACCATATGGTGGTATGTATAGGTTTAGAATAAGAACAAGCGGTGGATTAGGAGAAATTAATTCGCCCATGTCCAAATACCCCTATGATGATACTTGGCATTATGTAGTGGGAATTTATGACGGGATAACTATGAAATTATATGTAGATAACAACTTAGAAGCTTCTGAAACAAAAACAGGTGTATTAACAAATGGCGGAAGCACGGTACTGTATGTTGGTCAGACAAAAGACTTGGATGGTACTAGATGGTATCACGGTAAAATTGACGAAGTAAAAATTTGGAATTATGCTCTTACTGAAGAAGAAATAACACAAGAATATAATTCTGGTGGTGCGATTGTTATGGGTGGGGGTGATGCTACGGCTGACGACAATGGTACGACTGTGACTGGGGACTCTACAAAATATTGCGTGCCGGGTGACACCAGTGAATGCAGTCCGCCGGTTTTGGAACTTAAAATGGATGAGATGACTGGTGGGACTGTTTACGATACGAGTGGGCAAGGGAATGACGGGACGATTGTTGGAGCGACGCATTCGAGAGGGAAAGTTGGGGCTGGGTTGAGTTTTGATGGGGTGGATGATTACATAAATATTGGGAGTGGTTCTTCGTTAGATAATTTTGATGGCACAGTGTCTTTTTGGATGTATCCGACTGCTTGGGACACTTATATTTTTTCTAAAGGTCCCGATAATTCTACGATACCGCGCAAAGCAGTATATCTAGCAGATAATTATTATGGGAATTTGAATGTTCTAGTAGCTATCAGATCAGGTAGCACGGCTGCAGTTTCTTATACATATGACAATACTTTTGCAATAAATAGATGGGTTTATATGATGGTTGATTTTAATAATGATGGTAATATTTATTTTTATGAAAATGGGAAATTATTAAATTTAGAAGCACAGCAAACAGGTTCTGGTTTCAATGATGATAGTGCTGACAATGTTTACATTGGGATGAATAGTGACACTGATGTAAGTCCTTATTTTAATGGAATAATTGATAATTTTAAAATTTATAATTATGAACGCACCCCAGCCCAAATCGCCTACGACTATAACAAAGGCAAACCAATCGTGCATTACAAGTTTGATGAGTGCTCGGGGTCAGTGATTCATGATGAGAGCGGAAATGGAAATCATGGGACTTTGAATTTGGGGACGAGTGGGGTTACTGCTACTGGGACCTGTGCGAGTTCGAGTGATAGTTTTTGGTACAACGGCAAAACAGGGAAAAAGAACAATTCAGGAAGTTTTGATGGGACGGATGATTATATTGACATTGGAGATACTGGTATAGACATTAATTCTGTCTCATTTTGGTTAAAACAAGACTATACTGACGCTAATATCATTGATTTGGATGGTGGTACTCATACTGTCACCATATCAGACAGCAATGCAACAGCAACTGGTTTTTCTTCCCCGACTATATACATTGACGGAGAAAACAAAACAACTCTTCCAGATAACGCTTGGCATCATGTGCTTATAACAACAGCGACTGCAATTGATGCTAATGATTTTGATATTGGTAGAATTGCCACAAACTTTTTCACGGGTCAAATTGATGAACTGAAGCTATATAACTATGCCCTAACATCCACCCAAGCAAAAACAGACTTCTCTGGGGGAGCTGTTGGTTTTGGATATTCTGGAATCACAAGTGGCTCAGCCCTCACCTCAAGCTGGACCTGTGGCACTGACGACCTCACTGACATTGACAGCAACACCTACGCCACTGTCCAAATCGGCACTCAATGCTGGATGGCAGAAAACCTGATGGTAACTCGAAACGCTGACGGTTCTGCAGTTGATGGAACAGGGGATGCTGATACCACTCCACCAGCAGCATATGGTGACACGAATGGCGGACATGATGGAGCTGACGCTGACTGGGAAGAAGTTGAGGGCTATACTTATAACTGGCAAGATGCTATGAATGGTTCAGCTGTAGCTGGAGCTCAAGGAATTTGCCCTGATGATTGGCATTTGCCGACACATGATGAATGGACTGATTTGGAAAGATATATTTGTGAGACTGAAGTGAATGGCTCTTGTGATACTACTTTTCCGAAGGATACAAGCACTACTGGAGAGCTTGGAACAAATGAAGGAACCGAGCTTAAAAATGAAACCAATGTTAATGGACAGACAGGAACTGATCCGAATGGGGATGATGGTTATGATTTTGCAGGCCTTCTCGCCGGCTTCCACAATACCGATGGTTCGTTCCTCCTTCGTGGTACGTTCGGTAACTTCTGGTCGTCATCTGAGAATGGTTCGTATGCTTGGTTCCGCTATCTGGATTCGTCCGATGCGGGCGTGTACCGCATTGATGCCGGTCAGGGCTACGGTTTAGCAGTGCGGTGCCTCAAGGATTGATTCTATTATTCTATTATTCTATTATTTAATAATTTTATTATTTTTTTTCTATGGCAAGATATGATCATTTACCAGTATATAAAATTAGCTATGAGTTATTAATTTTAATATTCCGAATAACAAAAGATTTTTCTAGGGAGTATAAGTATACGATTGGGCAAGAGGTGAAAAAAGAATAATTGGGGCCGTAATTGGGGCCGGGGCTAGAATTGCTACTTTTATAAGTACTTTGCTTTATATTTTAAAACTAATAGAGATAAAAAAACTTTAGAAAAACTTTAGGTGAGTATTGCTATAATATTTGAATAATAATAATTAAATTCAAATTTATGGCAAGACCAATAAGAATACAATATCCAGGAGCTACATACCATGTTATATCAAGAGGTATAGAGAGAAGAGAAATATTCAAAACAGACGCAGATTATTTATTATTCAAAAAAATATTTATAGAGGTAATCAAGAGATATAATTGGGAATGTTATGCATATTGTTTGATGCCAAATCATTATCACTTATTAATCAAGACCTTGGATCCAAATTTGTCTATAGGGATGTGTCAGTTGAATAGTGATTATTCTCAGAAATACAACATAAGACACTCAAGAGTAGGACATTTGCTCCAAGGACGATATAAGGCAATTCTTGTAGAAGAGAAAACCTATAAAAACAAATTAATTAGATATATAACTCTTAATCCCGTAAAAGCAGGTCTGGTTAGTAGTCTAGGCGATTGGCATTGGAGTAGTTATCATGAGTTATTCGGGAAATCTGAGTCAGAAAACTGCGTAGATAAGAGGGGAGCATTAAATCAGTTCGGTAATGATATAGCGGAAGCTAAAAAAGTGTATAAAGAATATTTAGGAGAAAAATATAGCGAAGATGAATCATCAGAAAATAAAGTATTGCTCGGTTCGGATAAATTTATAAAAAAAATAAAAAAATATTTTCAAAAGATAGAAATTCTTCCAATCGTCTGGGATGATTGAAAACGAAGAGTCACCAGTGGTTTTATTGAAATTTTCAATTGGTGAAATTGTTGCAAAGTTTTTGATTGTTTCTGTGAAAAAATGAGCGTTAATCATAAAAGAGGAAACTGTAATAATTCCTCCAACAACAAACAATAAACGATAGCGGGGTAATTTCATTTTCTCAAAATTCAAAAGAATCAGAAGAAATAACAACACAAAACCAAAACCAATAGATTCAATTCGCAAAAAAGGTGTAATAACAAGAGGGATAAAAAGCACCACAAATGTCCAATAACTCTTTTCTTTTAAATGTCGCAAGATAAAGTGCAATGAAAACCAAATTAATGCTGAGAAAAAAATCTCTGTTAAAGTGAATTTATAAAAAAGTGTAATCGGAAAAAGTGTAATCAAAACCACAACACCCAGAAAAGGAAAAATTGCTTTTTTGGAAAATCTTTTTAAAACGAGAAAGAAGGAAAATGCAAAAGTGATTAAGGGCAAAAAATTTGCAAATGCAAATCCAGCTAATCCAAAGAGAGAATAGAGTGTTGCAAGCCAAGCTGGATATGCAGGTAAAAACTGGCTTCTGAGCATTCCTTCATTAGTATAGAAAAATCCTGGAAAATTAAGAGCAGTTCCAGGCCCATAGATTTCAAAGAATTGCACAGTCATCTCATCTGAGTGATTCAAGCCATGATTTTGTGCAATCAAAATAGCATTAGTGGCAAGAGATCCTTCATCTCTGCCCCCGAAAATTGTCGGTGACACAAAGGCACTCAAGAGAATCCCCACAGAAACAATAAAAGCAAAAACCCATATTTCATCTTTGGTGTGTGAGGTGACCTCTATATAACCTTTTCTTATCAGCAGAAAAAATGCGATTGGAATAAAAATAATCCAAGCGATAATCGCGGAGGAATGGAAAACACCGCAAATAGCCAAAAACAGTGCAATAATTGCAATACTGATCCAGGAAAGTGATAATATTTCAAAAGGTGAGAGGATGATTTTTTTCATAAATATTGTGATTTAATAACTGTTTTCTCGTTGTTTTATTATTTAAATTTCATAGATAGCCTTATTATAAGTTTTATTATATAATGATACAAGAGCTGGAAGTTAATGCCTCAATCATAGTTGAGGACAAGCTTCGTGTTTAGTGTACAAAAAAACAAAATACCAAATACGATATATACAAAAAATGTCCAAAGGTCTAAAAATAAAACTTTATCTAAGAGCTAAATTTAGAAAACTTGAGAGACTCAAGTGTCTTTTGCATTGGGAATTCTACGAAGATTGCATCATCTCTACATTGAAATTTTTCATTCGGCGAAATCCAATTTCTCCTTTCTATGCTTTTTGGAAAACTCTTTTTGTAGCAAAGCAGTGGAAATCATTCAAAAAATATTTCACAAAGTTCAATAAGCATTTTTCTTCGCATCATCCATTCGTAAGTGCATTTGGATCTTTTGTTTTCCTCATTCTAGTTATTGGAGGAATTTTCTATTTTGTTTTCAATCGAAATACTCAGGAGGCAAAAGCAACTTGGTGGAACGATTCTTGGCAACATCGTCAATCAATTCAAGTGACAAATAATGTTAGTCAAGAAACTAATGTATATCTCTCCGTTACTCTTGATACTGATACCGCAAGCACTAGCATGCAAGCTGATTGTGGTGATTTTAGGTTTACAAAAGAAAATGGTGAAGTGCTACCGTATTATATCGTTTCAGGATGTCAAACAACGAGTAATGTGATACATATTAATTTTCAAACTTTTGAAGCAGGTGAACAGGCGATATATTTTTATTATGGTAATCCATCAGCAGAAAATGGATTTGAAAGTAGTGATTTTGATACTGAAGCTAGTGATTACACAATCGGTGCTGTTGGCACAGCAGAAGTGGGCCCAGGCCCAGTTGGCTATTGGTCTTTTGATGAGGGGTATGGGGCGACGGCGCATGATGAAAGCGGGCAGGGGAATGATGGGACGATTTCCGGGGCTGTTTGGAGTAATGAAGAAAATTGTGTTTCTGGGAAATGTTTATATTTTGACGGGTACGATGATGAAGTAAACATTAGCAATACAATTAATGAAATAAAAACAGTCTCTTTTTGGGCAAAATCAACTGGTAGCGCAGATACTTATATAAGACTAAACGGCATGAGTTACCACATTGATATGTCTTATAATGTAATATCAATTGTTGGATTTACTTCCCCAACTATTTATATAAATGGAACAGAAGGGAACCAAACCGTTCTAAATGAGTGGAATATGATAACAATGACTACTAATATAGCAATTACAGCATCAAGTATTACAATTGGCAATATTAGCATGGATGCTCATAATGGTTTTATCGACGAAGTAAAAATATATCCATATGCTCGTACTGCTGACCAAATCAAACAAGACTACAACGCTGGTCTATCCGGCGTGAAATCAAAATCTGGTGTGGCGGTGAGTTTTGGTGGGGCGAGTGATAAGTGGATGAGTGATGGTTTGGTTGGGTATTGGAAGATGGATTCTGCGGCTGGCGCCTGGGATGGGACTGCTGATGAGGTGATTGATGCTTCGGGCAACGGGAATCATGGAGTGGCGAGTGGGGACGCTAGTACTACTGGAGGGAAGTTTGGGAATGGTGGGGTTTTTAAAGGGGAGGAGTCTGGAAATGATTATATTGAGTTTGATTATAGTCCTAATTATGAATTACCAGATAGTGGTGGGTCTGTAGCTTTTTGGGTGAAATTTGACTCTACAGTAGTTCTGGGGCAGACACGGAAAATGGGGATTTTAAGAAAAGCAATTAATTCTAATTGGGATGCATTAGGAGGATATGAGATAACTCTTTTTCAATCAGGACCAGATGATTCTCATTATTTAAGAATGCAGACAGGTGGCACTAATGACGTTGATGATTTGTTTAGTACTACACAGATTCAAAATGAACAGTGGTATCATGTGGTATTAAGTTGGGATTTAGAAAAAATATACATTTATTTAGACGGACAGTTAGATGCTTCTGAAGATAAGACAAAAACTATAACTTGGAGCGGTAGTGAACCTCTAAGGTTCTCGCATCTTCGAGGTTTATATGGTGCAGCAAATTATAGATTAGGTGGTAAATTAGACGAAGTTCGTATCTACAACCGTGCTTTGTCGAAATCTGAAGTTAGGAAATTGTATGAATGGGCGCCGGGGCCGGTGATGCATTTGAAGATGGATGAGAAGAGTGGAGGGACAGCTTACGATACTAGCGGGAATGAGAATGATGGGACATTGACTAATGGATCAAGTTGGGTAAATGGGAAATATGGTAGTGCTTTAAATTTTGATGGGGATGAGGATTATTTAGCTATGGGAGATGTGTCTGTTTTAGATGGTGTAACTAATTTTTCTATAGGTGCATGGGTTAATCCTTCAGTATTGAGCGGAGTGAGAGACATGATAGTTTCTAAAGATACTGAGTATGAATTTTTCTTTAATGATGGTGACATATGTCTAAGGGTAAATAATTTATCTTATGATGGGATTGAATATCCTTTTGCTGTCGATACTTGGTATTATATATCCGTAACTCAAAATGATGGTGGGAAGAATTATTATGTTAACGGAGAATATATTGGGACAGCTGGAAGTCCTACTATGATTACTGGAGGAATAGTTTCATTAAATTTAGGAGGCAGGGTTGGAGGCCATTACTTAGAAGGTTCGATTGATGACGTAAAAATTTACAATTATGCTCGCACTCAAAAACAAATTCTTGAAGATATGAATGGTGGTGGACCGGCGAGTAAGATGCCGGTTTTGCATTTGAGTTTTGATGAAGGACGGGGAGCAACAGCATATGACAAAAGTATTCACAGTAATGATGGAACTTTGACTTCAGGAGCTGGCGGAACCAACACCACGGTTTCTTCAATGTGGGATAAAAACGGAAAAAACGGCGGGGCGATGGAATTTGATGGAACGGATGATTGGGTGGATGTATTATCTAGTAATGTTTTTGCTACATCTACTAAACCTTTTTCTTTCACCAGTTGGATATATTTAGATAGTTTTGCTAATACTTATTCTAAGGTAGCGATTTTGCGCACTGATACTACAACTCCATTCGAAATTAGCTTTTCAGATAATGCTAGTTATTTGGGCATCGTAATTGGTTCTCAGTCTAATTGGGCACAATCAAAGACTGATACTCCTGCAGCAGACTTAACTGGGGCATGGAAACATATCGGGGTAACCTATAATGGACTAGGATCAGGAACCAGAAGTAATTTCAATGTTTATATAGATAGCATAAAACAAACATTTACAGCACCGGGAGGTTTTGCAGGATTAAGTCAAATGACACGAATCGGTGCAACTGGCGGTGCTAGTAATTTTTGGGATGGAAGAATCGATGAAGTAAAAATTTGGAATTATGCTTTAACTGAAGATGAGGTTAAGCAGGAATATAACGGTGGATCAGCAATGTCGCTTGGTGGAGGGACTGCTTCTGCCAACAACGATGGCACGACAGTGACTGGGGCAAATGCCAAATATTGTGTGCCAGGTGACACAGCACAGTGTGATGCTCCGGTTTTGGAACTGGCAATGGATGAGATGACAGGAACGACAGTCTATGATACTTCAGGGAATGGGAATAATGGGACAATTTCAGGGGCGAGTTGGGATCCAATAGGGAAACATGGCAGTGCATTGGATTTTGATGGGGTGAATGACATTGTAAATATCCCAACAACTAACGATGTTTTTGATTTTGGTAGTTATGATACTGCTAAGTTTACTGTGTCTACTTGGGTGAAAACAGATACTTCAAGTTGCACGCTAGGAGACGGCTCTGATGTCTATGTGAGCCGTTATTCTGGTTCAACAATATTTTTAATCAGATGTAGAACAGATAATAAAGCTAGTTTTTATGTTCGGGATAGCAACAATAATTCTGCTGACACCGGAGATGGGATAACTTCCTTGAATGATAATGAATGGCATTTTTTGACAGGTGTTTATGATAATAGTGAGGTGAGGATCTATGTTGATGGTGTATTAGAGAATTCTAATACTGATACTCTTACTGGTAACTTTGATTCTGCATCAGATATTTATATAGCGCAACATGGAGGGAATTATGAGGCTGCTGGGATTGTAGACGGTGTAAGAATCTATGACTATGCCCGTACCCCAGCTCAAATAGCCTATGACTACAACAAAGGTAAACCAATTGCACATTGGAAAATGAATGAAGGAGTTGGCACTACAGTTTATGACTGGAGCGGCAATGAAAATGAAGGCACCATGACAAACATGGATGCGTCGACTGATTGGGTGACTGGAAAAGTGGGGAAGGCTTTGGATTTTGATGGATCGGATGATTATATTGATATTGGAGACACTGGTATAGACATCAACTCTGTCTCATTTTGGTTGAAGCAAGACTATACCGACGCTAATATAATTGATTTGGATGGTGGAACTCACACTGTCACCATATCAGACAGCAATGCAACAGCAACTGGTTTTTCTTCCCCGACTATATACATTGACGGAGAAAACAAAACAACTCTTCCAGATAACGCTTGGCATCATGTGCTTATAACAACAGCGACTGCAATTGATGCAAATGATTTCGATATTGGTAGAATTGCAAGTGATTATTTTATCGGTCAAATCGATGAAGTGAAACTATATAACTATTCCCTAACATCCACCCAAGCAAAAACAGATTTCTCTGGTGGAGCTGTTGGTTTTGGATATTCTGGAATCACAAGTGGCTCAGCTCTCACTTCAAGCTGGACCTGTGGTACATCTAACCTCGTTGACATCGACAGCAATACCTACGCCACTGTCCAAATCGGCACTCAATGCTGGATGGCAGAAAATTTAATGGTAACACGAAACGCTGATGGCTCTGCAGTTGATGGAACGGGGGATGCTGATACCACTCCACCAGCAGCATATGGCGACGCAAACGGCGGACATGATGGAGCTGATGCTGATTGGGAAGAAGTTGAGGGCTATACTTATAACTGGCAAGATGCTATGAATGGTTCAGCTGTAGCTGGAGCTCAAGGAATCTGCCCAGATGATTGGCATTTGCCAACACATGATGAATGGACTGATTTGGAAAGATATATTTGTGAGACTGAAGTGAATGGCTCTTGTGACACTACTTTTCCGAAGGATACAAGCACTACTGGATATCGTGGAACAAATGAGGGAACCGAGCTTAAAAATGCAACGAATGTTAATGGGCAAGCTGGTGATCCTGCTGGTGATCCTGGTGGGGATGATGGCTATAATTTCTCGGCTCTTTTGGCCGGCACCCGCTTCATCAGTGGCGCTTTCCGCAATCGTGGCACGATCGGGATCTTCTGGTCCTCATCTGAGTCCGGCTCCTATGCCTGGTACCGTTTCGTGTATTCGTCCAATGCGGGCGTCAATCGCAATGACGTCGCCAAGGCGAACGGCTTCTTCGTTCGTTGCGTCCAAGACTGATTCGACTATTTGCCTATTTTACTATTTTTTTAAAAAATATGGCCTTGTATTACTATTTGCCGGTTTATAAAACGAGCTATGATTTACTGCTGGCTATTTTTCAATTAACTAAGAATTTTGGAAGAGAATATAAATATACGATTGGACAGGATTTAAAGAATGTAACCACTGAGATGATCTTAAATATATATCGAGCTAATAGCCAGTCAACTAAAAAAGAGATTATTCAGAAAGGACGAGAAAATTTAGAAATAATTAGATTGTATGTGCGCTTATTGAAAGACTTACAACAAATCAGTACTAAAAAATTAGTTCATATCAATGAATTGATTGAATCAATTTCTAAACAATTGTCCAGTTGGCAAAATTCAAGCAAATAGAACAAAAATTGGCCAGAATTATTTTAGTTAAGGCTGAAATAAGCGAGCCTTTGATCAGTCTAATAACTCTCTTGCGTATTTTTACGCAAGGAATAAAATTTTCGTATTTTCATTTTAAAATACGCGAAGAATTTAGTAGTTATTTTAGCGCTCGGCTCTTTTGGCCGGCAACCGCAACGACAATGGCGCTTTCAACAATCGTGGCACGAACGGGATCTTCTGGTCCTCATCTGAGTCCGGCTCCAATGCCTGGTACCGTAACGTGAATTCGTCCAATGCGGGCGTCAATCGCAATGACAACACCAAGGCGAACGGCTTCTCCGTTCGTTGCGTCCAAGACTGGCATGATTAAATTAAGGTGTTTAGATAAAAACTCTAAACACCTTATTAATCTTATGAAACAACAATTAACAGAAGATTTATTTCAAGCGTATTATGACGCACGCAGGAACAAGCGGAACAAAAAAGATGTTATCGAATTTGAAATGAACTATGAGCGGAATTTATTCGCTTTAGCTGATG
>Ga0209249_1003546_pt1 | contig 11066 bp, 9 predicted proteins | sample SaaInlV_200m_DNA_4_FD_184653 | JGI IMG/M metagenome (GOLD analysis project Ga0209249, IMG submission 184653) | Marine microbial communities from expanding oxygen minimum zones in the Saanich Inlet - SI037_S3LV_200m_DNA (SPAdes) (version 2) | ecosystem: Environmental > Aquatic > Marine >...
ATACAACTGGAAATTGAAAAGATAATGAATAAAACATATCACGTTCCAGGGACTTCTGAACGCAAACCGCTGATTTTACTTTTTGTAGGCGTGAATGGTGTTGGAAAAACTACAACCATTGGTAAAATAGCAGCTCAATATCGTCAGCAGGGAAAAAAAGTGCTGATGGGCGCAGGTGATACTTTCCGTGCTGCCGCAATTGATCAACTGGAGGAATGGAGCAAGCGCGCTGATTGTGATATTGTCCAAAAAGATCCAGGAAGCGATCCGTCCGCAGTGATGTACGAAACTGTACAAAAAGGTCTGGATGAGGATTATGACGTGGTGATTTGTGATACTGCGGGACGTCTGCACACCAAAAAGAATTTGATGGAAGAATTGAAGAAAATGATCCGTGTGATCCGTAAATTAATTCCAGATGCACCGCATGAAGTATTGCTGGTACTGGACGCAACCACAGGACAAAATGCTATTTTTCAAACAAGGGAATTCCTTGAAGCGGCCGATTTAACCGGATTGGTTATTACAAAATTGGATGGTACTTCCAAAGGCGGAGTTGTAATTGGGATCGTCAATGAGTTTGATATTCCTGTGCGTTACATCGGTATTGGTGAACAAGTTGAAGATCTGAGACCTTTTGACGCAAAACAGTTTACAGAATCACTTTTTGCTTAGCCTCCCAGGACTTTAAAAAGGCAGCTTTCTCTGCAAGTCTCAGACTTCACCTCAGAGAGTCTGATTAAAAAGTTAGTTGACAATTATTATAGAAATAATACAATTACGAAATAAGGTGAAAATATTGTTCCTAATGCCTGATAATCAGGTTATTACCCACTTATCAGGGTAAGTTGCCAAAATAAACTTTAAAAATCGCTTATTGCCTTATAACTCGGAAGATCACGTGTTATTCAGCTAAGTTACCTGATAATTATAAGTTATACAAAAAATAACCTTGAAATTGAGGGAACATAAATGATGATTAAATTCATAGTAAGCTCAATAACTCTGAGTCTGTTGTCATTTTATGTTTTTCGGGTGGTTGTCAGAAGAGATTACCTGAATAAAGAGAAATTATCACCAATCTCATACACCCTTGAAACTCTTATTTTTGCGTTACATGCAAACTCTATTTATTTGTTTTTTCCGGTTAGTTGGCCAAATTTTCCTCCTTTACCGGATAACAATTCATTAGTTTATGGTTCGATAGCTTTTATTGTAATTGGGCTGATTATCCTTACAATATCATTTCTTAATTTGGGAAGTGGGACGAGTTTTGGATTAGATAAGAACAAGCTTAAAACTAAATATATTTATCAATATTCCAGAAATCCTCAACTGGTTGGGTATGGATTGATTTTAATTGGCTTCGTTTTACTATATTTCTCTTGGTATTCTTTTGGGTGGTTCTTAATTTATCTTATTATTTCATTTTTCATGATAAAGTCTGAGGAAGAGTTTCTAGAATCAAAATATCAAGAAGAATATAAAAAATATTGTAAAGCCGTTCCAAGAATCATCAGATTGATTAGATTTGATAATTAAAAAATAGATTGCTGTATTGTATAACAAATGCATAAACTCGGACGTTTTTCGCTCCACTTTATTTTGGTGATAGCTGGTTATTTCAAATAACAAAATCAAGAAAGATAAAAAATGAAATAACCGAACAAGTTGCTGCACACGGATAAATTACTCGCTTTGCTCCCAATTTATCGGTGAGCCTGCTTGGAAAAAATGTTTGTTTAAAAGGGGATAATAGACGATGACTTTAGCAAATAAACTCAATATCACCGATGCGGTGGAATTGGCCAGAGTTGAGGAAAAGCTCAGTAAAGCCAAAGCCCATAAGCTGTTTGCCAGCGGCTTCTTAACGTCCTTAGAGGCAGGCAGTTTTCAGGCATTGGCAAGTATTCAGCTCTATCTGTTTGGTGAAATTTATGACTTTGCGGGAAAGGTTCGCAAAGAAAATATTTCAAAAGGTAATTTTAGATTCGCACCGGTGATGTATTTGGAGGTTTCTTTAAACAATATTACGCTTATGCCGCAGTCTACTTTTGATGAAGTGGTAGAAAAATACGTTGAAATGAACATTGCTCACCCATTTCGAGAAGGTAATGGGCGAAGTACGCGAATTTGGCTCGATCAAATATTTAAGCAAACACTTAAACAGGTCGTTGACTGGAGCAAAGTGGATAAGGGTGACTACATGCTTGCCATGGAACGCAGCCCCGTTAAAGATGTTGAAATCAAGGCATTACTCAAACAAGCACTAACTGACAAAATAGATGACAGTGCCATCTATATGAAAGGCATTGATGCCAGCTATTTCTATGAAGGTTATACCTTGTATAAAACCGGTGATCTGGACGGTGAATAAATGACATTTACCAACGAAGCTGCCTTTGAAACTGCCTTAATCGAAGAATTTAAAAAATAAAGGTTGGGAAAGTGAGGTATTAAAAAACCCGACCGAAGAGGATTTACGGCAAAACTGGGCGGCGATTTTATTTCAGAACAATCGCGATATTGATCGGTTTAATGATGTGCCGCTAAGCGATACGGAAATGCAGCAAATTGTGGAGCAAATACGCGAGTTAAAAACACCGCTTAAACTGAATGGTTTTATTAATGGCAAAACCGTCGCCATTACCCGCGATAACCCGGCCGACCCGTTACATCTGGGCAAATAAATCAGCCTAAAAAATTACGACCGCCAGGAAATAGCCGCAGGCTAAAGCCGTTACCAAATAGTACAACAACCCTGCTTTGCCAAACAATCTAAAATACTCAACGACCGCCGTGGCGATGTGATGCTGCTGATTAACGGTATGCCCGTCATTCACATAGAGCTTAAACGCAGTGGAGTGCCCGTTTGCCAGGCCTATAACCAAATGATATTATAAATATCACATTACCAGATGAGCCACACAAAGCATTGGAGTACGTATGGTAATAAAGGTGTTACATAAATGACTACTCATACAAACGTATACACTCGGAACGCCCCGCCGTGGTTTAGCCGCTCTGGGTCGTCCGCTGATGCTAGGTGTTAACAACCATAAAAAGATTGTCATATGGAAATTTATACACTAAAGATTTCATTCACATTTGATGAGGATGAAGAGCCTTGGTCGAAGACAATTGAAGTAAGAGAAGATTTTTCTCTCCAAAAAATGCACAAATTCATTCAAAAAATAGTAGATTTTGATGATGATCATTTGTATGAATTTTATGTTGGCAAAAATCCTAGGAAAAGATATCAGACAATTCCCAAGAAAACACTGCTTCATGAAATATTTCCGATGACAGGTTATAAGTTGTATTATTTATTTGATTTTGGTGATAGTTGGTTATTTCAAATAACAAAATCAAGAAAGATAAAAAAAGAAAAAACGGGCAAGAAATACCCTGCACTTATTGCATCAACAGGGATTAATCCAGAGCAGTATCCAGATTATGAATAGTGGTGAGTTAGCTAGGTAATTAACTTCGCGCCTTTGGTGTGCTGGGAGCTCAGAGCTTGTGCCGGTTATTGCGGCGTAATTTTAACGTGTATATTCAATCTCAAAATTGCCAAGCAACTTAGACGCGGTTATAAGACAATAACCAGAGGGCCAGCGCGATAAAAATCATATTTCCGCTCCATGCAGCTAGGAAAGGCATAAGCAGGCCAGCACTGCCTACTGCCATGGTAATTTGATTGAACATCCAGAATAGTATCCCTAATAAGCAGCTGACCGCCAGAGACTCTGCGCCCATTCCACGTCTGTTGTATGATGTAGAAAGTCCCAAACCAATCAAGACCATGATAAATATCTGAAACGGATACGCTGTTTTCTGGAAAAACTCAACCCAATGTCGAGTAACATCCTGACCTTCGCTTTGCAGTTTAATTGTTTCTTCATATAAGTCAAAGATTGGTTGATGATGCGGAGAAACGGGAATTTCAAAAGGTACAGTCGGTAGTTTTTTTGTTTCAACACGCCATTGTTCAACGTACTCCAGCTGCAGACTTTCATCCTGAAAAAGATGCCTGATAACATTATGAAAAACCCAGGAATTTTTTTGTTGTTCCCCTCTTTCAATCGCGGTTTTACCTACGAGCTGGAAAGGATTTTTCTGCCAGTGAAATGAGGTAATTGAGCTTAAACGTCCATCTTGCCGGCGGTTGCCAAAATAGTAAATGCTTTGATCTTCACCAACTTTCCAGAGCGGTACCAGACGGGTGGCATTTTCCTGTTTGACCCATGTTTGATGCATCCAGTTGTACATGTAATTCTGGCTGAAATAAGCAAAGCCTGCAATGACTACTGAAACTGCCAACACCGGAAATGCTAGGCTCCAACCGCCTATTCCGGAACTACGCATTGCCAGCAGTTCTGCGTTCTTGTTCAATGTACTGAAGGCGGCGATCGTGGACAACAAAACCGTGATAGGGATAATCAGCTCGAACAATAAAGGCAGCAGCAAAGCTGTCTCCTGAAGAAACTCTAAAAAACTTGACCAACTCGAAAATACATCACTTAAATTGCCAAAAAAATTGCCGACCAGTGTCATCAAGACAAAAGAACTGAGAAACAACAGAAAATAATGGATAAATTCTGTTGCAATATATTTTGGGATTATTTTGAAAACCACTTTTACGAATCTTTGTTAGTTAAGAGAAAAACTTCTTCATCTACGATAAAGTTTCTACAAAAAAGGTACAAAGTAAATAAACAAAAAATCTTTATATTTGTGCTGAAATTAGGACATTAACTTGCATAAAAGAACTGGATTAGTATCGTAGAGATACAATAAATGATGGCTTCGTAAAAGTTGTCATTCCCGCGAAAGCGGGAATCCAGGAACTTGTAAGTATCTGAAATAATGGATTCCCGCTTTCGCGGGAATGACAAACACTGGTGTCATAATGAGTTTTTACGGGACCATCATAAATATGTGATTTTATAATTGCATTTTAAGAGTCTGAACAATAAAATCAATGACCCAATTAATTCTTGTACTTGAGGAAAATCCTGAGATTCAACTGGTAATTGCTGTATCTTTGAAGGAAAGTGATATTACAATTTGTCAGGAGTCAGATCCAGATTTATTTGTTCAGCAGGTATCGAAGCTGAAACCGGATTTGATATTTCTCAGTAACTCTGACAGTGAACAAGACTACAAGACATGCAGGGAGATCCGTGCAGAATCGGACTTAAAAAATACACCGATCATCTTGCTTGCAAATGCGAAAGACGAGGTTGACGAGCATTTACTTTCAGAACTTAAAATTAACGGATTGCTTCGTAAACCCTTTGAAGCCTCGATGCTTCAGGAACAGCTAAGCCCTTTTATAACTTTGGATGAAAACTTTGGTTCAGAACCGGACGAAGATGATGAAGAATTTTTGATTGATATGAGTACAATTGACAATCAGTTAAAAGAAATAAAACAGGGAAAAAAGATCTCTGCTGCAAGCGCTGAGGAAGAAGCTTTGCAGTTGGATGGCTTTGAGCAAAGCGTGTCCGGGCTGGGATTGAACTCTTCTCCAGGCAGCCACATGGATTCGATTATTCTGGATAATCACCAGCTTATTCAAGAGCAGACGGACGGTGCATTTCAGCAGCAAGAATCGATGCAGGATGCAAACGAAATGAGAGTTGAAGTGCTGGAAGAAAGTGCTGACGCTGAAATGGACGCTGTTGTGGAGGAAATTCCGGAGGACGAACTCGAAATGGACGATGGTTTTGAATTTGATCTTAAACTCGATGAAGATGAGCTTGAAACCAATTCCGTAGAAACTGAATCAACACCAGTTCCGCTTGAGCCGGAGCCTGTTACGAACGGATTGGAGCAGCTTAAACATTCTGGTTTGGAAGATCAGTTTGCTGAAAGCAGACTTACAGAAAGCAGCGCTGTTGATCAGGATGCTGAAGCTGAAATCAGTCCGGTTGATCAGGTTGAAGAACCGGAACAACATTTACGAGCAGGGTTGACAGCGATTGATCTTGCGGTTAATGATTTTGAGGATCCAGGCGAAATATGGTCAAACCCTCCTGATCTGGAACAGACACTCAGAGAAGGCTTGACCGATATCAGTTTGGAACAAACAGATTTTCAACCTGAATATCCTAAAAATCTTTCTTCTTTTGAAACGCCTGCAGAGACAAGGTCTCAGGACATGGAAATCAGCGAAGACCTTACAGAAAATTTGAGTGAACTGGATGACTACGAACTGCAGCAAAGCACAGATGAAAATGAGCTTGAGGCAGAAAGCTCCTTTGATAATATGCTGCTGTCCGATTCAGTAGATGAGGAATTTGAAGAGGATTCGGAAGTTGAAGATGTAGAGCAATTTGTGTTTGAAACTTCTGCAGATGAATTTGAGGAAGCACTCGATTTGAATGCCGATGATGTGGAAATAAGTTCTATGGTAGAGGACAGTTTAAATGATCAGGAAGATAACGAAGAAAGCGCACTTGGAGAACTTGAGGAGTTGAATGAGCAAATGGAAGCTCTTGAATCCGATGAAACAGAATTCGAAGCTGAAGAAGAAGCGTTTGAGGATGCTCTGCAAAAAGAAGAAATTGAAACAGCGGCAATTGCGGCTGAAGGCTTTGTAGCTGAAGGAATAACAGAGGCGGAGGTAGATTCAGAAGAATTTCTTGCTGATATCATGGTGGAAGAACTCGGCGATCTGCTTGAAGATGATGATGTGCTGGAAGCAGAAGATGGTGCTGAAGATGGAATAGTTGAGGAACTTGAGGACTCTGTGATTGATAGACTTGATGATATGGTGGTCGATGATGTTGAGTTCGAAACGGAAACAGACTCTGAGACTTCTCCGCACGTTCAGGAAGAAGTTTTTGACAGTTGGGATGAAGCAGAAGATGCTTTCATGGACTTTGACCGGGAAACAGTTTTCAACGAAAAAGATTCCACTCTTCCGGAAATAGACGGAGTTGTGTTCGATAATTTGCTTGATGACGATGAAAACTTTGAAAGTAGTGAAACTTACAGATTCACAGAAAAAGAATTGAAAGAGATTGTCACAGGTTCTGTCCAGAAAGCTTTAGAAAAATCGATTGCCTCTTCTCTGGTTGAACTTGCTGTTTCCGAATTAAAGTCCCAGGTTGCGCAGATGGATCAAAGCTGAGCTTGATAAGCGACAGCTATTTTTGCTCCAAGACGTGCGTTATTACAGACCAACGCAATGTTGCTCTTTAGGCTTTTACCTTCAGTCAGTTGGTTGATTCGCTCCAGCAAAAACGGAGTCACGTCTTTACCTTCAATTCCCTGTTCCGCAGCATCTGTTAGCGCCGCGGAAATTGCCTGCTGAATGATAGCCTCATCCATGGCATCTTCCTGTTGCACAGGATTGCCAATCACGATTCCTCCGTCCAACCCAAGCTCCCATTTGATTTTCATGCAGCGTGCAATTTCTTCAGGCGTGTCCAAACGTGACTGCACCAAAGATCCGCTTGCAGGCGTATAAAAAGCTGGAAAATCTTCCGTTTTGTAACCAATTACGGGCACACCTTGTGTTTCCAAATACTCAAGTGTACGTGGAATATCAAGGATGGATTTTATTCCGGCACAGACAACAGCGACATTTGTTTTAGCAAGTTCCATCAAGTCAGCTGAAATATCCATAGTTTTTTCGTTTTCACGGTGTACCCCGCCGATTCCGCCTGTTACAAAAACGGCGATTCCTGCTAATTTTGCGCAGATCATCGTTGCCGCTACTGTAGTTCCGCCGCTTTGTTTTTGTGAAAGTACTAACGGTAAATCACGACGGCTGACTTTTAGTTGATTAGTATGCTTTGCAAATTGTTCCAGTTCATGCTGACTCAGACCGATCTTGATCCGGCCGTTCATGATGGCGATTGTGGCAGGTACAGCACTTTCCTCCCGGATGATATTTTCCACTGCATGTGCTGTTTCCAGATTTTGCGGATAAGGCATTCCATGTGAAATGATCGTAGATTCCAGCGCTACTACCGGCTGTCCTGTTTTTAGTGCTTGCTGAACTTCAGTGGAAATGTCCATATCAATAGTATTCTTCATGTCTCTTTTGAAAAAAATTATAGTTTTTAAGTTATTAACCTTGGCTTCGTTTACATCTAAAATAAACGAAAACTATGAAAGCTGTCAATCAACATCGTCAATGCAGATCAAATTCTATTGATAGAATCAATCGAAAGAATTGTTTATTTGCATTTTACAGATAACATAAATATTTGTAGAATTGCAGATTAGCAGAACTGAACTTTTATTATATTTCAACATTCCAAGCTATTTGACCCATGAAACGCAACATTCTCTTAAATCCAGGACCAGCCACGACAACTAACAGTGTTAAGCAAGCCTTGATGGTTCCGGACATTTGTCCCCGTGAGCAGGAATTTGGTGATTTGACGCAAGCTGTTTTAAACAAAGTAGTCCAGGTAGTCAATGGTGAATCCACGCACACCGCAGTTATTTTCACTGGTTCCGGAACTGCGGGTGTAGAAGCCGCTTTGAGTTCGGTGGTACCTCCAGAGGGAAAGATATTAATTCTCGACAACGGTGCCTACGGCAAACGCGCCGAAACAATTATTCAGGCTTATGGAATTCCGTACCGCACACATCGCTTGGTCTGGGGCGATTATCCGGATGTCGATGCAGTGGAAGCAATTTTTAAAGAAGACAGTGAATTGACACATTTTGTTTTTGTGCATCATGAAACTACCACCGGAATGCTCAATCCACTTCCGGAACTGCTGGAACTTTGCCAGAAATACGAAATAGATTCGATTGTCGATGCGATGTCATCTTATGCCGGCCTGCCGATTGACATGCGTGAACTGCCGATTGATTATTTAATTTCTTCCTCAAACAAATGCATCCAGGGCATGGCGGGAACAAGTTTTGTGATTGCGAATAAAGAAAAACTCGCCAAAACTGCTGAAATTCCGCCACGTAATTTGTACCTGAATCTGTGGGGTAATCACAGTTATATTGAAAAAACAGGGCAATTTCAGTTCACTCCACCTGTGCAAATTGTTTATGCTCTTAATCAGGCGCTGGATGAGTTTTTTGTGGAAACTCAGGCGGGACGCACCGCACGTTATGTTAAGTCCTATGAAACATTGCTGGATGGACTTGAAACAGCCGGCCTGGAACTCCTCCTGCCTAAATCTCAACATTCAAAATTGTTGACCGCAATTGTAGAACCGAATTCTCCAGGTTATGACTTTATGGAGATGCACGATTATTTTTATCAAAACGATATTACCATTTATCCCGGAAAAGGTGCAAAACAGGATACTTTCAGGATTGCAAATATTGGTGAGATTGATTATCGTGACATGTTGGTTTTCAACAAACTTCTGCTTCAATACTTTGAAGAGAAGAAGATTAGCTAAATTTACGAAACTTTGCTGAAGTCTTATGAGAATTGGTATACTGCAATGTGATGCAACTAATGAAAATTTCCGTGATGAACACGGAGACTATCCAGGGATGTTCATCTCACTTTTTCAAAGCATTGATCCGGAATTACAGTTTACAGTTTTTGACGTGCGGCTTGGGCAATATCCCCAAACACCTCGGGAGTGTGACGCATATTTGATCACGGGCAGCCGTTTCAGTGTCTATGACGATGAAGCATGGATTCATAAATTGGAAAAGTTTGTGGTTGAACTGCACAGTGAGAAACATCCTTTGCTGGGTATTTGCTTCGGTCACCAGATGATTGCCAGAGCACTCGGTGGAAAAACCGAAAAAGCAGCTCAGGGCTGGGGAGTAGGTGTACAGTCATACCGGAAAACTAAAACAAAATCCTGGCTCAATCCTGCTTTGGAGAACTTTTCACTGTTGGCTGTTCATCAGGATCAAGTCACAGAACTTCCGGAAGGTGCAGAGTTGATTGCGGAAAGTGAATTTTGCCCAAATGCCGCTTTTATGATTGATGATCATATCCTGACTTTTCAGGCACATCCGGAATTCGAGAAAGCATATTCAAAAGTATTGCTGGTTTTACGCGAACAAATCTTGGGACCGGAAATTTTTGCGGCAGGAGTAAAATCACTAGATCAGTCCATCCAGCCTCAGGTGATCACAAACTGGATGGTCAACTTCCTCCGGAATGGCGAGTCCTCCTGAAATCAGCTTCGTTTCAACTTACGGAATTCAGGGTTTGCTTTTTGATCCCGGATTCCGTGTCATTTCCCAAAGTTTGAAGTAGCGCACAACAAAATTCAGCGCGTCAAAAATTGCGCAGAACAAACCGGGCATACCGTCACGGAATCCGCCTTTGAGGAAATAGCGTCGCAAAAAACGGCTAAACGGTTTGAACACTAAAAAGCGTAACGAATTTCCGGCAGTTATTTGCACTCCGGAATCCCGCAGATAACCCGCCTCAACTCCGGTATAGAAATCAAACTTACTTAAAAATTGGCTGATGTTCAAGTAAGGAAAGTGCAGCATATCGTTGGCTAATTTTCCGATGCTGCCTTCAACCACCAATTTTTCATGCACATGCCGATTCGGAAAATGCGCGGATTCTTTCCGGAATAAACGTAACTGCGTGTCCGGATATTGACTGCCGTGACGCAGCCAGTTTCCAAAATAATGATTGCGGCGGTTCAGTTTGAAAGCTGAGTTTGTCGTAGCTTGAATTACTTTTTTGATTTCCGCTACCAAGATTTCCGGAATCCGTTCATCCGGATCCACGTAAAAAACCCAATCCCCTTTTGCCTGCTCCATCGCGTAACTTTTGTTGACATTCAGGTTAGTATTGTTGGGTCGTGAAAAAACGCGGCACCCGGCCTCCCGCCCGACTTCCAGTGAACCATCATGACTTTCGCAGTCCACATACACAACTTCATCTGCCCATTTTAGTTGAGGTAGTAATTCCCGTAAATGTTCAACTTCGTTATGACCAATAATTGTAATGCTGAGCTTCATGGGATTTGGATTTGGAGTAATTCTATTGTGATGAAATCACAAAATTGTATAATTCCACACTTGTTTGTCATTCCCGCGAAAGCGGGAATCCAGTTGTTTATAACGGCATCATTTGTTGATGATAAATATTT
>Ga0209249_1003547_pt1 | contig 11065 bp, 10 predicted proteins | sample SaaInlV_200m_DNA_4_FD_184653 | JGI IMG/M metagenome (GOLD analysis project Ga0209249, IMG submission 184653) | Marine microbial communities from expanding oxygen minimum zones in the Saanich Inlet - SI037_S3LV_200m_DNA (SPAdes) (version 2) | ecosystem: Environmental > Aquatic > Marine >...
GTGCGGCTTATTAGAGAAGGAATTGTTATATATGATGGTGCTATAAAATCTTTGCGCCGTTTCAAAGATGATGTAAAAGATGTAGGTGCAGGTTTTGAGTGTGGTATAGGAATTGAAAATTTCAATGATATTAAGGTAGGCGACAACCTTGAATGTTACAATCTGAGGGAGATTAAGCCAACGCTTGAATAAAAAGAGTTGGTGCTTGTTAAATATTGAATTATTAATAAGCATAAATTGGACCTGGCACAAACATAATATTAGTGTTATTTGAACGAAAAAATATTTTTTGAATATAAATGGAAAGATATTTGAATATAAGAATTTGAAATATTTTTGAGAATAATTAATAATGAAACCATATAAAAGAGCAGACAGGGTTAGCGGACATATACAAAAGGCTCTTTCTGATCTGATGCATAATAAAATAAAAGACCCTCGTCTGAATATGGTAACAATTACAGGTGTGAAAATGTCACCTGATTTAAAAATAGCTCATATATTCTATACTATGTCAGATATCACATCAGATATAAAAAAACGCTGCACAGCAGCAGAAAAGGGCTTTAAAAGTGCACTTGGTTACATCAAGCGAACATTAGCCCGTGAATTGGGTCTGCGATATATGCCGGACATAAAGTTTCATTATGATGAATCCTTTGATTACGGATCACGCATAGATTCAATTCTAAAATCAATACAAGATCATGAACCAGGTAATACAACATCTTAAAAATAATAGTAGGAACATACTTCTTGCCACTCATACCGCTCCGGATGGAGATGCATTAGGTTCTTTGCTGGCTCTGGGGCTCTGTCTTACCTCTTTAGGAAAGCAAACCATATTATTCAATGAAAGCGCCATTCCTGAAATATATCGTTTTCTGCCATCAATTAATCGAGTAGTTAGAAACATCAATGATATAAATAATTACGACACGGCCATTATCCTGGATTGTGCAGATCTGGAACGGGTTGGCAGGTCATCAAAAGAAATATATAAAAACATACCAACTATTATCAATATTGATCACCATATAACCAATACACACTTTGGAGATTATCAAATTGTAGATACTTCTGCCTCAGCTACATCTGAAATTGTATATTATATTATAAAAGCTCTAGATATTCAGATTAACTTTGCTGTGGCCTCTGCTATATATACAGGAATTCTGACAGATACCGGATCTTTTCAATTTGCAAATACAAAAAGAGAAGCATTTGGAATCTGTGCTGAAATGGTTGAACTTGGAGTTGACCCCCACTTTGTAGCCCAGAATGTGTATGTAACATATACACTTGGGCGTATTAAACTTATTCAAATGGTGCTTGATTCAATTGAAGTCTCTGAAAACGGAAGGCTGTCCATGATGGCACTAAGTCAGGATATGCTTACTAAGTCAGGTATGAAACCTGACAATATCGGCCGCCTGATAAACTATGCAAGGCATATTGAAGATGTTAGGGTTGCTGCTCTTATTCGTGAAGGAAAACCGAATGAAAATTATAATAATGACTTAAAAAATTTCCATGTCAGTCTTCGCTCAGACGGAACATTTGATGTTGCTACAATTGCAGAATCTTTTGGAGGTGGAGGACATGCTTCTGCCGCAGGTTTTGATATAACATCAACACTTCAAAATGTAAAAAAAACAATAATGGATCTTGCCGAACAGTTATAAACAGGTTGTGTAAATATGAATGAGGAGTTATGTGGGATCGTTATTGTCGATAAACCTGCGGATATTTCTTCCGCTAAAGCAGTAGCCGAAATAAAAAAAATATTCGGTGTGAAAAAGGCAGGACATACAGGTACTCTTGACCCGTTTGCAACAGGAGTTCTTATTTGCTGTTTAAACAAAGCGACCCGAATTTCAGGTTTTTTTTTACATGGAAATAAAAAATATGAGGGTGTCCTTCACCTGGGTATTGAAACAGATTCTTTTGATTGTACAGGATCAATAACTTCAAAGTGCGATAGAAACGATACTGGTAGTTGTAAACTATGTGATAAAATTTCAGAAAAAAACATATATGATGTTTTTAATCAATTTCAAGGACCTTTAGAACAGCTTCCACCTGTTTTTTCTGCTTTAAAACACAACGGTGTGCCTCTATACAAACTTGCGAGAAAGGGTCAGCCGGTTCAGAAACCTCCAAGAAATATATATATTTCCGAAATAAAAGTTCTGGATATTAATTTGCCGTATATAAGGTTCAGTGTGTCCTGCTCTGCAGGAACTTATATTAGATCCCTTTGCTCTGATATTGGAAATGCTCTTGGGTGCGGCGGAAATCTAAAATCATTGAAAAGAACAGAAAGTTGCGGGTTTACAATTAAAGAAGCAATAACTTTGCCTGAACTAAAAGAGCTATCGGGCCGGAAAGAGATATCTGAAAAGGTAATAAGCCTTTCAAAAGCGCTTCGTGACATGCCGGCTTATATAGCCGATGACGTTTTTGAATATAAAATTTTAAACGGTCAGCCAATAACTGAGAAGTTAAATATATTAAATAGCGAAAACGTTTCATCAGGTCAGATAGGTAAACATATTAAAGTCGTTAACAGCAATGATAATCTTTTGGCCATAATAAAATTTGATACGGAGAAAAATAAATATCAATATTGTTGTGTCTTTAATAATTGATTAACTCGAAATGGCAAAGTAAAAAGTTCAAGATCAAGGCGCCGCAAACCTCGAGGAATGAGGCGTACTTATCGTGCTCCGCAGTGACGAGAGATGCAGTGCAACGCAGATATTGAACTTTTTACGAAGCCATTAATAATTGATGAACTCGTAAAAAATATAACCGATGGCTAAGTAAAAATCTTCATATACAAGGCATAGCGGTTGGTCGGGTTCGAAGGCATACATGTAGTATGTCGAGTGTCTGACCAATCGCTATAACGCAGTAGGTGGAGACTTTTTACGACGCCATTAATAATTGATATTGCTTGTTTTAAATAAAAAAGCTATAGGTATGTTTAATATATTATATATAAGCCTGAAAAGGATAAAATAACAGAATATTTAATTGTATAAAAGGAGGCTAAGTAAAAGTGGCTCTACAAGCGAAAGATAAGAAGGATTTAATAGAAAAATTCAAGCTGCATGATCTGGATACCGGCTCTCCGGAAGTCCAGGTCGCTCTTTTGACCAGTCGTATCACCTATCTTACCACGCACTTACAAACCCATGAAAAGGACCACCATTCAAGAAGGGGTTTGTTGATAATGGTCGGCAGGCGCCGTCGTCTTTTGAATTATGTAAAGAATAAAGACATTAATCGATACAAGACTATTATCAGTGATTTGGGTATAAGAAGATAGAGTTGTTTGCAGTCTGTATTAATAACGGGTTTATGATATTTTTTTTAAAAAAATATCTATACCCGTTTTTTTAAACCCGAAATATTAAAGATTTTTACCAAAAAACGTGGCATAATACCGAGGGTGTAATACCAGGGAATGAAATAGACCCTGGTCAATCCTTCCGATTTCGGAAGCATATAAAACTCTTGTAGATGGTGCCGAAATAAGTTCATTCTTCTGGTGTTTTTCCCAGATATTTTTGCAAACAAGATACCAGAATAATGAAGTTATTTTGGCGGCATCTTACCATATTTCATGGTTTTATGTCGTTTTTTGTTTTATTAGGAGAATTATTATGGAATTTACAGTAAAATCAGAAATAGGGGATAAAACCCTCAGTATCAGTTCCGGAAAAATTGCAAAACAGGCTTCCGGTGCTGTAACTGTTCAATACGGGGAAACAATTGTACTTGTTTCTGTCGTCTCCCCTCACAAAGCAAAAGAAGGTTTAGATTTTTTACCTCTGACTGTTGAATATCAAGAAAAAATATATGCCGCCGGCAGGATTCCCGGTAACTATTTCAGGCGTGAAATCGGAAGGCCGAGTGAAAAAGAAATTTTAACGTGTCGCCTGATAGACAGACCGATAAGGCCTTTATTCCCCAAGGGCTATCGCAGTGAGCTACAGATAATCGCAACTGTATTGTCAACAGATCAGGAAAATGACCCTGATGTACTTGCAATGATTGGGGCATCCGCCGCTCTTGAAATTTCAGACATCCCTTTTGACGGTCCAATTGCAGCTGTTCGTGTAGCCAGAACAAATGGTGAATTCATTGCAAACCCGACAAAGGAAGAGTGTGAAAACAGCGACATAAATATCGTTATTGCAGGTTCAAAAACCGGTATTATCATGGTTGAAGGCGGGGGTGATGTAGTAAGCGAATCCGATATGATCGATGCAATATTTTTTGGTCATGAGGCTATAAAACCGCTTATAGAAATGCAAATCAAGTTGAAGGATATTGTTGGAGTTGAAAAACGAGAATTCAATCCACCTGTAACAGACCAGGAGCTATCAAATATTATTGAAACTGAAGCTTCTAACGGAATAAAAGAAGCCCTTTCAGTTCATGATAAAATCCAGCGATCCAAGGCTCTTAAATCTGTGAAAAACGATCTTCGGGAAAAACTCAAAGAAGAATATGGTGATCGTAAAGGAGAAATAGGGGAAATATTTGACTCCCTTTTAAAATCCATAAGCAGGAGCATGATTCTTGATGAAGGTCGCCGTATCGGTGATAGAAAGTTTGACGAGGTCAGATCAATCACTTGTGAAGCAGGTATTTTACCACGTCCACACGGAAGTGCACTTTTTACAAGGGGTGAAACCCAGGTTCTCGGTGTTCTTACACTTGGATCAGGCCAGGATGAACAGCGGGTAGAAACATTAAGCGGGGAAGAGTTTAGGCCCTTCATGCTTCATTATAATTTCCCCCCGTTCTCTGTAGGTGAGGCCAGAAGAATGGGAGGTCCCAGCCGCAGGGATATTGGGCACGGTGCTCTTGCAACAAGGGCAATAGAAAAAATTCTGCCTTCGAAAGAAGACTTTGATTACACGATTCGACTTGTTTCAGAAGTTTTTGAATCTAACGGGTCTTCATCCATGGGCACAGTATGCTCCGGTGTTCTGGCTCTTATGGATGGTGGCGTTCCAATAAAAGCGCCTGTTTCCGGAATAGCTATGGGCCTTGTCCAGGACGGAGACAAAACTACTATATTGTCTGATATTCTCGGAGATGAAGACCATTTCGGGGATATGGATTTCAAGGTTGCAGGTACTAAAGACGGAATTACAGCACTTCAGATGGATATAAAAATCAAGGAGCTTTCAAAAGATGTTATGGAAAGAGCTTTAAACCAGGCTCGTGACGGACGTCTTCACATCCTTGATAAGATGGTTGAAACCTTGGATAAATCCAGGGATGAAATATCACCGTATGCTCCAAAAGTAATGACTCTGAATGTAAAACCGGATAAAATTCGGGAAATCATTGGACCGGGTGGTAAAGTCATCCGGGCTATACAGGCTGAAACCAACACCAGGGTTGAGGTAAATGATGAAGGCTTAGTCAAAATCTCCGCTGTCAGTCAATCAGATGGTGAGGCCGCTCTTAATAGAATCAAGGAGATAGTTTTAGATCCGGAAGTTGGGGCCATTTACGAAGGGAAAGTAGTGAAAATAACCGATTTTGGAGCTTTTGTTCAGATACTACCAGGAACAGACGGCCTCTGTCATATTTCCCAGCTGGCAAAAACACATGTTAAAAAAGTTACAGACGTTGTAACCGAAGGTCAAACCCTTAAGGTTGAGGTCCTTGAAGTAACAAGGGACGGAAAAATACGTCTTAGTCATAAATCTGTTATGGATAAATAATATGGCAGTATCTATAAACAAAACCGTTCTTAGTAATGGCATCAGAATTCTTACCAAAAAGATTCCACATGTACGTTCAGTATCAATGGGCGTTTGGGTCAACGTAGGGGCAAGGGATGAAACCCCTTCTGAAAACGGCCTTTCCCATTTTATTGAACATATGATTTTTAAAGGAACAGAAAAACGAACATCGTACCAGATTGCAAAAGAATTCGATGCCATAGGGGGCCATTTCAATGCCTTTACCTCTATGGAACTCACATGCTATCATGCAAGAGTAATGGATACCCACCTTGAAACCATGGTGGAGATACTCTCTGATATTTTTCTTAACTCTGTATTTGAATCACAGGAAATTGAAAGAGAGCGACCGGTTATTCTTCAGGAGCTCAGCATGGTTGAAGACAGCCCTGAAGAATATATACATACTCTTTTAAGACACAACTTCTGGAAAGGTAATCCCCTTGGCAGGTCTATTCTAGGTAGCCGTGAAAATATCACAAATTTTGACAACAGAAAAATTAAAGAATTCTTTCACCGGTATTACCAGCCGGACAGAATAGTTATTTCTGTCGCAGGAAATGTTGATCACGACAAAATTGTTGAGTTGATTGGATCAGCTTTTCAATCAGTTAGCCCCGGAGATAGTTTGCCGGATCGTATAACGCCCGATAAATTTAAAAGAAAAATATCACTTACCAAGAAAGACCTGGAACAGGTTCATATATGTATAGGAACAAGGGGTATAGGTATAACAGATCCCGATCGATTTGCTTTTTCTCTTATGAACACCGTTCTCGGCGGAAATATGAGTTCCCGTCTTTTTCAGGAGATACGTGAACGCCGGGGCCTTGCCTACTCTGTGTATTCTTTTACGAGTTCTCATGTAGATACAGGAATGTTCGGGGCCAGTGTAAGCGTTGCACCTGAAAAGGCCCCCTTATCCATCGAGCTCCTTCTTAAGGAAATGTTCAAACTCAAAAAGAATAAAATAGATGATTCAGAGCTTATAGATGCCAAAGAGTATTCAAAAGGAAATATCCTGCTCTCTTCTGAAAGCACTGATAATCACATGGTACGTCTTGCACAAAATGAAATACATTTTGACCGCTATGTACCTCTTGAAGAGGTAGTAGAAAACATTGAAAAAGTTACCAAAGAGGATATATTTAACCTGGCAGGAAAGTTACTTCAGCCGGACAATATGACTCTAACTGTTTTAGGCCCTATAGCAGATAAAAAAGCGGTTGAAGAAGCCTTTGAGGTTTACTAGTGTCCATTCAGAAATGAGGATTATTTTTTGAGCATAACGAAGATATTGGGCAAAAAGACCATTTCTGGATGGACACATACTAACAAAAAGGTTACCAGTTATGAATCAACCCCCTACAATCAAATTTCTCAGATTAAAACCTGAAGAAAACATGGATATACCCCTGCCTGAATACATGACTACTCATGCAGCCGGTATGGATATAAGTGCCGCAGTTGAAAATGAAACGGTTCTTGGTCTAAAGGAAATAGCTCTTATACCCACCGGATTTGCCATGGAACTGCCTGAAGGCTTTGAAGCTCAAGTCCGCCCCAGAAGCGGACTTGCTGTAAAGCATGGAATAGGAATAATAAATTCACCGGGAACCATTGACTCCGACTACCGTGGAGAGGTTAAAATCGCAATAATAAACCTTGGAAACAAACCTTATTCGATTCATCGTGGTGACAGAGTCGCCCAGATGGTCATAAAAAAGGTATATCAGGCCAGACTTCAGGTTGTTGAAAAGCTTGATGAAACAGACAGGAGTTCAGGCGGTTTTGGTCATACAGGGCAATAAGATTTTATAATGACCAAAAAATACTTAAAAACAGGCTGCTCAAAAAAAAACAGTCTTTCCGTGTGTATGCTTTCCAGCGGCAGTAAAGGTAATGCCGTATACATTTCCGACGGTACAACTTCAATATTATTAGATGCAGGACTTTCCGGTATTAAAATACAGAAAAGGCTTGAATCAAGAGGTCTTTTACCGGAAAACCTTGACGCTATTCTCGTATCTCATGAACACTCAGATCATATACGTGGTGTAGGTGTTCTCTCCAGGCGATTTGATATTCCTGTTTATATCAACAACAAAACACATGGTGCGTCACCCGGTCTAGGAAAAATAAACAGGATCAAAACTTTTGACTGCGGAAGGGACTTTAAGATTAACAACTTAAAAATACACCCCTTTTCCGTATCGCATGATGCCAAAGACCCCGCAGGGTTTACAATAACTCAAAACGGCAAAAAAATAGGGGTTGCAACCGACCTGGGTATTGCAACACACATGGTAAAAGAGCATCTAAAAGATTGTTCAATGTTAATTATTGAAGCAAATCACGACCCGGTAATGCTTGAAGAAGGGCCTTATCCATGGCCTCTCAAACAGAGAATAAAAAGCAGGGTGGGTCATCTGTCCAATGAGGACTCAAAAAAGCTTTTAATGGAGGTAAAACATGACCACCTTTCACATGTTCTCCTTGCACATTTAAGCGAACAGAACAACTCTCCGGAAAAAGCAAAAAGTGTTGTTGGAGAAGCTTTAAACAATTCCCCCACCAGGTTATCAGTTGCCCTGCAGGATATATGTTCCGAGGTTTTCATTTTAGCAAACGATTAATATTTTTTATATCTTTCTAATATTCAGATGGTTAAGGGTTTTGTGTTGTGCTTTTACTGTTCATTTTATTTTTAATCCATACACTTTTAGCTGAAACAAAAAAACAACACCAAATAACATAAATGTCCTGCCGTTCACAAAAACCATAATTAAAGAACACTCCGGGCTTTTTCTCCTTGATAAAGATACAAGTTTTAACTAAATAGCAGTATATGGGATATGTCTTCGATTTTAAAGATGCTTTGGCTTATGAACGATGGTTTACTGATGAGCATAACCATTTTATCTCAGATCTTGAAATTAATCTTATGCTCCGTATGCTCAAGCCAATGTATGGGGAAACCGTTCTCGATATAGGGTGCGGAACAGGCGCGTGTCTTCTTCCCCTTATTAATAAAGGCCTTCAGGTAACCGGGCTTGACCCTTCCACATATATGATTGATATTGCACGAGAAAAAGTCGGAGATAGGGTTGATTTTCATAGGGGATTTGCTGAAGACCTCCCCTTTGATGATAACACCTTTAACTATTCTGTTCTTTTTACAACCCTTGAATTTGTTAACAACCCGCAACAAGCTCTCATGGAAACTTTCAGGGTTACAAAAGACAAAGTGTTCATCGGCATGCTGAACCGATATGCCCTGGTTGGAATTCAGCGACGTTTAAAAGGAATTTTTTCAGAAACAATTTTCAATAAAGCTCGGTTTTTCAGTATCTGGGAAATGAAAAGGTTAATTCGTGATATTTTAGGACCTGTTCCCTTGTCATGGCGAACAATATATCAGCTTCCCGCATCAGGAAAAATTATTAATAAAATTGAACATTCAGGTTTAATGCAAAGATTTCCTTTCGGAGCTTTCGCTGGAATTAATGTAATACCGGTTCCCAGGTATAAGACCAGACCTCTTGCCCTTAAATACCGGGTTAAGCAAAAAACCGGTGGACTATCAGGTTATGCCGGAAGAGTAAGAGATATTCACAATAAAACTATTATTAACAGAGATACATTCAATCTGCCTTTGAAGCCGGTAAATCATAAAAAACCCCTGACACCGGCAACCATAGCACCTGCTGGAGAAATTGAATATGGAAGCTTTTTTATATAAGCAGCTGGAAGATAAAAAGGTTCAATGTAATCTATGTAATCACCGATGTGTTATCAAAAATGGAAGTCGTGGAATATGCAATGTTCGTGAGAACAAGTCCGGAACACTTGAAACCCTGGTATATGAGAGAGTTATTGCCGAGCATATCGACCCGGTTGAAAAGAAACCAATATTTCACCTTGCTCCGGGAAGTCTTTCATACTCAATCGCAACAGCCGGGTGTAATTTCAAGTGCCTTTTCTGCCAAAATTCCGATATTGCCCAAACACTTTCAAAGAAGATTCCTTCAGACCAAAAAACCTTTATGTTAAGGAATCCGGTTAAACCTGAACAGGTTGTAGATGCTGCAATCAAAGGTAACTGCAGATCAATAGCCTATACCTATACTGAACCGACAATATACTTTGAATTTGCTTATAACTCTGCAAAAATTGCATCTTCGAAAGGAATCCGTAATATATTTGTTACAAACGGATATATGACCACTGAAGCCCTTGAGATGATATCTCCATTTCTTGACGCGGCAAATGTTGATTTAAAGGCCTTTACAGATGATTTCTACAGAAAGTATTGTGGCGCCCGCATAGAACATGTTAAAAACACACTTATCAAAATGAAATCTCTTGGAATTTTTGTAGAGGTTACCACCCTTATTATCCCGGGTCTTAACGACGACAGGAAAGAGCTGGAAGGACTTGCCTCCTTTATTGTCGAAAATTTAGGATCTGAAACCCCCTGGCATATCAGCCGGTTTCACCCAACCTTTAAACTAACGGACCGCCCGCCAACCCCTATTGAAACACTTGTTATGGCACGGGAAATCGGTATTAAATCCGGCCTCAAGTATGTTTATACAGGAAATGTTCCCGGGGATACCGGCGAAAGTACTTATTGCTATAGCTGTAAAAAAATTCTTATCGAAAGGTGGGGGTTTCAGATGAGGAAAAATAAAATAATAAACAACAGGTGCGTTTACTGTGATGCTTTAATTCATGGTGTTGAACTTTGATGGCGTCGTAAAAAGTCTACATCTACTTCATTATAGCATTTGGCCAGACGTTCGACATACTACATGTATGCTTTCACGCCTGGTCAATCACTATGTCTTGTATATGAAGATTTTTACTTAGCCATCGATTTTACTTTTTTACGAGTTCATCAACTTTAGTCTTAAAATATTCCTTTATTAAAAACTCAAAAAATAATTAAAATAATTTTAGCCTCTTATTGATTTTTTTCTATTATGGTTATAAGGAGACTATTTGGTGTTTTTATTGTGCACTGGTTTTTTAATTTTTTTGGAAACATCAAATTTATTTGAATAAATATAATAAAATATAATATAAAAAGTTTTTTTATTAGGAGGGGGATGATGTTTAGATTGCGTATTCTGATTTGCTGCTTATTAATTTTATTTGTTTCCGGAATTACAATGACCTGGGCAGATGATTCTGTGTGTTTTCCCGTTGGATCACGTGACATTAAAGCTCCGGCTTCTGTAGAAGCAAAAAGAAGCCCTGTAGGTTTTAACCATTCAACACATTTCGAT
>Ga0209249_1003554_pt1 | contig 11057 bp, 11 predicted proteins | sample SaaInlV_200m_DNA_4_FD_184653 | JGI IMG/M metagenome (GOLD analysis project Ga0209249, IMG submission 184653) | Marine microbial communities from expanding oxygen minimum zones in the Saanich Inlet - SI037_S3LV_200m_DNA (SPAdes) (version 2) | ecosystem: Environmental > Aquatic > Marine >...
GCCATCTTAGACCGTCTGATCCACAACGCTCACCGCATCGAATTGCACGGAGATTCTCAGCGAAAACTGCGTGCTGAGCAGGGCATGTCGTCCGCTTGATGTATAATCCATTCACCAGTTTTGTTTTCTCCTAAAGTGGACGACATAAAACGGAATCAGTGGATTGTTTCACCGGAATCCGCACTGTAGCCTAAAACTGCTAAACCAATACTAATAAAAACCTCTTCTACTGTCTTTAACTTATCTTGAAATAAATTTTTCCCATGCTCAATTAGGAATACAGCTACTACAACTAAAGAAAAACTTGCTCCCGTATATTTGCTCGAAGTCGCACAACCTACAAAAAAGGATGCTTCATATAGCCAGCCACGATAGCCTGAAAGGCGATATTTTACAAGAGAGAATAATGTCAGTGTAATAAAAAATAAAAGATACAGGTCATTATGTGCAAAGCGAGCATGATGCGCGAGAATTGTATTTGATAGCATAAAAAAAGATGCCAACATAGGGATATAAACATTTTTGCTTAACATCTTTGCTAGATAATATACTAAAACTACTATATGCCCACCTAAAAGAACAGAGATCAATCTCATTGAAACCCGCATAGCCGCCGCGTCCCCGCCAAGCTCTCGAACTACCCATCCCACGCCGTACATTATGTGCTTCGGCAGAGAAGGGTGGTTATAATCTGGTTCTGTTGCATCGAATATCATCTCTCCATCTAAAGCCTTGAAAACACGCCATGCTATTTCATCTGGATGCCACTGGGCTGGTGATCCCCACTCAATACCAGGAACAGTAATGAGAATAAATAAAAAAAACAGAATTGTCGGTATAAATTTCTCGTAACGTGTGATTGAATTTCTTAAATTAAACTTCATCAATCTGCCTTAGCTGTATAGGTGTTTTAGTAATCACTTTGATCAACGTAACACTATCATCGTCCAAATTTCCGCTGATAAATTCGGGACGGATACGTGAGCGGGTGGTTTTAAAAGCTGTCTCATCTCGCTCGTTGACAATAATCTCCACCTGATTAAAATAACGTTCAAAAACTTTTTCATAATCCCAAACCCGAAAACGGTTATGGTTGCTGGAGGGGTTCAACCACCCATACCAAACTTTTTCTGAGTAAGAAAGCATTTCAAAGGGATATTTGAAATAATGGTCGCGTAAATCAACATAATGGAGTTGGATTCCATCGAGCTTAGTTAGTGTAGCGAGGGATTTTGTGATTCCATCCACATCATCAAGATGTTCGTAGACGGAGGAGCTGAGGAGAATATCCACCTGTGGAATTGCGGAACGCACGTCTACCGAGCGGATGTCTTCCTCGATGAGCGTGATCCACTCTGGGCGCGGGATAACACATCCCTGCTCTTCTTTGAGATATTTTCCGCTTAACGATAGCAAGCCCAAATTATAGGTGTCGTCAGGAGGAGCGTATTTGTCAGCTAAAATTATATGCGCCGCACCAAGTTTGAGGAGGGCAACCCCTAAAGAGAAGCGTCCGCCATATCCAAAAATAAGAATGGTTTTTCCTTCAAGGGAAACGCCTGTTTCTTTTAATTCGAGGCGATAACGCTCGGCAGCTTTGTCAGGGCTGCTGGTTTCGATGCCGGGGCGAATAATCCATCCGCGTAGAAGTAAAAAACGGACGAGTTTTTCTGGTAAAAAATGACGGGCGAGACGGGGAATAAGATATTTTAAGTTCATGGGAGGGAGACCGAACAATCGAGTACTTCTTCACGCGGCACAAGAAGTTGAATATAAACGCCACGTAGGGTTTCGAGAGGTTCATAATAACAAAGTGTAGGTACCGCGACCCACTTTGCCCAGAGATCATTTTCTGCAGCAAAAATACCTTCTTTGTTTTTAATTTCAATTTTGAGTGGTTCTGTAATAATCAAGCTGAATCGTTGCATGGCAAGGTCTTTGTAATATGGTTCAAAATAAGTAGCATTGCTAGCCATAGCTTCGTTCATCATCCTCTTTTTCTCGTATTCAGGTACGAGCGGGATGTTGGGTACGTAACCAAAGGTGAGCAATTGGCGTTGATCAATGAAAAGAATTTCTCCTTCAACTTGTTTATCATTAATAGCGTGGCGAATATACCACAGAGCATCATTTATTTCTTCTAAAGGCGGTAGCGTATTCACATCTTCTGCATCTGAAAGAATTTTAACTTGATTTATCTCAGCTTCAGTAAGAGAAAGATTTGGTCTTAACCCGCGTAAAGATGGGAACGCTGGTATTGCAATTAGAAGAATAAGCAACCCTTTGAGCCAGATGGGGTGTTTTTTTGATTGGGAAAACCACGTTCTATCACCATTTCTCCACATAATTGCGGCAACAAAAAGCAGGGCTATGAGGAACATATCGAGGTTGTGCAGGTTGTTCCCACCGCCGATTTTTGTGCTAATGATAACCCCAACCACTAAAAAAGGAAGAAGAGCACCAAGTATTGCCAGACTTTGCCAAAGCGAAGGTTGCCAGTATTTTTTCTTGATCCAGTATAGGAGCAAAATTGTTAATGGCAAAACAGCAATTAGTAAGCCGCCTAAAATCCCTTCAGGGTAAGTATCGCCAGGGAAAAGACGACTCCAGAGAAGAGGTTGTAAAGTAACATCGCCTTGAGCACTCGTTACTGTTCCGACAACTGCATTTCCCAACCCGGTTATCGGGTTTGTACTGTTTTGCCAAGCATTTTGGATGATGGGATAGAGATACCAAATGGATACACCGGCGATAGCGAGTGCAAGGGCACGCCCCCAAACTTGAAGAGCGAGACGTTCGTCTTTCAAGTTGCTTCCATTTAATGACAGCATCCCTGCCCAAATAGTGGGAGCAAATCCCCATGTAAAGCGTGTTGTTTCCGCGTAATATCCAGCGAACGCGACGAGGAGCATTGCTAGCCATAGCGGGCGTTTCCAAGCGATTGCTACTAAAATTGCGCTAATAATAAGAGGGCTGTAAATTGGCCCCTGATTGAGAAAGAGAAAAGCCCAGAGACCAATGAGGAACCATTCCTTCTTTCTGCCTTTTTCAATTTTGAAAGACACCCAGCCTAAAACCGCATAAGGAAGTGAGAGAACTAGCGCACTCCAAAAACGATTAAAAAGAATAGTTGTATTTGGCAAGAGGAATGGTAGCCCCCATAAGAATTGTCTACCAGATGTAATGAGAGCTTCGAGAGGTTGATCTGTGGGATAGTTATAGCGTTCACGCCCAAACATAATGGAATAATCCCAAAGGCGATTGCCATCTGACCAAGAAAGGCTAAAGGGGTAATCACTAACATAGGAAAAAGCACTGGCAAGCGTATAAGTAGTGCTAGTAAACAATATGCTTTGCAGAAGGGGAAACCAGCCAATCAGTTTTTTTTCTTCTCGCGTGAGAAGTATTGCCAAAAAGACGCTTAGAAAAATCCAGACAAAAAGTCTAAAATAGAGGCTGTTGAAAACAAGCCCCCAGAGTGTGTATTGATAAAAATATACAGGAAGGACGAGGAGAGGAAGGGCGAGTATCCATCGAAAAAAAAATAGCTTTTGACGAATAGCGACAATGCGCTCAATAGCTGGCTCTAATACCTCAGCTTTCCAAAGAGAAAACCATAGAATGAAGAGTAAAGAAATTAGAAAGATAAGCAAGAACGCAAATATAAGTCCCCATTTTACGGAAAAGCCTCCCAATAGATTGCCTGCTCCATGGGTAATATTGTACAAGTCAAAGATGGTTAGGGAGAATAAAATTGTGGTCAGTATGAAAAAAATGTTTTTATGATTTTTTGGGGGGCTATTTGGCACGCGAGACAACCTCATTTTTTTGCTTTCTATGAATAAAAGCATTAATCGAGATATAGAATCAGAGTATTGTGTTTAGCAAATAAAAAAGTACCCGTATCCCTACAGAAACAGCAGACATTTCGATTGGATCAACGCCAAAGATGCCGTATAAACAGACCACAGATACTTCGACACTGCTCAGTACAGGTTTCGCGGAATTTTACACTTCGTGTGTCTTTCGCGTAGCACCCTGCCAGTTTCTATAGGACGTGGATTCTTTTTTGAAATTGCCTCAAAGCCCGATAGAGCCAGTTTTTTAAGAAACAAGAATTAAACACTTTTTATCTGTGGTGAAGCTCTTTATCCATAACCAAAGTTCCTGCCTATTTTACATAAGCAGAGCAATCAAGTGCTTCTTCGCGCGGCACAAGAAGTTGAATATAAACGTCACGTAGGGTTTCGAGGGGTTCATAATAACAAAGGGTTGGCGCAGCAACCCACACTACCCAGAGGTCATTTTCTGCTGCAAAACTACCTTCTTCATCTTTGATATCAATCTTGAGCGGTTCAGAAATAATGAGGCTAAAACGATGTGCGGCAAGGTCTTCGTAGTAAGGGGCAAAATAGGCGGCATTACTGCCCATAGCTTCGTTCATCATCTTCTTTTTCTCGTATTCAGGCACGAGAGGAATCTTGGGGACATAGCCAAAGGTGAGTAATTGCCGTTGATCAATAAAAAGAATTTCTCCTTCAGCTTGTGCAGCATTAATAGCGTGGCGAATATACCAAAGGGCATCATTTATTTCTTTTGTAGGCGGTAAGGTATTCACAGCTGCTACACCTGCAAGGATTTCAACTTGATTGATCTCAGCTTCAGTGAGAGAAAGATTTGGTCTTAACTCACGTAAAGATGGGAGTGCTGGCATTGCAATTAGGAGAATAAGAAGCCCTTTGAGCCAGATGGGGTGTTTTTCTGGATGCGAAAACCACGTTCTATCACTATTTCTCCACATAATTGCGGCAACAAAAAGCAGAGCTATGAGAAACATATCGAGGTTGTGCAGGTTGTTTCCACCGCCGATTTTTGTGCTGATGATAATCCCAACCACTAAAAAAGGAAGAAGAGCACCAAGTATCGCCAGTTTTTGCCAAAGTGAAGGTTGCCAGTATTTTTTTCTAAGCGAATAAAAGAGCAAAATTATTAGGGGCAAAATTGCAATGAGTAGGCCGCCTAAAATCCCTTCTGGATAAGTATCGCTAGGGAAGAGACGACTCCAGAGGAGGGGTTGTTTGGAAGTAGCGCCCTGAACACCTGAAACGGTCCCAACAATTGCATTTCCCAACCCTGTTATAGGATTTGTACGATTTTGCCAAGCATTTTGGATGATGGGATAGAGATACCAAATGGATACACCAGCGATAGCGAGAAGAATGGCGCGTCCCCAATCTCGAAGGGTGAGACGCTCGCCTTTCAATTTGCTTCCGTTTAATGACAACATCCCTGCCCAAATAGAGGGAGCAAATTCCCACGTAAAGCGCGTTATCTCAGCATAGTATCCTGCAATTGCAATAACGGGAATTGCTATCCAAAGAGAACGTTTCCAAACAAGGACGACAAGAATGGCACAAAGAATAAGGGGGGTGTAAATTGGTCCTTGGTTAAGGAAAAGGAACGTCCATAGTCCGAGAAGAAAAACTTCTGTTTTTTTGCCCTCTTTTGTCTTAAAGGAGACCCACCCTAAAACCATATAGGGGAAGGAAAGAATGAAAGCACTCCAGAAACGATTGAAGAGAATGGACGTGTTCGGTAAAAGAAAGGGTAATCCCCATAAAAACTGTCTACCTTGAGAGATAAAAGCGTTAATAGGTTGATCAGCCGGATAATAATAAAGATGACGACCAAACATGACAGAATAATCCCAAAGTCTATTACCATCTGACCAGTAAAGGTTGAAGGGATAATCAGTGACATTGGAGAAAACACTGGCAATCGTCAGGCTAGTTGCAGAAAGAAGGATACTTGCCAGAAAGGGTTGCCAGGAAAATAAGCTTTTATCTTCCTGGGTTAGGATAGTTGCCAAGAAAATGACAAAAAACACCCAGATAAAAGACCTGAAATAAATGCCTGTAAAGACGAGACCCCATAGAGTATATTGAAAGAACCACACAGGAAGAAAGAGAAGCAGAAGCGCAAATATCCAACGAAAGAAATTTAGATTTTGGCGAAACGCGATAACGCATTCGATGAACGGTTGTAATACTTCACGTCGCCAGAGGGATAGCCATATAGTAACAAGCAAAAAGAACAAGAAGATAATAAAGAATAGAAAAAAAGCCCCCCATTTAAGTGAGAATTCTCCTAGCCAACTACCAGTTCCTGATGCAACAGAATAGAAGTCAAGATGAAGAATATAAAACCAGCCTAGTATGAGAGCAAAAAGACTTATTTTGGTGACGTGTTTGACTTTAAACTTCATTTTGAAGTTCCTTGTTTCTTTGAGTGAGAGAATAAAAAGGGAGATAGAGTAATGTAGCTATATTCATTAGGTAGAAAAGAGCGCGTAATCCAAGCATTACGGGAATCATTTCATCCTCGGGTAGCCCAAAAATGCTATACAAATAGACAGAAGTTACCTCTGAAACTCCCAAACCTCCTAAAACTTGAATAGGAATAAATGAAACCAATTGCATCAGCGAAGACACATAAATTAAAGGCCAAAAATCAATTTGAACTGCAAATAGCTTGAAATTAAAATAAGCAAATGCCATACTAATAGTTATGTAGGCTGATGAAAGCCCCACCCCTGTACGGAGCATAATTAGAATTTTTTTTTGATTATACTCAGCTAAGGAGTGCAGGGTGCCTATAGTACGCTTCGCTATTTGATATTGCTCAACTCCTATACCTCTTAGGATATATTCGATATTAGTAACAAACTTCTTTCGCCAGAAGACTATTCCTGTAAAGCCAACCAAGCCTAAGAATATACCTGCACTCAGTAGGGAAACAATACTGCGCAAAGGTGTTATATTCCCCCAAACTAGACTAGATGATAAAATCAAATAGAAGAAAATTACAATGATATCGCCTATTTTTGTGATGATGAAAACGATACCTGACTTACTTAGTTTTACCCCCTGCTCTGCCTTTAACATAGCCATATAAGATGCAATACCAGCACTGCTAGCCATAAAGCTCGAAATTATATTTTGCCAAATAACAATATTTAGTACAGACCAATAAGGTGTTTTCCTACCCATTAAGACTTGGTACTGTGCTGCTTTAATCAAAAGCATACATAAAAATAGCACAAAAGATAAGGTTGCCCATTCCCAATCCATACGATTTTTTAATAAATGTAATTGAGTTATATTGGTTTTTGAAATAACAAAACCTACCAAGCTAATCGCGATAATTAGCTTTAGGGTATTCCAAATTTTAGAAGGGGTTATAGTTTTTTGAAAAAAAGTTTTCATTAAAACTTTTTACCTCTTGCCAAAATACTTTTTAGAATGACATCCGCTTTGTTTTTATTTTTATACAAAAACAAAACTTCTCTGAAAATTAAGCGTATCCAAGGGAAGAAGGGGATACCAAACAGTAATGCACTCAGAAGGTGTTTACTAAAAGGACCATATTTTTGTAATGCTAAGGCATTGAAAGCTTGCATAAATTTTATTTCTGCTCTTCGCATCCGGACAAAAAAAGATAACTCGGGCCACTTATCTTTAGCCAAGTCTAAAACAAGATTTTGATCGATAAATTTCCATGTTGGTACATTTGTTAGGTTGTCTGAATGGCGTCGGTATTTTGCAAGTGTCTCATCCAAATAACAAATTTTTCCTTTTCCATTCCCCAAGACACACAGCCACAAAAACCAATCAGAATATACATTGATACGTTTATCGTAGCCATTGATAGGTAAATCTTTCCTTTTTACTATAACACCTACTGCTGGTAAATAATTTCCGTATCGTACTAAATCTCTAATATCCCCCTGTCTTGTACCAAAACGTTCTGCCCATAAGTAGAGGGTATTGCCCGTGGCAGAATCAAAAACATCCACATTATGGTAGGAAATTGTACAATCAGGCTCGGACAACATATAGTTAATTTGTTTTTCAAGTTTTTCAGGGAGAAACAAATCATCTCCATCTAAAAAAGCTATGAAGTCCCCAGTGCATTCCTGCAATCCTCTTGTATGATTTTGCGTCACTCCCAAGTTTTCTGTGTGTAAAAACACTTTCAATTTTTGTGGATATCTAGCCTGCCAGTCTTGTAGTATTTGAGGAGTATTGTCAGTAGACGCATCATCACTTATGATGATTTCTATGTTTTCATAGGTTTGCGCTAACGCAGATTGTAATGTTTGTTCAATAACATCTTTCTGGTTATAACAAGGGATTAAAATAGAAACTTTCGGAAGCAATTTGGGAGTCTCCTAAATATTGGGTGACAATACCCGTTTTATAAATTGAAAAAAGTTTTCTTCGAGCTTTTCTATTTGTGGAGAACCTGTAGATAGATTTTTTGGTTTGCTCATTGGTCTTTTTTCAATAACAAGAATACTGTCATAATAGTGCAAGGATGAAACAGATTTGGTGAATTCAGATACCCTAAGTTTTTTGGGTTGTTTAGAATGCCAGGCATGAATATAATCAATGAAATTTTTACTGTACTCAATGAAGGTGTTTTTTCGTTTATATCCACCCCCAAATTTCCACCAATAAGATGTGTGTAAATCCTCACACAAATAAATGCCATTCTCATCAATGTGAGGAAAAAGTTCTTCAAATGTATTAATTTGCTGTTTCATTGTATGCCCCCCATCATCAATTAAAATATCGATTCTGGGAATACTTTTCACAAGAGAGCGAAGGAATTGTCTGTTTTGTTGATCTCCAATAAATATCTTTATACCATCTTCTTCTAATTCTTTACAATTAGGGTTTATGTCGATAGCAAACACTTTTGCATTGGCTCCGAAATAATCTTTCCACAAATGTAAAGATCCGCCATGGGAAACCCCGAATTCAACAATGTGAACATCAGTTCCTCTATATTTCGAAAAATGTCGATTATAAATTTCGAAATAATGCTTCCATTTATGAAGCAAGCGACCTTGATTATTGCTAAAGAACTTTTGCAGGTCGTTCATGAAATTTTATTGCTCCTTTCTATGTTTTTATATAAAAAAACAGGTTTAATACATTGAATTTTTTTAGTAAGATGAAATCATTATTCTTAATCAATTCTGAAGCAGAGACAATTCATGGGATTGATATATAAAACTATTTCCTCAAAAATTTTCTGAAAGGCTTGTTAATATTACCCATAACCCCATCATACGTGCCCATGATCATCGCCTTCATTTTTTGTAAACGTTGGTCTTCAAATATTAACATTCGAACGATTCCATACAAGGTGTTTGCTCCCTCATAAAATAACAAAGAGGGTTTTTTAGATAAATACTCTTTAAAAACAAAAATTCTGTTCCTACTTTGATAATACCAACGTTCGGGAGGGTGAAATCTTGGATATTCTTTTCGTCCTAAAAAACTACGCTCATCCCTTTTTCCAAGTCTATGTGCTAATTTAGCTTCACATGCAACCACAATTTCATATCCGAGAGATTGTGCATGTAAGCAGTATTCAATATCAACATAATCAATGAAAAAGCAATCTCTGAAACCACCAATCTCTTTATATGCCGAAAGGCTACACAGAGAGCCAGATGTTATCACAAAAACAACATCATCTAAATAACTTTCTTCGCAAGAGACAAGCTCAAAGGTAAATTTTCCTGTTGGGCGAAGGTGACGAGAACGAATGTTTACAGCTTGATCAATTATATTTGGGGCGATTACCGCTATTTTCGATAATTTCGGGTGGGATTTATGTGCAGATATAAGTTTTGTGACCATTTCAGGATAAGGATAGCTATCCTGATCAAATGTCAATGCGTATTCAAAATTATGTTCGATAGCCCATAGAAACCCCTGATTAAGAGCAGTAGCAATACCGAGGTTGCTTTTATTAAAAATGATGTTAAGGTTAAGTAAATCTATGACATGCTCTATCGTCTTTATGGCTTTTTTTTTAGAGCCATTGTCAATAATTAGAATAGTATCTAGTTGCTCATGTATCACAAGGATATTTTCGAGAAAACTTTCTGTTGGATTGTAAGTAACAACAATAGCTATTATTTTTTTTTCCATGTTATGGTGTAGTATACAAGCACCTTTTAATTTCGAGGCAATAAATGGAGTGATACATAATGATGTTTTTCATTTAGTTCAAACTGATATACTTTTTTGACATATCCTAACTTTACTTTTGCGAGCGTTTTATTCATGGATATTTCTTCATCAACGCAAGTCAACTTCATAATCTGTTACTGAAGCGATTTATAAATCTGAAGCGAATCCCCTGTATGTTGAGGTGCGTGCTGGAAAAAACCCTCAACTTCAGAGTATCAAACCATATTTTACCGCGTTTGAACCATATGTTAAACCTAAATCATGTCTCGCAAATCGTCCCTGCTTATCTTCAGAGCGATGGCGCAACTTTTCGAGATGACGGTCAAAACACTCGATCTCTGTGATGGGTATAGCGATCTGAAATCCCCACTGAGTCAGCAATATCGGTGGCAGCAATTAAACGGTTGCCTGTATTTTGAATAGCGTTCAAATGGCGTAGGGCAATATAGCCTGCAATATCAATTTCTGCAAAGTTTTTACTTTTTTTGTCATTTTTTATTTGGAAGAATCCTTGCCCCTTGGAGAAACTCAGTTTTTTTGTGCAATCTGATAAGTACACTAAAAAGGTCTTGGTATTATAAAAGATATTGTCTCCAAAGAGAAAAGACTGAGTTTTTTAGGCTCAAAACAAGGAGGATCAGATATTTAGATTATTTACGCTTTGTTTCTTCAATAAGTTCTTCAAAAAAAGCTAGACGTTTTTTTTCTTTTGCTTTCGTATCTATGAGTGGTGCAATTATTTTACGGCTTGCGCGTTTGCCACGCATTTCATAGGCAAAGTCGCAAATAAGTTTACCATGTGTAATTATATTGTCTTCAGTATTGGGGATTTTCAGAAGAAAGTCAACATCAAGATTGTAGAGGTCAGTGTCTTTGTAAGGTGTGATGCGTCATACCCCATTAGACAAAAACTCATATTTCTAAGAGAGACTTCATGACCTCATATGGAGTTCTCCCATCGTGAGACATGTGCGGTCTGTCATAATTATAATAGCTTTCCCAAGCTCC
>Ga0209249_1003555_pt1 | contig 11057 bp, 13 predicted proteins | sample SaaInlV_200m_DNA_4_FD_184653 | JGI IMG/M metagenome (GOLD analysis project Ga0209249, IMG submission 184653) | Marine microbial communities from expanding oxygen minimum zones in the Saanich Inlet - SI037_S3LV_200m_DNA (SPAdes) (version 2) | ecosystem: Environmental > Aquatic > Marine >...
CAATTCTTTGCATCAGCGCGATAGACCGATCGTTTTCATGATCCGTCATCGCCCAGATCTCCGGAATCACGAGATCCTGGAAGGCAAACTCGATCAGAGCATGTACGGCTTCCGTTGCATAACCATGACCCTGCGAACGGGATTGAAGAGCATAGCCCAAGGCCGTGACCAGAACATTGAAATCCGGTTCGTCATCGTGTAGCCGCTCTTCGAAAAGTCTCCTTTGTCTGGCGTTCAGGTAGTGCGACAACAAGCCCGCCATCCCGATCAACGCCCCGGATTCTTTCAGGACGATTGCACGATACCCGAACGGTGGATTCATGGAGCTTGTTTGTTCGATGTGAAAATCCATCCTGGATTTCCGGTGCTCAGTGGATTCACCCCATCCCAAGTCTATGTCGAGGATTCGATGGAGTTCCTTGAGATCATCGGGTTGGAAACGGCGGATCTCAACTCGATCCATCTCGAGAATAGGCATGTGCGAAGCGATCGGTTCATTCACGAATGACATAATCGAAACCATCTACTTGGTACTCATAGGGTGAGGATGAGATCGATGACGTGGCTGCCGACTCCATACTCAACATCATATACTCTCTGTATCCGAAAACCGGCTTCCCCAATCTCATTGAGGTATCCCTGGCGACTCATCGAACGAACAGCGAATCGGGGTAGTTTGACAGTGACCCAGTCCTTCCCATTCCAACCCTCAAACTCCCTCGGTTCGGATAGATCCTGTCCCGTAACTTCCTGATACTGCTCAAGACTCTGAATCTCTCCGTCAAAGGCGTTCTCGTCTCTGCCCTGGTCTGTCAGTAGAAAGGCGCTGTGTGGACCCATCATCTGTTTGACATGGGAGAAGTATTTCCTTCGGTCGGCATCGATTACGAACATCTGAAGACAGCGTTGGTCGAATACGATATCGTATCTGTCGGGCCATCTGTCCGGGTCAAAATCGAGCACATCCATTACGTGGAAATGTATATCGAGTCCAGATGCTTGGGTCTGTTCTTTAGCCCTGGCAATGGCATGGGGCGAGTAATCAACACCTGTATACTTCATTCCCAAAGCAGCGAAAGCCGTCGCCCATGGTGCTTCGCCACAACCTAACTCAATGATTCGTATTCCCTGGAGATTCGGTCTGACTTCTCGTATCCGTGATGTCAGGCGATGGAGAAGCTGGATCTTGCTTTCGGATTCGGGTCCATACCACCAGTCACGTAACCTCTGTGCGTAGAAGGCCTTGTAAAGGTCATCATACCGGCTGTAGTAGGGCATGCTGGATATTCTCCACGGGAGGAAATCTGAGGCACTCTCCGCTGAAGCTCCTTCTGAGCGAGTTCCTGAACGTAAAGCTGGAGAATTTGGTAAACAATCGCAAGCTGAGAATCAACTCGCAAACCCGCGCTTCTACTCCACGATCGCTCTCACGACATCAAACACGCCAGCGAGATAGCGATCGTCGATTCTAGACGCATTTACGGAAGGATTTTGCGTGGAGTTGAAGAGCGGTATGGAAGTCGCTGATTTCGCCTGGTGATAAAGTTGGACTAAACCGCTTTCAGCGGTGGTATTGGTAGTCAGCCTGCTCGTAGTTCTTTGATAATCTAAGATGGAATATCGATCCTCCAGATCGTATCTTCCGATAGTACGAGGCGGTGTTTCCTTATCCCTTTTTCAAGGAGCGCCGTCATGGGCAAATTCCAGGATCAGTTGCAGCGCGATCTGGCTCTCAAAGGCTTCAGTCAATCCACTTGCCGCACCTATGTGGCCCACGTGCGCCGTTTTGTGGATCACATGGGTCGCTCTCCGGCAACGGTTGCAGGTGATGATATCCGTACCTATCTGCATAGCTTGTTGCAGGAAAAGTCGGTCTCTCAAAGTTACCTCAACCAGGTTTACAGTGCGTTGAAGTTTTTCTACGAAACGACCCTATGTCAAGACTGGTCGTCGTTTCGTATTCCTCGCACCAAACAACCTAAGAAACTGCCGATAGTGCTCTCGTCGGCCGAGTTGGCACGTGTTTTCGAGGTGACGACCAATCTCAAACACCGGACGATCCTGGTAACGATGTATTCAGGAGGACTTCGACTGAATGAGACGACGCACCTGCGAGTAGAAGATATCGACAGTGATCGGATGCAAATCCGCGTGCGCCAGGGCAAAGGAGCCAAAGATCGCTATACGTTGTTAGCCCAACGAGCCCTTTCCCTACTACGGATATATTGGCAAGCGGAGCGTCCGACGACCTGGTTGTTTCCCGGTGTTCCCGCCACTCAGCCATTGAGCGGTCGCTCGGTACAGAAAGTATTAGGGCGTAGTCTGGCTAAAGCGCAGATTCTCAAACCAGCGACCGTCCACTCGCTGCGCCACAGCTTTGCTACCCACCTGCTGGAAGCTGGTGTGGATCTGTATTACATCCAACGTTTTTTGGGACACAAGACGGCGCAGACCACGGCGATTTACCTGCATGTGAGTCGGAGAGATATAGCGCGCATCGTCCATCCTTTTGATCAGTGGCCGGCGGATGCGCTCCCTGCTTTTTAGGAGGGGGCACCGATGTCCTCCTCCCTTTCTGTCGCCGACATCTTTCGTCGCCATGGCTCCGCGTATCGCATCCGGTATGGATCGCAGATGGCGATGGCACAAAAACGCGCCATGCGCGCCATTGAGGTGTGTCGCACCGCCGCGTTGGGTGGCCACATCGAGCGCTGTGACCACTGCGGTCACGAGCGCATCCACTATAACTCTTGCCGCAATCGACATTGTCCTCAGTGCCAAGGACTGGACAAAGCGCGCTGGTGTCAGGCGCGCCAGCAAGAGTTGTTAGCCACCCCCTATTTTCACCTGGTCTTTACCTTACCGGAGGCATTACGGCCTTGGGCTTGGGCTCATCAGAAACCGGTTTATGATCTGCTTTTCCAGGCCGCTTCCCAGACGCTGATGGAATTGAGTCGAGACCGCCGCTATCTGGGCGCACGGATCGGCATGCTAACGATGCTGCACACCTGGTCGCAAACGCTGACCTATCATCCCCATCTGCATGCTATTGTCACCGGAGGCGGTTTGTCCGAAGATGGCCGCTATTGGGTATCGGGGCGACGGGATTTCTTTCTCCCTGTGCGCGTATTATCGCGTTTGTTTCGCGGCAAATTGCTGGCCGGCCTCCAGGCCGCCTGGGAAAAGGGACAACTCACACGTCCCCCCGGGACACGCCCTGACCTTTTTCAACGGCTCTACGCTCAAGAATGGGTCGTCTATTGCAAAGCGCCGTTTGCCGGACCGCATAGGGTGCTTGATTATTTGGCGCGCTATACCCATCGGGTGGCCCTGTCCAACGATCGCCTGGTCGCCTTCGACGAAGACACCGTCGTCTTTGGCTATCGCGATGCTCATCAACGCAGCCGGACGATGGGCTTGCCGATTGAGGAATTTATCCGGCGTTTTCTTCAGCATGTCTTGCCGGATCGCTTCGTCAAAATCCGCTACTATGGTCTATGGAGCAACCGACAGCGGCACGCGTCTTTGGCCCACTGCCGCCGACTACTGGGGCAGCGTCCCCCCCAACGGATGGAGCCATTGACCTGGCAGCAGTGGCTCTACAAACTGACCGGGGTCGATCCAACGCGCTGCCCCCAGTGCTATCAGGGATCGATGATTCCTTGCCGCATCTTGTTGCCGGCCGATCAACGGGCACCGCCATGAGCTTGGAGTAACGGCTCATCTCATACGCATGTGCGTGCGGTCTCAAGAACGGTCAACCAGACGGAGGATATCTTATGGCCTGGAGGGAAGACGCCGGGAGATGGGACTCAGAAATTTTCGCCTGAGGGGGTCTCTAAGGCTATATTGAACCGAAAAGCTCGGAATCCGACCGAAAAAATATCAGAAAAATAGGTCCGCTCCAGGATGGGACCAAGCATTGAAATTCCATAGTGTCGTCAATCGGCTTCGTCCAACATGATGGTATCCAACATGGCGCGCTGCGCCACGTCGGATCATACCATCTTTAGCGTTATCGGTCATGCCCAAAGACTACATCAATCATGGTACATAGCCACGTCATACGAGATATTCTTGCTCGGGACCTCTCAGAGTTGACGGTGGAGAGGGTCGAATTTGAGGGCCAAGGATGGAATCACCGCGTATATCGCGTCAATCGAGACTTCATCTTCAAGTTCCCGAAAGACAAAGATGCGGAGAGTGATCTTGCCGCTGAAATCAGGATACTTGCCCAGATTAGCAGCGCTCTCAATATCCCCGTACCGCAGTATATGTTCGTGGTAGAGGACTCAGCGTCGTACGAATACTTATATGGCGGGCATCGAGCCATAGAAGGAATCCCCCTTACGCGCGATGTACTCCTGTCACTCCAACCTCATTCCCGGCATGAGATCGCCGAACAACTCGCCATCTTCCTGTCAACTTTACATGGGTGTCAGCCAGTAGAAGAACTTGAGGGTTTGATACCCGTTGAAGACTTCCGACGAGGATATACGTCTCTTCTTGGAGATGTGCGGACATACATCTTTCCCAAGATCAGCAACGATGGGTGCAAAATCCTGGAGTACATGTTCACTTCGTATTTGGAAAATTCCTCGAACTTCGCATCTGAGCTTGCTCTTCTTCATGGAGACCTTTCCGCCGAGCATGTTTTCATATGCCTGGAGACTCAACGGTTGTCCGGTGTGATAGATTTCGGGAATGTCTGTTTTGGAGATCCCGACTATGATTTCTGGCACTTGAATGATGACTATGGCGAAGATTACCTCCATCGGATCAGATCTCACTATGATTCGCACAAGAACACTCGGACCGGCACAGAGTTCAGGGAGAAGCTCATGTTCTTCCAGATAGCAGACACGATCGATGGAATCCTGAACTACGCCTACTACATGACTAAAGATGAACTCGATGGCACCTGGAGCCGTCTCAAAGGTTTCCTGAAACATGAACGCGATCAGGACCACAACCGCTAACACCGCAATTCTCGCTACGCGGCATGCGCCGCTTGGCCTGCGGCACAGCCCTCCGGGCTGTCGAGAATTGTCAACCGTTAACGGAAATGCTTGGAGTCTTATTATTGACACAGGTACCCCATTGGGGTACTTTATGGAAAATGATCTTCATATGGAGATGACCGATCTTGCTCATTGTAGAAACTACGGTATTTACTCGCCGCGTTGTCCATCTCCTGCCTGATGAGAGCTATCGGGCTCTTCAGACTGAATTGGCTCAAGATCCAGAGAAAGGGACGATAATCCCAGGTAGTGGTGGCTTACGCAAGTTACGTTGGGAGATACCAGGACGTGGGAAAAGAGGGGGTAGCCGAATCATCTACTATTGGGCTTCCGCTCAACAGATTATTCTGATGCTTTTTCTTTATGGAAAAAATGAGCAAGATGATCTTTCCCTCGATCAATTGAGAATGCTTCGCCGTCTCGTGGAGAGTGAATATAAATGAAAGAAGAATTATTCCAGGAATTACTCGAAAGCATTCGTGAAGGGGGGGCAATTCTTCGCGGAGAGCAAGCGCCTTCCCGTTCCTTCACCTCCGAAGAGCCCAATGTGGGAGCTCTCCGGGAGGAATACGGACTTTCCCAGATCAGATTTGCCGCTATGCTGGGAATCAGCGTGAAAACACTACGCAACTGGGAAAAAGGAAGACGGAAACCCCAAGGTCCCGCACGTGTGCTATTGCAGGTCGCGGCAAAACATCCGGAAGCTATTCTCGATACGGTACACGAAAGCGACTAATTTTAAAAATCTGGAAAAAACCTTGGGAATCGAGAGGCGCATGGGAAACCTGCGTCTTTTTGCTTGAAGTAGCACACCCGTTAACATCCCCTTAACGCTGCTCGGCATGCGCGGGGTCGTCAACGGGAGAGCCGTTACATGAAAAAAGAAGCCAGTTCACACACAGTTAAGTGGAATCGACTATCCGGTGTTAGGTGCAATCTAGTGGCACGAAAGAAATCAGTAGATCTGAAGGGATTAGAAGTTGCTCGCATCTTCTTTGAAGAGTGGGGGCTTCCATATCTGCGCTCAGAATTCCCTCACCTTTCGGATCGAGCCGCTTGTCTACTCTGCGGAGGTTCGCAGAGTCTTGGAAACGATGACGACCTCTCCCGTGATCACGGATGGGGCCCCGGATTCTCGATTATCCTTACTGGTGAGGACATGCGTCGATCAGGTCGACGATTGAGTAATGCCATCAACAAAGCGGCACCCAGAGAGTGGCTTGGCTGCAAATTCTGTTGGCCCGATAAAAGCATCACAGTACACTCTCTGAATCCATGGTTTCGCAATTTTACCAAATTTTCACATCCACCTAAGACGTGTAAAGCTTGGCTCCGGATGCGTGAGGACAATCTATACATGTTACGTCATGCATCGGTATTTCACGATCCTCTTGGTGAGTTCACATCTCGCAAGGAGGGGTTCAGGTACTATCCCCGCGACGCTTGGTTGCACCGTATAAGCGCAGAGACGTTTTCTATTTGGCATTTTGGCCAATACAACTTCCTGACCAGACTAACTCAACGCAGAGATCCAATCGCAATCTTTACCTGTTTAGGCATTTTCATTCAGTCGACGATGAAGATCAGCATGCTTCTCAATGAAGACTTCACACCTTATTGGAAGTGGTTACCTACTGAGTTTCGGAAACAACCCAACGTTGTTGAATTGGAGTCTTGGCTGTCTGAGTTAGCTGCCTCTGAGAAGATAGAGGATCAGATAAGGCTTGTTGATATCATTTGCCAAGATGTGTATTCTCGACTCGTAAATAAAAATCTGATAAGTGAGACTCCAACTGGACATCCTCACCCTTTAATGTGTGCGCATAGGGAACTCAACGAACAGTGTGTGTAAATTTTAAGCATTTGCATCGTGTATTGTCTTTCTTCATGTAACATCGGCCTTACGCATCGGGGCGTTCGCCCCTCGACCCTTCGAGCACATGGGCCTTTTGTCACATCGTAAAGCCGAGGGACGATATCTGAAATGGGAAAAGAACCATAATCCATGCAACATATCTCCACATTACAGGGAGATATACTGCATATTCGCCGTTCAATCACTAGTCATCGAAAGGTCCCTTACATGACCATCTCCGAGTGGAAACCTTCCGATTCAGGACGGCTGACCGAGGCGTACAACGCGCAGGCGGTGGAAATCCCCTACGACGACTATCCTGTTGACCCTGAGACCTTGGTGGCCGCCCTTTCTCTGCCCAATCCCGATTTCTCCGACGGTCGCCTCTTCGTCAGTGAGGATGGCGGCGATCCCAAGGGCTTCATCCATGTGGGAACTATTCCCGACCGTGGCGACTCAGGGAAGCGAGAAAGTCTGATCCGCTATCTCTGCTTCCCCCGGGATCGACGCGATATCGGCCAGGTACTGCTGGACAGCGCCCACGAGTACTTGAATCCCCTCGCATCGACCTGCCGGGTCTTCGATCACCGTTTCGCCTACACCTGCATGAGCCGTCCCTGCCTGAAGAGCCGCTGGGAGCACATCTACGCCCTTCTGGGTAGCAATGGCTATGAGCAGATTGGGCCTGGGGTGCTCGTAATGGACCTCCGAGACTACAAGATGCTCGAGCCAACCCTGCCGTACCATGATATCGACGTGCAGGTGAGCGACGACACGCACTTCCCCGATCATACAAACTACGGCGACCTGCCAACGATTGCCGTTCGCCTCTTCCGCGGCGACAAATGGATCGGGGCCACCGAGGCTCAACCGCACTACCTTACTACCTTCCCCACTGGGATCGAGAACTACAGTATACCTGCATCACCTTGGGGATAGATGTCAATGAGACAGAGCGTGGCCGAGGTTTTGGCCGCTATCTGATGAAGCGCGCTCTGTACGAGATGCAAAGAGCCGGTTGTCAGCATGCGATCCTGGGCACAGAACGGGATAACTACATCGCCATCTCGCTGTATGCCAGTCTGGGCTACCGAACGTGTTACTGGTTCTGTGAGATGACCCGGCCGTGAAGCACCGATAACATCTAATCAGCTGACCCAAATCAGATATCACAGCAATTCACGCTACGTCGCATACGCGGGGTCGTGAATTGTGGGGACGTTAACGGAAATTCGGTAAATGAAGAAAGAGGCAGGCAATGTCTTCTTCCCTATCTGATTTACGCGAGAATGGCGTTTTCTCCTTTCCCCAAAAGCAGGCCTCCATTCTTTGCGACCAAGAGGATTTACGGGTGTCAATTTGGAACAATCGTGACTTCCTATATGCCCAGGCTATTTCGTGGAAAGTTTCCGAAGATATACTTGGGAAAACGGCTGACAATAGAGACATAGGCAATTATTCTAATCTGATGATTGATGCTGATGCCGATAGGAAACCTACTCCCCATTTAGACAGGAGTTATAGTCTGAATCCCTGGCCTCACATGCCCGGATTATTTTATCAAGTTGTTATCGATGAAAAATCTACTACCGGTTTGGAAGATGATTCAAAGGGACGTGGCAGCATCTGTTTCGTAGAAATCTCAGATAGTTCACCTGTCCGAGTAGACATGAGGAAAGGCTGGTCAAGCCGAATATTGGGGATTTTGCTCCGGAGATATCAGTTGAGGAATGGATCAATACTGACTCGGCACTCAGCTTGAAAGACTTACGAGGCCAGGTTGTATTATTGGATTTCTGGGCCACATGGTGCGGGCCTTGCGTGGTAGGGCTGACTCATCTAAACCAAGTTTTTAAGAAATACCGAGATAATGAATTCCAGTTGTTGGGTCTTGTAGAAGAAACTAAGCCTTTCATAGAAGAATTCATGCAGAAGAATCCGATACTCTATCCGATTGGCACCAATATTTCCAATTCCGATGATTATGGTGTTGATACAATACCTTACGCCTTCTTGATTGACAGGACTGGCAAGATATCCTGGCATGGATATCCTTATCCTCAGGCCGTAGAGGAGAACATATCAAAAACTTTAGCAATGTGAAGTTTTTCAATACGACTTTTTCTCATGTCCTCAAAATGGACAAAGTCCAGTTTGAAAGACATTACAAGAAAAGAGGCACCAGAGTGAGTTTGCCGGATCGGGACGGCTACAGCCTGCCGGAATAGTGGAAATGGGTCGGAGAGTCGGGCAGCCGGATAATGAAAGGCTTTATTCCCTCGTCAGTGTTTGGATCAAGTGGTTGGAGGCAGATTCGGCTGGCTGAAGGTGATCCAGGGATCGAGTATTGGCCATCCTGGTAGCATACGACATCCAACACCCGCTGCGCCGCATACGCGGCTGGGCCTTCGGCACCCTGGCAACGCCAGGGTCGTGGGTTGAAGGGCCGTTAGAGGTCATGTGGAAAATCAGTAATCTTAATTTTGCCAGACATACGCCATTGACGTATAGTTATTTTATATGATTTTCATAGAAACTCCTCTTTTTACTGACGAAATCCAGGCGCTCCTGGCGAGCGAGGAATACCGTGCGCTGCAATTAGCTCTGCTGTTTCGTCCTGACGCCGGAGTGATAATCCCTCGTAGTGGAGGGATACGCAAACTTCGGTGGAAGCTACTACGAAGCGGAAAACGTGGAGAGTTGCGCGTAATCTACTATTGGGATAAACCCGCCGATGTCATCTATTTGCTTTGGGTTTATAAAAAGAACCGGCAAGAGGATTTAACGTCTGATCAACTGAAAATTCTGAGGCGACTCATACAGGAGTATTTAGCATGAAAGAGCGTGATTTCGAAAAGTTAGTAGAGAGCGTTAAGCAGGCGGGAGCCATCAAACGAGGCACGATGCGACCAGGGCGTGTTACCCGATTTGAACCGGCCGATATTAAATCCATCCGGAAAAAACTGGATAAGTCCCAATCGGAGTTTGCGTTGATGATTGGTGTTAGTGTCTCAACCTTGCAGAATTGGGAGCAGGGACGACGCCAACCCGAAGGTCCTGCACGTGCTTTGTTAAAGATTGCATCGGAAAACCCCGAAGCCGTGGCGCAAGCCCTGAGCATCTGAATAATCCCCCCTGCCACACAACCTCTAACGACACGTCCATACCCGCTGCGTCGCTGTCGCTCCTTGGCCCTGTGGGCAATGGCTATACGCCATTCGGGTATGGCGAAGCCGACGTTATGGGAAATGGCAGAAAAGACTTGGAAATATCAACCGCTCATTCTATATAAAGTTATGCACCTTATTATGACAAGTCACACACCCTACTTCTAACATCGCTCTCCTGGCTACGGCGCATACGCGCCTTCGCCCAACCGCTACGCGGTTCAGGAGGGCGAAAACCGTTAAAGAAAATGGAAAAAGATATGTCAGCACTCCGGAAAATTTGAGAGATCCCTATGAACTGGTGTACAGACGTAATACTCAGAACGGAACGCTTTCAACTTACTCCAATTCGCTCAGAAGATGTAGGTTTTATCCATCAACTTTACTCGGATTGGGACGTGGCGAAAAATCTAAACAAAATACCGTTTCCTTTTGACCTCGAAGATGCCCGCAAGCATGTGGATGACCTTTTATCTGAAGCCAATGCTTCCATTACGGCCACTTTCCTCATTCGGTTACATGCACAAGACGAATATGTGGGGTTAGTTTGTCTGCATCATGGCCAAGACCATCCTGAAGATCGCATAGGAGTTCTGGGCTATTCGATTTGCAGACCGTATTGGGAAAAAGGGTATGCAACAGAGGCTGCTCGTAAAGTGGTTGCTTATGCAGAGAGACGGTCATTTTCACGCCTTCAGGCTTCAACAGTAGCTTCAAATATTGCCTCGCGCCGTTTGCTGGAACGACTGGATTTTTCTCTTGTGGAAGAAGGATTCATGGAAGAACCTTTGTATGGTCCTCCTCGTGAGATGGTCCGATTTATCCGCGAGTCTCAGGTTATGAGCGAACAGGACTAAAAGGAAACCGCCGATGACGACCGCCCTTGCCCCACCAACCCAAGACGAGCTCCTTCGCCATCAGGCCGAAACCCTTGGCTTCCCCTCGCTCTCGGGCTATCTGCTCTGGTGCCGCAAAAACGGCCTCCGCACCGCAGCCGATAAAACCGATGCGGAG
>Ga0209249_1003557_pt1 | contig 11053 bp, 39 predicted proteins | sample SaaInlV_200m_DNA_4_FD_184653 | JGI IMG/M metagenome (GOLD analysis project Ga0209249, IMG submission 184653) | Marine microbial communities from expanding oxygen minimum zones in the Saanich Inlet - SI037_S3LV_200m_DNA (SPAdes) (version 2) | ecosystem: Environmental > Aquatic > Marine >...
ACTATTTATTGGTCTTTTGAATTGACCGTGAATTTTAAGGCTATTGTTGCAATTGCGAATAACAATAACATAATTCCAATAAATGTAAACATAAATTTGTTGTTTAATTAATAATAATAATTTGTACAATATTGTACGGTTTAAATTTGATTTATTTATCTTTACCAAATCTCTAACTCATCAGTTGATTCGTCAGGTTTTGGATTTTCTTGTGATATTGAGTCCATGTATAATGTACGTAACCCGTTCAGTAAAAATTTATCGGATTCTGAATATAAATTCAATCGTACTATACCATCTATACATGTAACTAAAAATTTTGTCAAATCAGGATTAATATCCAATATATCATCTTGTAATACCTCTCTAATTTGTTTTAATAACCTAAGTTGTGATTTCGTTAATTTATTCATCCCATTGTTTCATACTTGTTATAAATAAATCACGTGCCTCATCGGGATTGGTTGCGTATATGATATTATAATCTTCTGATATTTCCGTAGCTGTTAATATAGATTCTGATACTTGGATAGGATTAACTGAATTGTCACCATCGATTACCACATAGTATTTTATCATACCACTGTCACTATATACGGTTTCCATATAATTGTTTCGTAATCCGTTTAGTATGGATTTACTTGTTTCGTTATATGTACCACGTGATATAATCTCTTTAAGAACTTCTTTTATATAACCACCAGTTGTTGTCAATGATAAATAATGTTTTATCATTTTCACTTGTCCGTTGGTAACCGAGTATTCTTTTAATTGTGGCAGTCCTTTATTCATTTCTTTTTCTATAATCAGTTTCCAATAATGACCACAATGATTCTAGTGAATATGCAATTGGATTACCATCTTTATCAGTTGCACCAAATTTAGATTTACCATCTTTATCAGTCCACACTTGTTCTCCCCAATCATTCTCCCACATATACCATTCACACCATTCCCAGCCATCTTTACCATAGTGAGGTTTAATTGCTGATTCTAGTAATTGTATGTAGGTATGACTAAGATTATATTTTCCTTCAAAAAAGTCAAAACCCATATCACCTAATTCGGCTAAATCACGTTCTGCCTTTTGATAGGATAACATAGCTCTTAGAAAATGTTTATATTTCATTATGTTGGTTCTTTAAATATTTACTATACAAATATACGAAAAATAATTGAGACTTCCTGATCTTTTTTTAATAATTTACAAATAGGACAGGTTACGAATCCAGTACGAACCCAATCAATTGGTTTACTTACGTATCCAGCTTCTACTAGTGCATCAAGTACACCCTCATTCTCTGAATAATCTTTTATGATTACCTCATCGTCCTTTAAGACAACATCAGGTAGATTAACAGTAGCTACTGCTATCGGTTCTGGATCAACTAACTCTATTGCAATTCGTCCATTTGAATATTCACCGAATTCCACCTCACAATTCCATTGTTTAAATTTTACCATATCTTTATTTCTTAATATATTGTCATTATTCCATCACCATGTTTACCCCATTCTAAACCAAGTTTAGCTGGAACGATTACTATTTCGGTTTCAGATTTACAATTAGTACAAACTGTTATAATTCTACCTGGTGTATCTGAATCTTCTGAATCTTTGTATATGGTATAATGAGTATTACCACACCCACCACATTTATACATTTTTAAATTTTCGTACACGGTTATATTAATTTTAATCCGTTAAATAATCCAATTTCCAATGCCTCTTCATAACTATCTTCTCTAGGTGATTTGTAAATATGATTATCACCGTCCATATGCATTACATCACATACAAATGTTACTTTTTTTATCTTCGAATCATAAAATATGATCTGTCTCATGTGTATATTATGTTTATCTCGTAACCATTTTTGTAATAGTGATTGTGTTGGTTGAAATAATGGATCTGATTCTGAATACGGTTTGTGTATCCACCGAGATGGTTGACTCACACCGAAACCCTTTTCTTTAGCCAACTTGGCTATTTTTTTACTTATCAGTTGTTCCTTTAGTGCCATTATGATAAATTTATTACTACCTTTAATTCTTCTTCTTTCAAATATTTTCCGTACTCGATTAATCCATCTTGGAATATCTCATTATACTCAATGATTCCATCTAACATATCAACCACAGTATGTATCACTATGGCAAACCGTGCATCGTATTGTGGAGCATCTTTATATCTGAACCTCATAAAATTCCGATCAGTATTTTCATGTTCTTTAACAAATCCCATTTGTTTGGCTATGTCAATAACGGCTTCTTTATTTATTGCTATTCTACTCATTTTAATCGTTCATTAAATTAACTTCAATTATTTCTATATTACAATCCAAGTAGCTTGATAATGTATTAATAGTTACACCAGCCTTTCCAATCAATAAACCAGGTCGCCTAAGGTGAACTACTAATGTATTTGTGCTCTCAACATATTTAAGTTTACACACACCCATAGAATATGTACTTGGTGTGTTTGGTGTTGGATCAATCCCATAACACCCATCAAAATATGTCTCAAATAACGATTTGTAATATCTTGATTTATCTTCTGTGACTATTTTATTCATGATTTATATCTATATGATAATCTTGGAAATGTATTTGATGCACAAACCTTGTACTCCTCATCAATACCCGCATGTACTATAAACACATTGCCTTCAATTTTATATAATGTACCACGTTTTCTTTGTTCCCCATAAAAGAAATATAATGGGTCACCCACTTTAACATTTCGTCTAAACGCCCGTGTATGAAACTCAATAACTATGAGCCATGTGAACATTAATGATACTACTATAATTCCTACGATAATTGTCCAATGCATAATCTTTTGTTTTTATAAAAATAATAATTTGTATGTGAATATCAATTGTAGATAATGTAATACTTGGTCTGCACCAACTACTACGAATCCATTATGATAATCTTTGTCTCTCCAAAATGGTTTACCAATATTGCTACTGAATAAATCAATTATCCAATGTGTTACAAATGTTATACATGTAAAATAAACTGAATACCAAATGTTATCAGTCCACACATACATGGCAATTAACCATATGAATGAATATGTTAACACGTGATATGTTAACATCTCCGGAGATTTGTGTTTCTCTTTAGCCTGTTCGTGTGTTTGTAACACGAAATCACCCAAGAAATGAATCAACAATATGAATATGAATATATTAATCTCCATCTAATGTTGGTTTTTCTGCATCAACTAATGCAATTAACATCTCTTCTTCGTCTAGCCAATCTTGTAACATCTGTACATGATCCTCAGTTGTTAAATCTGGAAATAGTTGTGTATAATATTCAATACACGTTGGTTGTAGTTTATTCATTGTATTATAATTTTAATTAAATTTTGCTAATATACCTGTTCTTTGCCACTCGTAAAAGATGTCATCTGTGAGTTGTGATAATACGATTTCATTTTTTACTTTTTTGAAATACACACATTGTCCGAATTCTCTGAAAAATACACCCTCATATATTTTATAGACAATATCTCCACGAGTGAATACAACATTACATAATCGTTGTGTTGTACCTCTACTATTAGTAGTTTCCATATCAAATGAAAAAGCAATATCCTCTTTCTTCAAATCCCATATCAACTTCCGTATATGTGTGTTTAAATGTCTCATTACTTTAATAGTGTTCTAACTAGTTGTGATGCCACTTTCATGTCCATCGTTTGTCCGTACTTAGTTTTGAGCTCTTTCATCACCAATCCCATATCCTTAATTGAATATGAATTAGATGTTATTACTGAATTCACATGTTCTGAAATTTCAGTATCAGTTAACATAGTAGGTAGGTATTCTGATAGAATTTTTATTTCATCACTATCACCGATATCTACTGCGTTCTGTTTCATTTTCTTTATGATAGATACAGCTCGTTCATCTGTTATACTTTTTGATTCTCTATTGAACTCACCTAATACCGTTCGTAGTAAAGTGGTTCTTGAGCTATTCTGACCAATCATGGATTTTTTAATATCCGTTTTTATTCTTTGTTCTAGTTTCATTATTATCTTTTTTATTCGTTGTTTTGTGTTTCCCATATTGTATATGCACCACATACCTCTTTAATATAATCATGTACATTTACATCCCACTCCGAATGAAAGTTACCGACCAAGTTCAGTAATATACGTTCCGTATTTGTATATTTTTTATTCTCTTTAATTTGAGATATAATTTGTAACATCATGGTCATTGTAATCAAATATCCCGAATCTGCTTTATCATATTTACCATATGCCTCTAAACGAGATTCAACTTGTATTAAAAATACATGTTTCTTATGGTCTATTATATGTTGTAACTCACTCATTTACTGTACGTTAAGTACGAACTTTAAATCTTTCAATCTCTTGGCTTCCATTACTAATACAAAACCTTTGTATATCATTACACTACGTATGAGTGATGAATAATGAATGGTATATTCGTTGTACGAATACGAACGTACACCAAGTAATTTATTAGTTAACGTTGCATTCTTATTTAAAAATTGTAATATTGTCATAATTATATTCTTGAAGCTATTAGTAATTCCGTTAGTATCGGAAATTGACCTCCCAACGTTTTTGACTCACGTAGTGCTTTGGCTTTTTTACCCTTTTCCACATTAATTTTTACTTGTTCCACACGATACCCCAATACCCAACGTTCCATATCCAATTCATATGTATCCAAAGCGTTCTGTCTGGCATCCTCTGATTCATAATAACTCCAATGAGTTCCGTAGAAACTATCCCATTCAATAGCTGGAACATCATACTTACCGTTCTCGGTGTTGTATCCATAATCTATATCGGATAAAACGTAATTACCTGTTCCTTGATATGCTTCGAATTCTATTGATGTGATTTTCATGATAGTATGTTTTAAGTTCTCTCTCATTATCTACTACTAAAGTACAACAAATATTTGAGACGTCCTAATTATTTAGCAACTATTTTTTAACTATCGAATGATTCTAAGTACTCTTCAAAATCCTCAAAATGCATACTGTTCGCGTTATCGAAAACCTCATCTGCATCTAATATGTTAGCCATGTTATTTTTGATAAAATGACAAACATCATCCCTTGCATCTTCAGTATCCCACCGAACCGATTGTATTAAATTGAACTCCCAAGTATGTTCTTTATTATAACTCATATTTTTATTTTTAATTACCACAAATCTTCACTAAAAAGACCCATTGAATGTGGTGTTCGTTCGTAGGTTTGTCCTGCATCAAAAGCAATATCAACTGCCTCGTTTCTATCAACAAACCTATTCTTATTAGTAACAAACCCTTGTTCCTTTTCAAACTTTATATATTTGCGTTTTGGATCTAATATTGAATCCGTGTGGAAACAATTATGATGTCGTCTGCCACATATAACAAATCCTGTTTTACCACCTATTGTCATATCCTCATGGTCTATACCATCATCAAACCAAATTGCTGAACATATTATATACTCATCTTTTCTCATATCTAAAACTGTATTTCTTTACTACTATCCATACCAAACCAAATACTTTTAATTCAATATTTCTACCTACCATGTTTTCGGTATATCGTTTACCCATCCAAATTTCACAATCGTAATCGGTTGTTCTTTTTGCTTCTGTGCTTATGTGTTTTAGTATCATTTTTTCAAATTCTCTTTTTCTTTTTCTATTAGGTAATTCATTATATCCTCAATATCAGATTGGAAATTACCAAATCTAAAACGTGGAATTAAATCTTCTATTTTATCCCAAACAACATCTAGTTCCACCGTAGTTTTTGCATCTATTGCTTGTGCCAGAATATCTTGTAAAATTCGTTTGGTTTTCCTGTTCGTGGTGTATAACTTATACAGTACCCCAATTGTACCCAATATTAAAAATCCATATAAAAGTTCCATAGGTTTTATTTATGTCAACCTATAAGTTGGATACTTCACATACTCATGTGGTTCACCGTTCTTATCGTTGAATGTTAACAAATTATTGGTATCTATAATATGACCAGCATAACCGTCATATAATGTTTTACCATTTCTCTTTACTACTACCTCATTACCACTATTATTAACTCTAATAGTTTGTGAGTAGTTTCCAATCATTTGACTAAGTATCATTTTTCTATTTTTTACCGATTTAACCAACAACAGCCATGAGTATTATCATACCGATGACTACCATCATAAATTCCTTAACTAAGGGCGAACCCTGTTTTGTATATGTTCGTGTTGTGGTACTATCTTTCTTTAAGAATTTCTCAAGTGTCATAAACACACCTGCTATCATTACCATTATTCCGAACATTGCTATTATATATTCATACATTTCCATATCTCTTTATTTTAACATTATATTTTTCTTGCACCACATACATTACATGTTGAACCTTTTATAAGTTTTTCGCCATCATTACAATTCACACATGTAACCCTACGTTGAATTACCTTTTCAAGTTCTTCAATTATCTTATAAGCCTTAGTCAATGATAATTTCTGATTACTATTGATATGACTAATCTCATCATTAATAAAATGAAGATTTTCGTTTTCATTTTCAAGATTACTAATCTCAATAACTTTATCAGCTAATTCATCCTCACATTGTCCGAGGTCATCTTCAAGTTCATCAAGTAATTCTCTACCATTAAACGATTCATTCTCGTAACTAGATAATTCATTATCAAGGTCATCATTCTTATCCTGAAGCTCCTCAATTTCATCTTTGAGTTCTTCCACATTATCTTCGAGATATTTTATATCTTCTTGAAGCGAACGGTTCAACTGTCCCAACGAACTCAATTGACTGATTAAAGCCTTGTCACCATTCCTTTCTGCTTTTAACAATTCATCAAGGAAATCTGAACAGATATTATACTGTTTATGCATGTATTTCTTCTCGGTATGATTACCTGATCCAAGTGCCTCGTGATACAGATAATTTAATTTTAATTTTTTGTCTGTGTACTTTTTAATTAATTCTTTCATTTTTTTATGTTTTATATTTTACCATTTAGTTAACCATGTATATCCCAATCCACCGATACACATTCCAATCCACATGTAAACGAATTGTGGTGCAATCGTATATCCCACAACAGCTATAACAGCTACCGTGAGTACCGCGTATACTTTAGTTTTTTTTACTTTCATTTTTTTGTAAGTTTGGTAATAGTTGTAACAACATCACCTAATATTGCAATGATAAGTAATGCTATGTAAATCCCAGTATTCTTGTCAGGCATCCAATTTGGATTAATCGCATCGGCTATACTTAATAGCCCTATTAATAATATTGTTCTCATATCTACCTACTTTTTACATTCTTAACAGCGGCAGTACCTGAGTTAACCATGTCAACCACCTCATACCATTTTCCTTCGTCGGCTTTCCACTCAATATCATATGTTGGATATTTCATTTGCCAATTACTTAAACAGAATCCCATTCCATTCATTTTGAAATCACCCTCAGAATTTTTCTTAAATTTGATAACACCTTTGTTATCACACATACAACTTACGGTTTCAAATATCACCTCTTTTGCATTTTTAGCAACAGTTAATACTGGTTTGTTTGCTCTTAAATTACTATACTCACTCATATCTTTTATGTTTTATGTTTTAATAATCAAATATACTATAAAGTTCCGAACTATATTCATCCGAACTTAATTTTTTTAATGCCTTAGATTTAATTTGTCGTACTCTTTCACGCTGTACACCAAGAACATCCCCAATCTCTTCCATTGTTAATTCTGGTGTATCATTTAACCCATAGAAGGAATTCAGTACAAATGATTCTGGTGGTGTTAACTCTGATACAATATCTTGTACCTCAGTAGCCACATCTAATGTAAGTTGTTCATCATACGAACTTGATACTATATTAAATACTTCTGGATAATCATCAATTAATACTTTCAATGGTTTTTCAGTATCACGCCATGGGAAAGCTGGATAATAAAAACACGGTTTTGGTGGTATGTTAAAAAAGTTATTTTCTTTAAGATTACCATCGTATCTCATTCTATTAAATATTCCGTTGTCCATAATTTTATCTTTTAGTTATACTCTCAATATCTACTACTAAAGTACAACTAATTATTGACATACACAAGCTTTTTCATGAAAAGTTTTCAACTATTTTATTATACCCTGAGATACTAATATATCATGTACTACATTCCAATTAACATATGGTCGTTCACCGTATGGATAAATAAGTGGTACACCTAATGCGGCATCATCAATGTATAATTGACAATATGCTTTTGGACTATTTGTCCACATATGTTGTGTCGGATTTTTGTTAATTCCATATAAAGGAATTTCATTATCTTTGAACCAGTCTATTGCATCTTGTATCATTCCACCATCGGCATTACCTCTCATTGTGAAAAGTATAAGTTGGTGACCGTTTTTAACTAATTGTTTCAATACAGGAACGGCTCCTATATCTTTACCTACTACTGGATACTCATGTGTTACACAAGTTCCGTCAAAATCCACGCCTATGATCATATCTTATTTTTTTATTTTAGTAGTATTCAAATCATCCAATATCAATCGAATACCTGTTATTATATGTGCCCGTTTATGTGCTACGTTACCTGAATTTAGTCTGTCAGCCTCATATAATATTTGTTGTAATGTTTCTATAAGTTCATCCGTTGTCATTTATAATTTTGTTTTATTATCTACCTTCGTATTGCCACATAACCGCATTACAATAACTATGTACAGCACCCTCTGTCATACCTGTATCATGATTATGTTGTAGATGAATTGGATGTCTCAAAAAGAATGGTGGAAACAAACTCCAATCAATTTGTTTATCCGTTACTTCGGTTGGTGCTGATAATGATAAACTTGTACCACAATACATACAATTGTTATCTTGTTCTCTGACGTATTGTTCTCGTACTAACCTTCTATCTTTACTACTTATTTTAGTGTAGTCAATTGGTAGGTTATATTTTTTCATTATTTTGTATAGTATATGGTTCTGATATAACCGCTTGGTTTAACATAACCTGTTTTTGGATCACTAGATGCCGTTGTAAGGTACAACGGCGTGATTGTTTCTTTTATTACTGTTACTTCAAATGTTCCCATAACTTTATTATTCTATTAGCTTCCTTATACGCTACCTCGGTTGCTGTTATAAGATTCATATCACGTAATCCAGATACGTAACCTTTTAACACCGCGTTCTTAATTTCTTCTTTTACCGAAGTTGTATCAATTTCTTCCTTTGGTATACAATCTTCACAGTACCAATGATCATCAATAAGTTCCCATCCATATTCGGATACCTCATCTATGATGTCATTACTACACATACATTCAAGCGAGTATGTCATCGCTTCAGTACATTCTTTACAAAATATATGTCCCATATTATTCTTTTATTTTTAGTTAAAATACACTTGACATGAGTTTCAAACAACTCTTACATATGATTGATGCATCGCCACACAACATAAAGAAATGTGCGCATTGTTTTGTTTCATTACAACAATCACATAACGATGGTTCTGTTTCGTGGTCAACATAGTTTATGTATATTTTTTTATACCGTACACCGTGTTCATCAACACCATACCGTTGTACTAAGTTATCCATCTTAAAGTTTTCCATAAAATTCTATTATTTCTTCTAAGTGAGCTACATCACGTATTGGTAACCTTGCCATGATATTACATTCTCTGTTATTATCTATACGAATCATTTCACATAGTTGTGTTGTTTGATCCCAATCAAGGTATATCTTCTTGGTTAAATCTAATGTGATTATATTCCAGTTATAACCATATTGGTCATAATACACATCATCGGTTTGTGGTTCTACCTTGAACCCATAATCTATAACTGCTTTGTAATTTATTTTCATATTAGTATTCTGTTATATTAGCTTCGTTTAATTCTTGTTGGATATCTGCGGTAACTAGGATTTTCCATCCCAACATATGGCCGGAACATACTTCAAGTGTACTCTTGTCATCTGATAGATAGAATCCAATACCCGATGTTGATTGGTGTGTGTAATCTTTACCCTCTAATAGAAATACTGTCATTGAATAGTAATCCATTTTCTGTGAGTAGTTTAATTCGTTAACCTCACCCGTGACTCTTTCACCGAAATTATCACTGCCCTCATTAAAGGCTTTAATTGCATAATCTTTTAATTTCATATCTCGTTTGTTTACCAATAATTGTCGTGATAATCACGTTCTTCATCATCATTCATTTCACGTATAATTCCCATACCATTACATCTTTTACATTTTTTCTCTGTTGTCATGATAAATCATCTTTTCTTAATGTGTAACTATCTTTACGAATTTTATTAAACCTATCAGCATATGCATTATATGTGTTTATCTCATATGCGTACATTTGCTTAAAGTTATTAACTAAGTTTATGAATGATTTAAGTTGGTGATTAGTTTCACATGATGCATATACTTTATCCAACCAGTCGAATGCATCTCCTATATGTAATTTTTTACTCATGTCTTTTTTTTCTATAATATACAAATTTTTCTAACGTATGGTGATAATAAATCTTTTTACTAAATAGTAATCTATCCAACTTTAATTGACCTACTGTATGAACCATATTGCTGTTCAAATTTAATATTTCGTATTTTACTTTCATTAGATATTATTTTCACACCAAATGTTACGGTCTTTTTTACTTAACTTTTCATACTCTGAAACTGGGTATGGTAACAGTTGTGTTACATGTAATACTTTGGTTTCAAAAAACGTACCCTCCATATCAACTAGGACATCGTAGAATCCGTGTTTGTTTTTCTTAAAGGATTGTACCTTATTAATAACTTGTTTAGGTCTATCCTCTCTTATACTTTTCAGTATTTCTTTGTTTGTCATACTTCGAATTCTTTATATTTCAATATCTCTTTATCAATTCTTTTTAATTCCGATTTGATATTGATTCGTTCAATTTCCAATTCTCGTGCCACATCAATCAAGTAATTCTCAACATCCTCTTTATCAGCGAGT
>Ga0209249_1003561_pt1 | contig 11048 bp, 4 predicted proteins | sample SaaInlV_200m_DNA_4_FD_184653 | JGI IMG/M metagenome (GOLD analysis project Ga0209249, IMG submission 184653) | Marine microbial communities from expanding oxygen minimum zones in the Saanich Inlet - SI037_S3LV_200m_DNA (SPAdes) (version 2) | ecosystem: Environmental > Aquatic > Marine >...
CTGTACACTCTCATCGGCGGCGATGGAGTAATCTTGCCAGTCAATTATTGCTTTATCGGTCTGCTGGTCGACGGTCATGGTATTACCGTCCTGAGAAATACCTGCCGAGCCGCTTTCTACAGAAGGGACGGAGGGCATTGCCATAATATGCGTGTGGAAAAACAGCGCTCCTATTATGGTCAAGACTATCTGAAGTATCTTTTTTTCTTTTGTCATCATTCAGTATCGTATCGCTGTCTTTTCAAACTTTTGATAGCCACAATATATAATGCCAATACCTGCTCACGACGAAATATTTTTATGTCGTTGAGCATCGTTTTTCTGTGTACTTAGACCTACCTCTATAAAAAAAAATTTTACCTACTATTAAAAAAAAATTCAACACCTAACTGACGTTAAAAAGCGCCCCCTCTTCTATTTAGAAAAGGGTGCGCTTTTTTCAAGGGCGTCTCTTGCTTTATACTACTCTATATTAACCATCTGCACCAATAAATGTTATAGAGGCATCGCCTGTACAGGTGATTGCTCCTTTAACAGTAATATCATCACCTTCGATAGTAATGGAATCGTTGAAGGTTATAGCTTTTATCTCTATAGCATGAGTACCGCCATCTCTTCCAATTCTTATGCTTGCTGCACCGTTCGTAATAGAGCCAATTTCGGCTACTGTTAGATTAAATGCTCCGGTAGCAGCGTCGCCTATGCCAATACCTATGGCATTGGTGTCCGGCTGCAGCGTTATTGCACCAGATGTAGCAATTCTATTTGCTGTAGTAGGCAACGCGATTGTTCGTGATGTGAAAGTTAAAGCACCACTGCCAACAGTAATAATTTGATCGGCCGTATCAATAAGTCCCGTACCGGCAACAAATGCTGTAGCGCCTCCTGCTCCTGTTGCTCCTCCGCCTGCCAGGGTGCCTCCTGTTGCTGTGATAGTGCCTGCTAATGTCAAAGTACTGTCTGTTGCAGTAAGCGTTATCACTCCTGCTGCTCCGCCATCACCATTAGTATTTCCATTCCCTCCCGTGGTAGTAATAGCAACCACATCGACAGTATCTGCTGCACCGGTTATCACTACATCTCCGCCAACGCCACCATTTCCGTCTGCTGTTGCATTGCTACCTATCGTGCTTATTGTTCCGGTAACAGCTATCGTTCCACCTGCAGAATATAATGTTACATCGCCGCCATTTTCTCCCGCAGATGTTGTCGGCGTACCTCCGTTAGCTGTTATCGCGGCAAAAGAAATATTACCAACAGTAGCGGCAATATTTACAAAACCGCCTGCGACATCTGCTTTACCTGTCGTCGTCACTGTTCCTGAGAATGTCGTTGTTCCTGCTCCTGCTGTTTGCGTCAAAGAAGTTGCTGTAAATATAGCACCCGTCACATTTGTTGCGCTTGTTAAGGTTACTGCTCCTAACGCCGTTGCTCCTACTGTACCGGAGAAGACTATATGTCCCGTTCCTGCTGTTATCCCCAAAGTCTGTGTATGTGCTGCCGTTCCATTTAAGGTATTAGAAAAAGTTACCGTTCCTGCTGTCGCGCCAGTATCGATAAGGATACTACCGCCAAGAACTGTTGCGCTGACGCATGTTACATCACCTCCAGCTCCTTGAGTTCCTGCGCCGCCGCCTCCTGCTCCGCCTATCGCTGCGATATTAGCGCCTAATGTTGTGGTGCTGCTTGCTGAAGTAATAGATATCTCTCCTCCTACGCCACCATTACCATCAGTATGTCCTGCTCCACCAGTGGTGGTGATGGCCTCTACCGTTGCTACAGCACTACCACCCGTAGTTATTGTTACGGCGCCACCGGCACCGCCTACATTATCTGTTGCTGCTGCGATACCTGTCGTGCTTATTGTGCCTGCGACAGTTACTGCGCCTCCTGAAGAAGCCAAGGTTACTGCGCCCGCCGCTCTGCCGACTCCTATCGTAGTACCACCGTTAGCTGTTATCGCGCCATCAAAATCAATAGCTCCTGCTGTAGCGATATTTACAACGCCTCCAACGTTTTCTGCTTTGCCAGTCGTTGTTACTGCGCCTTTAAACCAGGTTTTTCCTGTACCGGCTGTTTGTGTTATACCGTTTGCTGAAAATGCTGCTTCAGCTATTATGGCTGCTGCTTTTGTTATCGTTACAGCTCCTAATACTTTGCCACCACCACCTACTATGCCCGTGAAAGTGATAGCCCCCGATACTGTTGCTCCTGTTGCATTTATTCCTAAAGTCTCGGTATGAGTTGTTGTGCTGGCCAAGGTACTAGAGAATAGCACTGCACCTGCTGTGTCGCCTGAAGTATCGATAGTCATACTTGCCCCTAATACTGTCGCATTGGATAGTGTCACATCTCCACCGTCTCCAGTTGATGCCGATGCATGTGTTTTTGCGCCACCGACGGCGGCCAAATTACCACTTAGTGTTGTCGTACCGCCTGCAATCGTGATAACACCAGCTAAACCTCCGTCGCTACCCGCATCATCATGTGTTGTCGCCCCTCCTGTCGTTGTAATTCCAGCGACGGCTATAGCGCCACCACCAGAAGTATTTATTGTTACGGCTCCTCCTGTAGAAGCTGTGCCGTCGTTGCGAGGTGCTCCTGTCGTCACAAGGTTTCCAGCGATTGTTACTGTTCCCGAGCTATCGATATCAATAGCGCCGGAAATCACGCCACCATTATCTGCTGCTTTTGTTGTTATAGACTTTGTTATTGCTATGTTAACGTCTGCCGTTGCATCGAGATCGACAAGGGCTCCTAGTGTCGTTATGCTTTCATTGATATCGATTGTTGCTCCGGTAACGGTAAGCGTGCTTATCGGTGTTACGCCACCAACGACACCGTTGAAGACCGCATTTCCTGAGCCTGCCGTAACTGTCAAGGTCTGGGTATTATTTACCGTGCTTGCGAATGTAACATTGTTAGCGCCTGCGCCGGAGGTGACCGTTGTTACTCCTGCCAATGTCGTCACTCCAAGAGCTATAGCGGTATTTGTTGTCGTTAGCGTTCCTGTAAGGCTCGTCGAGGATGGGTTTGATGCGTTACCTGTAGTGGCAAACCCTCCAGCGAACGTTATGCTAGCGCCAATAGTCACAGTTCCTGTGTTGAGGAAGTTACAGCCGTTTGTTATCGTTCCTCCGCCATTGAGCGCTACAGAATAATCAGCATCGCCACCGAACGTTGTCAATCCTGTTATCGTAGCATCACCGGCGACCGTCACAGTACCTGTCGTGCTTGCAGCATCTTCGTGCAGCTCTAACGTATATGCCCCTGCAAGAGACGCTATATTTATCGCGGCAGTGCCGCTTTTTAGTGTGGCGTTTGCCGTCATCGTCGTTGCGCCGAGGTCTATCTGATCGTTAGACGTTGCTACTATACCAGCTATATTCGTTACTGAGCCTGATGTTGTATCGAGGACACCATTAAATGTCCAACCGCCGGCGAGGGAAATGGCTCCGGCATTTGCAAACGTACAAGGGTTCGTTATCTCTCCACCACCATTGAGTGCCACAGCATAAACGGCATCGCCACCGAACGTTATCAGGCCTTTTATGGTAGCAGCGCCGGCTACTGTAACAGTACCTGTCGTGTCTGCAGCGTCTTCGTGTAAGCTAAGAACATAATCTCCAGTAATAGACGCTATATTTATTGCGGCAGTACCGCTTTTTATCGTAGAATCTGCCGTCATCGTCGTAGGGCCGAGGTCTATCTGCGTATTAGTCGTCGATATTGCACCTCCGATATTCGTACCTGAGCATGCTGCTGTACTGAAGCTTGCGGAGAACAATAAAGGAACTCCACCGCTAAACGTCACAGCCCCTGTATTTAGGAATTCACAATAATTCGTTATCGCGCCACCGCCACTGAACACCAAATTATAGTCTTGGTCTAGCGTAGTAAATGTCGGTGCTGTCAAAGCTCCGGCGAACGTTACCGTTCCTACTGTGTCGGTTAATACTACCGATGTGCTTGTTGTCACAGCACCAGAGAACAAGGCGCTAGCTGCCTGCGTTATTGTTAATATGCTTATATTATCAGTGGTGCCTACAGCACCTGTAAGTTCTATAGCGCCTCCTGTGCCGGCATCCATTGTTAGGGCATTAGTCTCAGAACCGAAGCTGTTCGTGGTTCCGGATATGCTTATATTAGCGCCTCCTGTCTGAGTATCATTTGTCGTAATCAACGAAATGTTTCCACCCTTTAAAATAACAGAGTCAGTAAACACAATAGGGTCACCTTCTGTAGTAATATTAGCTTCAAGCGTCGTAGTATGACCACAGCCATGTAAATTTATCGGAACATTTTCTGTGCATGTAATATTCCCAAGGACTCTAATTGTTCCTGCTACAGGCGTTTGGATTGTTATGGGGTCATTGAAGGTTACCTTATTTATCGCTATAATATGTTCGCCATCTTCCCTTCCTATTGTTATACTTCTTGCTCCTTCCTTAATTGCGGCAATCTCAATTTCGCTTAAGTTATAGTCCCCATTAGGATTATCAGAGCCTATGCCGATACTTTGAGTGGCAGTGCTTGGCTGAAGGATCACATCGCCCGTAGTGATGATTGTATCGTTACCGGCGGTAATACTTATAGTCTCCGTAGTTATTGAGATATCTCCTGCGCCGGTGTTAAGTTCCGCGCTTATTATTCCATGGCCTGCATGGTCGATGGTGAGGGTTCCACCTTCCGTAGTTATTATTCCGTTTGTATTGTCGAAGTTGGCTCCTGCAGAGCTAAAATTTCCACCATTTGTCGTTATAGCAGAATTTATGTGAACATCACCTTCGGCGGTGAAGGCAACGTTTACTGGCCCTTCCGTCGATGTTATTGTTCCGTTGTGTATCATCGTTCCGCTTGCGGCGACAAGGCTCGTCATGCCTTCTTCTTCGAAGATGTCTTCACAATTTACCACTTGCCGTATTATTTCTGAGACGTTTTCTGTAGGGATGAGAACGGTGCCCGGCACAGAATTTTCTGGTGGCGTCGTGATTTCGAAGTTTATAAGGTTTCTGCCGTCGAAGCTTACCGTGAAATGTTCCGCGGCGCCGACATGTACCGTGCCGAGGTTTGCCACTATAAGTCCTTCGTCAGAGACTAGCGGTGCTACTATTACGGCATATCCGTTGTCTGCTATTACTATCTCGCCTTTGTTGATGATAGAGGCCAGTTCTTTATATTGATCTTGGGAGAACTCGTAGTTTCCTTCGAGGAAATCAGCATCGGAGATATTTAGTGTCGTCGCGAGGAGTCCTGCGGTATTGACGTGTGAGTCTGGCCCGAAAAGGATGCCGTTTGGGTTTATGATAAATATCTGCCCATTAGCGACGAGGCTTCCCATTATCTCTGACGGGTTAGCTCCTGTTATCTTATTAAGAGCGATGGAATCGGCTCCCGGCTGCATATACTGGACGAGTTCGTTATCGGCGATGGAATATTCGTCCCAGTTTATAATAGCCTTATCGGTATGCTGGTCGACGACCATAGAATTTCCGACCTGAGAAATGTCTGCCAGCCCGTTTTCCACAGAAGGCTCAACGGGTATTGACATAACATGTGTAGGCGATAACATCCCACATATTGTAATTGTTGCGACAAGCGCTAATAATTTTTTTGCTAAAGTTTCCATCTTACGACCTCTTTTTTACAAAGCTTTTTTGTTTTCAATCCTTACATATAAAGTATTTTTGAGGACGCTGTCAACTTTTTATTATATATATAATAGGGGGGGCTTCATAAACTATTGATTGTAGACGTGCAATGCCAGCAGGTTTTCAGTTGTGATAAAAGCATAGTACACGATATCATTTTACTATCGCTTTTGTATGGCATTAGCTCAAATGGCATTGTTGAGGTCAGCGGTTCGATTCCGCTACGCTCCATATCTTAATTAAAACCCAGAAAGACAAAACCGTGTTACCAATAACAACTGCTGCTAGCTTAGAAGATTTCGCTCTTGCTGATCTTGGTAGCATAGAACAACTGTCTTATTCTCAAGCAATGGAAAAAGCCGCTTCTGTTGCAAAAGAGCACAAGATCACAACACCAAGAGTGCTAGTGGGGTTTAAACTCAATAAATATGACGCGTTCTATTATGGCCATTCTGGAGGGGTAACCCAAACTAGTGAAAAGGACTGGAAAGCCGCACAAAGCGAAGCTTCAGGCAAATGCGAATTTTGTAACGTTTTCGTCGTTGATGGGCTTAAATACAAAGCCGGAATCCAACCCAGTGATTGAAGCCTGTCCAAATTAAAACCGCTTTTTGTCATCTTATTTTTTCGTCAGGTGGTATGTTTTGCGGTAGAAGTCTTCTATCGTAGAAGAAAAATTTTCACCGGCATCGACGACCTGTGAGCATTCGGGGATGCTTCTCATGAAGCGCTTGCCGTAAGGCTTTGTTATTATCCGCGGATCGAGACATGCTATGCATCCCCTATCAGTTTTGTTGCGGATAAGCCTTCCGAAGCCTTGCTTGAATTTAACAATGGCGCTGGGGACGGCATAGTCGAAGAAAGAATTGCCGCCATTTTTGTCTATAAGCTCTGTCCGCGCCTCTGTTATAGGCTCGTCGGGGACCCTAAAAGGAAGTTTTACGATGATGACGCATCGCAGCGCTTCTCCTACGACATCGACGCCTTCCCAGAAAGAGTCCGTCCCCATCAGAACAGAATAGTTTGTATCTCTGAAGCGTTCTAACAGGGTCTTTCTGTCGTCTTCGCCCTGGCACATGACGGGAAACCCCGCCTTTTCGAGGTCTTCTTTAAGGTGGTTGTGGCATTGTTTCATCATGGCATAAGAGGTGAAGAGCACGAAGGCATTGCCTCTGCTTAAGTGTATTATCTCTTTTGCTTTCTTTGCCGCGGCGGCGATGAAGTTTTTATCGCTGGGGATAGGCATATCTTTTGGTACGGCCATCAGAACCTGCTTTTTGTGGTCGAATGGTGAGCCATATATAGCTTCTGTAACGGGCTTTGTTCCGACCTTCTCTTCTATGATGCCGAGACGTTCGCGAATAAATCCGAAGCTGTTGTTTGCCGCTAGCGTCGCGCTGCACAATACTACGGAGGAAAGTTTTGTGAAGAACGTCTTAGCCAGGATTTCTGAGATATCAAGGTCTGCGTCGACAATGGCGACGTTGCCGCCATAACGTCCTTTTTTGTGTACTTCCATCCACCGTACTGTCGTCTCTTTAAGGCCTTCGAAGAAGAACGTATGCATTACGACGCCGACACTTTCCAAGCGCGCCTTAACGGCTCGTATGTCGAGGCGTACGCTATCGGTATCGGCAGTGAGGCCTTTGTCGTCGAGGCCTATTATGCTAGCGTCTAAAGCTTCGAGGCTCTGTGTAAAAGAGCGTATCTCTTCGAGAAGCTGTTCTACGGCAGGGAGAAGTTCTTCTTTCCAGAAAGCATGGTTTTGATGGCTTTTGCGGAGGCGTAGTCTCTGTCCTTTTTCGACATCTTCGTCTTGGGCTTTGAAGAAGCCGCTGAAATCTTCGACCAGAGCAAAAACCTCGTCGACAGCGGTAAGGAGGCGTCCTTTTTCTGCGGGGAGCTCGTGTTCGAGCTTGTTGGCGACAGCAACGATTTCTATGTTGTCACGTTTTTTGTAGCGCTGTAATATTTTACGTTTTAGCAATGCTATCTTTCCGCCGGTTTTGAAGGTATTGTTTTTTGGGAGAAGCTTACCGACAAGGCGGTGTAAGACCATTTTGTCGGCGTTGGAGGCTAGGTGCTCGGTGGCGACGTCTTCTAGGGTATGTGCTTCGTCGATGATAAGGTGCTGATATCCTGGCAACACGGCAGATTTTGTGAAATCGGGATCGTCACCGCGGGCGGCGAGGTCGGAAAATAGAAGGTGATGATTTACGAGGAGTATCTGCGCATCATGAGCTTCGCGTCGCGCCTTAAAAAACGGGCACTCTTTATAGTGCGGGCATTGTATATTGCTGCACGCGTCATTCTCGGCGCAAACCTTCTCCCACGAGCGTCTCGAAGGCATGAACGGCATATCGGAACGATCGCCGGTAGAGTTTTTTGCTGCCCATGAGGCGATATCGTTGAGTTCTTTGGTGTCGCCATCAATAGAGATGATGGCATCGTCGAGCTTGCGAGGACATAGATAGTTGCTCATACCCTTGACAAGGACAGCTTTAAAGGAGTCGTCACCAAAAAGTTTTTTAACAAGGGGGATATCGTTATTAAGAAGCTGCTCTTGCAATGTTATCGTATGTGTGGCGATGACGGTACGCTTCCTCTTTTTCATTGCCCACAGTACTGCAGGGACAAGGTATGCCAAGCTTTTTCCTGTGCCGGTGCCGGCCTCTGCCAGGGCGATAGCGCTGTCGTTATATGCCTCAGCGACCTGCTGAGCCATCTTTTGTTGCTGCTTGCGCGTCTCGAATTTCGGAAACAAAGAATGAAGAGGACCTTTGGCTTTGAAAAAGCGCCGAACCTCGTCGATGGATAATTTTTTATCGTTTTTCATTTTTTAAATTTTTAAGTTCGTAGTTCAGAGTCCAGAATAGAATTTTTCACTACAGAGGCACGGAGAGCACAGAGAGGAAATAGGACAGGCTGTGGGAGTTTCCCCCAGACCACCTTTTTGCATTGGTCACTGATCACTGATCACTGAAAAAGTGCCTCCTATCGGAGGCGCTTTTTTAGTCTGCTTCAATCATCTCGAGGAAAATTTTAAGCTTCTTCGCGCGCGTAGGGTGTCGCATCTTCCTTAGTGCTTTGGCTTCTATCTGTCTGATACGTTCTCTTGTGACGTTGAATTCCAGGCCTACCTCTTCGAGGGTTTTTGGTTTGCCATCGAGGAGCCCGAATCGTTGTATTAGCACGGTACGTTCACGGTCGGTAAGTGTCTGCAGGACTTCGTCGATCTTATCTTTTAGGATGGTATACCCTGTCGCTTCTGCTGGAGATTCTGCGCCGGTATCTTCTAGGAAGTCGCCGAACTGGCTTTCTCCGCCGTCACCGACTTCTGCCTGTAGTGATATTGGATGCTGTGCTATCTTATATATCTCTCTGACTCTTTCTGCGGTGATTCCTAACTCATCGGCGAGCTCTTCTGGTGTAGGCTCACGTCCTGTCTCCATCATAAGTTTCTTGGCACCGCGCAATACCCTATTTATCGTTTCGATCATATGTACGGGGATGCGTATCGTCCGTGCCTGATCTGCGATAGCACGCGTCACTGCCTGCCGTATCCACCATGTTGCATACGTCGAGAACTTATATCCTCGTCGGTATTCGTATTTCTCTACGGCCTTCATCAGTCCCATATTACCTTCTTGTATGAGGTCGAGGAATGAGAGTCCGCGGTTGGTATATTTCTTTGCTATAGAGATAACGAGGCGTAGGTTCGACTCTACCATCTCACGTTTTGCTTCCTGGCTTTTATCCATCCATCGTTGCAGCATACGGACGTCTTTCTTGAATTCTTCGAGGGTGCGTCCTGATGCAAGCTCGTGTTTTTTAAGTTTACGCTTAGCGGCGTCAAGCTTGGCGGCGACGAATTTATTTTTATCTGCGCGCGGTGTAAGTTCTATGATGTTTTTTTCTAGGGCGCAGAAGCGTTCGTATCCGCGAAGTATCACCTCGCTGAAGTCTTCGATGATATTAGTTCTGCAGTAGAACCTACGGAGATATGCCTGTGTTATTATGCGACACTTTTCTATCTCTTCATTGACTTTTATGAGGTCTTTTTTCTTGATGGCAGCCTCGAAAGACTTCATAAGAAGCTCGTCGAGACGAGCATCTTCTTCGGCGAGGAGTCCGCACAGCGTCGGAAGCTTCGCAAGATATTTATTTTTGTCGGTAACCTCTTTCTCTGAGATGGCTTTATCGAAACGCTCTTTTCCGTTGATAAGATAGTGTGCTATTGATATTGCCTCTCTAGTGCAATATCTGAAACGCATTATTATGCGTTCTATCTGCATCTGTGCTTTCTCGATACGCTTCGATATCTCGACTTCTTCCTCTCTGGTAAGAAGCGGGACGGCGCCCATCTCTTTGAGATACATACGTACGGGATCGTCGGAAGGCCCTTCGACACGTTTCGGCAGCCCCTCAAGCTCTTTGACTTCTTTCTTTCTCTCAAGCTGGCGATCGACTTCCGACTGGTTAAGAATCTGAATGTCCATGCCGCTCAAGAATATCAGCATCTGGTCTATCTGTTCTGCAGAGTCGACGGTCATGGGGAGGATCTCGTTGATCTCCTCATATGTTATGAAGCCTTGTTCTTTAGCGACAGAAACCAGCTCTTCGATCTTTTGCTGCTGCTGATGACTGAATGTGTTGTTTAAATTTTTTTCGCTCATATCCCTCACAGAGATTTTTCTTTTCATTATAAAGGAAAGTTGATTAGATTGTATGAAAATATTATTTCGCAGAAAACCTTTCTTTTTATCAAGAAAGATACCTGTTATTACGATAAATAACAATACTTATATGCATTTCTATGCTCTCGACAGTATCGGACATGTTGTTTCCGCCGACCACGCCATCCGCGGAAAGGACTATAAATGCCTAGAATGTGGCGGGATCTTACGCGTCCGTGGCGGAATACATCGCCGCTACCACTACTATCATCTGTCGTCATCGCCATCATGTCTAAGGTCTTCGGGGAAAAGCGCCGCCCACCGAAACCTTCAACACCGCCTACTTTCGCTTTTCCCAACAGAAGACTGCTCCCTTGAGCGATCTTTCCCCGAGATAGGGCGTATCGCCGATGTCGTCGTCAAAAAGCATCGTCTTGTCTTCGAGGTGCAGTGCTCCCCTATCAGCGTCGAAGAGGTACAGCGCCGCAACAACGACTATTCCTCTATGGAATATACTGTAGTATGGCTTCTCAGCGACGCACTATACAACAGAAAAAAGGTCTCCGCAGCAGAGCTTTTCCTCCAGGACCGTCCGCATTATTTTTTCTGTGCATCACCACGAAATCATGGAATTATCTACGACAGCCACGCCGTCATTATCGAAAACCTGCGCCATACCATCGTGAAATCTGTCGCCATCGACATAACAAAGCCACTATTT
>Ga0209249_1003566_pt1 | contig 11038 bp, 12 predicted proteins | sample SaaInlV_200m_DNA_4_FD_184653 | JGI IMG/M metagenome (GOLD analysis project Ga0209249, IMG submission 184653) | Marine microbial communities from expanding oxygen minimum zones in the Saanich Inlet - SI037_S3LV_200m_DNA (SPAdes) (version 2) | ecosystem: Environmental > Aquatic > Marine >...
TATCAAATACAAGTGGTTAGATTTGGCCGCGTACTCATCCTTCAAAAAACTAAATGAAGAGATTCAGAAAGTGCTTGAAGGGGTTGGATCAAAATACCAAATTACTTTTGCTTAGGTACTTAAATTGGCGGATGTGCGAGCGAAACACTTTTCCTCGTTTAATAAGCATCGTAAAACGCGCGTGATTTGGGCTTGGTTGCCCTTAAAAAAGTAAGTCACGCTACAAGCGTGACCTACTGAATTTCACTAAATCCCCTTTACTGAATACTGAGAACAGCTACTCACCCTTCCCGAAGACAACTACATAATAGCCGAAATCTTCAAAGAAAGCGTAGCCGATTCCAATCTCGGCATATTCGGTGTTGATGAGATTCTCATCATGCACTGGCTCTTCGGTATCCAATCGCCACCACTCTTTTACTTCTTCAGGCGTAAGGGGTGGATTGCTTCCATATACATTTTCAGTAACGATGGCAGTATACCCTGCCGCAGTGCCACGCGTTTCTGGCGTAGAGCCATCTGAGCCTGTATGCACAAAGAGACTATTACAAGCTATATCCTCTGCATGTGCTTGAGCGGCATTAGATAATGCTTCGTTCCAGTCATATAAAGGCACGCCACTTTCTACCCGATAGGTATTGACGGCGGAAAAAACGCCATCCCTTCGTGTTCCTTCGAGCGTGAAATTGCACGCTTTGCTCCCATCATCTCCATCAGACGAAACGGTGGGTTCGACGACCACGTCAGTTCCAGAATCAACGGCGGTAAAAAGTAACCATAAACGGGAATCGCCTTCAATCTCCATTGCCAAACCAAGCGGATTTTGAATGACAAAATTACCGCGATAAAATCCAGCTGCGGCAGGAGCAGTCAATTCAACGGAAACATCAGCATTTTCTCCAGGATTTGTACGGGGCAAGGGGGATAATTCGGGCGCACCAAAAGAACCTTCTGAATAATGCGTTACTGAATACCCTTCCCACCAGATACAAGTACCTGTATTTTGAACGCGCCATGTTTTAGTAAATGCCTCCCCGATGCCAACTTCGCTATTATCAGGAATGGTTACATCACTGACAAACTTCGCTGAATTGGTGCAATCAGCGGCGTTCTCTGGAGGTGCAATAGTGGCTGTAGCAACAGGCTCTGGTGTATCTTCTGGTATCGGGGTCTCTGTTGGGGGGAGAGTTTCTGTTGCGGTCGGGGCTTCTGTTGTCGGTGAAGCTGTTGGTGTGTCGGTAATTGGGGGCGTCTGCGTTCCACAGGCAGAAAGAATGCTTGCTATGAGAATAATCAGTGAAAGTATTTTAGTAGACATGTTCTTCTCCTTATGATAGCTTATTCTATTACTCAGAAAAGTGATGCGAATTGTGGGTGGATTTCCTCGTTGCTTCCAACGACAAGCACTTCTACCTTGCCGATCTCTGCCAATTTTTTGGCAAAACCCAGTAAATTATCTTTATTCGGACATCTAAAGTGGATTTTACCAGAAATTTCGCATCCAAAAGGTGGAAGAGATTAGGTGGGAGCGCGCAAAGGTTTTTGGTTACACACCTAGAGGTAGAGATTTAGCACTACGCCTAGCAACAATTGGTGCCCACTGCCCTCCAAGCCATGCGGCTCTGGCTTTAGCAGTATAAACAGCACCATCTTTGCTCCATCGCGCTCCCGCTTCTTTAAGCCTTAATTCTCCAAGTCGTTTTGCCGCACTTTCAATGGTTCCACTCCCAATAAAATATCCTTCTTCTCTAAACCGAGCATACTCCATACGCTTTTTATTATTCGTGTAGAAAGTAACAGCCGCATGAGCAGATTTTTTAACATTTGGATTGTCTAGAAATTCTTTACATTCAGCAATTAGCTTATCAATTCGTCCATTCCATAATAGAGCTTTACTTTGCTCTATCCAATTCTTATAATCATCACTTTCTGTACCAAAGGCATCATCAGCTACCGGGTAAAGATATTGTGAAGCATGATACCAGTCAAGAATTTGTGTTGCATTGGGATAATGAAGATCAACCATATTCCATATCCATTTTGCACCATCCGCAACGACAACCAGTTCCTCGTGAAAATCTGCTTGTTGTTGACATCCTGTTGCCCAAAAAAGTTCTCCCATTTCTTTAGGTTCTAGTTTGTCGCAGTGATAGAATATATTTTCAGCATGGAGATTGTTTTGTTCTCCTACTCCGCTATTATGATGTCTTTTTCTCACATAAGGAGAATTTTCTGCTACGTTGTACCATGCTAAAGCTCTAAATTCTTTCCATCCGTCGAGCAAAGGTGCCATAAAACCGTCTACTGAAGCATAAATTCGTCCTTTTCGTTTTCTTTTATCATCTCTTTCACGCTTTTGGAGCCATTCTTCATCTTGACTTTGCTTAATGAGTTCCTTTTCAATTTCGTCTTGAATGGCTCCAAATTTCTCGGTTTCTTTCCGAACAGTATTTTCGCTCACTTTGAATAGTAAGAATTTCTCTATTTTTTTTGCTGATTCTTCAAAGGGGGTGCTTATCCCTTCTAATGCCAAAAGTTCAGCTAGACTTGGCGTAACTTGCCCAGCTGAAAACCCCATTTTCTCATCCAGAAGAGCAAAACCTTTTTCATCTCTTTCTCTGGCATTTTCATACCGATAATAATGACGTTTGAAGCGAATACTACCGAAGGCACTTATAACAACAGCTGATTGATACGAATGAAAATAGAAATCTTTTTTTGAAAGCGAGGGCTTTATTTCTTCGTGTAATTTTGTATCTGTTGTTTCTAAAAAATCTGCCATCCCAGATTGCCCTACTTGACGGAGAAACTCACGCATTGTGTTCTCCACATCATACAAATTGTTTTCAAAATCAAAGCCACATCGCTTTAGTTCTTCTGCTACAGCTTCGCCAATCGTGCTTATTGTTTTTGTGTTAAACTCCACCTTGAGCCTCCTGTTAGGTTGTGTTTGTGTTTGGTGCATCTATACTAACAGGGGGACTCATTTTTTTACGACTTTTCCAAAAACATTTGCGCGCTCCCGATTAGGTGTACAACCGTTTCTAATCTTAGGCCAATATCTTTTTTGGCTGTTTTTTCACTCCTGCCAACGTAGAACATTGAGAAGTTTGCTCTGTGCGGCGGAGAATCTGTTTATTTAACGGTAGCAAGCACACGTCCACGTGCGCTGCGGCATAGGGGGCTAATCCCAGTACGACGAGAATCATCTGCAAGAGACAGTATTGCAAATTCTCATTTTGTTTCTTCAGAAAATTTATACGCAAAAGGTGGTGGATAAATGATCCGTCACCTTTTTTATAACTGATGAAAGCACCGCCCAAAATAGGCTAGAATTATGGAAGCCTTTGAGACGGTTAAAAAACGAAAATATAAGGAAATATAAATGGGAGCAGTTAGCAAAGAGAGCAAAACCAACAAGAAATTCGGCATGTTCGCAGGGGTCTTTACCCCTACCGTCCTCACCATCTTGGGCGCAATCATGTATTTGCGTACCGGCTGGGTGGTCGGAAATGCCGGCTTTGGGGGCGCGGTTGTTATTATCTTGCTGGCACACGTCATCACCGTTAGCACAGGCTTGGCGGTTTCTTCTGTGGTCACCAATACGCGCGTTGGCGCGGGCGGCGCATTCGCCATCATCTCCCAATCGCTAGGATTAGAAGTCGGTGGTAAGTACTCGAGCAAAAGTTTTTCAGTAAAAGAAGTTGGTAAAATGATGTTCAAAAAGAAGGTGCCAGATTATGAAATATATAGCTCAATTTTCATTGGAAGATAAAGAAAAGCTAAACTCGTTATTCAAATATCATGCTTCACATCTTGTACGTCGCCGAGCGCATATGCTCTTGTTGAGTTCAGAGAAATTCTCTATAAACGATATATATAATGCCCCCCGAAAACTAGACCACAGGTTAAGATAGAATATCCAAGATTTGTGGAGGTTTTTCCGTGGTAAAAAAACGAAGAAAACATGATAATCGCTTCAAATTCAAAGTTGCTCTAGAAGTTGTCAAAGAGCAAATAACGATCAATGAAATAGCCAGCAAAAACAATATTCATCCCAATCAGGTAAGCACCTGGAAAAAGAAATTGTTGGTCGAAGGGCAAACAGTTTTTGGTCAACAAAGCGCTAAAAAATCAGAAGAACAAAGTGCTCGCGAAGCTGAACTCTTTGAGCAAATTGGGCGACTGAAGATGGAATTGGAATGGCTAAAAAAAAAGCTGCCTAAATTGAGCGAGCTCAAACGCATGTTAATTGAACCACGCCATCCAAGATTGAGTATTCGGCGGCAGTGCGAGCTAATTGGCCTCAATCGAGCAACTTACTATCGGCAACCAGCAAACGAAACGCCTCTCAATCTGAAATTGATGCGATTGATTGACCAGGAGTATACCAAGGCCCCCTTCTACGGCTACCGCAAGATAACAGTGCGGCTCAATGGTCATCATGGGTATCAGGTCAACCACAAGCGTGTAGCTCGCCTAATGCGAAAGATGGGCTTAGAAGCCATTTATCCGAGACCTAGAACGACCATTCCCGATTTAGAGCACAAGAAACACCCGTATTTGTTACGTGGGCTGGCAATCACCTACCCCGGTCAGGTCTGGTCAACGGATATCACTTACATACCGATGCCGCATGGATTTATGTATCTGGTGGCAATTATTGATTGGTACAGTCGCTTCATCAATAGCTTGGCAACTCTCCAACACTTTGAATGGCTCTTTTTGCTTAGATACTTTGCAAGAGGCTTTAGAGCAAGATCAGCCTGAAATCTTCAATACAGATCAAGGTGTACAATTCACCGCTCATGCTTTCACCAGTGCATTAGATAAAGCTGGCATTCGCATCAGCATGGACGGGCGTGGACGTGCCCTTGATAACATCTTTGTGGAACGTCTTTGGCGCACGGTCAAATATGAAAATGTTTACATCAAGGACTACGCTACCGTGCCAGCTTTGTTCAAAGGGCTGGGAAATTATTTCCAGTTTTATAATTACGAGCGACCGCACCAAAGTCTAGATTATCGGGTACCCGCTGACATTCATTTCAGCTAATCACCCGACGCGTTTGTCCACCTTAACTTTGTCGTTTAGTGGTCTTGACAATGGGGTTCACTATAATAGCTCGTATTTATCAAGTGCATCGCGATACAGTATCGAACACCTTTGGTAGATGGAAGAAGTATGGCATAGATGGATTAGATGATGCCGCTCGAAGCGGGCGTCCTCCGAGTTTGTCTGAAAAGGAAGAAGATGAAGCGATTGACTTCTTGAAAAAAGATCCGCGCTCAATAAAGAAAGCTCTCATAGCAACGAGAGAGAAAACTGGGAAAGAAATCAGTCAGTGGACAATGAAACGCATCGCCCGTAAGAAAACAATGCGCTGGAAACGAATGCGGAAGTCAACGAAAGGCAATCGAGACGCGGTAGCCTTTCAGCAAGCAAAAGAAGAGATTGCAGCATTACAAGCTTCAGAAGGCAAAGGAGAATTAGACCTTCCGCTTCGCTATTTTGATGAAACTGGTTTCAACTTGGTGCCTGAAGTGCCTTATGCGTGGCAAGAGGTAGGCAAAACAATAAGTATTCCTTCTAAAATGAGCAAGCGTATCAATGTCAGCAATTCGGAATATGAATGAGACATAAATTATCCGAGATAAAAGTGGTACTCTTAGGAGGTGAAAAACAAAAGAGTATTCAAGACAATCATTTCAACTATAGAGAAGTCATTTACCCGCTTGCCGGATTATCGTCGCGGGGTCAATACACAATACGAAATCAAAGATGCAGCCGTAGCAGCATTTAGCGTCTTTTTTACTCAAGCCCCTTCATTTCTGGCTTCCCAGCGGTTGCAAAAAAACAAAAAGGGGAAAAGCAATTTAGAGAAACTATTCGGGGTAGAAAATATCCCAACAGACAAGCAAGTAAAAAGCCTGTTAGATCCAATATCGTCGAGTTTTCTATATTCTCTTTTCTGGGAAACACATGAGCTATTGGAAGAGAATTCTATATTGAAGAAGTATCGAAGTTACATGGGGCAAATCCTCATCTCAAATGATGGAACAGAGACAATCTCTTCTCAAAAGCTACACTGCCAAAATTGCTCTCACCGTGAATTAAGAAATGGAAAAACACAGTATTTTCATTCAGTGCTACTTCCTGTAATTGTGAAAGCAGGCATGTCAAGGGTTCTTCCCTTGCCTCCGGAGTTTATTAGCCCGCAAGATGGACATAAAAAACAAGATTGTGAACGAGAGGCAACGAAGCGTTGGGTAAAAAGGAGCGCAGAATATCTCAGAGGTTGGCGTTACACCATGCTGGGAGATGATTTATACTCAAATCAGCCCCTTTGCGAGACCTTTTTGGAAGCTGAACTCAATTTTATCTTGGTCTGTAAGCCAGATTCGCATGTGGAACTCTACAAAACGGTTGAATTTCTTGCAAAAAACGGTCTTGTGGAAGAAGTAGTAGAACGTCATTGGAACGGACGCTATTATGAAAAGCATATAAACCGCTTTGTAAATAATGTGCCATTACGCCAAGAAAATCCCTTGATGGTGAATTGGCTTGACATGATTGTCTTGCGAGAAAGTACAGGCAAAGAGGAATACCATAACTCTTTTGTTAGTAACCATAAAATCAATTCAGAAAACGTTATTCCCATAGCCCAAGACGAGCGAACACGTTGGAAAAGCGAAAACGAGACCAATAACACCCTGAAAAATCAGGGCTACAATTTTGAGCATAATTTTGGGCACGGACAAGCGTATTTAGCAAACTTTTTAGCCACCTTGAACCTTCTCGCCTTTCTTTTGCACACGCTCCTTGATTTATTGGACGAAGAGTATCAACTCCTGCGAAAGACTTTAGTCACTCGTGTAGAGTTTTTCAATGATTTGCGTGCGCTGCTTCGCTATATGGTTTTCGATAGTTGGGAAGCCTTGATGCTTTTTATGTTGCGTTCCTTGGATGTTCCGGGGTACACATGATAAGACGATTTTCTTTTCTGAAAATCAGGGGAACTGCTGATATTCATTAGTGGCGGTTTTCGCTTGCGTCTTAGCAAAAAAATACAGTACGGAGATTTCTTTGAACCCATTTGAGTAACTCTGCCATAGGACAAGTTTCTTGCTTTTTGGACAAATCACAATAAATAGTTTTCATATTCCGAATTGCTGTATCAATGTTCTTGCTTTTTTGAGTAGGACGCAAGAATTTGATGCAACTACGGTAATAGGGCGAGTGAACAGTGCGATAGTAGTGGCTGTTTTTGACGAATTCAGTTTGACTATCAAAAAGAAAACAGTGGTCATTATAGATAATGCGTCTGTGCACACCAGCGCTCTCTTCAAACAGAATATAAAAAAATGGGAGAAGAGAGGGTTGTTTCTCAAATATCTTCCAACTTACTCCCCAGAGTTGAATTTGATAGAAATACTCTGGCGGTTTATCAAATACAAGTGGTTAGATTTGGCCGCGTACTCATCCTTCAAAAAACTAAATGAAGAGATTCAGAAAGTGCTTGAAGGGGTTGGATCAAAATACCAAATTACTTTTGCTTAGGTACTTAGTGTCGGCATCCCGCTCTTTTTGGCGCAAGGAATCTCCATCGCCCTCTACGTCCTTGCCTTCACCGAATCTTGGCTACGGATTTTTCCCACGCACCCCGAAGCCCTTGTTGCAACCCTGACCTTCATCGCCATCTTCGGGATTGTCTACGTCAGCGCACAATTTGCATCCAAAACCCAATTCATTATTTTAGGGATTGTAGGATTCTCCCTCTTCTCTATTGTCTTAGCTTCTTTTCCCATTATGGGAAACACAGGATTAACCGAAACGCCCGTGTTTTGGGGTGGGTTCCGCGCCGCAAACTTTTGGGAGACCTTTGCAGTTTTCTTCCCCGCAGTAACAGGGATCATGGTCGGGATCAGCATGAGTGGCTCCCTACGCAAACCCCGAAAAGACATCCCCATTGGCACGATGAGCGCAATCGGGCTGACACTTTTTGTTTACTTGGCATTAGCTTATTGGCTCTCTCGCATTGCTACACCTGAAGAATTAATTAAGAATACAACCCTATGGTAGACAAAGCCTTCTGGGGCTGGGCAATTTTAGCGGGGATGCTGGGTGCAACCTTCTCCTCTGCACTGGGCTCTCTAGTCGCCGCACCGCGCGTGATGCAGGCACTAGCTTTGCATAAAATTATCCCCTTTAGCAAATTCTTCTCAAAAGAATCAGAAGATGGAGAACCGCGTCAGGCAATGTTCTTTGCTGGCGGCGTTGGATTCGTTGCTCTTTTAGTCGCTCTCGTAGGTGGGGGTTTAGACTCAATTGCAGGCGTAATTACCATGTTTTTTCTTATTACCTACAGTATGCTAAACGTAGTTGTGTTGATTGAACAAACCCTTGATACAGTCAGTTTTCGCCCCACATTTAGCGTCCCGCGCGTGGTGCCATTTATTGGTGCATTAAGTTCTACTTTTGTGATGTTCCTCATCAATCCTGTTTTCAGTTTGGTAGCAATTATTTTAGTTTTAGCCCTTTACGCATATTTAACTCGCCGACACCTCGCCAGCCTTGAGAGTGATGTTCGCAGTGGCCTCTTTGAATCAATGGCAGAGTGGGCAGTCAAACGCACCCGCCAAATGCAATCTGCGCGTGAACGAACTTGGAAGCCAGTTGTCCTCGCCCCTTTCCGCTCGGCAAATACGCTTTCTGGTAGCTATCGCTTTTTGCGAGCAATGACCTACCCAAAGGGAACAGTGCGTGCTTTAGGGATTTATACAAATGGCAATAAAGAGGCGTTAGAAGGGCTGGATTTACTCACAAAAGCCTTCGTTGATGATGGTATTTACGCCAACGCAACCCTGCTAGAAGAAGATGATTTTGTCAACGGCGTACGGATGACAACCCAGATTTTACGCAATACTTTTTTTCGCCCTAATATCTTATTTTTGCATCTGCGCCCTGATAGCGATTTAGATGAGCTGCAAGATTTAATAGATAAAACCGCTGCCTACCAAATGGGTGTTGCGCTCTTGGCACGCCATGATGTTATTGAGTTGGGGCGTGAACAAATCATCCATGTTTGGGTTTCTAATCAGGGACCCGATTGGGAGCATGATTTGCATCAGAGCAATTTAGATATAGCTATTTTGCTCGCCTATCAACTCGCCCAAAATTGGGATGCGACTATCACCCTTAATATGGCTGTTCCTGATGAAGAGACCAAAGAAAAAGCAAGCGAATTTCTTGCGCAACTCATTAGCTTGGCACGTTTGCCAAAAAAACAGAATTTTCTGTTTTAGCCTTGCCCTTTGATGAGACTTTAGCCCAAACTCCCCATGCAGATTTGACCATCTTTGGTTTATCCAAAGAGCCTAATTTGAAATTTGTAAAAAAATTATCACAAGAGATGAAAGGGTCTTGCATTTTCATTCGCGGCTCTGGTGAGGAAAGCATTTTGGCGTAGTGGCTTGGCTTGTTCTCTTTTACTTATTCCCCCAACGATTGACAAATAGCCTCGCCAGCCTGAACAATGCCCATAATGTCACGGTCATTGCTGTAGATGGCTCTAACTTCACCCATCACTGTCATTGCTTCTTCGCAGTAATTTTCTTGCGGACGGCTGAGCGCGGCGAGGACAGAGCCATAAGTATAATAATAAACGACCGTATTCCCCGAAAGATCTAAACCAATTACTTCAGATGGTTCATCGTTAGGACCGCACCCACCGCGCCCGTCACAGGATTCTTCTTCCGTGCAGCCGCGGATGGCGCATTTAAACGCTGGGATCGATCCCTCATAATTGCGCGATTTGAAGTAGACAATGCCCAATTGCCCGTAAATATCGGGGTTGGCAGGGTCAATCTCGAGGGCTTTTTGGACATTCCTTGCGGCAACGAAATATTCGCCTTCCTGGGAGTAAGTTTTAGCAATTGAGAGATAAGGGATAGGGTCTTCGATGCCCAATTGCTCATTTAGGCGGGCAGCTTTGGCAAAATATTCCAACGAGCTTTCGTAGAGTTGTGTACGTGTTGCATCGTTATTACTGCCAAAGGCAAGCCGACGATAATTTGCTCCAGCTCGGAGATGGAGAAAGGTCAGGTTAGGGGAAATGGCCAAAGCTTTGTCGTATTCCTGAATAGCTTGATTATATTGCCCTAGCGACTCAAGCACATAGGCGTAGACGCGGTGAACATCCATAAGAGAATCGTCTTTTTCGATTGCTTGAAGGATATATTGCTCTGCCTGACTCCATTTTTGTTCGTCTACAAGGATTTCGGCGTAAAAGGCGAGGGCGAGGGCGTTCTGGTTATCTAGCTGGAGGGCGCGGACGGCTTCTTGCTCTGCTTCGAGGAGGTAATCGGCGGCTTGGTCTTCGCCAAAAAGGGTCGCGTTCGCGTTCCAGTTCAGCACAAATGCTCGGATGGCGTGAACGGTGCTATCGTCTGGGGCTAAATCCACTGCTTTGTTAATGGAAGCAAGCGCCTCTTGGCGTCTGTCCCGCTGCTGGTCATCCGTAGTAAGCAGGGACGATGAATAATTCTGGATTCGCGCCAGCTTTGCCCAGACCTCTGCATCAGTGGGGTCAACACGTGTTGCTTCCTGATAGGCGGTGATGGCGGCATCCAGTTTACCAGCTTCAAATTGAGCATCGCCTTCAAGTGCATAAGATTGTGCGACGCGTGTAGGCGTAGGCGTAGGCGTGAATGGACGCGTGATATTCCCCTGCTCAATCTGACGAATGAGCCAAACGCCACCCATGATGAGAATCAGCAAAATGAAAAGGCGATAGGGATTTGTAGATGGTTTGCGAAAGAAAATATCGGATTGGCGTTTCATGCTTCTGGGGTGGGCGTCTCTTCTGCTGTTGGTGTTGGGATGATTTCTTCTGTGGCAGTGGGAGGCGTATCAAGGTTTTCCTGACAGATGCGAATTGCCTCGTTAGCGTTATAGACAGCTAGTTCGTTGCTGGGAATTGTGCCAATAATCTGCTGTGAAATTTGAAGAGATTCGCCGCACTGATTGAGACGGGCA
>Ga0209249_1003569_pt1 | contig 11034 bp, 12 predicted proteins | sample SaaInlV_200m_DNA_4_FD_184653 | JGI IMG/M metagenome (GOLD analysis project Ga0209249, IMG submission 184653) | Marine microbial communities from expanding oxygen minimum zones in the Saanich Inlet - SI037_S3LV_200m_DNA (SPAdes) (version 2) | ecosystem: Environmental > Aquatic > Marine >...
GGGTGACATAAGTGCTCCTTTCACTTTGATCCGTGTCGGAGGCTAATGCTACCGCAGCTTGCCTCTTTTTCGACACTGTGAAGTGGTGCACTTACAAGTTGAATCTAAGCAGCAAAAAACGATTCGAAATGGCGGGTACTTAATATTATGCTGCAAAAAGTGACGTATAATGTCTAAAACACATTATTATGAGGCACTTTTTGCTTCATAAAAGACTCTGGACAGCAAAATGGAACCAAAGCCTAAAAAACTCCTCGACCAAGTAAGCGAAACATTAAGGCGTAAACAATATGCCTATCGCACGGAAGACACCTATATCAACTGGATTAAACAATATATTCTCTTTCACAAGAAAAAACATCCAAAAGATATGGGTGAAACTGAAATTATCGCCTTCCTCTCCTATCTCGCACAAGGCGTAAGGTCGCTGCATCCACCCAAAATCAAGCATTAAGCGCAATCCTTTTTCTCTACAGAGAAATTTTCGGCAGAAAAATCAACTTAGATGATGCCTATATTGGCGCACGGCGTTCCAATAATATCCCTGTAGTGCTTGCCAAAGAAGAAGCCAAACTTATCTTGAATAAAATGAGTGGTGTAATGGGGCTTGCGGCGCGCCTTCTTTATGGAACAGGTTTGCGTTTAAGTGAAGTTGTCCGTTTGCGCGTCAAAGATATTGATTTTGGGAATGGGCAAATTATTGTCCGTGATGGCAAAGGTGGCAAAGACCGCCGCACGATGCTCCCCAAGCAACTTCTCGCTCCGTTAAAAGAGCATTTGGAAAGTGTTTGGGAAATACACCAAAAAGACATTTCAACAGGGCATGGAAAAACCTGGCTCCCCTACGCCCTTGCGCGAAAATACCCCAACGCAGAAAAAGAATGGATTTGGCAGTATATCTTCCCTTCAAAAACGCTCTCGCCTAATCGCGAAGATGGCATAATGCGCCGCCACCATACTAGCCCTTCATCCTTACAGCGTGCTGTACGAAAAGCAGCTCAAGCAAGCGGAGTGCCAAAGCGTGTTAGTCCACATACCTTCCGGCACTCCTTTGCCACACACCTCCTTGAAGCTGGTTACGATATTCGAACGGTGCAGGAGTTGTTAGGACATAAAAGTCTGCAAACCACCATGATCTACACCCATGTTCTCAACAGTCGAGGTGTTTATGTTCGCAGCCCACTAGACGAATTATGATCCTTCCCTCGGCATAGCCTTTCATATTTTTCCTTTGACAAGCACCCTGTCCCATGCTAAACTACGCCCGTCAATCCAGCGCGCTCAAAGAGCGCGCTTTTTTCGGGCAAATTGCTAAAACAAGAAGGAAGAAAAATGGATATTTTACTGACAGGCTCAGTCGCCTACGATTACCTAATGACTTTTCCGGGGAAGTTTGAAGAACAGATTCTTCCCGAACGCCTTTCTTCGATCAGCCTTTCTTTTTTGGTTGATTCGATGACTCGTGAGCGTGGCGGCGTTGCGCCAAATATTGCCTACACATTGGCCTTGCTGGGTGCAAAACCGCGCCTGATGGCAACTGTCGGTCAGGATTTCAGCGATTATCGTGCATGGTTGGATGCGCAGGGCATTGATACGGAATATGCCAAAGCCATCCCCGATGTTTTCACGGCATCCTTCTTCGCTACCACTGACCAGACCAGTGCCCAGATCGCCAGCTTTTCGCCCGGCGCAATGGGTCATGCGGCTGTGCAGTCCATCAAGGATGTTGCGCAGAAGCCCGAGATGGTTGTCATCTCACCCAATGCTCCCGATGCAATGACCAAATTCGCCGCCGAGTGCCGCGAGTTGGACATCCCCTATCTTTACGATCCGAGCCAGCAATTGTTGCGTCTCGAAGGTGAAGAGATCGCCCGCGATATGCAGGGTGCCCATTTCCTCTTTGTGAACGATTATGAATTTGGCTTGATATCAAAGAAAACCGGTCTTAATTTAGACGGGATGCTGGCGCAAGTTGATCATATTGTGATTACACGTGGTAAAGACGGTGCAGATATTTATGCTGATGGAAAAGAGACCCATATTCCCACTGTACCAGAGCGGGAGATCGTTGACCCAACCGGTGTAGGCGATGCCTTCCGAGGTGGTTTCCTTGCTGCCTACTCACATGGCTGGGACTGGGAACTCTGTGGGCAAATTGGCTCACTCGCTGCTGTTTATGTTTTAGAGCAAAGCGGCACACAAAATCATAGCTATACACGGGAAGAATTCGTAGCCCGTTTTAGAAAGCACTTTGACGACTCAGAGCAATTAAATCAATTATTAGAGAAATAGGCTTGTAAATTTATCTCATTATGATAGCGGCGGTTGAGTAGCTGAGGCACAGTGTTTTCGTACCTTAGTGTATCGAAACCAGAGCAAGCTATCTAAGCTAGTATTTCATAAATTAAATAGAAAAGGCAGGAAGACGTTTTGAAGTCTTCCTGCCTTTTGCTTTTAAACTGGTGTTGATCTAGTAGCGGTAGTGTTCGGGTTTATAAGGACCCTCAGTAGGGACACTGATGTAGTCAGCTTGTTCCTTGGTAAGCTGGGTCAGCTTGACACCGATTTTTTCCAAATGCAAGCGGGCAACTTCTTCATCCAATTTCTTGGGGAGAGTGTAAACGCGATTTTCGTACTCGTCGTTATTTTGCCAGAGTTCCATCTGTGCCAAAACCTGATTGGTGAAAGAGTTGGACATCACAAAGCTGGGGTGACCGGTAGCGCAGCCGAGGTTGACCAAGCGTCCTTTTGCGAGCAAGATGATTCTCTTCCCATCAGGGAAGATGATGTGGTCAACTTGTGGCTTGATATTATCCCATTCGTATTGTTCAAGGCTGGCAACGTCAATTTCATTGTCGAAGTGACCGATATTACAAACGATGGCTTCGTCCTTCATCTGTGCCATGTGGTCGTGGGTGATGACGTGGTAGTTGCCAGTGGTAGTCACGAAAATATCGCCTTGGTCGCATACTTCGTCCATTTTTACGACACGATAGCCTTCCATCGCAGCCTGCAAAGCGCAAATGGGGTCAATTTCTGTTACCCAAACGGTGGCACCGAGGCCGCGCAAGGACTGAGCGCTGCCTTTGCCTACATCACCGAAGCCTAAAACGATCGCGACTTTGCCGGCGATCATCACGTCAGTGGCGCGTTTGATACCATCCACGAGAGATTCGCGGCAGCCATAAAGGTTGTCAAATTTTGATTTGGTAACAGAGTCGTTAACGTTAAAAGCGGGGAAGGGGAGGTTGCCTTCTTCAAAGAGTTGATAAAGGCGATGTACACCAGTGGTGGTTTCTTCGGAGACACCCTGAATGGCAGCCAAGCGTTCGCTGTACCAGCCGGGCTTTTCGCTCAAGCGCTTGCGAATAGCAGCGAATAAAGCAATTTCTTCTTCACTGGTGGGATTGTCGAGTACGGATGCATCTTTTTCAGCGTTGGAGCCAAGAATAACGAGGAGTGTGGCATCGCCGCCGTCGTCCAAAATGAGATTAGGTGTGCCGCCGTCTGCCCATTCCATGATACGATGGGTATATTCCCAGTATTCGTCCAAATTTTCGCCTTTATAAGCAAAAACGGGGATGCCCAAGTCTGCAATTGCAGCTGCTGCGTGATCCTGTGTGGAGTAGATATTGCAGGAAGCCCAGCGTACGTCTGCACCCAATTTGATGAGGGTCTTGATCAGCACGGCTGTTTGAATGGTCATGTGCAGGGAGCCAGCGATCCGTGCGCCAGCCAAAGGTTTGGAATCGCCATATTTTTTCTGCAAGGACATCAGACCGGGCATTTCTTTTTCAGCGATGGCGATCTCTTTATGACCCCATGCAGCGAGTGACATATCTGCCACATAATAATCGGTATTCGTTTTTTCAGATACAGTATCTAACATTTCGTCTCCTTAAAACACGATCCTGAACAAAGAGAATCGTGTGAATGAAAGCTTGGATAAACTTTCATTTCGTTGGACATTATTAGTTGGCAAAAGATGCGTTTGAATAATGCCTGCCTTTTTCAAAAGGCGCAAAGAATTCTACTTGCGACACCCAAGATTGTCAAACGCTCGCGGTGATCGTAAGAACACCATTTTCTACTATTGAATCTATTTTGCTGAATCCAGATCGCGATAATTTCTCGCTTACCCACGCTTCAGATAAGCGAAGTTTTCGGTAGAAGCTTTTTGATAGGCTCCATCCCCCAGCGGACTTTTGATAGACAATATCATGAACTTTCACAGTTTCAGGCTCATATTCCAGAAAGCATGTGAAAATAGTGTTTTCATCACTCCTGACCGGCAATATCCTGTCTGCATCTTTCAATTCATACGTTAAGTCTCGGAAGGTTATGATGAATTTGCCCCCAGCTTCGAGTGCTGCAAAAGCTTTAGCAAAAAGAGAAGCTACCTTTTCTTTTGATTCTAAATGGAGAATTGTGTCCGTCATGCAAACGATTAACTCAGCGCTGGTATTCAGAGATTTATCAAAATCAATTAAATCGCCCTTGATAGTAGTAATTTGAAGACCATCTGAGTTTCTTGCTAATTCACTTAGTAGCTTGGCATCAAGATCAATAGCGGTAACGCTATACCCGGCTTTGGCTAAAGGAATTGACTGAAAGCCACATCCTGCGCCGAGGTCAATAGCAATACCTGAGCTTTGGGGGATTAGTTTATGCTTGTTGATAAACTCAATATTGCGTTGAATTCCATTCTCAAATCCGCCAAACATCCATGAGTAGACATCTGAAAGAACTTCGTTATAATGTTGCATAACTGTTGCCATATTTGACCTCGTTCATCTTTATTTTATAATTGTCATAGGCGGTGATTATACATGGCATGTGGCACATCAACCAAGGTAGTTATATGAAAATTTCCCCCCTAACGGAACTCACCGATGAAGTTTACGAAGCCTTTCAACGACTAATTCCCCAGCTCTCTTCTGTGACGCCGCCTACGTGGGATGAACTCTCGGAGCTGGTTTTAGCGGATGCGACTACATTGCTGGTTGCACGTCAAGATAACGGAAGCAAGCCGATCGTGGGCGCGCTGACGTTGATCTGCTTCCGTGTCCCGACCGGTTTGCGCGTCATCATCGAAGATATCATTGTGGACGAATCCGCTCGAGGAGAGGGTATCGGTGAAGCCCTAACGCGTGAAGCTCTCCGGTTAGCAAAAACTTATGGTGCAAAAGGCGTGATGCTCACGTCCAATCCGCGCCGCGTGGCAGCCAATCGGCTTTATCAGAAAATGGGTTTCAAAAAATGGCAAACCAACCTGTATTTTTATGAAATAAGGTGATCTGTGAAGCGAAAAACTTTTTTTATACTTGTTTTTATAATAATCGTTGTATGGGTGATCGCGAGTGTTGTTTTCGCTGATAATTTGGGGCAAGAGATCCGTTTTGTGAATGACTATTATGATCGTTTTATTTATGCCGAAAGAGCCATGTGGTTTACTGAGGGCAAAATCCCGTATGTAGATGTTTTTAGTGAGTATCCTCAAGTGCCTACATATTTATTTGCCTTGCCTTACTTGGTGTTGAATTTATTGCAATACCCCGTAGTGTCCGACATCTTATACAGTGCAACATTTTCTCTGCTGATGCTGATCTTCCTCGGATGGACAATTATTCTGTTAAAGAAGTTGCTCTTGCAGCTTAAGAAAAATAGCAATTTAGCTTTTTTACTTTTCCTCCCGGCTCCTCTTTATTTCTCGTTCAATCGATTTGATATTTTGCCCGCACTTATTGTTTTGGGGAGTGTCTTATTCTTTTTTAAAGAAAAGCGCGTTCTTTCTGCCGTTCTCTTGGCTGTTGGCGCAATGACAAAATGGTATCCTGCTTTGCTGCTCCCCGTCTTTTTAGTTGGAACATATTATAAAACCAAGCGAATAAACTGGGCGATGCTTCTTGCATTTGGCATGACTTGTATTTTGATTATTTTGCCTACGTATTTCTCTGGAGGCTGGTCGGCAGTATTAATTCCGTATCGTTCACACCTCGGTCGCGGGCTGGAATTTGTTTCTTTGCCTGCGCTATTGCAGAATAGATTTTTTCTTCCTTTAGGAATACACATAGAGAGCCGCTTGATCGAAAGTATCTTTTTAATATTGCAATTTTTCCCTGCTTTAATCAGCCCTATGATCCAATTGAAAAGAAAAGATGAAATATTGAACTGGTCGCTAATTGTTATTGGGTTATTTGTGTTCTTCTCAGAAATTTATTCCCCGCAGTGGATATTGTGGCTATTGCCCTTCTTGATTTCTGTTGCTAAAACGAAGAAAGATATATGGTTGCTCAGTATTTTTAGCGCGTCAGTGTATGTTGCGTTCCCAATTATTTTTGATGGGATGGGCAGAGATTCTACATGGATGGCTGTAATTAGTTTGTTTAATTTCGCTTTATTATTCAGTATGTTGATTTCTTCCGCCAAACGTCTTAAGGTCAGATGGGTTTTTAATACGGAAACGCTTGCGAATAAAAGTATGCGTAGAAGGTAAATGCAGTAGAAAAAAAAAGATGCCAATCGCTTAAAGGAAAGTGATTATCATCTGAGACTTTGAAATTAAGTAGTTCTTTACTCAGTATAGCGAATATATTTTGGGGTTTTCTCAATATCGCTATATGCGCCGCGATACTCTTCCGGCATCAATTTCGCCAATTCGACCATGATCTCATCTACCATCTCCTGGCGAACCCTGCTATTAACGCGCTCCCCATTTGTTTCAAGGGTGAAGGGCTTACCCACCCGGATATGGAAGTTGGTGCGGCGTAGGCGTTTGATATTTTGCGGAAAATCTTCCACGCCCCAATGTGCGATGGGGATGAGCGGGGCACCAGTTTTCAGGGCAATGGGCACAACTCCAGGTTGGGCGCGGATCAGTTTTCCATCACGACTGCGCGTACCTTCAGGAGAAATTCCGAAAATATAGCCTTCTTTGGTCATTTTTATTGACGTACGCATTGCGTCTATATCTGCTTCGCCTCGTCGTACAGGAATTAGTTTCCAAACATCAAAAAGCCAATTGTAGAAAGGGTTTTCCCAAGCCTCTCCTTTTGCCATTGCGGTGACGGCGCGTGGATGCAGGTGAGAGAAAACAAGCGGGACTTCGAGCGAGCCGATGTGATTGGCATACGCAATGAGCGGACCTGTGTCTGGCACTTTGGCTAAGTCTGCTTTGTCGATCTTGCAGAGAATGCTAGTGCCAAATCTGACGAGTGCGGTAAAAAAACGGTGTTGCCAACTGAGATGGATCATGTGTTTATCCAATGATTTCTAATATGTTCGGGGTGATTTCTATTGTAACTTCTTTACTCTCCAGGCAGATGATCTCGCCATCTGTGTGGATGGGCATTGTTCCGCGTAAGGCATTCACACTAATTTTTTCAGCACGTTTCATTTGAATTTCAGGCTCATGGATCTGTGTCCCTTTTAGAAAGAGCGGCAGCAAAGTGAGCATACGCGGACGGCTGACTTCTTCGGCGATGCACAGGTCAAAGAGTCCGTCGTCGGGGAGGGCGTTTGGCGCAGTTAGAAAACCGCCGCCAACGCGGCACCCGTTCATGACCGAGATCAAGAGCGAGGGCATTTCAATGATCTCGCCGTCAATATCCATCTTTAGCGTGGGGGCTGTGTAATAAAGAAAAATATTTTGCAACGCAGCGATCAAATAAGCAAGAAAGCCTCGCGGCCAGGTGATCTTTTCGGCGAGAACACCGCCAGCTGCGTCAAAGCCGATGCCAACGCCGTTGGCGAAAAAGCGTCCTTCAGGAACTTCGTCTGCGACGAGATGACCAACGTCGATCTTGCGGCGATTATTTTCGACAATTAATTTACAGGCAGGGTCTACGCCTTGTTCCTGCTCTAGCCCGACGATCAGATCGTTGCCCGTGCCGATGCTAATAATGCCCAGCGCGGGTTGGTGCTGCTCTGTTTTGCGGGCGAGCATTAGCCCGTTGACGACTTCGTTGATCGTGCCATCACCTCCGGCTGCAATGACCACGTCGTAGCCGTCGGTGGCAGCCTGCGAAGCGAGTTGAATGGCGTGTCCTGCCTTTTGGGTACGCACCAAGTCAAAATCAAGGGCGTACTCGCGTAGTTTTTCTTCTATAACCGGAATTTGCTCGGCGCTTTTTCCGCGTCGACTGGTAGGGTTGGCGATGACGAGATATTTCATGCAGTGATGAACTCCAATGTTTGGGGGATGATCTCAATATCCAGTTGTTGACCTTCGTAGCAGAGCGTTTCCCCGTCGCAATGTGCGGGTAAGGTGCCTTGAACTGCTCTTGCGCTGATCTTTTTGGTGCGCCCGGTAGTGACTTCGGCTTGCCCGGCTTGCGTTCCGCTCAGGAAAAAATTGATAAGCTGGAAGATACGCAGTTTTGATGCTTCGCTGACAATGCAAAGATCGAGCTCGCCATCTGTTGGGGAACTTTCAGGCGCCATATAAAATCCGCCGCCCATGCGTTGCCCGTTCATGATGGAGATCATTAGTGAAGGCTGTGTGATGGTTTTGCCATCGTAGCTCATTTCTACGGAGGGGGCGTTGTAATAAAGGAAAACAGTCCGCATGGCTGCGATCAGATAAGCCAGCAGGCCGCGCGTCCAGGTCACTTTTTCGGCTTCAAAACCGACCGCGGCATCAAAGCCAATGCCTACGCCGTTGCCAAAATAACGCCCTTCAGGGTAGTCGCCACCTTTCACCATCCCAACATCAATGCGCATGCGTTTGTTTTCTGCGAGTGCCGCGCAAGCCTTGTCTAGATCATCAGGAAGCCCCATGCCGTAGGCAAAATCGTTGCCTGTGCCAACCGGCAAAATGCCCATGGCTGTTTGAGTATATCCAACTGTGCGGGCGCGCATAAGTCCGTTTAGGACTTCATTCGCAGTGCCATCCCCGCTTGCAGAAACCAGCACGTCCACGCTATTTTTGGCAGCTTCTTCAGCCAGTTCGGCGGCGTGCCAGGGACGTTCTGTGCGTTTGATCTCAAAATCAAGCCCGTGCACGCTCAGGCTCTCTTCAATTTTTGGGATAACTGTTTCAGCATAGCCGCGCCCTGATGTGGGATTTAAGATGACGAGATATTTCATGTGGATGATTCTCCTGACTATTTGCGAGAAACCCGAAAGGTTTCCATCGAGTAAACCCTTCGGACTTTGGATGTTATGCGCTTCGTGCGTGGATGCTTCGACACGGCTCAGCACAACGTTTGAGCTTGCTATCGATTAATTAATTTTTGATATGCCTCGGGCGTATCGACGTCTAATAGGAGCCCGGAGTCATTCCAGTGAATATAATTTGGCGAAAACTTCGAGAAGATGCCGCGCCCGCCGATGTCGCCTTCCAGCTTGAGCAGCGCGGGGAAAGTAACGCGATCAAATAAAACCGGATTCGCTCTTCGGTCTTCCACCATCGGCGCGATGACGGGGTGTAGCGTGCGGGCATGTTCCTCTACCAACGCGCGAATCACCGTCGGTGTGACTTGCGGCTGGTCTGCAAGTAGAAAAATGGCGGAGCCAGCTTTACTGCCGAATTTCTTTACGCCAACCTTGATCGAAGAACTCTGTCCTTCTTGCCAATTTTCATTGCGAATCACTTGCACAGGCAGGTCATGAATCACAGCGTCTATTTTATCGTGTTCTGCGCCTGTGACAACCATGATTGGATGCAAATCTGCTTTTAGCGCGGTTTCCACCACCACGCGGATGAAAGGTTTGCCGTGATAATCGAGTAATTGTTTGCTTTCCCCGAATCTTGTTGATGATCCAGCCGCAAGGATGATCGCGGCGGGTTTTTCAAAAATATGAATATTCGAAGATGTCTTTGCGAGGAGGGCTTTAGCCTGACGTGGCAATCTTAAGGATGATGAGCCCGCTTCGTCACGAAAAGATGCTCCTCGCGGAGTCATTACTGAGTTTGTTGTTTCAGGCTTTAGGCTGGTAACGAGAACAGAGTCGTATTTTTGCAAAATCTCTTTCGAGAGTTTCCCGCCAATGGCTTGAAGTTCGGGTGTATCGGCTTGGTTGAGCAGCGCGATTTTTCTTGCTTTATACGGGATGTCCTTCAATCCGCCTTCTGTGTGCATCAAAACATTTGCCAGCATTTCAGCGGTAACTGTTTTTGATGAGACTGCTTCGGCGGTAAAGCTGCCTCGCAGATTCATCAACTCATTATTTTTTTCATCTTTCCTCTTTCCTAACTTTGCAAACTCCTCTGAGTTGTAAACGTTCTCATCTGCCCCCTCCCCAATCCCCGACAACCCCGCTACAACGACGACTGTGCTTATAAATTCGGGGATAACGGGTTCATCTTCTTTTGGCGCTTTGAGCGGCTTTCCGCGTGCGCCATCTGCTTCGATGAGCAGGGGCAGGGAATGATAATTACAGAATTGTTCCAGCCAGTTGAGCTGCTCTGGATTCGGTGAACTAAGGCGTTCTTTTTTCTCTTCCCCTGTTATTAAAATTACACCAGAAAAGGCAATCTCTTCGAGTTGGTTAACGTCTTCAGGTTTGCGGATGATGATGTGCTGGTCGGCAGCATCAGCTTGCCACGCGCCGAGATGCGTGGTGGTCGTGACGATGCAGGGAGCCAATTCCCGCGCGGCTTGGAAGAGCGCAGTCGTCTTTCCGCCCGCGCCAACAAACGCCACGCGCGATGGGGGGATGTGGTCAAGGCGTAGAGCTTTAGATAATGTTAGTTGATAAGATTTCATTAAGCACCATTGTGCCTGTGGTGACGGTGTACTTGATCTCTTTGCCGCTGACAGTGACGATGTTGTCTTGTAGCTTTTTGCCCTTTATCTCTTTCTTTTCTTTGGCTTTGGTTTCGTTGGCCATTTTTCTCCGTCAGTATGTTCAGGATTTATTCTTTTGATACTAAGCTTCTTGAACATTGATGCGTAACACCATTGATTTCTATAATAGACCTCTTGCATAAGTCAATTTAGCTCAAAATTGTAGAGCGAAGCGATCAAATTGAATCTCAACCCAAAGCGTTTGCGACGATTGCGATAGCGTTCGCTGAGTATCCGAAAGACT
>Ga0209249_1003574_pt1 | contig 11029 bp, 12 predicted proteins | sample SaaInlV_200m_DNA_4_FD_184653 | JGI IMG/M metagenome (GOLD analysis project Ga0209249, IMG submission 184653) | Marine microbial communities from expanding oxygen minimum zones in the Saanich Inlet - SI037_S3LV_200m_DNA (SPAdes) (version 2) | ecosystem: Environmental > Aquatic > Marine >...
AGGAGAAGCGTCGGGGCAGACAACTATTCACCATGGAGGATAAAATCAAGATCCAGATGGCGGCGCAGATATAATAAGGGCTGAAGTTAAACTGGATCTTGACTAGAGGATACAAAACAAACAGGTTACTGGTTTTTTCTCCTGATCTTTCTGATAGGGATCAGGACTTTTCCGATCTTTACCTCATCATTTCGTACGCCGAGATCGTTTTTCCTGTTCTTTCTAACCCAGGAGTAGAGGCTTTCTTCTCTCATCAACACTGACTTTGAATCACCTGATTTAAGGCGAACCCATCAATCCGTGCTAAAGGGACCCCACTGAATATGGAAAAGTCCTTCAATATGAGTGAAAGTAGGTGCAGTATGCCAGCTATCAACTCAAACGGGATCGATATCTACTACGAGATGAGGGGAGAGGGCTCTCCCCTAATACTAATCAACGGCTGGGGAGGGAACCTTGACAGCTGGAGAGGTAAAATGATTGATCTCCTCTCTGGGAAACACAGGGTGATCATGATGGATAACCGGGGGACCGGGAGATCTGACAAACCTGATGTCCCCTATACCATGGACATGATGGCGGCGGATGTCAAGGGTGTACTGGATGCTCTTGGGATAAAGAAGACCCATGTCATGGGGTTCAGCATGGGTGGAGCCATCACTCAGACTTTCGGTGTTAACTATCCTGAGACGACGCTGAGCCTGGTCGTATGCGGGGCATCAGCCGGAAGGGAAAACTCAGTCTCGTCCGATCCCAAGGTTCAGATGGATCTCGCGTTGATTGCAAACCCGTCGCCCGAGATGACCGAGCGGGACGTCACCGTCAAGCTCCTCTACCTGCTGTACTCCAAGGAGTACGTCGAGGTGCACCTTGAGGAGCTGGTTAAGGAGGAGACTTACTCGGACCACCCAACCCCTAGTCACGCCTTGATGAACCAAAGCCACGCCATCTCCACCATGGACACGTATCATCACCTGCCGGACCTGAAGGTTCCTGTACTGGTCATGACAGGTGACGAGGACGTTCTTGTCCCCCCTGAGAACAGCGAAAAGATTGCGTCTCAGATACCAAAATCAGAACTGGTGATGATTCCGGGATGCGGCCACGGGTTCCTGAAACAGAACACGGAGGAAGCCACAGAGCATGTCCTGCGGTTCCTTGAAAAGGTGGATGGCTAGCTCTCGGCCAGCTTCTTGAACGCATCAGGCATCATCCTGAAAGTGGTCCACTCTTCCATTGCTTTGGCCCCCAGACTGAAGTAGAACTGCCTGCTGGGCTCGTTCCAGTCGATGACTGTCCACTCGACCCTTCCACAGTCCTTCTCCACGGCTGTCTGGCATAGCTTCTTCAGCAGTGCCGTCCCTATACCGTTCCCACGGTACTCCTCTGGCACGAATATATCCTCAAGCCATAGGGTGGGTTTTGCCTCGAACGTGCTGAACGTGTAGTAGAATAGAGCGACGGCGAGGTACTCTGGTCCGATGTCTCCCTTGTTCTCGACCAGGAGACAGTCGTATATCTTGTCCTCACTGAAACCATATTTCTTGTACAGCTCCTCGGTTCCCTTGAATTCAAGTTTCTCGTAGACACTGAGCTGGTAGCATAGGTCCATGATGACGGGTATGTCCTCCTCGGTGGTGTCTCTTATCTCCCATTTCAAGCCTTCAATCTTGGGCAATTTAATCAGAAATAGATGGGTCGCTGGGATATTATGTTTAACTACTTGCCGCTCAGATACTTTACCAGCTCGTAGAAGTTCATGTGCTTGGCGTTTCTGTCGTACTTTCCCAGTTTGAAAGCCAGCTGTACAAAGTACCCGGTGCTCAACGCCGTGATCACCGTTCCTATCCCCACTGGTCCCCCCAACGCTATACCAACTACCAGTACCGACACCTCAATACCAGCCCTGACTACGGAGACCTCCCTGTCAAGCTTCTGGACGAGCCCAATCATCAACCCGTCTCTTGGCCCTGCGCCTAGTTTTGGTCTCAGGTAGAAGTACGAGGCAACGCCTATCATTGCCATACCTACTACAAGTTGGATGAGTTGTAGGACGAGATTGTCGTACGCGGGCACAATTCCCCACCCAATGATGATGTCGATGAAGTATCCAATGAACAACATGTTGCTCACCGTGCCGAATCCTGGTGGGAAACCCAGCGCCCACCCGAAGATGAGAACAACCAATCCTATCACCTGTGTTGTCTGGCCAAAGCTAATATCAATAATATTCATCATCCCGATCTGGAGAACGCCCCACGCGCTCAAGCCTAAGTCTGCGTTGAGCAATATGACCGCGCCCAGCGCGAAAAGGAATAACCCAAAGTAGAGGCTAGGCAATTTCTTGACAAAGCTTACCCAGTTCTCGGCTATCTTGGATGGAATTGTATTTTGCCTCCTGTCATGTTCAACGCTACCTTGAACGCCTCTTTCGCCTCATCGAGCTTAAACCTGTGGGTCAGGACGCTGTTCACGTCCACCAGTCCCCTTGAGATGAGATCGATGCTCTGTGGGAAGTTCACGGGCTTCGCGTCATATGCCCCTTTGATCTCAAGCTCGCGCCTGACAAGCCACGTCATGTCTAGGGGAACTTCCTGCCCGAAAATACCGACCACAGTCACCCTTCCCCTCTTCCTCACTATTTGTGTTGCCTGTCTCATCGCAGGCAGTGCCCCGACTGCGACGAAAGCGATGTCCGCTCCCGACCCGTTTGTCCTCTCAATCACGATTTCCTCTAAATTCTGCTCCTGAATGTTCACGGTCTCGATTCCAAGCTTCTTGGCAATCTCAAACCGTGTCTTGTCCGCGCTCAGACCAGTCATGATGACCTCTGCGCCACCCAGCTTGAACAGCTGTGCACTGTAGAGGCCGATGGGACCGCAGCCCTGCACCACCACGAAATCGTTTATCCTGAAGGGCGTGATATCCCTGACGAAATGGAAGGCGTTACTCAGTGGCTCTACTAGGGCGGCATCTTCGTAGCTCATGTTTTCGGGCACCCTGTGGAGCAGCTTGTACGGGACCGCGACGTACTCGGCGAATCCCCCCGCCGTGTGAATCCCGAACAGCGTCGATTCCTCACAGAGGTTGCTCCTGCCCTCTTTACAGAACCTGCAAACACCGCAAGCCTTGACTGACTCGCTTAGCACCCTGTCACCAACATGGAAACCAGTTACTTCCTTTCCCGCCTCGACGATCTCCCCTGAGAACTCGTGGCCCATGACCACGGGGAGAGTCATTTTGCTGTAGGCCGAGGTGTACTTGTATATCCCCAGGTCGCTCCCGCATATCGAGGACGCCTTGACCTTGATCAAGACCTCGTCAGCCCCAACCTCCGGTACCGGGATGTCTAGCACCTCGATGCCCGACTCCGGCGCGGTCTTCATGATGGCTTTCATAATACACTGGGACGGCTGCATAGTCAATATAGTTTTCTAAGGAGAGTATTCTGGTATAGTGATGAGCTGGTTGATGTTCAACCTGACCGGGTTCCTCCTGGTCCTCCCCGTCTACTTTGTCTCGGTGGAGCATGTTATGCTAATGGAAAGATTCGGCGATAAGAGAGGGGAGAGAGAGTCGGCGACTTCCTCGGATACGTCTCGGGTTGGGGCATGTTCCTGTTCATGGTAGGGATGTGGGTTTCACCCCAGCGAGTGTTCAGGTACCCTTTCCAGGGGTTCTATTTCGTAGCTCTTGGAATCCAGCTAGTTTCGGTATTGATAGGGCTGCTCGGTTTGAAGGAACTCGGCTTGGCCGTCTCCGAGACGCATCGGCCGGAAATGGTTGTAACGAGCGGGGTATACTCTTGGGTCAGACACCCCCAGTACCTCGCGGCAATTATCGCTCACATCGGGTTCTCCCTTGAGAGGTTTGCTTTGGATTCCCTCCTCTTGACTCCGTTGGTAGTGACTATCATATACCTCATCTGTAAGAAGGAGGAGGTTGAGCTTGTCGGGGAGTTTGGGGACGAGTATATGATGTACCAGAAGCGCGTGCCCATGTTCTTCCCCGGTCTCCGAAGATGATATAGCGGATGCAACGCCTCTCTAAGCCATGAACGCTGTCGAAAAGCGGGTGCTTGACGCCATAGATTACGATGGAATGTACAAGTTCCTTGAGGAACTGGTATACATCCCCAGCTTCGAGGGGGACGAGTCCAAGGCCCAGTGGTATATGGCCAAGACCCTTGAGGAACACGGGTACGCTGTTGATAAATGGGAGATAGATTTCCAAGAGCTCTCAAAGCACCCCAATTTCAGCATGTCATACGAGAGGGAAGAGGGAATAGGCGTCGTCGGTGTCAAGGGTGAGGGCGACAGGATCCTCATGCTCTGCGGCCACATCGACACCGTTGCGCCAGGGGATATCAGCAACTGGGACACGATCCCTCTGGTGGCCACCCGGAAAGACGGGCGGATATACGGCAGGGGCACAAACGACATGAAGGGCGGGATAGCCGCTGCTTTGTTCGCGGCCAAGGCGGTGACTGACAACGTCAAGCTCAAGGGCAAACTGCTGTTCGCATCCTGCATCGGCGAGGAGGATGGCAGCCCGGGTGCGCTGGCGACGGCCCTGCGTTACACGGCTGACGCCGGTATAGTCATGGAGCCAAGCGAGACAAAGCTGGCCCCAAAGGTGGCCGGCGCGATAAGCTTCAAAATCACGGTTCCAGGGAAGAGCGTCCACGCCTGCGTCAAAGACGAGGGCATCAGCGCCATCGACAAGTTCATCGTCATCCACCAAGGCTTGAAGGAGCTGGAGAATGAGCGGAACAAAAGGCTCACGGACCCCGATTACAGCAGATACGCCTCCCCGTACGCCATCAGCATCGGCGTCATCAATGGCGGCCAGTGGGCCGGCACGGTACCAGAGAAGGTGGTATTTGAGGGCAGGATAGGTGTCGCGGTAGGGGAGGCCGAGAGGGTTGCCATGAAGGATCTTGAGGACAAGATCAACGAGATCGCCGACGGCGACTCGTGGCTCAGGGCAAACAGGCCGACGGTGGCGTGGGACGGGTACAATTTCGCATCATCCATGGTGCCCAAAGACCATCCCATTGTGGAGGCCATCGCCGGGGCGCTGAGGGACGTGACGGGCGAGGAGCCAGTCTACGAGGGCATGACCTACGCCAGCGACGCCAGGCACCTCATCAACGTGGGGGACACGCCGACAACGGTCTTCGGGCCAGGGGATATCAGGGTGGCCCACGGCCCCAACGAGTACGTCCCCGTGAAGGACATGGAGACCACGGTGAAGACACTAGCGCTTGCAATAATGCGGTTCCTGGGCCATGAGTAGCCCTTTTTTGCATCAAGTAACCTGACATAATTAGAATTTTGCTCCAATCACTTGGTATAACGCGAAAAAAAGTATTTGAAAACCCTTTTCTTGGGACCCGGTAGCTGTTATTGAGATTGAAGCGAATCGGACTCATAGTTAACCCGTACGCGGGTCTGGGTGGCAGGGTTGGTCTCAAGGGCAGCGACGGTGTCGAGACCCGTCAGAGGGCCCTAGAGATGGGCGCTATCCCGCGGTCACCCGCTCGAACCGTTGAAGCCCTCCGAGAGCTAGAGGGTCTGGACGGGTTTATTATCGTCACCTACTCGGCGGCGATGGGTGAGGATGAGGCTAGAGAGGCTGGATTTGAGCCTGAGGTAATAGAGACTACATCAGGTGAGACCAGTGCGGAGGACACGAAGCGGGCTGCATCCGAGATGCTGGCGATGGAGGTTGATCTGATAGCTTTCAGCGGTGGTGACGGCACCGCGAGGGACGTTTACTCTGTAATCGGAGAACGGATCCCCGTCCTCGGAATACCCACAGGGGTCAAGATTCATTCAGGCGTTTATGCCATCGACCCCAGGTCATCTGGTGTGTTGCTGAGGCGTTTCATCGAGGGTACCAGCGAGATAAAGCTTGCAGAGGTCATGGACATCGACGAGGAGGCGTTCAGGGCCGATGTGGTCCAGGCGAGGCTCTACGGTTACATGAACGCCCTCTTCCACGAGGAACTGATCCAGGGAAGCAAGGAGGGGAGCGGTTTAACTGACGAAACGTCAACCCTAGGGGTCGCCAACGAGGTCTACGACGAGCTGGAGCCCGGTGTTCTCTACATTCTGGGGCCAGGTACCAGTATCAAGCCAATCGCTGATAGGATGGGCGTCGAGAAGACACTCCTCGGGGTTGATGTAGTTGAAGATTGCAAGCTGATAATCCAAGATGCGAACGAGCGGCAGCTCATTGATGTCATCAAAGGGAGGAAAGCCAGGCTGTACGTGTCCGTAATCGGCGGCCAGGGCTTCGTCTTCGGCAGGGGCAACCAGCAGCTGAGCCCCGATGTCATCAGGGCGATAGGCAGGGAGAACATAATGATTGTGGCTACTCCCAACAAGCTGGCGACCCTGAGGGGTAAGTCGCTGAGAGTGGACACCGGCGATCACACGCTGGACGAAGAACTGAAAGGCTACCACAAGCTTCATACCGGCTATGGGCGGCGGACCATCTACAGGGTTGCCTAGTCTACCCGACGAACTGGCGGGGCTGGCTGAGGGGTACGATTTCAGTCGTTTCCCCTACTACGAGACATCAGCAAAGATCTACAGGCTGTTATCAGAGGATTCAATCCTGTACCTGAAGATTATTGAGGGCCAGCAGACCTTGAGCCTTGAGCGTGAGTCAAACATCCTCAAGTGGATCGACGGGAGGATTCCGACCCCAGAACTACTCTATTACGGGGTCCAGGACGGGAACGAGTATCAACTCACAACGGAGATCAAAGGGACCGCGACGTACCAGGTTCAGCCAAACGAGAGGGAGCATGCGGTTAAAGCCCTCGGCGAAGCATTGAAAATGATTCATTCATTGGACCCCACCGGGTGTCCAATTGACAATCGGATTGATAACCGGTTGAAGCAGCTTCACGAGGGCGGTAAGGATGCATCACATCTCAGTGATCGGCCAAAGGAGTCCCTTGTTTTCACCCACGGCGACTATTGCCTCCCCAATATAATCATAGATGGGCAAGAGCTAAGTGGGATAATTGATTGGGACTACGCGGGCCTCGCTGATCCATACGCTGACTTTACATCATGTATCTGGTCAATGGGGTACAACTACGGGCTGGAGGAGACAGCGGAGAGGTGGGAACCCTACTTCTTCATGGTGTACGGCCTGGAGGATGTTGATGTAGGGAAGTTGGCTTATTACCGTCAGTTGATGGATTTGTTTCCATAGAGTGAACGTTTCGATCATGAGACGTGTACATTAGCAAGGTTATACTTACCACTGAGCGAGTCTCAAAATTGAGCCCCTTCATTTTCTTGTTTTTGATGAGCTAGTTACCCAATATTATTAATAATGATCTGAAATTAACATCTCCATGGAGTTCTGCCCCCATTGTGGAGACGAAATCAAGACACCTGTCACCTACTGCCCCAGATGCAATGAACTACTGGAACGGGATATGCCTACAAGGGACACTGTCTCCGAACACCTGAATTATGGTATCGAGGTAGTGAAACATAATCCGTCCATACTTGCTCCACAGATTATACTTGGCCTTGCTTCGATGATATTTAGTTGGCTTTTCACGAAGACATACGGCAGCGACGTGGTCTTGGAGCTCCAAACCGCTCTTTTAGAAGGGGGCGATCTGACTCCCTACATCCCGTTGTTCAAACTGACCGCGGCGTACATTCTCGTAGGTACGTTCTTCGATATGCTGATCCAGCCGTTCATCCAGCACGTCTATGTTACGGCTACACGGGAAGAGGGCGTGGATTTCGGAGCCAGCTACTCGTACGTGCTGGGCCGGATAAGCGAGTTCATCGTTGCGCAGCTCATCGTCATCGCGATACCCGTCTCCATCGTCCTCGGGATAATTGGGTCGCTTTCCAACGAGAGCCTCATGAACATTGATGGGGTGTACTCTGGAGTTGTTCTGGTCTCCTTCGTCCTGATTATAGTGTTCTTTTTCATGCTTTCAGGTATCCAGATTATGGTCTGGGAGGGCACCGGGTTCATGGACTCTTTTCGCCTCGCAGTGGTCTTCTTCAAGGACCGGTTCTGGATGCTGATCAAACTAGGAATAGTGATGCTAATCATCGGAGGGATAGTGGGGTACATGCCTCTGAGCCAGTACTATAATTTCTTACCGAACATCTTCTTCGGTATCGTTGAGATTGATGTGTTCCTGAACTATAGAAAGATGAAAAGATAGGGCTACTTAGGCCTGTACGGCCCCGAGTACTCCTCCTGGAGTATGTTGCCGCCGTCTATGACGATCTCGCTCCCGGTCAGATAACTGGACTCGTCCGATGCAAGGAACAGCACCAGGTTACCGATGTCCTGGGGACTCCCCTGTCTCCCCATGGGTATCTTGTACCCGAACTCACGCATCGCCTTCTCTGCGTCCCCGTCATCCTCGCTGCCCCTGAGCCCGAACGCGCTGGGGCTGTGGATGTAACCTGGGAGAATGGTATTAACGTTGATACCATATTGGGCTGTTTCGAGGGCCAACGCTTTCGTGAAACCGATGACTGCCGCCTTGGTTGCGCCGTACGCCGTCTGCCCGCCCACAGGTGCGCCCACCATGGGGCCCGTCACGCTGCTCATGTTGATGATTTTGCCGTATTTCTTCTCCATCATCGATGGCAACACGGCCTTGGAGCACCTGAACGTGCCGAAGATGTTAATGTTGAACATGAGCTGCATGTAGGCATCGTCCATCTCGACAAGCTTCTTCCTGGGGTAGATTCCGGCGTTGTTTACCAGGATGTCCACCCTTCCGTGTTCCTCGCTTATCTCCTTGAATGCCTCGGTTACCTGATCCGGGTTGGTGACATCGATGATCTTTGATGACGCTGATCCCCCGTCCTCATTGATCCTGCCTGCTGTCTCAGCTACCTTGTCCGAGATATCAGTCAGCACCACGTGGGCTCCGTGCCTCGCGAGTACCGTGCTTATCCCTGCACCTATCCCCTGCATCGCTCCCGTTACTACCGCTACTTTTCCTTCAAGTCTACTCATCCTGTTTCCTCCTGTACACCCTCCAGCTCATTGCCCACTTCTTGGGGTCGTTGAAACCGTCGAAGGCGATCCTGTGGTTGCTGCTGTTATGTGGGGCCGTCCTGACCAGCTCGGGGTCAGTGTACGCCTCTTCTATCACCTTCTCTACCACAGCGCACCAGTAGTCGATGTCCGCCTTGCTGTACGTCTCGCATGGCTCCGGCGTGAAGGGCTCGGGTATCAGCCACGGGTGGTGGCTGGTGAAGAAGCTCTGGATGCCGTAGTCAATCACTCTGCGGTTTACCTCCGCTATGCCTATTCCCGTATCCTTTTTGAGCTGTTCAAGGCTCCACCTCGCTTGGTCAACCCGTCTTCCTGGGTAGGTTAGAGTGATTCCTTTGATTTTCTTCAGCTTCTTGACCAGGTACTGGTTGTTTATCATACTGACCTCGGCGGCCTCCCTGAGTCCCTCGGCTCCCATCGCCATGCACCAGGCGTATGAGCGGACAACCACTTGTAAATTGCCCATGAAATCCCTGACCTTGCCGATGCTCTTGGGTCTGTCGTAGTCAACAGAGTACCGCCCGTCCTCCATTTTCACGATAACCGGCGATGGCAAGTACTCCTCAAGCTCCTTCGTGACACCCACAGCTGCCGACCCTGGGCCGCTGCTGCCGTGGGGGCTGCCGAAGGTCTTGTGGAGGTTGAAGAACAGCATATCGAAACCAGCTTCTTTTGCCCTCGTGACTCCCATTATGGCGTTGGCGTTCGCCTGGTCGTAGCTGCACAGGCCACCTACGTCGTGGATGATTCCAGTCCACTCGTCGATGTTCAGGTTGAATATACCGATGTCCTCAGGGTTTGTGATGAAGCACCCCGCCGTCCTGGGCCCGACGACCTCCTTTAATGCGTCGGTATCAGGCAGTCCCGTCATTTCGTCGGGGTACAGAGTGAGTACCTTGTATCCTGCTGTGGCGGGAACCGCCGCGTCGCATGGGTGGCTGAATATGGTGGTGATAATCTCGTCCCTCTCCGGCTCGCCCCTGTCCGCGTGGTATTTTCTCATCATGAGGGCGTTGTTGTAGCACCCTGCAGACCCTCCCGGTGGCTGGAAACTGAACGCGTCCATGCCGCTGATCTCTTTGAGGTACGTGTCCCCGAACTCGTACACCATCTCGAGTAGTCCCTGGATGGTCTCCTCGGGCTGGAGCGGGTGGATATCGCCGATGAGGCCGGCAAGCTCCTCGTTAATCTTGGGACTGTATTTCATGGTACACGTCCCGATCCCTAGGTCGATCTCCATCTCCATGCCCAGGGTCATCTGGCTTAACCTCAGGTAGTGCCTGAGCACCTGTGCCTGGCTCAACTCAGGTAGGTCTGGAGCCTTACTTCTCCTCATTGAGCTCGGTATCAGGTCTGACGCAGACCCAACCTTCTCCTTGATCTTCTCCTCCGCCCGTGGAGGGATGAAACCTCTCTCACCGGGGGATGTTAACTCGTGTATGATTGACTCGTTCCACCGTGGCGCGTGATACTCCCTTATCCTCACGCCAACACCTCCCTCAGAGATGCATCTAGCTTCTCTATCATGTCCAGGCTGTGCATCTCGGTGACGCAGTAAAGGGCGGCATCGCCCAGATCAGGGTACTCCTCACTGATGTCCTTCCCGCCGAATATGCCGTGTCCGAGAAGAGACTCATTGATACCCTTGACCTGCTTACTGAACTTGACCGGGAACTCCTTGAAGAAGCCCCCGTAGGGCACATCAATCCCGTCGATCTCCTCAAGCAGGCTCGCCGTATAGTTGCTCTTTTGGATAATTGTCTCACCCAGCTCCTCCATCCCTTTTGGGCCAAGCAGGCTCATGTAAACCGCCGCCGTGATCCCCCAGAGAGCCGTGGTGGTTCCCACCCAGTCCTTGGCGTTCTCACGGGCCATGTAACTGGTCCTCTCGTAGAGGGCTTGACCAAAACCGTACTCGCCCTCCACAGATGTCGTCGCCAGACTCACCAGCCTCATGGGA
>Ga0209249_1003576_pt1 | contig 11026 bp, 6 predicted proteins | sample SaaInlV_200m_DNA_4_FD_184653 | JGI IMG/M metagenome (GOLD analysis project Ga0209249, IMG submission 184653) | Marine microbial communities from expanding oxygen minimum zones in the Saanich Inlet - SI037_S3LV_200m_DNA (SPAdes) (version 2) | ecosystem: Environmental > Aquatic > Marine >...
ATCCGGAAAAAGGTGATTTTCAGGAGTATGTGGAGATTGCATTTAAAAACCGGCCGGAGATGAAGTTGATTGATGTGAATCTCCTTCAGACGGATCAGCAGATCAGGTTAAGTCGGAGCAAATACTATCCTGAAGTGGTGCTTACGTGGGATTACATAAAGCAAGGGGATACGCCGTCGGTGTCAGGTGGGGATTTTCATCAGGCCAGCAACTGGGAAGCGGCCGTAGGGCTGGAATGGACTTTTTGGGAATGGGGCAAGACCTATTATTCAGTGAAGCAGCAGCAAAGTGTAAAAAACGAAGTTCTCAAGACCAAAATGGAGCTGGAACAGCAGATACAACTCCAAATAAAGGATGCCGTTTTAGACCTTAAAACCGCCGAAGAAAACGTCCCCATTACAAAAAAAGCGGTGGCGCAGGGTGAAGAGAATCTGCGGGTGAGCCAGGAGCGTTACAAGGCCCAGGTCAGCACCTCCACCGAGGTTCTGGACGCGCAACGATACCTGACCCGGGCAAGGGTCAACCATTTCCGTTCGCTTTTTGAGTACCATCTCGCCCGGGCAAGGCTTTTCAGAGCAATGGGCACATACTAGATGATACAGCTATTTCACCTTTCCAAGAAATATGGCCCCCATATTGCCCTGGACGATATCAATCTCAGGATTGAAAAAGGGGAATTTGTTTTTGTCACGGGACCCAGCGGTGCAGGAAAAACAACCCTTCTGAGATTGCTTTTTGGCGCCGAGAAACCGGAGCGAGGCTATATCCTGATTAATTCAATCAATTTGGTCCGCACCAGCCGGCCAAAAATGGACCTGTTGCGTCGAAAAATCGGGTTTGTTTTTCAGGATTTCAAGCTTCTGCCCCGAAGGACGGTGTTTGAAAATGTGGCCATTGCTTTGGAGGTAACCGGTGAGCCCGCCCGATGGATCAGAAAAAGGACCCGTCAAACCCTTGAACTGGTGGGGCTTGAAGATAAAGAAAAGGTTTATCCCCTGTCGCTTTCCGGCGGGGAACAGCAGCGGGTCGCCATTGCGCGGGCCATTGTGAAAGGCCCTGTGATTCTCCTGGCGGATGAACCCACTGGAAACCTGGATCCGGACCTGACCAGGGAAATCATGGCACTTTTCGGGAGCATCCATCAAAAGGGTACCACGGTGGTGATTGCCACTCACAGTCGGGATTTGCTTGAGGACGTGCCCTACCGGACGATCCTTTTGCAACAGGGCAGACTTTCCGGGGATACATGCGCATAAGATTCAGGACCTATTTCTTCAAACAAGCCCTGCGAAATATCAGGGACAATCTAACCGTACATGCTCTGGGTTTGGGGACCATGACGTCATCCCTTTTGATTTTCGGTATATTCATGCTCTTCTTTGTAAATGTGGCCAACTGGATCCACGGTTGGGGAAACAGCCTCTCTTTTTCAATCTATTTGAAAGACGATATCAGCGCTTACAAAAGAGATAAGGTTGATTCTTTTCTGCGGCAGCTACCGGGTAAGAAAACCCTTGTATATTTATCCAAAAAAGACGCAATGGCCGATCTCAAAGAGACCCTCGGGGGCGATGCCGCTATTTTGGATCGACTGTCGGGAAATCCACTGCCGGCTTCCTATGAAGTTTTTTTTGACCGCACCAAAAAGCATGATTCGGATCCTGAGGCCATAAAAGCAGCCCTGGCAAAACTGGAAGGCGTAGCGGATGTTCAATGCAGCGAAGAATGGTTGAATAATTTCAGACAGATTATGGATATGGTGGAGTCCATCTTTTTCGTCGTGGGGGGACTTTTATGTCTTTGTGTTATTTTTATTATGACAAACACCATTAAATTAACCATCTTTTATCGAAAGGCTGAAATTGAAATCCTCAAACTGGTGGGGGCTACGGATTGGTTTATCAAGGTGCCCTTCCTGCTGGAAGGCATCATTCAAGGTATTTTGGCGGGAATTTTAACGTTGTTGATGCTGGGTGGGGGATATATATTTTTCGCCACAAAAGAGATTCAATTCTTCGGCATGAATTCTCTGGATCTTGTTTTCGTCTCTTTTGGACACATGACCCTGCTTTTCCTCATCAGCGTAGCCCTCGGAATGATCGGAAGCCTTATCGCCATAAGCCGTTTTTTCAAGGTATGATGAACGTAAAATCGACAACCCGATGCACGTTTTGTCTGTGTTTCGTCCTAGCGTATTTTCCTGCCGGGGCTTTTTTGGCTGATGCTGCCGTAAAAAACAATTTGGAAAAAAAACAGATTCAGCGGGTAGAATCGAAGCTGAGCGAGGAAGCCAGAAAACTTAACGCTTTCCAGTCAAAGGAAGCGGGTTTGTTGACGCTGGTGGCGAAACTTGAAAAACAGGTTGCTGACGTAAAGATAGAAACGGAGGTGTTGGCATCGAACATTCGCCAGGACCGCGAAAGATTGAATGGGCAAAAGGAGAAACTGAAAGAACTCAAATCCATTTTGATGCGCACAGAGTTTAAGATCGGCGAATATTTGATTGCCCTTTACAAATATTGGCGACGTGGAAATGCCCGCATACTGGCAAATGCCGACGCGTTGAGTGAGTTGCAGCGAAACATCAAATACATCGGTATTGTTACAAAAAAAGATCGCTTTCAACTGCGTGCTCTAACGGAACGGGCGGCAGGTCATCGTGTTGAAATTGTGAAAACAGAGGCGTCAACCGGGGTAGCGGAACGTGTGGTGAAAGAGAAATCCTCACGCCTGGCTTTTCTGAAGACATCGCTTGAAGAAAAGGTCCTTTTGTTGATGAAAATCCATGAGGAGAAAGAATATTACGAAACCTCGGTTGAGGAACTTGAGACTGCAGTGGAAGACCTCAAACTGGCCCTTAACCCCATTGGAAGCGAAAACCCTTATGTCTTTGATCCTTCGCTTAAGTTTGAGGATTGTAAGGGAAGGCTGCCCCTGCCGATTCGGGGAAAGATTGTAAAGAATCGGAAAATCGGGACTGCTTTTTCAAGCGCCAAAGGAGTCGTTATCCAAGCGGATGCTGATTCGGCAGTACGGGCAGTTTATAGGGGAGAGGTGGCTTATTCAGGACGTCTGAAAGGTTATGGCGAGGTCGTTATTTTGAGCCATGGCGGGCGTTTTTTTACCGTTTCGGCACATCTAACAAAACGTGAAAAGGCAGAAGGAGATCTGGTTCAGGGGGGTGAGATTCTGGGTTGGGTAGAGGAGAACGGTTCTTCAAAGGGGGCAAGTGTATATTTCGAGGTTCGAAAGGCCGATAGAAAGTTGGATCCCCGAGCCTGGTTGAAGGTCAATTAGTAAGTGCCCATCCACAAATGGCCAATTTGCCCGATTTCTGCGTCAAGCTCAAATTGTAATCCTCGAAATACTCAAATGTATTCATATGGTTACAATCATCGCCTTCCTTGAACTCGAACAAATTTTCTCATTTGTGGACGGGCACTAGTAAATCTGTCTAATTTTTTTGTTGGCTTCGCGGTTCAATTCACTTAATATCATAATTCGTCCCCCAAGGATGGCGTTTGTCGAATTGCCGGGAAAATATCTGTTTTTAAATTAGCCCATGAATTGAAATGAGAGGTTGACGGTTGTGGTCAAATTACCAAAGGAGCTTGAAATGGTTACATCAAAAAGGAAATTTTTTGCAAATATTGTTTTAATATCCGCCTTTGTTTTGGGCTTCCTCTTCCTTAATGGGGATGGTGAAAAGGTAGAAGCCGATACAAAAGACGTCTATAAGAATATAGAGATTCTAACTGAAGTCTTGAGACAGGTGGAAAAGAATTACGTTGAGCCCCAGAAAGCAAAGGACCTTATATATGGGGCGATTAAAGGAATGGTAAGAAGCCTCGATCCCCACTCTTCCTTCATGACCAAAGAGGAATTTCGCGAATTGATGTCGGAAACCAAGGGAAGCTTTTCAGGGATTGGTATCGAAATTACGGTTAAAGACAAGGTGTTGACGGTTGTGTCCCCCATCGAGGGAACACCCGCCTATCTCGCCGGTATGAAGGCTGGCGATAAGATCATCAAGGTGGAAGGGGAGTCCACCCTGGATATGAGCTTGATGGAGGCGGTTAAGAAAATAAGGGGGCCGGAGGGAACAAAGGTTAATTTGACGGTGTTTCGTGAGGGCGAGAAAAAACCACTGGAATTTGCTATTACCAGGGGGGTGATACCCCTCAAAAGTGTGAGGTATTTTTTGCTGACCCCAAACATCGGCTATGTGCGGGTTTCCAATTTTCAAGGTAATACCGCGGAAGACCTGTCAAACGCCCTTGAAGAGTTGGAAAAGGATGGAAAGATGAAGGGGCTGGTCCTGGACATGCGCAACAATCCGGGCGGTTTGCTTTCCCAGGCCATAGATGTCTCTGAGATGTTTCTTGATGCGGGGATTATTGTCAGTACAAAAGGGAGAACCGGGTCCCATGACATCGAAGCCAGAGCACATAAGAACAGCCATCCCAGGGCTTATCCGATGATTGTGCTGGTCAATGGCGGAAGTGCCAGTGCCGCGGAAATTGTGGCAGGTGCACTTCAAGACAATAAAAGGGCCATGATATTGGGGTCGAGAACCTTTGGGAAAGGCTCAGTCCAGACCATCCTGCCGCTTTCAGATGGCTCGGGCCTTCGTTTGACAACGGCCCGGTACTACACGCCAAGTGGAAAATCAATTCAGTCCAGCGGCATTACACCCGATATCGAAATCAAATTTATTGCACCGGAAAAAGATGCCAAGAAGAAGACACCGAGATTCATAAGGGAGGAAGACCTCAAAGGTCATATGATCGGTGAAAGCATTACTGAGGAAAAAAAGAGCGAAAAGAAGTCTGAAACAGATAAAGAAAAGAAAGCCAGGGAACTTCTCGAAAAGGATAACCAGGTGCGCCGGGCCCTTGAGCTCCTGAAAGGCTGGGCGGTTTTTTCAAAGATAAATGAGGATCCCTCAGGGAATATGATTAAACAATAAAGACCGTTTTGAAAACGACCAAAAATACCTGAGCGAAATAATTTCTTTGTCGTTTTTTCTCTAAAAGTTGTTGACATATCCTGAGGTGAAGTATATAAACGTTGTTTCTTTGGTGTACGGAAAAGGGTTAAACGCTTCGACAATAAAGCTTGACATTCTAAACTGAACGCCTTAAAATAAATGGCTTGTTAGTAATTGGCTTGTTCTTTGAAAACTAAATAGTGATGTAGCGTAGGTCTCTGTAGTAACAATTTGTAATTGTTGAGAAAAGATAGGGTCATAAACCCTGCTTAATAGTATAAGTGGAGAGTTTGATCCTGGCTCAGAACAAACGCTGGCGGCGTGCCTAACACATGCAAGTCGAACGAGAAATCCCGAGCTTGCTTGGGAGAGTAAAGTGGCGCACGGGTGAGTAACGCGTGGGTAACCTACCTTTGAATCTGGAATAACCAGCCGAAAGGCTGACTAATACCGGATACGGTTTTTAGGACTTAGGTTCTCTAAATTAAAGGTGACCTCTTCATGAAAGTTGCCGTTCATAGATGGGCCCGCGTACCATTAGCTAGTTGGTGGGGTAATGGCCTACCAAGGCGACGATGGTTAGCTGGTCTGAGAGGATGATCAGCCACACTGGAACTGGAACACGGTCCAGACTCCTACGGGAGGCAGCAGTGAGGAATTTTGCGCAATGGGGGAAACCCTGACGCAGCAACGCCGCGTGAGCGAAGAAGGCCCTCGGGTCGTAAAGCTCTGTCAAGTGGGAAAAAAATCTTTTGATCAATAGTCAAAAGACTTGATGGTACCACTGGAGGAAGCACCGGCTAACTCCGTGCCAGCAGCCGCGGTAATACGGAGGGTGCAAGCGTTGTTCGGATTTACTGGGCGTAAAGAGCGTGTAGGCGGTTTAGCAAGTCAGATGTGAAAGCCCTGGGCTTAACCCGGGAAGTGCATTTGAAACTGCTTCACTAGAGTATGGGAGAGGAGATTGGAATTCCTGGTGTAGAGGTGAAATTCGTAGATATCAGGAGGAACACCCGTGGCGAAGGCGATTCTCTGGACCAATACTGACGCTGAGACGCGAAAGCGTGGGGAGCAAACAGGATTAGATACCCTGGTAGTCCACGCCGTAAACGATGAGAACTAGGTGTAGTGGGTATTGACCCCTGCTGTGCCGAAGTTAACGCATTAAGTTCTCCGCCTGGGGAGTACGGCCGCAAGGCTAAAACTCAAAGGAATTGACGGGGGCCCGCACAAGCGGTGGAGCATGTGGTTTAATTCGACGCAACGCGAAGAACCTTACCTGGGTTTGACATCCTCTGATCGTCTGGGAAACCAGATTTTTCCGGCTTTGTCGGAACAGAGTGACAGGTGCTGCATGGCTGTCGTCAGCTCGTGTCGTGAGATGTTGGGTTAAGTCCCGCAACGAGCGTAACCCTTGTCTTTAGTTGCCATTATTAAGTTAGGCACTCTAAAGAGACTGCCTCGGTTAACGGGGAGGAAGGTGGGGATGACGTCAAGTCCTCATGGCCTTTATATCCAGGGCTACACACGTGCTACAATGGGCTGTACAAAGGGTTGCTATCCCGCGAGGGGGCGCTAATCCCAAAAAGCAGTTCTCAGTTCGGATTGAAGTCTGCAACTCGACTTCATGAAGGTGGAATCGCTAGTAATCGTGGATCAGCATGCCACGGTGAATACGTTCCCGGGCCTTGTACACACCGCCCGTCACACCACGAAAGTCGACTGTACCAGAAGTTGCTGGGCTAACCTCTTCGGAGGAGGCAGGTACCTAAGGTACGGCCGGTAATTGGGGTGAAGTCGTAACAAGGTAGCCGTAGGGGAACCTGCGGCTGGATCACCTCCTTTCTAAGGAGTTAACCGTCTTTGACGGAACATCCTAGGTCAATCCTACCTATCGTCACTATTTAGTTTCCAGGGAATAAGCATATAAGCTGGAAGATAAAAGCTCAAAGCTGAAAGTTTTTTCAGCTTTGAGCTTTGAGCTTTGAGCTCAAAATTGTTCTTTGAAAACTGAATACAGAGTACAGCAATTTCAAAGGTGCCTAGGAAACAAACGTTTTACTAGTAGCGTAAATGGAAGGATTTTATGGCCAAGCTACTAAGAGCAGACGGTGGATGCCTTGGCGTCGGATGGCGATGAAAGACGTGGCTAACTGCGATAAGCTTCGGCGAGCCGTTAAACAGGCTTTGACCCGGAGATTTCTGAATGGGAAAACCCATCCTGGTTAATTCCGGGATATCTGTCACTGAATACATAGGTGTCAGAGGCTAACGAGGGGAACTGAAACATCTAAGTACCCTTAGGAACAGAAAGCAAATGCGATTCCCAAAGTAGCGGCGAGCGAAATGGGAACAGCCTAAACCGTACATATGTTAAAGCCTGTAAGCGTTGTATGTGCGGTGTTGCGGGACCTTGTTGGAAGCGGTTACAGCTGCTTCGACAAGTCAGAAATGCATTGTATAGCTGAACAGCCTGGAAAGGCTGGCCACAGAGGGTGATAGCCCTGTAAGCGAAATATGATGCACTTGTTGGACAAGGTTCCCAAGTACCGCGGGACACGAGAAACCCTGCGGGAATCCAGGAGGACCATCTCCTAAGGCTAAATACACTCCGGCGACCGATAGTGAACCAGTACCGTGAGGGAAAGGTGAAAAGTACCCCTGCTAGGGGAGTGAAATAGTACCTGAAACCGTCTGTTTACAAGCAGTGGAAGAACTATTGAAATTTTGTTGGATTCGTCCGACTGGTTTCAAGTTCGACTGCGTACCTTTTGCATAATGGGTCAGCGACTTACGCTGTGTTGCAAGGTTAAGCCGTCAGGTGTAGCCGCAGCGAAAGCGAGTCTTAATAGGGCGAAATAGTAGCATGGCGTAGACCCGAAACCAGGTGATCTATCCATGGGCAGGGTAAAGTCCCGGTAACACGGGATGGAGGCCCGAACCGTAGAAGGTTGAAAACTTCCCGGATGAACTGTGGATAGGAGTGAAAGGCTAATCAAACCTGGAGATAGCTGGTACTCCCCGAAATATATTTAGGTATAGCCTCACAAATTGAGTAACGGGGGTAGAGCACTGGAAGGGCTAGGGGTCTCACCAGATTACCAATCCTTACCAAACTTCGAATACCGTTAACTTTTATTGTGGGAGTCAGACTATGGGAGATAAGTTTCATGGTCGAGAGGGAAAAAGCCCAGACCGCCGGCTAAGGTCCCTAAATATGTGCTAAGTGGAGAAGGAAGTGGGAATGCGGAGACAGCCAGGAGGTTGGCTTAGAAGCAGCCATCCTTTAAAGAAAGCGTAACAGCTCACTGGTCAAGTGGTTCTGCGCCGAAAATTCAACGGGGCTAAAGCACATTACCGAAGCCGCGGATTGTATGGATCTTCGGATACATATGATGGTAGGGGAGCATTCCATTCCGGGCTGAAGCCAGACTGTAAGGACTGGTGGACTGAATGGAAGAGACTATGCTGACATGAGTAACGATAAAGCGGGTGAGAAACCCGCTCGCCGTAAGCCTAAGGTTTCCTGAGTAAAGTTAATCTGCTCAGGGTTAGTCGACCCCTAAGCCGAGGCCGAAAGGCGTAGGCGATGGGAAACAGGCAAATATTCCTGTACCACCGAGTTGGCATTTGAGTGATGGGGGGACGCAGAAGGGTAGGTCATCCACCTGTTGGATGGTGGTTTAAGCTGGTAGGCGGAAAGGACAGGAAAATCCGTTCTTTTATTTAAACGCCGAGAAGCGAATACGAGAGACTTTGTCTCATAAAGTGATTGATCCCATACTGCCAAGAAAAGCCTCTAGCAAGTCAACTAGGTGATCGTACTGCAAACCGACACAGGTAGGCGGGGTGAGAATCCCAAGGCGCTCGAGAGAACTCTGGTTAAGGAACTCGGCAAATTTACACCGTAACTTCGGGATAAGGTGTGCCTCCATTAGGTGAAAAAATTTACTTTTGGAGCTGAAGGAGGTTGCAGAGAAATGGGGGTGGCGACTGTTTACTAAAAACATAGGACTCTGCCAAGTCGCAAGACGATGTATAGGGTCTGACGCCTGCCCGGTGCTGGAAGGTTAAGGGGACTTGTCATTCATTTTTCGAAATGGAGAAGCATTGAACCGAAGCCCCAGTAAACGGCGGCCGTAACTATAACGGTCCTAAGGTAGCGAAATTCCTTGTCGGGTAAGTTCCGACCTGCACGAATGGCGTAACGACTTCCCCACTGTCTCAACCAGGGACTCGGTGAAATTGAATTCACGGTGAAGATGCCGTGTACCCGCGAAAAGACGGAAAGACCCCGTGAACCTTTACTACAGCTTGACATTGGATTTTGGGCTAGTATGTGTAGGATAGGTGGGAGACTTTGAAACTTCAACGCTAGTTGGAGTGGAGTCGCCCTTGAAATACCACCCTTACTAGTTTAGGGTTCTAACCTTGGTCCGTTATCCGGATCGGGGACAGTGTCTGGTGGGTAGTTTGACTGGGGCGGTCGCCTCCCAAAGAGTAACGGAGGCGCGCGAAGGTTCCCTCAGGCTGATTGGAAACCAGCCGAAGAGTGTAAAGGCATAAGGGAGCTTGACTGTGAGAGAGACATCTCGAACAGGTACGAAAGTAGGTCTTAGTGATCCGGCGGTTCCGTATGGAAGGGCCGTCGCTCAACGGATAAAAGGTACTCCGGGGATAACAGGCTTATCGCGCCCAAGAGTTCACATCGACGGCGCGGTTTGGCACCTCGATGTCGGCTCATCGCATCCTGGGGCTGGAGCAGGTCCCAAGGGTTTGGCTGTTCGCCAATTAAAGCGGTACGTGAGCTGGGTTTAGAACGTCGTGAGACAGTTCGGTCCCTATCTTTCGTGGGCGCAGGATATTTGAGAGGATCTTTCCCTAGTACGAGAGGACCGGGATGGACGAACCTCTGGTGTTCCAGTTGTCGCGCCAGCGGCATAGCTGGGTAGCTACGTTCGGAATGGATAACCGCTGAAAGCATCTAAGTGGGAAGCCAACCTCAAGATTAGATATCCCTTCAGGCGCTCAGGCAACTGAGCGTCTGGCTGAAGACCCCTTGTAGACGACGAGGTTGATAGGCCAGGTGTGTAAGTGCAGTAATGCATTTAGCTAACTGGTACTAATCGGTCGTGAGGCTTGGCCATAAACTTCTTCTATTTATGCGCCTTTGAAATGTTATTCTGTATTCAGTGAGCCAGTTTCAAAATGTTCAATTTGGTTCGAAATCAAGGAAGGCGAGAATTTTAGCCACAGGAATATGTGCAAATATTTCGAGGACTAAAATTAGAGTCTGACGCAGAGATCGGGCAAAATGGGACGTTTTGAGCCTGGCTCAACGGTTTTCGGTGGTAATAGCGAGGAGGACACACCCGTTCCCATCCCGAACACGGAAGTTAAGCTCCTCTGCGCCGATGGTACTGCGTGGGAGACTGCGTGGGAGAGTAGGTCACTGCCGAAATTTACTTTAAAAAAGCCCCTCATTTAATTATGTGGGGCTTTTTTTATTCATGAATCGTTTTTTATGATAGTAAGATGAGCATTTAACGGAAGGCTTAAGGGAAATAGGAATATGTTTATGGGTCAGGAAAACAAATTGCAGGTTGCGCTGGTTCGCCATGGGGAAACCATAGGCAATGTCAGGGGTATCGTTCAGGGTCAGTCGGATACGCCCCTAACGGCAAGAGGGATTGAATCCACTTTACGAAAGGCGGAAAAGATTCAGCATATGGAATTTGACGCTGTTTTCTGCAGCGATCTTTCAAGGACGGTGGAAACCCTTAAACTGATACAGGGGAAGATTACGGGGTTGCCTGATCCTGTCCATACGCGGGATCTTCGAGAGATTGATTTTGGCGACCTCACCGGGCAACTGAAAAAGGAAATCATGCCCACTATTTTGGAGCACAAAGAAGCGCCTGATGTTCCTTACCCAAACGGAGAATCCGGTGGAGAGTTCATCGCCCGTGTAAGAGGCTTCTTTAAAATGCTGATGGATCGTCATGCAGGGGGGCAGATCCTGGTTATCACCCATTT
>Ga0209249_1003579_pt1 | contig 11014 bp, 8 predicted proteins | sample SaaInlV_200m_DNA_4_FD_184653 | JGI IMG/M metagenome (GOLD analysis project Ga0209249, IMG submission 184653) | Marine microbial communities from expanding oxygen minimum zones in the Saanich Inlet - SI037_S3LV_200m_DNA (SPAdes) (version 2) | ecosystem: Environmental > Aquatic > Marine >...
AAAAATGTTTTAAGTTTTTCTCTCATGAAGCTTTGTGTACTCATAGTTTTTCTCTTGAAAATTAGAATTTAGTCTACTAATGCAAGAAATATCTTGCATTAGTACTTTTTATTCTTCTTCTACTACTTCAATCTCAACTAATTTATTCACTAACTCTCTAAAACGCTCGCCACGTTTGGCGAAATCTTTGAATTCATCAAAACTTGTGCCACCAGGGGAGAGCAAAATGATATCGCCTTCTTTGGCAACTTTCTCAGCGGCTGTAACGGCATCTTCTAAACCAATACAATGTGAAATCGTATAAGGGCGGTGACCAGAACGATTGCCGCCTATAGCCTTAGCAATTTTGGGCGCGGCTTCTCCAAAAAGAACTACTTGATCCACGCGCTGGCGAATCAGTTCTCCTAATTTGTCCCAAGGGAGCTTTTTATCGCGCCCGCCGAGCATTAGAACAATTGGTTCATCAAAAGCTCTTACTGCTGCCATTGAACGTTCGGGAGCTGTGGCTATTGAGTCGTTATACCAAGTTTTTCCGTTCACTTCTCGTACCATTTCTAAGCGATGGTCTACACCGTAAAAATCCTTTAGGGCATCGCTCATTGCTTTAGGTGAGAAGCCTTCTACAAATCCAATTAATGTTGCCGCCATAATATTAAGCCAATTATGGTTGCCACGTAAATGGATAGCATGCGATGGAATGAGGGGAACGTCCATTCGCTTGTCTCGAAAATAAATATAATCTTCCAATGGATATGTGCCCGATTCGTTCGTAGCGAGGGGCTTGTTTCCAAAGGTGAGCACTTTTGTAGAAGTGAGTGCTTTCATGCTCTGTGCCCCTTCATCGTCTCTGCCGATAATTGCAATATCAGTTAGTTTTTGGTATTTCAACAAGCGGGCCTTTGCGTCGAAATAGTTTTTCATCGTTTTATGTCTATCTAGATGATTTGGCGTTACGTTTAAGATCACCGCAACATTTGTCGAACGTGTCATTTGCTCTAGTTGAAAAGAAGAAATCTCAAGAATAGCTAGATCATCTTCTTGTATTTCATCTACATATTTAATTAATGGGTCGCCGATATTGCCGCCAACCCAAACTTTATTCTTTGTTTTTTTATAGGCTTCTTTTGCCATTCTTCCAATAATAGTTGTAGTCGTTGTTTTTCCTGCTGAGCCGGTAATCCCTATTGTGCGACAGGGGCAAGCTTCGAGAAAAATCTGGGTATCGTTTGAGAGCGGAATTTTGCGACGTACAGCATCTCTAACAAGGGGTAAATCGAGAGGAATACCACCAGAGAGACAGACTAAATCTTTGTTTTTAAGTAAGCTAGAAAAATGTGCGCCAAGCATCCACTCCACTTCTATATCTTTGAGGGAATCTTGTTCTTCTTGGAGTTCATGTGGCATCCGCTTGTCGTTCAGTGTCACTTTGGCGCCATGTTTTACCAGATAGCGCGCTAAAGCTAACCCCTGACGGGCGGCTCCAAGAATGAGAATGTTTTTACCTGTCCAATTTTCCATGATTTTGAATTTCTTCACAAAATAATAATTAAAGTTATTCTTTTATGAAGTCCTTACTTTTCATTAATAGGCATTGCTTTAGACTAAGGCCAAGCCAACGCCAAGCATTGCGGCGAGAAGGCTAATGAGCCAGAAGCGCTGTACAACTTGAGTTTCGCTCCAACCGAGCAATTCAAAATGGAGATGAATGGGTGCCATTTTGAAAACTCTTCTGCCTTCTCCGTAGAATTTTCGGCTTAGTTTAAAATAGCCAACTTGGATAATTACACTGATGATTTCACTAAGCGGAATAATGGCAACGAGTGGTAAAACAGCCCACTGACCAGTCATCAATGCGACAACACCTAAAGTCGCACCTAAAGATAGGGAGCCAGTATCACCCATAAATAAGGACGCAGGGTGTACGTTGAACCATAAAAAGCCAAAGAGGGCACCCACGATGGTAAAGGAAAATCTGCCTACAAAAATCTGGCCTTGTAACATGGCAATTCCGCCATAGGTTATGAAGGCGGTTGCTGCAATTAGGCCAGCTAATCCATCTAGACCATCTGTAAAATTGATTGCATTAGAGGTGCCAATAATGATAAAAGCTGCTGCGGGGATATACCAAACACCAAGGTCTATAACGAAATCTACGCCAGGAATAATCAACTCAGGAACATCGAGCATATATTTCAAGACGGCGGCTGTTGCCAGACCGAGAATGGCTTGAATGGTAAATTTTGTTCTTGCGCGCATACCATCTCCACGTCTTTTACCACGGATGCCTTCCCAGTCATCTAGTGCGCCAAGAATGGCGTAGGCAAACATAACGATGAGTGGGACGAGAATAGAGCGCCCGATGGTTTGCATCCCGATAATATTGACAGCGTTGAGCAAAATAGTAATTAGAGCAACAGGCAAAATGAAAAGTACGCCGCCCATAGTGGGGGTTCCCATTTTGACTTGATGAAAGCCTGGCTCATCTACGCGAATAATCTTGCCTATTTTGAAGTGATTTAGAACACGCAATAAGGGTGCGCCCCAAATTACGGTCATCATAAAACTTAGTGCGGCAAGGCTTATGCCAAAAGACATTGGGCTCATTTTTTTACCGCCAATGCTGTTGTAATATGATCCATACGTAGCCCACGCGAGCCTTTAATTAATAAAGTGTCTTTATTTGTCAAATTTTCTTTTAACCATTCTATTAGTGTTTCTTTTTTGTCAAATTCAAGAATAGCTTTGGGAGACATCCCAGCTTTTTGAGCAGCTTCGGCGATGATATGAGCGCGTGTGCCGAGAGTCAGCAGGATATCTGCTACTGCGGCAGCGCGCATTCCAACTATTTCGTGTCCTTGTCTTTCATATTGGCCAAGTTCGAGCATGTCGCCGAGAAGGGCTATATGTTGGCCATCCATTTCATCAAGCAGATTAAGTGCTGCTAGCGTAGAAGCGGGTGAGGCATTATAGGTATCGTCGAGAATTAATGCGCCGCATTTACTGCGTGCGGCAACAAGGCGAAGTTGAGCATCTCCTGCACGAAGCCCTTTGAGAATTTCTGTCCAGCTCATTCCTTCTACGAGACAAATCGCGGCAGTGCGCAAGACAGTATGAACAGAGTGTCTTCCGATAAGGGGAAGATGGATATGCAAGGTTTCGTTTTTATAATGAAGCCTAAAGCGAATGCCATCTAAGCCGAGACCTTCTACTTGGTTGGCCCATAAATCAGCTTCTGGGCTGAGGCCGTAAAAGAAGATGCGAGCCTGTGTCATTTTTGCCATATCACGTACCCAAATATCGTCATAATTTAAGATGGCGACACCTTCAGGGGCAGGGGGCAGGGCTTGGACTAGTTCTGCTTTTCCACGGGCTATATTTTTTTGTGAGCCGGCTCTTTCAGCATGCACTGTGCCGATATTGGTGATTACGCCAATATCGGGTTTGGCGATTTTACAAAGAAGATCAATCTCGCCAGGAACATAGAAGCCCATTTCAAGGATAGCGCGTTCATGGTTGGAGCGTAGTCTTAAAATGGTTAACGGTAAACCGATTTCATTATTTAAATTACCAAAGTTTTTTAAGGTTCTATATTTTTGCCTGAGAGTTTGAGCGGCAAGTTCTTTTGTTGTTGATTTGCCTACTGATCCAGTAATGCCAACTACGCGCAAATCAAGTTTCTCTCGCCAAAAACGAGCAATTTCTTGCAAGGCAGTAACTGTATTGTCTACGAGCAAACAGAGCGGGGCATTTAGTCTATCAAGTGCTGCTTCCGATGGCGATGTTCGTAGATCAAGTATATTGAAGTTGTTGGTAATTTCTTTTTCTATCAGCGCAAAAGAAGCACCTTGTGAGAAAGCATTAGCAACAAAATCATGCCCATCTACATTTTCGCCAGGGATGGCAATAAAAAGCGCACCTTCTTGTACTTGACGCGAATCGATTACCGCAAGGGGAATTGTGGCAGTTGCCTTTGTGGGGCGTGTCTCTGAGAGAGCCTCGATTAGGTCTGCGAGTTCTAGCACTTTTTCTCCTACTGTCCTGCTGCGTATTGCAAGCGAATAATATCGGGTGGGATATTTAAAACGCGAATACTTTCTTCTGCAACTAGGGCAAAAACTGGTGCAGCCGTTTTTGATGCCCAAATTGATGTGGTGGGTCTTTCGAGCCAAACGTAAATCATAAACTGTGGATCATCTACTGGTCCCCACCCAATGAAAGAAGCATTTGTTTCTTCGGTTGAGTACCAACCATATTCGGTCGGAATTTGGGCAGTCCCAGTTTTTCCTGCTAGTCGATAGCCAGGAAGGGTGGCTGTAGCATCTTCACCAACGATGGAGTTAGCGAGCATTTCGTTAAGTGTATTAGCTGTTTCTTTTGAAATTGGACTTCCAGCATTTTGGGGTGGGAAATCGTATTGCTTGCCATCGCGTAACATGCCATAAAGGACATGAGGAGTAACCATTTTCCCTTCGTTTGCAATAGCAGATGAAGCCATCATTATTTGGATGGGAGTAGCAGTAACGCCCTGGCCAAAAGAGTTGGTAGCGAGGTCAACAGGATACCAATCTGCATCGCCAGGTATCTTAAGCCTGCCGCCTGCTTCTCCACTCAAATCGATTCCTGTTGGGTGGCCAATTCCAAACTTAGACATATAATCGTAAAAATTATCTGGTCCCATCTGAACAGCAATCCACGCCATACAAACATTGAGAGAATGGCGAAGGCAACCAGTCATATCTTGATAGCCCCAGGCTTCTTGATCCCAGTTTTTGATAATTGCGCCGCCAACGGGAAATACGCCGGTATCGGTATAGCCAGTTTGTGGCGTAACAACACCCATATCAAGTGCGGCAGCCATCGTTAATATTTTCATCACTGAGCCAGGTTCATAAGGCATATTGATGGCTCGGTTATATTCGCTGGCATTATCAAAAACTTGCTCATATTGTGAGAAATTGACGAGATTTAAGCGCGGTGTAGATGCCATAGCAAGAATCTCACCATTTTGTGGGTTCATTACAACAATGGTCCCTGCTTTTGCTCCGTAATTATAGAGAGATTGATCGAGAATTTCTTCAGTTTTCGCCTGAAGCTCTCTGTCTAAGGTTAGGATTAAGGTTGTTCCATCGGGTACTTGCGGAATTTCCTCAACACGGTTTGGGTCTGCGGGGATCCAAACCTGCACCGGGATGCCCGCGAGTAAATCATTATATTTTTCTTCTATGCCAAAATAACCACGCCCAGAGCGGTTCACAAAGCCAACTACATTTGAGGCAATTGCTTCTTCAGGGTAGCTGCGAGCAAGATGTTCTCTATAATTCAGTCCAGAAAGGTTGTCATTAGATGTAGAATTTTCTTCTTCTATATCTCTTTGAATGCGTTGCAGTTCAGCTACATCCTCGGCAGAGACATAATCTATGAGACTTAAATAAACTTGTTCTTCACTGGCATTATTTATTGCATCGAGAGTGTTGACATAATCTAAATCAATAACAGTCGAGAGAATTGAAGCAATACTTTGCGCATTTTCAATATCGTCTACAGTGACGCCAACTTCATAGACACTCTGATTTCCAGCTAAAAGCTTCCCGTTGCGGTCGTAAATTTCACCTCGTGCAGGGTAGATATTCTCAATCCAGCCTTTATAATTATTGGCCTGTTCACGAAAATCTGCGGCTTCAGTACTGGTTTGGATTCGCACCATTTGAACGATAATTAAAACACCAATCACCGCAAAAACACTTGCTAAAGAAAGCGAACGCCAAGTAAATTCTTTTCTCATTGTGAAGAACCTCTTTGTGTCCTGAGACCAAACCATTCAAAAAGCGATTGTGAATATTCAACGGGCAAAAAACTTGTATTTATATTTCTAGCGGTGTCGTCCGTGAGGTTAATGGGCTCTTTGCCTTCATAACCAGGAATAGGGATATAGTGAACCTCTCGTGTTTTAGCTGGACGAAACCCTAATTCGTCAGTCCGCGCCTGAATCTCATCGTAAGAAAGAAGGCGAGCCAATTCAGTTTTAAGATTAGCATTGCTTTCACGAGTTAGGCTAATTTGTCCTTCTAAAACTTGAATTTCGCGCCCAACAAGAGTGGCCTGCGAAGAAACACTAAGATAAAGTGCGGCAATCATCGTCGCTCCCACAAGCGCAAGCAGAACTAAGCCAACTTTCTGTTGACGAACTCTCCAAGAAGCTTGTAAGATGGGGCGATTTGCATTCATATTTTAAACAAGTCTTTTTCTAAAGGAATATTTTATTAAGATGAAGTACTATGTGGCAAACGCGATTTCAACTTGCGTGCCTATAACGAATATGTTTTTGCCGTAGACTTTGTTATTTGTGCCGTTATCTGTTTGGGTGTTGGCACTCAAGTCCAAACCGAGAGCGTTGCGGCAATTCGAATTTCAATCCTAAACTCTACAGCTTCTCAATAATACGCAATTTCGAGCTTCGTGCTCGCGGATTTGTCCTGCTCTCATCTTCTGTCGGTGTTATAGGTTTACGAGTAATTTCCTTAGCAATTGCTTTATGCTCGCAAGTACAAACTGGTTGACGCGGAGGGCAGATACAATCCTTGCTTTGATGGCGAAAATAGCGCTTTACCAATCTGTCTTCCAATGAATGAAAGGAGATGACCGCTAATCTTCCGCCGGGGGCAAGAGATTTTAGGGCTTGAGGTAATACGCTTTCTATAGAGCCTAGTTCGTCGTTAACAGCGATGCGAAGGGCTTGAAATGTGCGAGTTGCAGGATGTACACGCCGACCTTTGCTAGGAAGAACTGTGGATATAAGGACTGCAAGTTCAAAAGTTGTATAAAGCGGGCGTTTCTGCATGATGGCTTTGGCTATTCGCCTAGAGGCACGTTCTTCACCATAGCGGAAGATTATTTCTGCCAGTTCTGCTTCGCTGTAGGTGTTGATGATATCGGCAGCACTTTCTGGTAAGTTAGGACCAAAACGCATGTCGAGGGGAGCGTCTTTCCGAAAAGAAAACCCGCGTTCTGGGGTGTCAAACTGCATGGAAGATGCACCTAAGTCAAGAACGATGCCGTGAACCAAAGGCCACGTTATTTCTTGTAGGGTATCACTTAGTTCTGTATAAGATCTTTGTACCAAGGTACTGCGCTGCTCATGAGGAGCCAAGGTCTCACGAGCGAGCGCAAGGGCTTGAGGGTCTAAATCGAAGCCCAGTAACTGTCCTTTTGGAGCGCAAGCATTAAGAATGCCGAGAGCGTGCCCGCCTGCGCCTAGGGTGCAATCAACGTAGTAGCCATTATTCTTGGGTTCTAATGCGTTGATGATCTCTTGATAAAGTACGGGGAGGTGCGCCGCGCTCATCTCAGTTTCCTGAGAGGTCGAGAGCGGAAAATCTTTCGAGGTTAGCTTCTTCGTTGTCGAGAGAGGTCATTTGAGCATCCCAGAGAGTCGGGAGCCAAATTTCAAAATATTCACCTTGTCCTGCTACTATGGTCTCTGCTTCGATTTTTGCAAATTCGCGGAGCTTGGGCGCTAGATTGATTCGCCCAACTTTATCGGGGGTGATAGAATAAGCATTAGCAAAGAGTAGGCGACGTAGCTCTCTGGTAGCTGGGTCTGCTAAGTTCATGGCATTGACGCGCTGATAGACAAGTTCGAAATAGTTTGTTGTCATGACCATGAGGCATCGATCAAATCCACGTGTAACAAAGCCACCTTCTGCGAGTTCATCGCGGAAGCGGGCGGGGACGATAAGCCGTCCTTTTGCATCAAGTGAATGTTGATATTGACCCAGGAACATTTGTTCTACATCCTATTTAACAGGCAAACGCCGGAATAACCGGCGTTTAGGCAGAAAATGCCTCCACTCTCTACCACTTTGTACCACATTTTACATTATTCATATCCGAATTGCAAGTAGTACTTCAGTTTTTGCTATATTATTTTGCGATTAGACGTAGGAAAAGGATTAAATCAAAAAAGGCCAGAAGTTAATCTCTGACCTTTTTGTGTTATTTGTCTGTTTCTTTTAATACTTCCCTCTTTTTTAAAACGATTTTTATCCTGTTTTGGGGCTATCTCCATTAATAGCTATACTAGGGAGAAATTACTGATATTAACTTTTGCTTTCAGGGCAAGAGGTTTGTTATTCTTGACAGCGAAACTTCTTTATTGCTTCTTCAAATAATTGCTGAGCGATTTCTTCGGTGGGGGTATAAACTTTCCATCCGAAAGCGCGGTCTCCACAGATCCACGCGGCAATGCTTCCAGTGGGGAGAATTTCGGAGGCACTTGTGTCTATTATTGAATAAAAAGTGATTAAATCGCCGAGCAAATTTACGTCAAGGGTGCCGCGTCGTTCGTCTAGTCCCTCTTGCATAATTAATTCGAGCATAAATTGAGGATCATCAGTTTCGTGATTGAGTTGCCAAATGACGAGGCTGAAAAGATCAGGGCGATAAGAAGCGAGCATTCCTTCACTGTATACGCTTGGGTTTTCTGCTTGTTGGGCATCGAAAAAGGCTAGATTAGCAGGGTGCCCGATGCAGAATTCATATTCGCAAAATAAACCGTTTAAAGTGGATGTGTGTGGCGTGATGGTGGGATATGGGGTGTAAGTCGGTTGGATAGTGGGTTGAGGTAGTGCAGCCAAAGTACCAGCAACAGCAAGACCGATTTCATTTTTAGGTGCGGTTGAGCTTTCAGGTTTGCACGCACTGAGAGATAAAATTAATAAAGGAAGAAGGAAGAGAGTTGTTTTACGCATAAGGCGATTATACAATGAAAAAGGGAATATGAGCCAAAGCCCATATTCCCTTTTTATCTTTATTATTCAGTTTTAGCTTGAGGCTTAGAGTATAACCTTATAGTGGATAATGGCGTAGATAACCATGCCTATAATTACGGCAGGATAGAGAAAACGCATTAGCCAGAAAATTGCCTTGATGGCATTATCGTCTTTGTTTTTCACAGATCTATGCCAAGCAACGATGCTCAAGAAGAGCTCTGTTGCAAGTAAGGCGTAAATAATATAAAAGGCATAATCAAGTGCAACAGTATAGCCAACATTAAGTCTTCCCGCTAGGCCAACATGGAAGAATACTACGCTGAGAACGGTGCCTGTCATAAGCCCTGTGATGGTATCAAATTCTCTACCAGGTAAAAATAAACCAAGATAGGCTAATAAGATGATCCAGAAAACGGGCATCATTGTTTTTGATGTAAAGCCAATTACATCTCGTTTGACTTCGATTGCGGCAGTGAAGCGGGAGTGTTCTATTTCGCTTTTCTTATCAAATTGTGTGGGGTCTCCACGCGTACCAAAATCGTGAACACTGTCTGAGAAGAAGAAACCAGTTACGACGTTCCAATCGGTGGTGGTTTCAAAAGCATCTGAGCGCTTAAGGGTGTTTTTAATATTATCTTCAGTAATTGGGCCAAGGCCTAAAATATCAGTTACGAAAATTAAATTTTTTCGTTCAAGGCTTGAGTGGCGCAGTTTTATAGGTAAGCGTTGGTGGTCAAAGGGATAGTCGCTCAAATCAAAAGAGTTTCTGAAGGTCTCTCGTACCTTGAAAAGAATATAATGTGTGTCACCAAATTCTTTTTCTTCTAAGGGGCTGTCAAGACTAAGGTCTTTGACTGAGTTATCAAATTTGACTTCTGAAAAATCGAGTTTTTCTCCTTTATAACGAAACCAGAGATAAAAATCGACGAAGTAGGTATGTTCCCCATCTACATCAATATCATCAAACTCATTAATATCAACACCTACATATACAATACGAGTTTTTCCAAAATATTGCCCGTTTTGACGAATAATATGTCCACTGGCTATTTTCTTACCATAATCGTCGGGGAGATCTTCTTTTTCAATAGAATAAAGTTGTACTGGTGCAGAGATGAATTTATCATTATCAAAAAGTCCCATTGCCAATGGTTGCGTAAAGTTGTGGTTTTCATCAAAATAAATTTTTCCCGTAATTCCTTCAAAGCCTTCATCTTTTTGGTTAACTGAATCAAGATAATCACGTAGAAGCTGGCGGTCTTGTTCTACTTGTGTAGCCTCACCACTAATACCAGCTTTGCGCATTGCTTCTATTGCAACAAGTGCGCTATCGTAAGATGTGGCGGCAAACCAAGTTATTTTATTATCAATATTTTTAATATATGCATCACGAAAGACCTGTGCGTCTTCGCTTGCTACATCAAATATCACTTGTGACGGTGCGTAAACATCATCTATTATGCCGCCTGTTTTAGAGGTGCCAAGTTGCTCGGCTACCTTTTCCGCAAAAGAATCTGCTCCTAAAGAATCTCCACCAAAGATAGGGATTTCAGGGTAATGTTCGCGAAGATAAATAACAATTCTGGAGCCACTGCTTTTATAGGTGCCGAGCAAGAACATATCGGGCATTGCATCAGAAGAGCTAATAATTGTCTCTATATTTTCCTCAAGACTTTCATTAGCACTGACAGGTGAAGTGCTTATCACAGTCCCGCCGTTTGTTTCGAATTCATCACCGAAAGCCATCCCAAGAGATTCCCCATAAGTATTATTTTCATAAAAAATTATAGCGCTTTCATACTCAAAAAAAATCTTTGCATATTGAGCAACAAAACTACCCTGTGCCGTATTATCATTAATAACCCTAAAGAACCAGTCATTTCCTTCTGTAACTGAGGGTGCAGTTGCACCAGAAGATATTCCGGGGATTTCATTCTCTGCAAGCATACTTCCCATTTCTGTTGCAGCATCACTATAACTGTTGCCTAATACGATTATCGCCTTATCTTCTTGGATAATTTGCTCCGCAACAGCCTTAGCCCCATCTGCAGTGCCTCCATCAATATAAGGTATTATCTCAATCGGATGCCCGTTAATGCCCCCTGCCGCATTTGCTTCGTCAACATACATTTGAACGGATTCGTTGAGCTGTGTTGTCCATGTCTCTGAAACGTCATCCCCAAGTGCGCTTACGGCAATATAAATGGGGTCTTTTTTATCAAAGACACCTCTTTCATAGAGTATAT
>Ga0209249_1003584_pt1 | contig 10991 bp, 11 predicted proteins | sample SaaInlV_200m_DNA_4_FD_184653 | JGI IMG/M metagenome (GOLD analysis project Ga0209249, IMG submission 184653) | Marine microbial communities from expanding oxygen minimum zones in the Saanich Inlet - SI037_S3LV_200m_DNA (SPAdes) (version 2) | ecosystem: Environmental > Aquatic > Marine >...
CTGGTAAATCAAGTAGCAATCCAATCCTAGATGGAGTGGATCTAAGGAACCATATATGTGTTACTGGAACAGCTAGATTGATATGTCCCATTCGTTCACGACGAACAATACTTCTAGTAACCTCTACACCACATTTTTCACAAACTACTCCGCTATAACGAACACCTTTGTACTTACCGCAAAAACATTGAAAGTTTTTTGTAGGTCCAAAAATACGCTCACAGAATAAACCATCTGGTTCTGCGCGCTGTGTTCTATAGTTAACTGTTTCTGGTTTTGTTACCTCTCCTTTGGACCAAGACAGAATATCTTCTGGACTTGCAACGGAAAGGGCAACAGCATCAAATGAATCTGTGGCTGCTGCATGGGGCTTCTTGTATGGAGGCATGGGGCTTAAAGAGAAATAATTACGTACGAAGAACCGCAGTGCTCCAGCTTGATCTTCTATCTCAAGTGGATTCACTTCGGCGATTTCGTAGGTATTTTACAGAGGAAATAGCCGTATGCAAGAAAAATATAAGAGTTATAGTGTTTTTATTAAGATTTCTATTTGCGTATTTGCGCAAGTATGCAAATAGAAATGCTCAAAGATCAAAGAATGAATGACTTTCAACTTTTAGACCTAAGCTTATGAATAGCTTTGAGACTTAAGCTTTAAGCTTTTAGCTCCCTAGTTAACGTAATAATTACTTTTTGTAATGTATTCATTTTTATGTTTATTTTAAAATAACTCATCCTTCGACTTCGCTCAGGACAAGTAGCTCATAACTTAAAGCTTAAAGCTCATAGCTTATCTAACTCCTTCTTCTATCAATTCCTTTCCCTCTTTAATCATCTGAACTCCTTTCTGTACTGAATCTACACGATTATCTATATTTTCTTTTGTATCCTTAGCAGTTTCTACTACGTCTGATCCTACTTCTACTACAGAGTTGACGCCATCCTTAACTGCTTTGACTGCTCCGCTAACAGATAGATGAACACCACTATTGGTATTAGGAAAAATAGAACCACTTAAATCACAAGCAGATAACAACAAAATAGGGATAAGAAGTAGAACCTGCCTCTTTGTAACAAATCTATTCATATTTAATTGAATAAAAATTAATCTTCTAAAGGTAAATCTTCTTGTTCAATTTTTACTTCTTTAAATAATTTTGTAAACGATCCTCCAGATTCTTGAATCGAATCTTTTAATGCATCCATTTCGTTCTTACCAAGTTTTAGAGTTGTTGAAACATTTGCTGTCTCGTCTATATCGAAAGGCTTACTATCTACATGCTCCATACCCTGCAAAGATGCCTGCAAAACGATATATGCATTACAGTCATCACACTTAACTTGTAATAGCATTGCGTTCTCTGCCATTAGTCTTACAGAAGAAAAATCAACAGGTACTTGTCTACCACATTGTGGGCAACGCATCTGTTTTTCAATGCGATCTAATATCCGCTGAAGGGTGTGTGGGTCAATGTCCATAACTTATCGGTTATTATAGCACGAATAGGGTGTTAATAAAAGATACTAATACAGAAAAAGCTATAAGTTTTTAGCTGTGAGCTTTAAGCAAAAAAAATGAAATATTGAATTTGATAATACTCTGCAATTTGTTTACTGCTCAAGTCTTATAGCTTATAGCTCAAAGCTTTTTAATCATTACTAAGCTGATATACTGTTACACTGCTATAATCCCATCATGCCTTCTACTATAAACAAGCATCTAATACTATCTGGCATAGCGTTAACAATCGCTGCCCTAATAGGTGGGCAAAGTGTTTTAGATTCCGTTAATCAAAAAGCAAGTCTGCTAGAAAAACAAGGAACAGCAATAATTGCGATAGAACATACTAGTCCTGCCAGTATTCGTTTTGAAATTAGCTTTAAAGAGAACTCTGCATTATTGCATTTAATAAATAAAGAAGCAGATATTGCAATTAGCCTCCCAGAAGATTGGCAACGAGGTGAAGTAAAAGGTGTATCACTCTCCTCTATTAAATCTGATCCTCCTGCTTTTGGTTTTATTCGATGGAGTATCCCTAAAAATGTTCAGATTCAATTCCGCATTCCAAATACTCCTACAAAAGCTATTGTTCATAATCCATCTGAATCTTCACTAAAGGTAACACTAGCAACTCTAAATTTAGAAACAGATGAATTTAATCAGAATATATTTTTGCTAAAGGAAGATCCTGTAACTCTTTGGGAATAATGGAAATACTAAAAATTCAAACAGGGCATATAAAATCAGGTGATAACCTAGTAAATGCAATACTAAATAACTGCGATCTTAAATCTGGAGATATATTGGCAATTTCTTCTAAGGTTATTGCGACTGCGCAGGGTGCTGCAATTAATCTTTCATCAATCGAAATATCTGACACAGCAAGAGAATATGCAAAGAAATACGATAGAGACCCTGCTTATTTTCAAGCAATACTAAACGAGACAGAGCGCTTAAATGGAAAGATTATTAATGACGATAAGCGTGCGATACTGACTGAACTTAAGCCTGATGGATTAAATGAAGGAACTCTGATGGCAGCAAGTGCAGGACTAGATCAATCTAATATTGAAGATGGATATGCTGTTGGATGGCCTATAGATCCCGTTTCCTCTGCCTCTGAAATATTTTCTGCGTTAAAGGAATATACCCCTGGGGGTATATTGATTACCGATTCCTGCTTACGACCACGCAGGCTTGGTGTAACCGCACAAGCATTAGTAGTTATTGGTTTCGATCCAATTATTTCGCAGGTAGACAGCCCTGATTTATTTGGGAAACCCCTAAATGTGACTCATGAAGCAGTTGCAGATCAACTAGCCACTGCTGCAAATTTCGTAATGGGAAATGCAGACCAAGCTATCCCAGCTGTAATAATTAGAGACCATAGTTTGGCACGTTCAGAGTTTAAGGGATGGGTGCCTGGAATTGATAGAAGTGAGGATCTTTTTAAGTATTAAGTAGTAAGAATTATGTATAAATCCTGCTATTTGTTTTTAACAATAACTTTTAATATAAATATTTAGACACCCTCTCCCCTAGGGAGAGGGCAGGGTGAGGGGGTTCAATACAAAGAATTATATTTTTCATAATCTTTAGATTTTTTATAACCAATCTATTTTCATAAATCCCCTCTCCCTAACCCTCCCCCGTCTGGGGAGGGGAACGAAATCTAATTTCCTTTTTGTAATAATATTTAATTTTTCTTATCCTAAAAAACTCATTATTCGACTTGGATCAGGAAACCTTCTCATAGCTAATCGATGGATACAGTTGGCAAGCTTAACTCAAACTTCTTCATGTATTTTCTGCAAAACCTTTGGATACCACTCCTTCTCTAGTTTTTGAACACGCAGCTTTAAAGTTTCTTCTGTGTCATCTGGTTTTATAGAACAAGGCTTTTGCAAAATTATCGGACCAGTATCAACACCTTCATCTATAAGGTGGATTGTCATTCCTGTTTCTGTCTCTTCTGAACTTAGTGCGTCTGTGATTGCATGAGCTCCAGGAAATTTAGGAAGAAGTGCAGGATGAACATTTAATATTTTATCTTTCCACTGGCTTACAAACCATTCAGAGAAAATAAACATCCAACCCATGCATGCAATGTATGTGGCATCTTCACCTACTAAATCTTTTATTATTACGTTAAGTCGTTTGTCATAATTTTCTCTGCTCTCTGCAGTTTGCTTTTCTACTACTCTAATAGGCAATCCGGCATCTTTTGCCTTTTGTACACACCCACGATTGGCCTTATCTGTAACTAGCCCACAGCAATGTGCCTGCAAGCTACCATCTTTTAAACTGTCTAACACAGACTGCATTGTTGTTCCACGGGAGGAGGATAGAATTACGAATTGCATGGGAGAAGTTTAGCATCAAGTAAAGTTTTGAGCTATTTTACATGTTTTAAGGGAAGCTTTGAGACTTGAGCTTTAAGCTTTAAGTTTCTTAATTTTTCTATTAATTACTCTTTGTAATGTATTCGTTTTTATGTATATCCTAAAAATGCTTATAGCTTATAGCTTATAGCTTATAGCTTATAGCTTATAGCTTATAGCTTTATATATATCCTTCTATATGCATATTCTCCTTAGCTACATCCCAATGCTCTTTGCAACATACCTTGATCTCTTTGGTCATATCTGGATTACCACATGCATATACTAAATAGTTTGAGATATCTCCTAAGATCTCTGATACTTGGTCCTGAACATATCCACACAGACCATCCCACCCTTCATCTGGTTTGCTTAAAACATAATGAATATTTAAATTAGAGTGTTCATTTTGTAATTCATTTAATTCTTTTTGCCAGAAGAGATCTTTTTGACTCCTAGCGCCAAAGATCAAATCCATCTTTCTATTATCTCCATTTTTTAATGCTGTAATTATTTGTGATCTAAATGGAGCAATCCCACTACTGGTACAAATGAATAAACAATCCTTAGATTGATCTGGATCTAACAAGAATCTGCCAAAAGGTCCTTGAGTTCGTACTGTGTCCCCTGCCTTTAGCTTTTGTTCTATCCATCTGCTTCCACGGCCTCCATCAATTAACTTGGCTACAAATATTAGTTCTTCTTCTAATGGTGAGGATGCAATAGAGAATGCTCTAGTCTGAATATCTGTTTCATCTTCTATTAGAGGAAAATCAAATAATACAAATTGCCCTGCCTGAAAATCCATTCCCTCTGGTTTAACAAATCTAAAATCGTAGATTCCTTCTGCGATTCTTTCATTCTGAGTGCAAACGAGGTTGTAGCTTGGTGTCGTCATTTAAAAAGCTAGGAACAATTATGCGATTAATCTTTTTTTAGCATCTCTACAAATTCATCAAATAAGTATGCTGCGTCCTCTGGTCCTGGGGTTGCCTCTGGATGAAACTGAACTGTAAAGAACTTTCCTGATTCATGTTTGATTCCATCTACTGTCGCATCATTTGCATTGCGGAACCAAACTTCCCAACCCTCTGGCAAGTTTTCATCCACAGCAAATCCATGATTTTGAGAAGTAATAATACAGCGTTCAGTCCCCTCCTCTGTACATGGCTGATTAGCACTCCTATGCCCGTACTTCATTTTGAATGTGTCTCCTCCTGCAGCTAGAGCTGTAATCTGATTACCTAAGCAGATACCAAATACAATTATTTCTTTCTCCATCGCCTTTTTAACCTGATCAATTGTAGATACGCACATCTTTGGATCACCCGGACCATTACTTACAAATACAGCATCATATTTTAGATCACTACCTGCAAGGTCATAATCCCATGGCAATCTGTGCACTCTCACTCCTCTACTTAATAGAGAGCGGAGAATATTATTTTTTATTCCACAATCAAAACAAGCAACTGTTGGGATGTCTCCCTCTGCGTTTTTTGGCTCGTATGTAATTACCTCTTTGCAACTTACTTCTGCAACTAAGTTATTTACATTTGGATCTTCTATTGAGCTTACATCTACCTGTGCATTGTCGTCTTGCACTATGCGCCCAAGCATTACTCCATGTTCCCTTAATTTTTTTGTAAGAGCACGAGTATCTATTCCAGTGATTCCTGGGACATTGTGATGCTCTAACCATTTTTGCAATGAGCTTACAGCTGTGTAATGACTAAAGGTCTCACTAACCTGTGCGACAATTACACCTTTTACATGAACACTCTCACTCTCGAAGTTCTTACTAAATCCATATTCATTCTTCTCTGCTCCTGGTACTCCATAATTACCAATTAATGGGTAAGTGAACGTAAGTATCTGCCCCCTATAACTAGGATCAGAAAGACTCTCTGGATACCCAGCCATTCCTGTATTAAAAACAACCTCTCCATCGGAATCTACAGATGCTCCGAACGATTTGCCTATAAATTCTGTTCCGTCTGAAAGTACTAGCTTTGTCATACGTTGAACGTAGAGTACACGAAGCCATGCTACTCATACAATTAAAAGGGCACCTGATTAAAGGTGCCCTTTGTTTTAAGTAGTTAGTTTATTAACTGAATAATCCGCCAACGTAATTTCTAACTCTCCCCGCTATACCAAATGAGGATACTGGCATAAATCTATTAATCATATCGGCTGTTAAGTCTGCTGGTGGAATTGACACAATATTATCAATCAAACTTCTATCTGCTGTACCTAATCTAGAAATAATAGAACTACTATTATCTAGCATGCTTACCATAGCATCTCTTAGCCCAGCTACAGTTGTTGGTCTATCTGGCATTGCATCAATATTAGCTATCAATGCATCAGAGAGTTGCCTGTTGCCTTCAGTTCTGTCTCTAGGTTCATCTATATTATTTCTCAGCATCCTTATTCTTGTATTAACTCTATCTAACTTATCTTCTAGATCACCTATTTTAGTTTGCAATCTAGCCGCTTTAGAATGCAGCCTTGCTGCCTTGTCTCGACTTGAGCCTTCTATACTTGCGAGCACTCTGTCATATGCTTCTTGCTTATTATTAATTTTCCCTCTTAAGCCTTTCCTCTTTTTCCGTAGTTTTCTTAGCTCAGAATTTCTTTGTACATCAACTTCTTCTGAAGTCCCACCTGCACCTGCCTCAATTTCTTCTTCACCTTCGCCCTCTTCCTCTTCCTCATCTAATTCACCCTCCTCAGATTCTTCTTGCAAGAAACCTTCTAGAATTTCAATAATTAATTCTAACAATCTCTGAATCGCTGCATTCAATTCAGGAGAAACTTCACCATCTTCTGATGGTTCTTCTGTAGGTTCATCTTCTAATGGTGGTTCTTCTGTAGGCTCATCTACTGATGGTGGTTCTACACCTGGTTCTCCATCTGCTGGTGGTTCTACACCTGGTTCTCCATCTGCTGGTGGTTCTACATCAACTGGTAAATCAACAGGTGGTTCTATATCAGCCGGCACTTCTACTGGTAAATCTACAGGTACTGGTGCTACTGCTGGTACATCTACTGGTTCTGGCGTTGGTTCTGGTGTTGGTTCCACTACTGGTAGTGGTTCTGGTTCTTCGTCATTTAATTTAAATTCAACTTCAGTTCCATTGAAAGTAACTAAATAGTCACCATGCACTCCTAGAATACCAGTCTCTACTAACAATGCTTCACTAATATTTTTCTCCTTTATCATGCCATTCAGTAATAATATTTGCATATGGATATCTCCCTCTATGCCTCCTTCAAGAGAAAAAATAAGATTATCAACCAAGTTTTGAATCTCAGCTGAAACCTCATAAGCAAGCTTTTCTCCATCAAAAGTAACTATATATGCACCATGCTCTCCTAAAATATTTTCATCTTGCAGCCATGAATTAATAGCTTGCCCTTGCCCTGTTAAAGAATATGCAATCTTCTCATTTATCATTAGTGTTTGCTGCTCCGCATGTCCCATAGTCCCAGATTCCAAAGCAGAAACAATATCTTTTGCCATATATGCAATTTCATCAATATTTATTGTTTCCAATTTGAAGCGTTCACCATCAAATATTATTTTGTAATTATTATGGATTTCATCATTTCCACCATTATCATTATGTAATCTCTGGATCTGCTGCATCATAGTACTATTTGATAAATCCAGTTGTGAATTCACAAACTCTACTCTATCTAATGCTGATACATATGCATCTTCCGACAAATATGAACTAATATTCCTATATGCAAAACTAATATCAGGATTTAAATCATTAAGAGGTTCTTCAGTTTCATCATCTAATTCCTCTTCTACTCCAACTGGGTCAGTACTAATACTTTCTTCTGTTACTGATAATTCTACTTCAGCAACTTCTTCTACAACTTCTGAGGTAGCATCATCCATCCCTTCAAATGGATCTTCAGTCAAATCTGGAATAATTGAGGGTGTTTCCCCATCATTAAATATCAACCTCCGCTCAGATTCTGGAGAGAAATCTGCTGCTCCTGTGAATAAATGTGTGTGTTCCATATGTATATTGGTAATAATAAAGACAAATTGTTACTCGAACGCCTGTTCGAGGGAAAGTAGAGCATCTTGCTCCTCTTGTTTCGATTTAATTTCCTCCTCTTGCAAAGCCTTCTTTTTATTAATTCTAGATTTAGCATGAACGCTAGACATGAATTCTTTAAATTTCTCGTCATATTTTGCATATGCTTTTTTGTACCTTTTTAAGCGAGCTTTCTTTTGTTTATCTGTCTCATCTGCATATTTCTCATCTATCTTGGGTATGTTTTCTAGCAGCAAATCAGGTTCAATTTCACCCATAAGCTTGTTGTAAACTTGCTCAGCTAGTTTTCTATTGCCACCTTTTTTTGTGGGTATTTTTTTCATTAATTTTTGTATTTATCGGCTAATTATAGCAGAAAATGGCTCAAAATGGAACTATATGGGCATTATTAAATGTAAATAGTGGCACCAAACCCCCTCTCCCCTCCAGTCTTCGCTAAAGCTTCGCCCGGCTAGCGGGAGAGGGAACTATTATTGACATAAGTACATTAATATTATATTATAACACAACCAAATTCTCTTAGATCCTTTAAACCATCAATTTTTACCCACGGGTGCTGTTCCAGATTTTTCTAATTCTCCCACGAACTCTGCTTTTGCTTTGATTCTGGGGGACAGAAACAAAGTGAAGCAGCACTCCGTGGGGGGACAAACAACGTTAAATCCGCCGTTAGGCGGAAGGAGAGATTTTGATGAAACGTCGCATATTTACAGTAAGTTTGCTGATTTTGATTCTTTCGATCATTGCGGTAAATGCCTTTGGAGATGATCCACCAACACCGGTTCCGCCCGTCGCTTTGGCCCCAGCTCCGACTGTGGCCCCGACTCCGGTTCCGACAACTTCGGCAACTCCGACTCCTGCGATAATACCAGCGCCCTCTCTAGGGCCTAGAATTATCGTACAATTCGGAGGCAAAATGTCTACTTGGAACGGTCCTCAAACGACCGATTCGGCAAGCGTTATCATGGAAGATAGCCTACAAGAGATACAGTACACAGACCCCTATGATGTAAATGCAAGGATTCAAAGCATGCATAGGGATTCTCTTGCTACTTTTGCCTCTGCAGTTCGTACTACAGCCGAGGCGTATGCCTCATCGCATACGTCGCATCGAATAGAACACGTGCCGTCGCAGACGACGGTGGTGGTGCGGCAAGTGCCGCAATTGGTGCGTTGCCAACACAACATGCAATTTAAATGCATTAGCGGCAGACCATTCTACCGATGTTGCCGATGCGGCCACACAATCTCTCAATCCGATTATCACCATCATTTACACTAATGATGAGATGATCGACCTAACCGCGTTGTCCCCCACGCGGTTTTTTTAAATATATACATTTATTTGAATGAATATTGACAATTCTATGTTTTAGTTTTATAGTTTTAGTTAGTTGTTCTTTAAAACCTTTGTTAAGTAGTCCAATAATCCAACAGGAGAAAATTATGGACATTTTCAGTTTTATTGACCCCTCAATTGTATTCCTTGCAATTTTGACTGGAGCATTTGCTGGAGGCATCTATTTCACCGCCACCAACAACAACAACAGGTGGGAGCTCTTAGGAATTGTTCTCATGGTGGCAAGCAGCTTTATGCTCTATCCAACCATGATGAATGATGCGAAGGTGGCCAATCGACTCGCGCAAAGCCTATCTGAAGATGGCAGATGCTCAGTCCAACCAATGCCCAGGAACGTCAAACTCGCATCGGAAAATGCCTCAATCTCATGGGACGAACCCGATGTATCCACCATCTGGTGGATTGTAAACTACATTGCAGAAGATGGATCTGTTATCCACACAGACACACTTCGGCATGATACGACGAGTCATCCTTTGGATCTGAAAAGATACAAAGAGACTGTTCAAATCAACGTGATTTATGGGAGCATTTTCGGTCCTTCGCAAGAAGCGACTGTGAAAATCCCGGAGGAAGAAACGGAAGAAGTTCTGGAGCATACTACTCCGGCACCAACTCCGACTCCCGATACGTAATTAAGAAGAGCAACAACTAAATTGGGCGATGACATTTATGTCATCGCTCTTTTTTTTATATTTATATAATTTCACTCCCTTCTGGCTCTCCTTCTGATGCTTCTAAGTCTGAAGTAGAAAGATCAGCTTCTGCATCAGATGTATCAAAACCTTCTAACCCATTTATACCTGCTACTGGAGGTACTGCTTCTGTATCAGAAGTTAGATCCTCTGCATCTGCTCCTAAATTAGCTCCTGACTCCACGCTCCCTATTGCACTACTTGTATCATCTAAACCACTTGTATTAGCTTCTAAAGTATCTGCTGCAATATCAACTTCATTAGTATCCGCACCTGAATTTGTTTCTAAAGTATCTGCAGCAATAGATGCGTTATCTGACAATACATCAACATCACTAGTGGTTGGATTTGCTTGTATTCCTGATGTTCGTTCTTCCGCTTCCCCCTCCTCATCTGGAACTACTACTTCTGGTTCATCACTAGATGAAATACTGTTCCACATACTTGCGAGTGCACTTGCAGCATCTGCATTTTCTGCGTCCCTCCTCAGCATTGCTTCTGGATTCATTTCTAAATATAAAATATGGTCGAATGGATAATCCCCTACTGGTGTTTCTACAAAATCTGTATCTGTGTATCTAACATAATATCTTAAATTTGCTATGAATCTTTCTTTTTCTGATTCCTCTGTATTTAAGAATTGCAAATATAATTCATATAATGCTGGATTATCAGTTGCCAGCACCTCTTCATCTATTAGAAGTCCTTCTGCATTAACAAAATAAATATCTATATCACTCATTGTTATAGTCACATTCACTTCTGGGTTAGAAGTTAATTGACCATATATCTTATTCTCTAAATATTTCTCTCTTATATATGCAACTCCCAAACCTTCGTCCTCTGACATCCCTGCTGGAATATCAAAATCAATTTGAGCATCTCTAACATCACGTCCTCTATGAACAAAAAATTTATGCAACGTTAAATACAAATAGTTCCCTACTTGCTCTCTACTGGTATTGTTACCGA
>Ga0209249_1003587_pt1 | contig 10986 bp, 10 predicted proteins | sample SaaInlV_200m_DNA_4_FD_184653 | JGI IMG/M metagenome (GOLD analysis project Ga0209249, IMG submission 184653) | Marine microbial communities from expanding oxygen minimum zones in the Saanich Inlet - SI037_S3LV_200m_DNA (SPAdes) (version 2) | ecosystem: Environmental > Aquatic > Marine >...
TTGAGATGTGGGGGTGAGGCCCTGCACAGCTTCAAAATCACTGTCGATGGCGGTGGCGAGGGCATCTTCAACACCCGAATCGACGAGATCAGTGAATTTTTCGACGCCAACCACGAGCACAACATCTATCATGCCACTTTTTACGGCAAGATAGCCCTGACGGAGGGCTGCTCCACCTGATGCACCCGCCGCTTCGATGCTGACGGCTTCGATGCCAATCAGCCCGCTAAAATCGGCAATCAACGCACCAAGATGGGCCTGACGTGAAAGATTTGGGGCAAGCATATTGCCTACAAAGAGAGCTTGGGGACGCAGACCACCAGCATCCTTGATTGCGGCTTCGAGCGCGAAATGCGCGAGTTCTCGAATCGAAAATTGCCAGTGTTCGCCGACTGTGGTTTGTCCTATTCCTGCTATAACGATATTATCTGTCATCATGTTTTGCCTTGTTGTTTTGAATGAGACGCGGATTTACGCGGGTTAGGCGGATTTACGCGATTTTTTTTGAACCGCGAAGATACGAAGAGCGCGAAGAAAAACAATTTTAAAAAAAACTTAGCGACCTTCGCTTCTTCGCGGTTAAATCTTTGTTTTAAATCCGCGAAAATCTGCTAAATCTGCGTCACCCGCGTTCTATTATTTAAGCGTAATCTTCCCACGCATTCGCGCATAGGTCGCATAATCAATTTCTTTGCGGCGTGCAATATAGTCTTGGGTTTTTAGCGCTTTATCGCGGCGCTCTAGCAATGCATCTGCCACAAGAATGGACATGCAATCTGCACCTGCACCCGAGCCAAAAGAAGTCATCAGAATTCGGTCACCGGGTTTGGCGATATCGAGCGTGGCGGTGAGACCAATAATTGCCGCGCCAGAGTAGGTATTGCCAATAACGGGGGCGAGCAATCCTGGCTCCCATTGTTCTTGCTTAAACCCGAGCATCTTTGCCGCCCGTGTTGGGAATTTGGCATTCGGCTGATGGAAAATCGCGTAATTATAATCATCGGGCGTGGTACCGAGTTCACCCATCATTATTTCGGTGGCTTTGCTGATATGTTCAAAATAAGCTGGTTCGCCCGTGAAGCGTGAGCCATGTTCGGGATATTTCTGATAAGCTCGTCGCCAAAAATCGGGCGTATCAGTGACGTAGGAGTAAGTCGCTTCGATGATCGCTAAAGAATTGTCAGCGGGACCAATAATAAAAGCTGCGCCCCCTGCTGCGGCAGTATATTCGAGCGCATCCCCCGGCTTACCTTGGGCGGTATCCATGCCAATCGCGAGGGCATAATCTGCCATTTCTGAGCCGACCAAGCCCATCGCGGCGACCATCGCTTCTGTGCCTGCTTTGCAGGCGAATTCCCAATCCCCAGCTTGGATGTGGGGAACTGCGCCAATTGCCTCCGCAACGATCGTGGACGTGGGCTTGACCGCATAGGGATGCGACTCCGAGCCAACCCAAACAGCGCGCAGCTGATGGGCGTGGATGCCTGCACGTGCAATTGCGTTGCGTGCTGCTTCGATGGACATAGTTGCCACGTCTTCATCCAGCCCGGGAACGCTCTTTTCGACAATCGGTAAGCCGCCTTGTCCACCCTTCCAAACACGGGCGATTTCTGTAGCGGGAAGTCTATATCTCGGCACATATGCGCCGTAGCCGATAATCCCGACAGGGCGGGAGGGTTGCAGTAGTAGGTTTTTCTTTTCTGTCATGGAGTAAATCTCCTAATGATTATTTTTATCTAATTAGAACTTGATAGTTTTATACTGCTTTTGTGTAAATAAATTAGAGATGAAGGAATATATAAATTCCTGAAAGCACCGAAAAAACCATATAAATCATGGTAAGAATAGTAGCTATTCTCACCATTTCTTTTTTCTTCGTTCCAAAGAGGGCTCCCAGTATTGCGGGGGCAATCATAGATACTAACATCGCGGGAAACCTTGGAACCGCGAATATAGTATAGTATGTTGTAGCTTCAATAATCACCGTGCCTGGTGCTAACAACATCCAAGGAAGAAAACTTAAAGGACCTAAACACCATGCTTCAGGACTTATTAAAAACATGAGTAGAATCAAAAAAATCCCAAGTAGTGCACCGTTGATTGGATTTAGCCAACTAAACCTTTTTTCTTTAGTACCATAATCTTTATTTTCCATTTATATTCCTTTAATGCTAATACTCTTCCTGACACAGGAAAGATGCCTATCTACCAACTCTCATCTTCTAATAACATGGCACATAAGCACCGTAGCTGATGACCCCGACGAGACGGGAGGGTTGTAGTAGTAGGTTTTTGGTCATATTTTCTCCGTTCAAGTTTAATATTGAAGGTTCAATATCAAAAGTTAAGTATTCGATATTTTGTTTTTTAAAATTTCTTCAGCTCGGTCAATCCGTACAACGGTCTCCGCCACCATCTGCGCGGCGACTTGCTCGACCATCTCCCCGCTCGCGCCTGCTGCGATGGCGACTTGGCGTGCGTGGAGGGACATATGTCCGCGTTGGATGCCTTCGGTGGCGAGGGCACGCAGGGCGGCTAGGTTTTGCGCCAACCCGACCGAGACGATGATCTCGGCTAATTCTGATGCAGTTTCGACTTGCATTAATTTTAACGCGGCTTGGGCAGTGGGATGCACCTTCGTCGCGCCACCAACGATGCCGACAGCCATCGGCATTTCTAGTGTGCCAACTAGATTGCCTTCATCATCTTTGCCCCAAGTGGAGAGAGATGTATATTTTCCATCCCGTGCGGCGTAGGCGTGTGCCCCCGCTTCAATGGCACGCCAATCGTTACCAGTGGCGATAACGACCGCATCCACGCCGTTCATGATGCCTTTATTATGGGTCGCGGCGCGGTAGGGATCAGAGGCTGCGAAGGCGTAGGCTTCTATGATTCCGTCGCGGACTTCTTCTCCGGTAAATCCTGCCCCCTTCCTATATCCTTCCCCCTGAGGGGGAAGGACTTTTGCCTCATTTTCATTCGAACGAAGGTTTTGCTTCTCTCCCCCTAAGGGGGAGAGACTGAGAGAGGGGGCAGAGCGTGCGTCTTCAATAGCCTCCCAGATTTCACCCAAAACCATTTCTATATTATTCATAGCATCGCTATTCCAAAATCTTAATACTTGGATGCCATCTTCGTTTAAGTCTTTTGTTCGTTGTCCATCATGGTGCATCTGCTCTTCTTCTAAATGACCACTACCGTCTAATTCAATAGCAAGTTTGAGTTCATAAGAGTAAAAATCTAAAATATAGTTTTTATGCGGATGCTGTCTACGGAAACGAACATCATTTATTTGTTTTCTTCTTAAGAATTGCCATAAAAACTCTTCTACATCTGTTGTGTTTTTTCGCAATTTACGAGCACGCTCAACCATTCCACGCAGGGCCATTTCACGTACCTTGGGTTCTTGCGTGTCTGCCCCCTTCCTGTTTCCTTCCCACTCATGGGGAAGGACTTGCTTCTCTCCCCCTAAGGGGGAGAGACCGAGAGAGGGGGCGGTCTCAAACGCCAATGCTCCCACAGGTACAACACACCGCACCCGCGCCATTCTTCTATCTGATAAATTTGACAAAATCTTCAAATGCACGCGCCCGCCCGTGATTTTTTCTAAATGCGGGGCGAGTTTTTCGCAGGCGGTATTTACTGCATTTGCACCCATTGCATCACGAACATCATAGATGAGATGAAGAACGAGAAATTCTCCAATAGGAGAAACTTCAATTACACGGACTTCTAGATCTCGTGCGCCACCACCAAGTTTTTTCAAAATCGGGTCAATATCATCAGCGATGGCAAGCAAATCTTCTCTATTCTCATAAATCGCCAGCTTTGCTGAGTGGATATCGACTATATCTAATATCTGGATTTGCCCAATCATCTCTGGGGCGGAGGTTGTGGCGAAAAAGCCGCCACCTTTGCGAGCAAGCTTCGCCATAAATGACGCACCCGCAACGACGGAAGGCTCTTCGATGACCATCGGGACTAGCCTATCTACGCCGTTAATTTTGAAGTTGAGACCGATGCCAAGGGGCAAGTTATGCGTGGCAACCACGTTTTCGACCATCTTGTCTGCTTCTTGCGCGGTCAGCAAGCCAGAGGTCAAGAGCGTGCCGAGCGTCTCAAAGTCTGTCCCCATTGCTTCTTGCAATGCGTCCAGACGTTCATCTATAGAGAGTTTATAAAATCCAGCAATACGAGAATTTGTCATTTTTTATACCAATTTTCATAAGGATTAGGACCCTTATTCTGAGGCTTATATTCTACGATACTTTTCTAGCAAAAACTATCAAAAAGGTTATAATGGGCGGCGAGGAGTACTATGAAAACATCTTGTGAAAAGCTGCAATCCCGTTTGCTGGCGTTGCATCGTGCAAACTTGGACTTAATGAAAGATATTTCGCTCGATACGCTTTTAGAGCGAATAGTAACAGTTGCAAAAGAACAGGCTGAAGCAGAATATGCCGCCTTAGGTTTATTAGACGAAGACGGGAACTTGATAGATTTTATTTCAGTGGGGTTTTCAGATAAGCAAATGTCGCAGTTAACCCAAAAGCCACAAGGAAAAGGCCTTTTAGGTGCACTGATGGATACAAAAGAACCCATCCGTGTATCAAACTTGAGTGCCGACCCTCGAAGCGTGGGCTTCCCTAAACATCATCCCCCCATGCGGTCTTTTTTAGGGGTTCCTATTCTTGCTGCAAATTACCAGCTTGGGCAAATTTATCTTACTAATAAAGTTGGTGGAGAAGATTTTAGCGAAGAAGATGAACAGATTATCCAAATGCTGGCGGGCTATGCTGCCGCAGCAATTCAGAATGCACGAGTTTATGGCAACTTGCGTGAACGTGATATTGCCCTTACCCAACGCAGCGAAGATCTAAGCTTTCTGAACAATATTGCTTCTGTCCTTGTACCAACACAAGGCTTAGACGATATTGTACATAAAACCCTCGCTCTGGTAATGGATTATCTCAATGTAGAAGCAGGCGAAATTTTCTTACTTGATGAAGAAAGCAAAACTTTGCGCCTAATTTTGCACCGTGGTGAAGCCGCAGAAGCCTTCTGGACACGAAGTCGCTTCAAAGTGGGAGAGGGCTTTGTTGGCATCGTAGCGCAAGATAATAAAACACTTATTAGTAAAGAACTCCCACAGGATATGCGCTACCTACGTCCGGCTGTAATTGACGCGGGTTTTAAGCAACTTGTTTGTTTGCCACTCACATCGGGCGATAAAATGATAGGCGTTCTTGGCACTGCTAAGCGTGGCGATGATCCTTTCGATGAACGCAATGTTGAACTTTTAACCGCCATTGGCAATTGGGCAGGGTTAGCTATAGATAACTCTCGTTTATATACAGACGCACAGCGCTTGGCGGTTCTTGAAGAGCGTAATAGAATTGGTATGGATATGCATGATGGCGTTATTCAATCTGTTTTTGGAGTTGGTTTGGGGCTAGAAAATGTACGCCATCTCATAGACGAAAACCCAAATGCCGCAAAAGAGGGTGTAAAAGTTGCCATCGATGGACTTAATCAAGCTATCCGTGATTTGCGTACCTATATTCTCGATTTACGCCCAGGTCAATTAGGAGAAGAAAATCTTCTTGTTGGCATTCGGCGTTTGCTCACCGAATATCGTGTAAATACATTATCCGAAGCAATGCTAACAGGGAAAGAAAAAGAAACCGCATTGCTCTCAAAAAATCAGGCACTTATTTTCTTTCATATTTGCCAAGAAGCTCTTGCAAATACGGCCAAACACGCTAAAGCAAAACGTGTTAGTGTCAATTTATGGACAACATCAGAACGTGTACTCATGGAAATCCAAGATAATGGCAAAGGCTTTTCTCTCGATAAAATGAGTATGACGCTGGGACATGGTCTCTCAAATATGCATACTCGAATCCGTAACGCGGGTGGAGAGGTAGAAATCATTTCCGAACAAGGAGAGGGGACAACTATTTTGGCTTGGTTACCTCTAGAGTAAAAATACCCCCTTTTTCAGCAATGCTCTGCGTTGCATTATCATAAAATAACAACGCAAAGCGTTGTTAGAAGGAGTCTCTATGAATATCTTCATTAGTGGTGGGGCAGGTTATATAGGTTCAACTGCCTCTGCTGCATTACTCAATGCTGGTCACCATGTCACTGTTTACGATTCACTCGTTACAGGCTATCAAGAAGCTCTCCCCGCAGGCGCAGAGTTTATTCACGCCGATTTAGGCGACATGGATAAACTTAATGCTGCCCTAAATACCCGAAAATTTGACGCAGTCATGCACTTCGCTGCTTTTATTGAAGCAGGCGAAAGCATGAAAGACCCCGGTAAATTTATTCAAAATAATTTAGTTTATTCTTCGCAGCTTATAGAAGCCGCTGTGCAAGCCGGCGTAAAGCGATTTGTGCTTTCCTCTACTGCAGCCGTTTATGAATCGAGCAATGAGCCACTGAGTGAAAATTCACCTTTGGGACCCACGAATACTTATGGCTATACCAAACTTGCTGTTGAGCGGATTCTAGAGTGGTATAGAAAAATTCACGGTTTACATTATGCCGCCTTACGCTATTTCAATGCCGCAGGCGCACTCCCTAATCGTGGTGAAGCACACCAACCAGAGTCGCATCTAATACCGCTTGTATTGCAAGTTGCCCTCGGCCAACGTGAGCATATTGGCATTTTTGGCACTGACTATGCCACCCCAGACGGCACAGCTATACGAGACTATATCCATATCGCAGATTTAGTTTCCGCTCATCTTTTAGCATTGGATGCGCTCTCCGAGCAAGATAAACTAATCTTCAACATCGGCACAGGGACAGGCTATTCCGTTAAAGAAGTCATCGAGACGGCACGCTCCGTGACCCAACACTTGATACCAGCTGTGGAGACCCCCCGTCGTGCTGGTGACCCCACTCGTTTAGTGGCATCTTCTGAAAAAATTCAGCGCGAACTTGGCTGGAAAGCCGAAAACTCTAGCTTAGAGAATATCCTCAAATCTGCATGGGCATGGCACGAATCGCATCCGAATGGGTATAAGTAGATTCTAGAAAGAGATTTTAGTATGTTAAAAAAACTTGGCGCTTTTTTTCGTCCAAATGGAATAATCATTTTTATTTCTCTGCTCTTCGCATTCTTAATGCCAGTACTCTATATTTATTCCGAACCTGACAGAACAAATTATCTCCCAGGTGAAAAGCAATACTCGACAGTAAAATCAACTCAGTATGTTAGCATCTTCAAAGAGTATTTTTTTCATACAGAAGGTGATATTGATGTCCTCTTTGGCATTATTGAGAGAGATTATTATGCTAACTATATTGGCATCCCTTTGCTTTTCTTTTATTACTTCATCGCGTCGGGCATCAATAACCTGATACAAAAAACACGGCATCACCTCGTACAAAGATAAAAAATTGGAGCAAAATGTTAACCTTCTTCGTCGTCCTGACCGGATGGATATTTTCCCTTAGTTTGCATGAATTTGCTCATGCCATCGTTGCTTATTATGGCGGCGATACGAGCGTGAAAGACAAAGGCTATTTAACTTTCAACCCGCTTAAATATACGCATCCCGTTTATTCGATATTGCTCCCCTTACTCTTCCTCTTTATGGGCGGGATTGGTTTGCCCGGGGGTGCAGTATATATAGAAACTTGGCGCTTACGTAGCCCTCAATGGAAAAGTGCGGTTTCTTTAGCTGGACCCTTTGCTAATTTTTTATTGATTATCCTGCTCTCAATTTTTCTTTATTTATCCCCCACAAAAGCTTCGGGGGTTTATCCTGGACTTGCATTTCTGGCCTTATTGCAAATTTATGCGCTGGTGCTAAACCTCATCCCCGTCCCACCCTTTGATGGATTCGGTGCAATAGAACCCTATCTTAGCCAAGATATTTTAGAGAAGATAGAACCCATCCGCGGTATGATGATTTGGATTGTAATCGCCGCTTTATGGTATGTTCCTTCTATCAGCAATGCTTTTTCTCTGCTCATCTTCAGAATAGCAGATTTTTTCCGCTTCCCCCTCGAATTAGTAGCAGTGGGATACCAAGAATTCTTTTTTTGGAAATAATTTTAAGGTGACTATCACCTCTTATAAAACTTAAAATGCCTCAAACACCTATCCCCAATTTTTACGTCGACAAAATCCCCGTCTACGGTGACGCGATACTCGCGCCCATGATGGGCTTTTCAGATTTGCCCTATCGCTCACTCTGCCGCGAACTTGGCTCTGCCATCAGTTATACAGAATTTGCACGCGCTGAGGGATTAATTCACAATATGAAGCGCGTCTCTGAAAAATTAGAATATATAGAAGAGGAACGCCCAATCACCTTTCAGATCTATACACACGATATCGACTATATGGTCAAAGCCGCACTAAATATTCAACCCCTACGCCCAGATTTTATTGATATTAATATGGGCTGCCCCACAAAAGCGATTGCAAATAGCGGTGCAGGCGTGGGGCTGATGCGGACTCCCATCAAGGTCGCCCGTCTCTTCAAACGACTGGTCAAAGAATTGGATGTGCCTATCACAGCAAAAATCCGGATAGGCTGGGATGATTGCCAGAATTACAAATTAATTTCTAGAATCGTGGAAGAAGCTGGCGCGTCCTTAATCGCCATCCACGGGCGAACACGCGAAGGTGGTCGAGAAAGAGATGCCAATTGGGACGTGATCGGTGAAGTGAAGCAAATTGTCAATATCCCCGTGATTGGGAATGGGGACGTGAAAGTCGTTACAGATATTGAGAAAATGAAGAAACACACTGGCTGCGATGGTGTCATGATAGGCAGAGCGGCAATTGGCAACCCCTGGATCTTCTCTGGCAAAGACAGAGAAGAAGTAGCCTTTGAAGAAGTGCGTGCCTTCATGGAAAAACATCTAGACGCAAATATCGCTTTTTATGGGGAGGCATTGGGAATCAATCTCTTCCGTAAGCACGTGGTGCAATATATTGCGCCAATGAAAACAACCCGCCGCTATAGGCGCGATTTGCTGACACGGGAAACTAAGGAAGAATTCTTGGTTATATTAGGGCAAATCTACGAGAATTTAGTGAAGTAGAGGAAGAAAATTGGGGGCTGTTATAATCTTTTGTACACAAGTTATTCGGCTACTATATTCCGTATATCATCGTTGTTTAGGGGAGGTATGCAGCATGTTTCAAATATATGTAATTAGGTGTTTCCTTCATGAAGCGGTATAAGGGTTTTTGAAAAATAAAATACTCAACCCCCATAAATTAAGGCAAAAAATGAATAAAGAAAAAACAGAAAAAGCATTTAACGAACTTATAAAAAAAAATTAAAAAAGAAGATATCCTAAAAGTCCTAACTAATTCAGATAATATATATGAAAAAATAAAAGAAGGACCATTAAAAGAGTTTTCATCACACTTGAAGACTTTTATCTCAACGTTAAAAGATTATAGAAATGGTGATTATAACGAAATGCCATGGTCTACAATAGCAAGTATTACCGCTGCTCTATTGTATGTTATCAATCCAGTCGATGTTATACCTGATTTCATACCAGTTGTAGGTTTAGTAGATGATGTTTTCGTAATAACAATCTGTTTAAAAATGATCGCAACAGACATTGAAAAATATAAAAGGTTTAAAGAACAACAACAAAATTTTAAAAAGCAGGCTGAGAATTATGGAAAACAATAGCAATGTAGCAACCGCTAATAATAATGAGTTAGTAAAAATCGAACAATTCGATAAAACAAACATCAATAAAGATTTTATTAAAATTGGCAAAACTAATGCACTACTTAATCAGATGCCGAGTGTACTGTCAACACATCAAGCATCATCATACTATAAACTAATTGTTCCACCTGGAACTACAGGTAAGCGCTCAACGACAATTAGAATTACCCATGAACGACAACTAGAAATGCCCACCGAAAGGAGCGCGGCAGCGGCTACACTCTCAGTACATTAAGGAGAGCCAATGACCGCAACCGATGCCCAAGTGAGGCTACTGATGAAAGAACGCAACAAAGGCAAAACACAAGAGCAGGCTGCCGCCAAAGCCAACTTACGAAGCAGAAAGACTGTGGCGAAATATGAAAAGTCAGGGAAACTCCCCAGCGAGATACAAGATCCTCGAGACTATCGCACTCGCCCGGATGCCTTTTCCGCAGTCTGGGACGAAGTGGCAGCGATGCTCGACAACGCCCCCAGCCTGGAAGCCAAAACCCTCTTCGAGTGGTTAGAAGAGCAATATCCCGGACAATATCAGGAGAACCAAATACGGACCTTCCAGCGCCGTGTTCGTCAATGGCGTGGTCTGCATCAAGATCGGGTTTTGAGTTTGGACCAAGTACGAGTTCCGGGCGAAATGCTTCAAACAGACGGGACGTGCATGAATGAATTGCAGATCACGATCCAGAGAGAACCATTCGATCATCTGCTGATCCACAGCGTGCTGCCCTACTCCAATTGGCAATGGGGCAGAATTGCCCAATCAGAATCGTTGCTCTCGATCCGCCTGGGGCTGCAAAGTGCGCTGATAAAGCTGGGGCACATCCCAACTTATCACCAGACGGACAACAGTACCGCAGCCACACATAACCTTAGTGCGAAAGCCCGCAAAAAAAGCCTCGCAGAGCGCGGCTACAACGAAGAATATCTGCAACTGCTGGCGCATTACGGGCTAAAGGCGCGCACCACCCACATCCACAGCCCGAACGAGAACGGCGACGTGGAATCATCCAACGGCAAATTGAAAGTCGCTATAGACCAATATCTCCTGCTGCGCGGCAGCCGGGATTTTGAAAGCCTGGAAGCCTACGAAGCCTTTTTGCACAACATCATGGACAAGCGCAACGCCGGGCGTGCGACAAAACTTGCGGAAGAATTAGCGGTCATGAAACCCTTAGACGCCAAACCCTGGCCCCTGATGCGCGAAAAACAGATCAAGGTGGGCAATAACGGCATCCTGCGCGTGGGCGGCAACGGCTATAGTGTG
>Ga0209249_1003591_pt1 | contig 10966 bp, 7 predicted proteins | sample SaaInlV_200m_DNA_4_FD_184653 | JGI IMG/M metagenome (GOLD analysis project Ga0209249, IMG submission 184653) | Marine microbial communities from expanding oxygen minimum zones in the Saanich Inlet - SI037_S3LV_200m_DNA (SPAdes) (version 2) | ecosystem: Environmental > Aquatic > Marine >...
GGTTATTTAAACAGTACCTTTTTTTGTTGCTAATGCTTAATTTTGATGTATTAATTTGAAGTTTTGAAAATACTCATCATTCGATTAAGCTCCATTGGAGATATAGTTTTAACTACACCTGTTGTTCGCTGTTTTAAGAATCAAGAACCTGAAACAGAAATTCATTATTTGCTTAAAAAGCAATATCAGGATGTGATGAAAAACAATCCTTATATTGATAAACTTTACTTTTTTGAAGATAATTTCACCCAACTACTTGAAGAACTCAAAGAAGAAGAATTTGATTTTATTATCGATTTGCATAAAAACCTGAGATCGGGAAGGATTAAAAGAGCCCTTCAATTACCTTCCGATAGTTTCAACAAAATTAATATCGAAAAATACCTCATTGTTAATTTTAAACTGAATTTTTTGCCAGACAAACATATTGTTGATCGCTATTTCGAAGCGCTGGAGATGTATGGAATTAAAAATGATGGAAAAGGATTAGATTATTTTATTACAAAGGAAGAAGAACAATTGGCTTTGGAAAAAACAGATCATGTTGAAAGTCCATATTATGCTTTTGTTCTGGGAGCAACATTTTTTACCAAAAAATATCCTGCTGATAAAATAATTGAGATTTGTGAAAAAATAAAGACAAATGTTGTTTTATTGGGAGGCAGCGAAGATCAGGAAATCGGTGATCACATTGCGCAAGCGTGTGGAAGCCATGTTCATAATTTTTGTGGTAAACTAAGCATAAATGAATCTGCAGCCATTATTAAAAATGCATCAAAAGTATTGACGAATGACACCGGTTTAATGCATATTGCTGCCGCTTATAAAAAGGATATCATTACTTTTTGGGGCAATACAATTCCTGAATTTGGGATGTATCCTTACAAAACAAATCATTATAACGCCCAGGTTGAAAAACTGAAATGCAGACCCTGTTCTAAATTGGGTTATAAAACCAAATGTCCCAAAGGTCATTTTAAATGTATGCTGAATATCGATCAGCAAGCTATATTAGATCAGCTTATTTCCATATAATTTCCATTTTATATATCTTGAAAAAAATATTGCTGAATTAAAAGCTGAAGAGTCATTTTTGTTATGATAAGGAACAAAAAAAATGCCCCTAGGGGCATTTTAATTATCAGAACGCTATTGACCAGCAACAATGCTGAATCTATTTACTTCTTAGAATCTTTTGATTTTCCAGGTTGATTATCTTGTTTTTTACCTTTAGTTGATTGAGATATAGAATCTCTCATATCGGTATCAGCCTGAATATTTTTGAATTTATAATAATCAAGTATACCAAGATTTCCTTCACGAAATGCTTGTGCCATTGCTAATGGAATTTGAGCTTCGGCTTCAATAACTTTTACACGTGCTTCCTGTGCTTTTGCTTTTTGTTGTTGTTCTTCAGCAACTGCCATAGCACGTTTTTGTTCCGCCTTTGCTTGTGCGATCTGCTTGTCAGCTTCGGCCTGATCGGCTTGTAAAACAGCACCAATGTTTTTCCCAACATCAATATCAGCGATATCAATAGAAAGAATTTCGAAAGCTGTTCCAGAATCTAATCCTTTTTGTAATACTAATTTTGAAATATTATCAGGATTTTCTAATACTGCTTTATGATCGAGTGATGAACCAATTGAAGAAACAATACCTTCACCAACACGAGCAAGAATTGTATCTTCACCAGCACCACCAACCAATTGATTGATATTGGCACGAACTGTAACTCGGGCCTTGGCTACCAACTGAATACCATCTTTTGCCATTGCAGCAATTGGTTTGGTATCAATCACTTTTGGATTAACAGACATATGAACTGCATCAAATACATCCCTTCCAGCAAGGTCAATAGCTGTTGCTAATTGGAATGTTAGTGGAATGTTTGCTTTATCAGCAGAAATCAATGCTTTGATCACATTATTTACATTTCCTCCAGCTAAAAAGTGTGTTTCAATCTCATTCGGAGTAACTTTCAAACCTGCCTTTGTTGAAATAATCAAGGAGTTTACAATTAATGCAGGTGGCACTTTACGAATACGCATTAAAATCAATTGAATAATACTGACTTTAACACCTGAGAAAACGGCTGTGATCCAGAGATTTAACGGTACAAAATACAGGAAGATTATTATCGCTAATAATATACCTACGACTACTACTACAATTCCAACAAGGCTCATGGTTTCAATTCATTTAGTTTTTGATTTGACAAAGATAAATAAAAATTGTGCTTCAAAAATGGGATGAAAAAATATTATGCAAGAGAATTAATAGTGAAAGATGTTGCTACGTTTTGCTGAAACGGAGACCTTTTATGCACCTCAGTAGGGAGTATGGGTTAACCATTATTGTAAGTCCGAATTTCATTCGGATAAACCGAATGCAATTCGGTTCTACATAAAATAATTCAGGACTCATAGTTACTAATTTAATCGGACGATTATCATAAGCAGGAAGTGATAAATAAGAAGTAGTTTCCACATTTGCAGAAATTTAGTCCTAATTAAGTGACTTAATTGGGAGGGTGATGGTTTTCCTTTGTTGTAAGTCCGAATTTCATTCGGATAAACCGAATACAATTCGGTTCTACATAAAATAATTTAAATCTCAGTGTCTTCAATTTTATCAACTGAGTTCTCATCAACCGGAAAAGAAATATAGAAAGTAGTTCCAATATTTTCTTCTGTATCAAACCAAATGTGGCCGTTTGCAGAATTGATAATCCGCTTAACAATGGCTAATCCAAGTCCCATACCCGAACTTTTGGTGCTAAAGTTTGGGAGAAATATTTTGTCTTTCAATTCTTCTGGAATTCCATTACCATTGTCTTTGATGCCTATTATTACCTGATCATCTCTGTGCTCTGAACTAATGATTACTTTTGCTTCCCTATCTTCTGGAGTTGCCTGAAATGCATTTCTTACCAGATTGTTAAACGCTCTATTCAGCTGGCTCTCATCACCCAATATTTTTATATCATCCGTATGTAAATCCAGATCAATGATGATTTTATCAGTTGATTGATAAAAATGAGCAACCTCTTTCAATATTTTGTCAATTAAAACAACTTTTTGATTGGCTTCTGGCATGCGGGCAAATGCTGAAAATTCAGTAGCAATATTCGAAAGTGTATCTATTCGATTAATTAGAATTTGTGTCGTTTTTTTAAAGCGTTCTTCCAAATCTTCATCTTTGGTTTCCCATGCACGCAGTAATTGCTGTAAATTTAGTTTCATGGGAGTAAGCGGGTTTTTGATTTCGTGAGCAACCTGTTTGGCCATTTCACGCCATGCTGACTCTCTTTCGGAACGTGCAAGAACGGCTGCACTTTCTTCAACCTTTACAAGCATTTGGTTATATTCTGCAATCAAACTTCCTATTTCATCGCTGCTGTTCCAACTGATTTTTTTGTTGGTTTTTCCCAATTGAATATCACTCAAATGTTTCTTAATTATTTCAAGTGGTTCGGTAAAGGTATTGGCAATGATAATAGAGATGAGAATAATCAATAAAAACAGGAATACATAAATGTTTACAATGGTGACAATCAAGTTGGTTATTTCCTCTTTCGTTTCTTTTTCTTTCGCAAAATAGGGGAGGTTGATAAAGCCAATTATTTCATTATTTCCGTCTCGGATAGGAGAATAAGCTGATAAATATTTGATTTTTCCTCCGATTTTCTCGTACTGAACCAATTGTGATTTTTGCAAAATCCATAATTTATAGAAGGCTTCTGCATCAATCATTTGAGAGATAATTTTACGCTCATATACAGGTATTTGCGATGTTGCAGTTAATACGCCATATCGATCGAATATATTGATATCCGTTCGGAATAAGTCGGCAGCCTGAATGATTTTCGCATATAAATCCTCTCCATAAACGGAGTTCTGATTGAAATAATTGCTCAGACTTTCCTTAACGATTTTAATTTCTTTTTGCAGTTTAATCTCTGTGTTTTTGCTTGAGTTAAGGCTAATAAACCGGATAGTGGCAAAACCAGTTAGCAACAAAGCAACTAAAATAGACACCAAGATGGTTCCTTGAATTTTCCCTTTGAAATACATTTGGGGAATTGGATTGAATGACGACCAGAATTGACGTGAGCGTATTCCTTTTTCTCCCAGATTATTAATAATGCGAACAAGATAATAGCCAATAGCCAACAAGAGAGTAGATAAAATGAACAAAACTGAAAACAAAGCCAAAGAGGTAAAAACGTTGTTAACGGGTTTGCTCATGATGATGGAAACACCATCATTCATATTATAAAAAAGGTGATCGTATTTTTTATCATTAAAAAAGTAATAGGGCGCTCCGTTTTGTTTCGAATCGAAAGTTATAGGATAGGAATATTCGCCTTTTTGATTGGATAATAAATTATTAATATAAATGGCGTAGGAGTAGTTCTTGATCTCTTCCTGTCTTCGAATATTATGCTCAATAATTAGCTCAGGATATACACTTTCTTCCAGAAATGGTTTCTTTTTGAGCTCAAGAACAAGATTCCCTACTATCTTATTATGCTTCTCAATTTTCAGCTTTATAATATATACAGGAGCTCCATCAAAAGTGTTTCGGAAATAAAGCAGCGCATTACTGTCAACAACATGGCATTGCTCAATAACGGTTAAATAATTTGAATAGGGGATGTACGTATTACTTTTAAAGGGTTCTCCTTTTGGAGAGTACGTATTTAATATCAGATCAAAATTGCTGAAATAGCCTGAAAAATAGATTTGCTTTAAGCGTTTTTTTAATAGCGCTTTTGAGATTAATGGATTCGAGTAAAAAGATTTTACATAATCGTCATTCTGTATTTTATCAATCTCATCAAGTATTAATTGCTCCCCTAAAGCATCGCGGTCAGTTGCAATAGATGTTATGAGCAATTTCCGGTTTTCTTGTTCTTTGTTTTCGTTAGCAGAAATAATTTGGTGAGCAGCAAATCCGGCACTGATTAAAATAAATGCAAGTAAAGAATTTAGATTGAGATTTTCAAGAAAACCATAGTAGGTAAACAGTATCCAAACAATAATAGGAAATAAGATGAGTAAATACGAATAGCTGAAATGATATCTGAAAATAATAAAATACAAAAAGGATGGAATAATAAAAAGGATGGCATTTTGCCACCATAGAAATTGTTTTATTCTAACTATGCGAACGAATATAGACGTAAATGCCAGGAAAATAAACAGCAACAGAAATACGATGAAGAATGCTAAAATGCTATAAAAGTTGAAGCGGAAAAATTCACTCATATCCATAGGGATACTGCTATTCATCACCATTCCTCTAATTATAGTGGAAATAGAGGTAATCAATAACAAAGTGAAAAAGAATAGGACAATGAATAAAAGTGCATTTATTTTTTTACTTGCTTTTATTTTGAAGCGAAACTGTTTAGTAATAATAAAAAGCATCCATGAAAGTAAAAATACAGTCATGAAAAGATCGCCTATGGATCCAAGAAATTCAGAGCTGGCATAAACAATTGGTTGAAATATTTGATGAGAAAACAATTCTTTAGGAACCACAAAAACCTTCCATCCCAGAAAAGTTATCAGCAATGTGGTAAAGGTTAGGATATAAGCATGAATTGATCTTTTCTCTTCAAACAAACGGAGTATTTGCCGATTGATATAGATGAAAATAATAATACCCGTAAGTAAATAAAGGATGAGTAAAAGGAAATTTGGCTCATCCTTAGGAAGTGGTTTGAGCATGAATAAATCCTCATTATTGATATCCTTTACATGATAGTTGCCAGCTTTTAATTCTTCACTTTCCGTTTTATCTATTTTAAAATGATCGTTTGATTTTCCTAATAAGAAATTGTTTTTAAGATAATTATTCTCATAGGGATAAGCCGACTCAACAGGTATTAAAGCCGTAAATAAATATTCACCATCATAGCGATTCAATTGTAAATAATAACCATTGGCAAGCAATTGCAGGCGTAATTTATCTTCAGGTACAACTATTTTGTTCGGAATTACTTTGTTACTGGTCCATAAAACCAATTGGCCGTTTTGAAAAATGTAAAAGAATATTTTTTCTTCTTTGGCAATTTCCAGTGTTTTATCCAAATTTTCATAATAGGAATCAGCCGAAATACTTTGATAATAATTAAATAGTTTCAGGCATGTTTCTTCTTTTTCGTTGACATCTTTTTGGATTCTGTGAAGCTGATATTTGTCGTTTAAATCAGGTATGAGCTGATTTTGAAGAAAGTCGATTGCAACACTGATCAGTAGGATTATCAATCCAATTTGAAGTAGTCGGAAATTATTTTTATAAAGTTTGGTCATGTAGCACGATCAGGTAATACAAAATTGCATTATAATAATTGAATAAGCAATAAATATGCTTTCTATTCAATGCAATTTCTTCAGTTGCTGTTTATTTCCACCACATCAAATTTTGCATTGACTCTGATGGGAGAGAGGGTGTTTTTAATTCGGATTTGATATGATGATTGTCAAATTTAGTTTGTCGCAAACGGTCATTCTGAACTTGTTTCAGAATCTTTTTTGTTTTAGCAGTGTTTTTCTCTGAGGCTACTGCATCAATTTTATTCTAAACTCAGAGTCACACATCGAAATTTTGATGGTTAGCATACCACTTTAAGTGGAGACTCTGAGCGGACAGAATTATACTTCCTGTGTATTTATTTGTGAAAAGCACATCGGGAAGATTTTTCACCCCTCCCCCTGGTGCATTTGTTGATTTTACATTTGTTTTACCACCATCTGTTGAGAAATAAATAGTGTTTCGATGTGTTACAAATACCAAACTGTCTTTTGACAGAAAAGAATAATATTTGATCAACTCTATAGGATTTCCAAAACTTCTGATAATGATTTCCCAATCTTGTCCTCCATTTTTTGTTCCTATGATAGACCTATTATAAGGAGCAACAGTATCTCCAGTCATACAATAAATGTATAGACTATCAAGCATTTGCGGATTAAAAAAGCCCTTATAAGCCTTGTCTCCAATATCTGTCCACTGTGCAAATAGGTTAAAACTGCATATAACGAATATTATTATAGATAAATGTTTCATTGTAATGCTATTAATTATTTATAATTAGGGTCGTGAGGAGAGTAATCAAAACAAGGTGGATCGTTTCCATCTCCGTAGAAAGTAATTATAGAAATAATATTTCATTCTTTTACAACTTTCTCTATCCAAACCCCATTTTCATCAACTACTTTTACAAAATAGACCCCAGCTGGCAGATTGCTGATATCCAAACTGTTTTCCTTGCCAACAAGTTCGGATTGCAGGAGTGTTTGACCCTGTAAGTTAATAATAAAAGCTTTGGCATGTTTAATTGTTTCCCTGTTAAGGCTTATTGTAAGGGTATTGTTTGCCGGGTTGGGAAAAATGCGAATGGAATTTTCCACATCCGGCTTTTCATTTACCCCGGAATAGGGTCCTCCGCCATTGTTTGTGCGGTAAACACATTTTGCTCCATTATATGGCCAAAGGGTCAAGTTGTTTTTATCGAATCCCGTAATATAGGCCATTTTGCATGAAGATAAACTAAACTCCAGTCTTCCCCAGTTTAAACCACCATCCTCTGTACGATAATAGTGATAACTCCCTCCACAGTAAGTAACTACCCAACCATTGTTTTCATCACTGAAATACATGTCGGTAGGCCAACAACTACTGTTAATTTCATAAATTCCTTTAATTTTTTTTGTCCAGCTTTTACCTCCATCTGTTGTCTTATAAATACCATATATGTTTCCATAAAAACCAATTGATTCTGTTACAAATTGCATTTTCATAAATGTTCCTGATGAAGATGGAACGCTACCTACTTTTATCCAATTTGAGCCATTATCAGTTGTTTTAAATAGAATAAAATCGGCACCTATGCTGTAGCCTACTTTTGAATTAATGAAATTAAGTTGACTTATTGCAAATTTTCCAGGTTCATCTGAATTAAGAGGAAGCCAGCTCTGACCAAAATCTTCAGTTTTATATTGGGCATATACTCCGGCATTATAAGTCATTATGAAAATTGTTTTCGAAAACTTAGAATAGAAATTATACCTGCCTATAATTCCTTGAAGGCCTGTTGGTACATTGGTTAATTGTTGAAATGTTTTCCCACTGTCTGAAGCAACGTAAATGTTTTTCAAATGCGTAAATACTACCACACTGTCTTTGGATAATACGATATAATCATTAATTAATTCAACAGGGCTGGTAAAGCTTCTGCATAGTTCTGTCCAGCTTTTACCTCCATCTTCAGTTTTTATGATCATTGCTTGCCATGGTGAAACGGTATCTCCGGTTATACAATAAAAATTAAGGCTATCTAACATTTGAGGCCACCCCCCTGATCCCCATTGCTTTGGTGTGATATCGCTCCACTGCGCATGTGCAAATAAGCTGTTAACCAGTAATATTAATATCATTATTTTTTTCATAGCATTTTATTTTAATTATCTGTAATTATCATGTGGAGTAATCGTATAACAAGGTGGCGTTCCTCCATCACCATCGAATGTATTATTATAAAGCAATTTCCCAAAATAAGGGGCGTCTGGATCTCCACTTTCCCAATAAGCCCTTCTACACACTAGGTTAGGACACCAAAGGGGGTGTTGAGACAGGAAAACGTCCACATAAGGAGAAAGGTCAATGATATGGCAGCGGACAGGAATTGGGTGGGTCCGCTGGAGGGGTAAACAACCCAGCAGTTGGACAAGGCAATGGAGGAGGCTGATAAAATGCTTCATGATAATTACAATGCCATGATCCAACTCGACCAGCACTAGGTGAACTTACTGCTAAACTTACTAAATCAGGAGTTCCCAGAACTTTTTTCCAATGAGGAACCAATCCTTTGAAAAATTCATTTTTGTTACCACCACCAGTATCAAATGTTCCAGTAAGTTTTTGATTGTCAACCAAGCTATCACATTGTGCCATGCTGTTAGCCTGTAAAGTGCAGAAAATCAGCAATATAAAAATGGGGGGGTAATTTGTTTACCTAAAAGAATAATTTTTGAAGTCATAATCTTGAAATTGAGATGTTTTTTGAAAGAAAATACTTTACCAAAAATAAAGAAAATAATCAATAAATAGCAATATGATTTAATTGTCTTCTGCTCTCAGAGTCACACCTCAAATTTTTGAATGTAAGCATGCCTCATAAAGTGGAGACTCTGAGTGGACGAAATAATTGAATAAGCAATAAATATGCTTTCAATTAGATACACTTTCTTTATTCGACTAAATTCGCAGATGAATTAATAGATGTTATATGGTTGACAAAGTGGTTTTGGTTGGGATAATAAAACAAAAGGAAAGAGAGGAAATTATTAAGGAAAATTTGGAGGAACTGGCTTTTCTGGCGTTTACTGCTGGTGCAAAAGTGATGGGCCGTTTTACACAAAGACGGGATAAACCAAATAGCCGGACTTTTGTTGGTCCCGGCAAACTAGAGGAAATAAAGGAGTTTGTTATTGAAAATGAAGTATCATTGGTTGTTTTTGATGATGAATTAGGGCCTAACCAAATTAGAAATATTGAAAAAGAATTGGAATGCCGTATTATTGACAGAACCAATTTAATACTGGATATTTTTGCAAAACGCGCGCAAACTGCACAATCAAAAGCACAAGTAGAACTGGCACAATATGAATATTTATTGCCTCGCTTAATTGGTATGTGGACTCACTTGGAGCGTCAAAAAGGAGGAATAGGATTAAGAGGGCCGGGAGAAACTGAAATTGAAACCGATAGGCGGATAATCAGAAGTAAGATATCTCTTCTTAAAAAGAAACTAATAGCCATTGATAAGCAAAATAAAGTTCAACGAAAAAACCGCGCACAAAAAGTGAGAGTTTCCTTGGTTGGATATACCAATGCAGGAAAGTCGACTATCATGAATATGTTAAGCAAATCCAATGTTTTTGCTGAAGATAAGCTATTTGCCACCCTCGATACAACAGTCCGAAATGTTGTTATTAATCAAATCACTTTTTTATTATCGGATACGGTTGGCTTTATCAGAAAGCTTCCTCACAGACTTGTAGAGAGTTTTAAATCTACTTTGGATGAAGCAAGAGAGGCAGATATATTGATTCATGTTGTCGATTTGTCCCATCCGGATTTTGAGCAGCATATGCAAACTGTAAATGAAACATTGGCAGAATTGAAGGCAGATCATAAACCTACGCTTGTTGTTTTTAATAAAATTGATAAGTTGAGCGCTGCTTTTTTGGATGAATTAGAAATTGAAAATGAAAATGGAATCCTGAATTCTAAGCTGTTAGAAGAAACCTATCTGGCTACTGAACACGAGCATTCGATATTTATTTCAGCAATACACAAAACGAATGTGAAGGAATTCAGGAAAATGATAGTAGAATTGGTTATCGAAACCTATAAAAATGTATATCCACACTTTCCACTTTCAATTAGTGGACATTATCCAAGTCAAAATTAAAACTCGGATAATTTCTCTATTGTTTTCTGGAAAATAAGATCATTCAGAACTTTGTAATTTTCAGAACCCAGCAAATCTTCCAATTCAGGATAGGGAATCCAATACAGCGGTAATTCATTTAATTCAATACCGGCAATAATTGGCTTGTACGTAATTGCAAAAGCATGCGGTGTGGCTGAATAGGTATTTGAACCCTTGTTAAAAGACCAAACGTCTGCTATTTCATAACCAACTACATCTGTTAGTCTGAACGGACTAAAAATAACAGTATCCACTAAAAAATCTGGATAATTTGGGTCGGGTGCATATTGAATGGCTTCTTCAATTCCACCAATTTCTTTAATCTTTTGCTCATTGAATTTGGATTGGACAAGTAAGCTGTCATTTTTAAAAGCATTAATATTGCCTTCCTGAACCGCCTTGTAAATCTTCTCATTCAAAGTTTTCAGATAAGCAGGCCCTAAACTTGAAATATCA
>Ga0209249_1003592_pt1 | contig 10965 bp, 7 predicted proteins | sample SaaInlV_200m_DNA_4_FD_184653 | JGI IMG/M metagenome (GOLD analysis project Ga0209249, IMG submission 184653) | Marine microbial communities from expanding oxygen minimum zones in the Saanich Inlet - SI037_S3LV_200m_DNA (SPAdes) (version 2) | ecosystem: Environmental > Aquatic > Marine >...
AGACCCGGGTTCTGACCGTAGCAGCGATCGTTGTGGCAGTCTTGAGCATATCGGGGATGGCGGAGGCGGGCCTGCGGGATAGTCTGTTCGCCGTTGGGCGACTCAAGCCGATTGACAGCCAGCTTAAGGTTGCTGTAGGGGAGACGGCACCCGATTTTTCCTTGACGTCGGTTGAGGGGAAAGACGTCACGTTGCGCAAGTACCGTCGGAAAAAGACTGTTGTACTCTCGTTTGTTCCGGCGGCGTGGACCCCCGTCTGCTCTGACCAATGGCCGGGATATGACCTTGCCGAGGGTGTGTTCAAAGAGAACGATGCCGTGCTGCTCGGAATAACCGTTGACAACGTCCCAACTCTGAACGCCTGGGTTAAGGCCATGAGAGGTCTCTGGTTCCCCGTTCTGTCGGACTTCTGGCCGCATGGCCAGGTGGCCTCCAGTTACGGTGTTCTGCGGTCGGACGGTGTGACTGAACGGGCCTTGATTGTGGTCGACAAGAAGGGCGTCATCCGCTACATAGACGTTCATGACATCAATGAACGTCCTGACCTTGGGGTGCTGGTCAAGGAGTTGGAGAAACTCAAGTAGCCTTTGGGGGAGTGTTGGTGCGATCGCGGGTGGGGGACGGTCGCGTGTCTGTGGTCGCTCTCATAGCAACTGCGTGATTGCTTTGGCCGTTTCCCGGAGGTGTGGCAGGTGGCGGAGGCAGTCGGTCCGGCCCCCTACCAACGCGATTGCTGCGACCGGGGGATTTCCCACAGGAACGGCTAGAGATGGGCTGTCGCCCGGGCCTTCCGCATAGCCCTGTTGCCGCCACCTCGGCAGACCTTTCACCATATCTGAGCGGTCAATGCCCTGCTCTGGGACTCCGGCAAACCGGGCGAGGACATCGGCTCCCGATAGTTGTGCGAGGAGAATTCGACCGATGCTGGACTTGTCGGCCGGGAATAGGTCCGCCCCGGCAAGTGCTTTGCCGAGGGCCTCCTCACGGCCGTGGAACAGGTAGCAGACATGGCAACGCCACAGTACCCCGAGCGCAACCGCGTGCCCCGCATCCGCACTCAATGAGCGCAGGTGGGGCAAGGCCACGTTAAGCAATTGCGACCCCCGCATACTCATCGCTGACAGTACATGGATCGCGGGGCCCGGTCGGTACTTGCGGTCAGCCGTTTTTTCTGCGAACCCAAGGTGTGCCATGGTGCCGAGGAGACGGTTGACGCATGTCGGCTCCAAGTCGAGTTCCCGGGCGAGTTGGCGTCCTCCGACGGCTTCGCGCGTTGACGCCAGACGGAGGAGACAGGTTAGTCCGTTCACCAGGCTCTGGTTGATCTGGGCCGGGGGCTGGGAGTGTTCGGGGACCATGGGAGGAGACCGTCTGTGGGCTAGTACCAAGCTGCCGAAGTTGGAGTACGCCTGATTGCCGCCATTGCGGATGTGGGGGATACACCGGCTGTCCTGTTGTTGCTAAAATAGCACTCCGGTGCAGTGGGGCAAGCTCAGTCGAATGGGCATCGGCAGGATCGGGGGCGGCTGGTGACGGTGACGTCTGCGTCGCGGAGTACTCTCGGCAGTTCGTCAACGGCCGTGGCCCGTGGAGGGATCTCGTTCTGAACTGCCAGCGCCGTCGCTGTCCCGGCCGGGCCTCCTCCGCAGATCAATACATCGGTCTCGACCAGCACGGGCGGGGGCGATGGGGCTCGGAAACGGTTTGGTGAAAGAGGGGAGCCATGGGCTGTCTCCAGTGGCGCACGGCCGGTGCATACACCGTGCCTAGCGCAGGGCCCTGAATATGGCTGCGATGTTCTCCGGTGGAATATCGGGGAGCACGGCTTCGTGGCTTGGTGAGATGACGAGCCCCGTTGGGAAGAGCCCCCGGAGCCGTGCCACTTCAGCGGCGAGCTCGTCAGGCGTGCCCTGGACGAGCAGCCGTTGCACGTCTACGCCTCCGCAGAAGGAAACGCGATCGCGGAAGTCCCGAGCGAGGCGTCCGGCATCCATTCCGGTTGCGAGCGCCTGGATGGGATGGATGACATCGGCTCCAAGTTCGATGAGGTCAGGGATCACTTCTGAGACGGCTCCGCAGGAGTGATGGATGACCTTGAGACCGAAGCTGTGTGCCTGCGCGATCAGGCGGCGTGTTCCCGGGAAGACGAAGGTGCGCAAAGCATCAGGGGATAGCATCAGCTCGGTCTGGCTGCCGAAGTCATTGCCAATCAGTACTGCATGGAGCTTTCCCTGGGCGGCTTCATAGAAGATTCTGTTCGCTGCCAGGTAGAACTCGGTAATGCGGTCGATGACTGCCTGGAACATCTTTGGTGCTGTGAGCATGGTCATGAGCGCGTCTTCCATGCCGAATGCTGAGCATGCATCCTGGAAGTGGGCAGACCACATGATACCGAGCCGGGCGTAGTCTCCCGGTGCGGCCTCCACGGCCTCAAGGCACTCGCCATGGCTCATGTGTTCTGCCGGGTCGGGCCACTGGAAGGAGTCAAGACAGGCCGGATCAGTCTTACCGTCGAAGAATCCGGGGGCGGTCAGGCTCCGTTCCTCATAGTCGGTGTCGCCCTTCTTGGTGAAGTCGAACGCACAGGCGATGTGGTTGGCAGGCGGATGGTGGTAAGGTACTTCGACCGGCCACACATCGTCGTCCAACAGGCGTTTGAGTTGCTCCTCGTCGTCCACCCCGAAATAGGCCAGGAGGGCGGGCATGGCGTCTGTCGTGGGCATGCCGAGCCAGGCGGCCGGGCGATCGACAGGTCTCCGTTCGATGGTGGCCAGGAACCGCTCGATCTTGTCCATTCCTGCGTTCCTTTCCCCAGAACGACTCCTGGGTTTCTTCCTGGGATTTGCCCAGGTCGAGATCGTCGCTGTCGGTTGTCGATTGTCCGGCGGAAGCCATGGAGAGGGCAGAGCCTTGGAAAGATAGACGCGGATTGCGCCGCCTGCACCTGGTTCCGCCCCCAATCATTCCCCGAGGGAGGGGCGAATATGTTGCTCCGCTGACCTCGTCGAGGGTTGGGAGGGGCTTATATTCACGTGTCGATTTGAGCCCCATAGCCGACTTCTGTAGCCAGAGGTCGAGATTGAGGAAGACGTTTCATGTCCTTGATTCCAGAAAAAGCGTCCCCCAGCCCTCTGGGCTCATCGTGCCAGCATGACGTTGTGCTGGCCCCCGGAATCGCCATCCCATTCCGTGATGGGGTTGTGTCCCGGGCTGACGTCTATTTTCCTGCGCAGACGGTTGATCGCCTGTCGGCTCCACTCCCGGTGATTCTGTTCCGGACCCCCTATGACAAGTGTGGAGCTGCCGGGACCGGGACGTTCTATGCACAGCGCGGGTACGTCTTCGTCGCGCAGGACGTTCGGGGCAGATACGCGTCTGAGGGCGAGTTCTTCGCGTTTGCTGACGAAGGGGAAGACGGCGTGGACACCGTGGCCTGGTTGGCGGCGCAGCCGTGGTGCAATGGGAGTGTCGGTACGTTGGGGGCTTCTTACTGTGCGGCAGACCAAAGCGCGTTGGCAGCGTTGGCTCCTCCCGCTCTGGCCGCAATGATCGTTCAGTTTGGACCGTCGAGCTACTTCCACAGTTCAATGCGACAGAATGGAGCGCTTGAGATGCGCTTCCTGGTCTACGCTTTCAGCATGGCTGCAACCAGTCGGGAAGCGGCTGCAGATCCCGGCTTGAAGCGCGTCTTGACCGAGGCTTCAGAGCACGTTTGGGATTACCTGGCGGCTGGTCCCATTCGGGCTGGCGCAACACCTTTGCGCTTGATCCCAAGCTACGAGCGCTGGGCGCTGGAGATTCAGCAGCGTGGCACCTATGATGCTTTCTGGCAGCGGCCCGGTTTTGGGCCACGCCCCTTCTACGACAGCCACGCCGACGTTCCCACGCTGTACGTGGGCGGTTGGTATGACACCTACACGCGCGGCACGCTTGAGAATTTCCTGGCCCTCTCTGAGTTGCAGACGACTGCTGTTCACGTCCTCATGGGGCCATGGACGCATGGAGGCGTGGGGGTTGGTGCTGCCGGAGATGCGGCTTTCGGCCCACAGGGGAGCATTGACTTCGAAGCCGTTCGACTGCGCTGGATGGATCAGTGGCTGAAAGGGCTGGATGTGGGGCTGGAGGACGAGAAACCGGTGACGTACTTCCTGATGGGGGCGGGAACAGCGCCGCCGGCGGGACCGGGGAAGATTGGGAAAGGCGGGGAGTGGAGGGAGGCCTCGAGCTGGCCTCCAGCCAACTCAGAAGAGATACGTCTCCGCCTGCGACATGGCGGGGCACTGAGCCTCGACCTGCCGACAGCTGACGAAGCGCAGGGCACATCGTTTACGTTTGATCCCTCGCTGCCTGTCCCAACGATCGGTGGCAGCCTTTCAGCCCTTCCCCTGCCAGCCGGGATGTTTGACCAGCGCAACGACGCGCGGTTTCCTGCCAGTGGTGGGAACGGTGTGCCCCTGGCTTCAAGGCGAGATGTCCTGGCGTTCGAGACGGCACCATTCGCAGCAGATCTTGATATCGTCGGGCCGGTGACGGTGGACCTCTATGTTTCGAGCGATGCTCCGGATACCGATTTCACAGCCAAACTGTTGGAGATCATTCCCCCCACCTCGTCGTGTCCTTCCGGGGTGGCTGCCAACCTCACGGACGGGATAGCGCGACTGCGTTTCCGGGATGGGTACGACGAGGAGAAGCTTGGTGAGCCCGGGATGGTGTACCGACTCACGTTTGAGCTCTTCCCAACCGCGTCTCGGATCCCCGAAGGGCATAGGCTGCGGCTGGACGTTTCCAGCAGCAATTATCCACGGTTCGATGTGAATCCGAATACTGGAGGGGCGTTGGGAGTGGAACAGCGCCTGCGGACCGCTGAAAACACAGTGCATCATTCGCCAGAGTGTGCATCCTGTGTCGTGTTGTCTGTTCTTCGGGGGAAGTGAAACGCTCCCCAGCTCGGACGTAGGCCGGAAGAGCGTGTGTGTGGGCTGCCCGTCCCCAGGCATGAAGGTACGCGGGACTACTCGAGGAAGAAAGGCGTTTCTTCGTCGATGAGCGTGCGGAGGGGGGCCGGCACAGGCTTTGGCAGGGGAGTTGTCTGCTCTTGCTTCGGTGAGGCATTGTCGGTAGCCGGTGCAGACTTTGCCCCAGCAGCTTTCGCCGTTCGTTCCGCCCATTCTCTGGCTTTGGAATTCCGTGACGATCCAGCGTTCGCGGGGGCAGGTTTCTTGGTCCCTGCGGGCTTTCTCTGCTTCTTCCCGGGCTCGCGTTTGGGCGTGGCAGGAGGGGGCACCGGCTCTGGCTTTGGGGTGGCAGAGGCCTTCGCCCTGGACTGCTTCCTGGGGGCGGCCTTCTTCTTGTTCGAGGTCTTCCGTTTCCGTGCCGTGGCTCCTGTCTGCTTGTCGCTCGACTTCTTCTCCGGTTCAGGAGGAGAGACCGGTTCGGTGGTGGTGGGGTCGGAACCGGGGTCACAGGACCGTGCATCCTCCTCTTCGTCCGAGACAGGCGGAGTATCCGCCTCCGGCGGCGTCTGGGTTGGCGTCGCGGTCGGCGTCGCGGGGACATCGCCGCCATCGCCGTCGCTATCGCCGGGGGGGAGACCATCGTCATTTTCGGGCGGATCTCCCGATGCGTTGTCATCTCCATTAGGAGGTTCTGGAACGCCTCGTTTGAGTTGTGTGAAGCTCTTCACGGGGTGGTCAGCGATCTTGAATCCCCGGGCTCCCGTACTGCGAATTTCCACGGTGTCGAAGTCGACGTCTGCGTGGTCGGCCTTCAGGCGCTTATTTGGCTTGTACTCACAGCGTGTTACCACGCCATAGTTGGTGTAAAACGCCTCAACCACACAGCCTTTGGGGATGGTTGTGTAATCGCGTTCCATGATATAGCGATCGATCCGGAAGCGCTTCGCGTAATAGCGTCCCTTCTTCTTTTCGCGGTAGATCATGGAGTAGACCTGCTCCTTATCGGCCTTGAGCAGGAACTTGGAGGGGCCGACGTAGAGCTTGTCGGGGATTGGGATGACCTGGAAAGAGCCATTGCCTCTGAGTACAACCAGTCGGTCGAACTCTGAGCAGACGAGGGGGGCTTCTCCCTTATTGCTGTTGCGTACATCCGTCCCCACGAACTGGCCGACCCGGTCGTGCCCGACCTTGATGTTCTGGAGAGCAACTGAGCGCACGTCGATCGTCTCCAGATCGGTGATCTCCGTTCGTCTGGGGTACGACTCACCGTACTTCTTGAGCAACGCCTTGATGTAGTTGATCGTGAAACGCTTCAGGTGGGCGAGATGGCTCTCTGTTTCGGCGATTCCCTTGAGGATGTTCTCCAGCTCTTCCCGGTTCTTGTTGATGTCGAACCGTGAGATGCGGCGGATCTGGAGTTGGAGGAGTCGCTCGATATCCTCGTCGGTGATGTCGCGGCGCAGGAGATGGCGGAACTTCTCGAGTCCTCTACGCACTTCGGCGAGGACGAGTTTGTATGTCTCACACTCCTCGATCCGCTTGTAGATGCGGTTCTCAATGAAAATCTGGGCCAGGGTTCGGTCGTGGAAGCGGTCCTGGAGCTTCCCGAGCAGGAGTTCCAACTCCCGCCGAAGGTCGTCCATCAGCTTTTGAGTGTTGTGCCGAAGGACTTCACTGACGGCCATGATGACCGGCCGATTTTCATGAATGACCACGAGGTTCGAGTTGACTGAGACTTCGCAGTTTGTGTAGGCGTAGAGTTGCTGCAGAGCTTCCTTTGCGTAGACCCCACGTGGCAAGGTGATCTCGATCTCGACCCGTTCGGCAGTGTAATCGTTGATCGAGGCAACTTTGATCTTGCCTTTCTTGGCCGCTTCCTCGATCGAGTTCATCAGTGACTCAGTGGTCGTGGTTGCGGGAATCTCCCGGATGACCAGGGTCTTGTCGCTCGTCTTCTCGATTCTGGCCCTGAGCAGGACTTTGCCGCGCCCGTCGTCGTATTCTCCGACATCCATGGTTCCGCCGGTGAGGAAATCAGGATAGAGCGTGAACGGCTGGTTCCTGAGGATGGCGATTTGGGCCTCCAGCAACTCACAGAAGTTGTGGGGCAGCACCCGGGTCGTCATTCCGACGGCGATACCATCGGCTCCCATCATGAGCAGCGACGGGACTTTCGCGGGCAGGGTCACCGGTTCCTGCTTGCGTCCGTCATAGGAGTCAACGAAATCAGTGATCTCGGGGTTGAAGAGCACCTCACGCGCGAGAGGACTCAGGCGACACTCGATGTAACGAGCCGCGGATGCCTGGTCTCCGGTGTAGATGTTACCGAAGTTCCCCTGCTTATCGATGAAGTAGTCTTTGTTGGCCAGGACGACGAGAGCGCTACCGATGGAAGCGTCGCCGTGGGGGTGGTACTGCATCGTCTGGCCGATGACGTTCGCGACCTTATGGAAGCGTCCGTCATCCATGCCGTGGAGGGCATGCAGGATGCGGCGCTGGACGGGTTTTAGTCCGTCATTGACGTCGGGAATCGCCCGCTCTTTGATGACATAGGACGCGTACTGGATGTAGTTGCTCGCCATGAGTTCCTGAAGGGCATCTTCAGTATCTTCATGGGTCGCTTCCACGGAATCAGGGTCGAGGGCTTCGTCGAGGGGGGACTGTGCCTGTTCGTCGCTTGGGGAAAGCGTTTCATCCGTTTCCGGCTGGGGCGCGTTTTCGTCTTGTTTGGGCTCGTCAGTCATAGGGGGTGTTTCAGAACCAATTCTCGTTTCGCATCGACTTTCCTGAGGTGGCCACAGGCAGGAGGGGTCAGATCAGGTTTTCCATGATGTAGCTTCGTCTCTGGGGCGTGTTCTTCCCCATGAAGAAATCCAGCATCGTCGGGACAGACTTGAGGCTGTCGACGGTTACCGGGACCAAGCGGATATCGTCTCCGATGAACTGCCCGAACTCTCCTGGTGATATCTCTCCCAGCCCTTTGAACCGTGTGGTCTCGATGCTTTTGCCGAGTTTGGCGGCGGCTTCTTCCCGCTCCTGTTCGTCGTAGCAGTAGATCGTCTGCTTCTTGTTGCGAACACGGAAGAGGGGGGTTTCCAGAATGAACAGGTGTTGGGAGAGGACAAGCTGCTCGAAGTACGTGAGGAAGAATGTGATAAGTAGATTGCGGATATGCAGCCCATCCACATCGGCGTCGGTTGCGATGATGACCTTCGCGTAGCGCAAGCTCTCCAGGCCATCCTCAATGCCGAGGGATTTCATAACGAAATAGAGTTCTTCATTCTTGTAGACCGTCTTCCAGCGGTGTCCGTGGCAGTTGAGCGGCTTGCCCTTGAGGCAGAAGATGGCCTGAGTGTTCACATCCCGACAGCTGATCATCGATCCTGCGGCTGACTGCCCTTCGGTAAGGAAGAGCATTGAGCGCGATCCTTCCGCGGAGCTGTCGCTCAGATGATACTTGCAGTCGCGAAGTTTCGGGATCTTGATCCGGGCCTTTTTCGCTTGTTCCTTTGCCTGCTTCTTGACCGTCTGGATCTCTTTTCGCAGGCGCTCATTCTGGGTCACCTTTTCCAGGAACTTGGCGGCGGTGTCGTCGTTCTTGTAGAGGAACGCGGCAACGATGTCGCGGACGCGGTTCACCAAGTCCGTTCGGATTTCGTGGTTCCCCAGCTTGTTTTTGGTCTGTGACTCGAAAATCGGTTCCCTGAGCTTCACGGCGATCGCACCAACGATGCCATTGCGCACGTCGGCCCCATCGAGATTCTTTCCTGAGAAGTCGTTTACGGCTTTGAGGATACCTTCGCGGAAAGCGGATTGGTGGGTTCCCCCGTCGTTGGTGTACTGGCCATTGACGAAAGAGTAGTACGTTTCACCGAAGTTTGGTGTGTGGCAGAAGGCGAACTCAAGCTGCGCCTCCTTGTGGTAGATGATCTCGTAGACCTTCTCGCCCTCGACCTTTTCCTCAAGGAGGTCAAGCACACCATGGCGAGAGTAGTAGCGTTCGCCGTTGTAGTAGAACGACAGGCCGCTGTTCAGGTAGGCATAGTTCCACAGCCGTCGGCGAACGATTTTCTCTTCGAACTGGAAGTGGGGGAAGAAATCGGGGCCGGGACGGAAGACGATCTCGGTGCCGTCAGGCTCCTCTGTCGTGCCGTCGCCTTCGTCCTGAAGATTCCCATCGGCGAAGAGCGCCGTCTTCGTGGCGCCGTCTCGGTGGGAGGTGACTCGGAAGCTCTCTGCCAGCGCGTTGACTGCTTTCAGCCCGACGCCGTTCAGGCCGACGGAGAACTGGAAGACTTCGTCGTTGTACTTTGCGCCGGTGTTGATCCTGGAAACGCAGTCAATGAGTTTCCCCAGGGGAATCCCTCTTCCATAGTCGCGAACCCTGACTTCCCCGCCTTCGCTCACGCTTATGTCGACCCGCTTGCCGAATCCCATGATGAATTCGTCAATGCAGTTATCGATCACTTCTTTGAGGAGAACATAGATCCCATCGTCTTGGTGCGAGCCCTTCCCAAGCCGCCCAACGTACATTCCGGGCCGCGTTCGGATGTGCTCAAGCGAACTTAGAGTCTTTACTTTGCTTTCGTCGTAGACGGGAGTGCTCGTTTTGCTCATATGTTACTCAAAAATCGTCGTCAGAGTCATCCTCTCCGTGGGCGCTTTTCTTCTTCCGGAATCCGTGGGCGTCGTCATCATCGTAGAGATCCTCCGCGGCGCTGTCTCCGAACAGCATGGATCCCATCAGGGGTGCCCCGCATTCAGGGCAGGTCCCATCGTCGGTTTCGACGTCACTCAAACGGACTCTACAGTCACAGTAGGGGCAACGTATGCTCTCCATCGTTGAAAGGTCTCCTTTCTGCAAGACAGCCGGAACGTGCGATTACGTGGCCGTTCCCCTCCAGTTACTGCCGTCGTTTCCGAACGGCGGCGCGTCCAATGCGTTCGGCTACGGATAGCCGACCAATCGCTCAGCCTAGATCTGCAGGGCCAGCATGAACTCGATGTTGTTCTGCGTCTTCTTGAGCTTGCCTATAAGCAGCTCCATCGCCTCAACAGGCGGCACTTCGTTAAGCACCCGGCGAAGCTTCCACATGCGTTCGAGTTCGTCGGGATGCAGGAGCAGCTCTTCTCTGCGAGTTCCGCTCTGTTCGATGTTAATGGCCGGGTAGATGCGTTTGTCGACCAGTTTCCGATCCAGTCGGAGTTCCATATTGCCGGTGCCTTTGAACTCTTCAAAGATCACCTCGTCCATACGGCTTCCGGTATCTATAAGTGCAGTGGCGAGAATGGTCAAGCTTCCACCCTCTTCAATGTTCCGGGCGGCTCCGAAAAAGCGCTTCGGTTTGTGCAGAGCATTAGCGTCTACGCCTCCTGAGAGGATGCGTCCGCTATGGGGCTCTATCGTGTTATACGCTCGCGCAAGGCGGGTGATACTATCGAGCAGTATGACAACATGCCGCCCGTGTTCGGTCTGCCGTTTGGCTTTCTCTATGACCATTTCGGCCACCTGTACGTGGCGGTCTGGCGGTTCATCGAACGTGGAGCTTACCACCTCCACTTCCGGCCCCACGACGCGCTTCATGTCCGTCACTTCTTCCGGACGTTCATCAATGAGCAGGATGATGAGGAGGATGTCGTCGTTATTCTCTATCACACTGTTGGCGATTTTCTGCAGGACAACGGTCTTACCGGTTCGCGGAGCGGCGACGATCAAGCCGCGCTGCCCTCGTCCCACAGGCGTGACCAGGTCAACCACGCGCATTGAGATCTCGTCCGGCCCTCTTTCGAGCATGAGGCGTTCGGTCGGGAAGTAGGGCGTCAGATTCTCGAACGGGACCTTCTCCTTCTTCAACTCCGGCGGCTCGGCGTTGATGGACTCCACCTTCAGAAGCGCAAAAAAGCGTTCTTTTTCGCGGGGTTGGCGGATCTGCCCGGTGACGGTGTCGCCGGTTCTGAGGGAGAAGCGCCGAATCTGCGATGGGCTCATGTAGATGTCTTCGGGGCAGGG
>Ga0209249_1003593_pt1 | contig 10965 bp, 9 predicted proteins | sample SaaInlV_200m_DNA_4_FD_184653 | JGI IMG/M metagenome (GOLD analysis project Ga0209249, IMG submission 184653) | Marine microbial communities from expanding oxygen minimum zones in the Saanich Inlet - SI037_S3LV_200m_DNA (SPAdes) (version 2) | ecosystem: Environmental > Aquatic > Marine >...
TGATGTAATGGGCATTCTTCCATCGCTGGTTACATTAATTTTTACTGTTGCTGTATAATAGGTGATTGCACTTATTTGATCAATTTGAACTTCGGGATGGGTAGCCGTAAGAAAAACACTATCTGCTCCATAGGCTGTACCAACTGAATTAGTTGCATATGCACGTGCATAATAGGTTGTATTTGCCTGTAAATTTGCAAGTGAACTTGTAAAATTACCAATTCCACCACCTTCAGTTGTTTTAGTGGTTAACGCTATTGTAGGATTAACTGAAGTTCCCCAAACAATTCCTTTTTGGCTAACTGCACGTCTACCATCAAAAGTACATCCTCCACTAACAGTTGCAGTATATCCGGTAATAGCTGATAATCCTCCTGTAAATACATCAGGGACCGAAATAGGCAAAGTAGTGAAACTACTATCTGCTCCATAAGACGTATCAACTGCATTGATTGCATAGGCTCTGTAATGGTATTGACTATTCGGTGTGAGTCCACTTATCATAGCTGTAAAATAACCTTCTCCACTTCCCTTAATTACTTTAGTACTTAAATTGGCTTTTGGATTCGCAGAGCTACTCCAACAAATACCCCTTTCCGTAACATTAACATCTCCATCAGAAACCACTGTACCTGCCACCAAAGCTGAATCTGTAAATAAACTAAGCGTTCCATCAGTTGTTACTGTAGGTGCATATGGTGTTGGAGTGGTGAACGTACTATCTGAACCATAAACAGTATCTTTGGTATTATAGGCATAAGCACGCACATGATAGGTCGTATTTGCAGTTAGATTGCTAAGATTAGCTGTATACAATCCGTTCCCGGTTCCATTTGCGGTTTTGCTGTCAGCAATATCAGGATTAACATTCGTTGACCAACAAATTCCACGATTGGTTTGAAGGCCACCATCATCAAGCACTTTTCCTCTTATTTTAGCTGAATAAGCTTTCACCTCTTCAATTAAGTTTGTTTCAACTGTTGGCCCCTGATAATCGTAAGCTCCAAAACAATAATAAAAAGAATCCTGAAATGAAATATTGTTATATACAATTTGATGATTTCCAATTTTGTTACCAGAAATGACCGATGCATTGCTAAAATTCGTATCAGATGACACTAATAATTTGAAAGTATAAAATCCATTTGTATCTAAATTAGCGTAGTCAAGTTTAATCGATCCGCTTAGCGATCCCTCTTTTTCCAATCTCCAAATCCGACCCAGCCTTTTTTGGATATAACTGGGTTTATTAGTGATGTTGTAACTCAAACTGTTTCCATTGTGTCCAAAAACAACGTAGGTGTTTCCTGACATATTATCACTTACTTCAAAAACGGAGGAAGATGCTGTTGACCATACTGGCCAGACTGCATTCAAATCGTGTAAAAAATTGGAAGGTGTAGACGCCATTGGAACATAGGAGCTTTGCCATGGAGAAGCTGCAAAATTTGTTAAAGTAGCGTCAAAACTATTTCCACTTGAATCATAAGCGGTAGTTCCTGTTCCCGCATTCATTTTGTAATAACTTACTAAATTAGAGCTACTTGGATGAGCTGAGCTAATTGGTTTATTCATCCATTTTCTCATTGTGGTGGTATCCAATGCAACATTCCATAATCGAACTTCATCGATTTTACCATCAAAAACTCTATTTCCCAATTGCCCCGTGCAATCTCCAATAATCATTTTCTCCATTGTAGAGTAACGAATTCCGCCTGTATTGGCTATTGTTTTTACTAAAACACCATTTATATATACTTTTTGGTTTGATCCATCATATGTTCCTGCAACATGATACCACTTTCCTGTACTCATTAATTGAGCGGACATACATTCTACCCATGCTCCAGTGCTGCCATTTGCTGCTAAAAGTGTAAGTCTCCCATTGTCTCCTGTTCGTAAATCCCAACCTCGTTGACCACCAGTTCCTGACCACGAATCAGTACTTAAAATGGTCCCTTGCCAATTATTTGAACGCCATGTATCTGCATAAATCCAGGCTTCAATAGTTAATTGAGCAGGACGAAATGAACTACTCGTATCGCAATCTACATAATCGTTTGATCCATCAAAATCAAGAGCTGTTCCTGCATTTTGAGAAAAACCAATTGTTGCTAATAAGGAAAATGAAAGTATGTATGTAATTATTCTCATATTTTTAGGTTTGAATTTTAACAAATTTAGTAATAAAAGTCAAGGAATTCTATGATAGGTTTTGGAAAAGGATAAGCTTGTATTTCGGAAACGGCTATTTCCAAATAAGCTTCTTCCACCATGCATTCTCCCCTATCGATCTCATAAAATGAAATGTATAATTCCTGATGAGATAACAGGTGCTTGACTGATGAAATGAGTTTGAATTCTTCTAAATCGCTAGAGAAATTATTCCTTACTTCTATCAAAGATAGTTTCCCTTCATCCATTTTTTCGAGTAAAGGAAGTTCATACAGTTTAAACCAAATTCCTTTTGTGTTTCTTTTTTTTATAAATAAAGAACCATTTTGCTTGAAGACAAAGTAGTGCAAATAGCGCTTTTTCAGATCTTTTGCCTTCAATTTCGTGGGTAGACTCGCCTGACTTTGCTCTCTCTTTGCCACACAATCAAATTGTAACGGGCAAGATGTGCATGCAGGATTGTTTGGCTTACAAACCATAGCCCCAAAATCCATTAGTGCCTGATTGAAATCTCCAGGATTTGATTGATCAAGAAATTCATTTGCTTTTTTCTTGAATATTTTTTTTCCTATTGTACTGTTGATCGGCTCTTCAATACCAAATAATCGGGATAATAACCGGAAAACATTCCCATCCAAAACCGCATAGGGCTGATGATGACAAAAAGAAAGGAGTGCACTAGCTGTATAATCTCCAATTCCTTTCAGCGATATTAAATCATCGTAATTTGAAGGAAAATGACCATTCCACTTTTCAACTATGGTTTTTGCAGCATGATGCATGTTTCTGGCTCTTGAATAATAGCCCAAGCCCTGCCAGTGTTTCAAAACTTGATCTTCAGAGGCTTTGGCCAAACCAAATACTGTTGGGAAACTAGAAACAAACTTATTGAAATAAGGAGTTCCTTGTTCTATTCGAGTTTGTTGCATGATAATTTCCGAAAGCCAAATCACATAAGGATCCTTTGTTTTTCTCCAAGGCAGTTCTCTGGCATTTTCCTTATACCAATTCATTATGTCTTGTTGAAGCTTTCTTTCCATATCTTTTGAACAATTCAAAGATAATCAGCTAAAAGTGCTAAATTTCATTACAAATGAAAACAATATGATTGAGCAGAAGGAAATAGTTTTAGAGGCTTACCCAAGAGGTTTTAACTTGATCACTCAAACCATTAAAAAGCAGCTCCCAGCCTTACCTGAAAAAGGTTTACTAAATCTTTTCATTAAACATACTTCTGCAGGAATTACAATAAACGAAAATGCAGATCCAAGTGTGCCAATAGATTTAGAGAATTCAATCAATGATTTAGTAAAAGAAAATGAACCTTTTTATACGCACACACAAGAAGGTTCGGATGATATGCCAGCTCATATAAAATCCAGTTTGATTGGTTGCTCCCTCACAATACCCATACAGAATTATCAATTAGCTTTAGGTTTATGGCAAGGCATTTACCTGTGTGAATTCAGAGATTATGGAGGTCATCGAAAAATACTATCAACCATCTATTCCTAATACAAGAAACTGAGCAAAATACCTGCGGCTACAGCACTTCCGACTACACCAGCTACATTTGGAGCCATAGCATGCATCAGCAAATGATTGGTTTTATCGTATTGTAAACCAAGAACCTGAGAGACACGAGCACTATCTGGCACAGCAGAAACTCCAGCATTACCAATTAAAGGATTGATTTTATTTCCCTCTTTGAGAAAGAGATTCATGAATTTTACAAATAAAACACCACCAGTGGTAGCAACCATAAATGAAAATGCTCCAATGACAAAAATTCCAATCGACTTAGTGGTTAAAAAAGTGGACGCTTGTGTAGATGCTCCTACAGTAAGTCCCAAAAGTATGGTCACAATATCAACCAATGCCCCACTTGCCGTTTGAGCCAGACGTTTGGTTACACCTGATTCTTTCAACAAATTCCCAAAAAATAACATACCCAGCAATGGTAAACCAGCAGGGACAATGAAGGTTGTCAATAATAATCCGGCAATTGGAAAAATAATTTTTTCTGTTTTAGAAACAACACGAGGTGGCTTCATTCGAATTACACGTTCTTTTTTGTTGGTTAGCATTCGCATAATAGGTGGCTGAATAACCGGTACCAAAGCCATGTAAGAATAGGCTGATACAGCAATTGCACCCATTAATTCAGGAGCCAGTTTGGATGATAGGAAAATGGCTGTAGGTCCATCCGCTCCACCAATAATGGCAATCGCACCAGCTTGCTCTGGAGAAAATCCCAAAGCCAATGCAATGGCATAGGCACCAAATATCCCTAATTGAGCTGCAGCTCCGATTAATAACAAACGAGGTTTAGACAGTAAAGCGGAAAAATCAGTCATGGCACCCAAGCCAAGGAATATTAAGGGTGGATAAATACCTTTTATTACCCCAAAGTATAGGTAATTCATTACACTACCCTCCTGATAAACACCCAATTTCATGTTGTTTGGATCGCTTATATCAGTAAATTCTGCACCCCAAAAGGCAATATTACCGACTATCATTCCAAATCCAATCGGAATTAAAAGCAAGGGTTCAAATTCTTTTGTGATGGCCAAGGTTATAAAAACCAAACCCACTACTATCATGATTAAATTGCCCCAGCTCATGTTTGCAAAAGCAGTATATTGGAAAAATCTTTCCAGATTTTCTAATAAAAAACCAATGAAGCTTGTATTTTCCATAATCCTTAAGCTATAACAAACAGGAGATCACCTTGCATAACGGAATCGCCTTTGCCTACTTTTATTGAAATTATTTTTCCTGCTCGGTCAGAGTCTATATTGTTTTCCATTTTCATCGCTTCGAGCATCATCAGTCTTTGACCTTCTGTTACCATGTCACCGACTTTTACATCAAGCTCAAGAACCACACCCGGTAAGGGCGAAAGTATTTGGTATCCCTCTCCAGATGTTTGAATGGGAACCGTTTTTTCCGGAGAAAGTCTGGGTGTATCTGTTGTCGGAATAGCTGATTTACGAACCAATTTAGGCGTTTTGGTCGGTTTTATATCTTTATCGACTTCAACAGAATAATGGGTTCCGTTCACTTCAACATCTACTATATTATCTTCAATATCCTTGATATTAACCTCGTATTCATTCCCATTAATAATATACTTAAACTTTTTCATCTCGATTTTTTTAATGGTGTTTGAGACATACCATACAATTTAGAACTCCAGGGTGAATATATTCTTGAAACACGATCAATTGTAAGTTTAAAACTTTCAATATCATGAATTTGTTTGCGGTACATATGAATAGCCAAAGCAATAGCTGCATTCACCTCTCCAGAAATATCTTCTTCATTTTTTGTTTCAATAGAACCTTTTGATTTCCTTTTCCTTCTGACTTGGAGATCCTTATTCATCAACATGGTCAGGGCATTAACCACTAAAAAAAGAAGAACAAGCGACATAAAAACAACGCTCATTGCAATAATAGCCATACCAATACCCGTAGGATCTTGCTCATAAAACTCTTGAGCAGAATTTCTTCCACTTTTTGCACCTATCAAAGTGGCTGTCGATAATAGTAAATTCAGGACAAGCATATTGATTTATAAAGGTATATTAGAATGTTTCTTAGGCGGATTCACGTCTTTTTTGGTTGATAAAGATTGCAGTGCCCGAATGATACGAAAACGAGTATTTCGTGGTTCGATAACATCATCAATATAGCCAAACTTGGCAGCTACATAGGGATTGGCAAACTTATCTTTGTATTCAGCTTCTTTCTCTTTTAAGATCTCCTTCTTTTTCTTTTCATCTTCGATAGATGATAATTCGCGGCTTAATAAGACCTCAATAGCTCCTTTCGGACCCATAACGGCTATTTCTGATCCCGGCCATGCATAATTTATATCTCCTCTCAAATGTTTACTGCTCATCACATCATAAGCGCCTCCATAGGCTTTCCTTAAAATGACAGTTACTTTAGGAACTGTTGCTTCTCCATAAGCAAACAAAAGCTTTGCACCATGAATAATAATACCTCCATACTCTTGAGCAGTACCAGGTAAAAATCCGGGAACATCAACCAAAGTAACAAGTGGAATATTGAAAGCGTCACAATAACGAACGAAACGAGCTGCCTTTCGGGAAGCATTAATATCCAAAACTCCAGCCAGGTAATCTGGTTGATTAGCCACAATACCAACAGACATGCCATTGAAACGTGCAAATGCAGTAACTATATTCGGTGCATAGTTTCGTTGTACCTCTAAATATTCATGATAATCAACAATCGACTCAATTATTTCTTTGACATCATATGGTTTATTGGTGTTTTCTGGTAATATCTCATTCAAGTTATCATCAACTCTATCGATAGGATCATCTGAAAATGCTAATGGAGGATCTTCCATGTTATTCTGTGGGAAATAACTGATTAGCTTGCGAATCAACATGAGGCCTTCTTCCTCATCTTCTGCAACAAAATGAGCCACTCCAGAACGAGTAGAATGAACACTTGCACCACCTAGCTCTTCTGTAGTAACATCTTCACCTGTAACCGTTTTTACTACTTTTGGGCCTGTAACAAACATATAGCTCGTATCCTTGCTCATGATATTAAAATCTGTGAGAGCAGGAGAATAAACTGCACCACCGGCACAAGGACCAAAAATGGCTGATATTTGAGGAATCACACCTGAAGCGAGTATATTACGTTGAAAAATTTCAGCATAACCACCTAAACTTTTTACTCCTTCCTGAATACGTGCTCCTCCACTATCATTAATCCCGATTACTGGTGCTCCCACTTTGAGAGCCTTATCCATTATCTTGCAAATTTTTGCTGCGAACATTTCCGATAGTGAACCACCAAAAACAGTAAAATCCTGTGAAAAAACATATACAAGTCGCCCATCAATTGTTCCATAACCTGTAACAACACCATCTGATAGAAAGTGTTGCTCGTCAAGGCCAAAATCTATACAGCGATGTGATACGAACATGTCGAACTCCTCAAAACTACCATCGTCCAACAACATGTCTAAACGCTCACGAGCAGTATATTTTCCTTTTTTATGCTGTGCTTCAATGCGCTTTTCGCCACCACCCAATCGGGCTGTTTCGCGAAGAGCCATCAATTCATTGATCTTTAGTTGCATACTCATGATAAACTATTTGTTCTGTTTATCTTCACATATTTCTGTTAAAACGCCATGTGTTGATTTTGGATGTAAGAAAGCAATTGACAAACCCTCTGCCCCATTTCTAGGCTCCTGATCTATTAATTGAATTCCTTTTTGATCAAGTTCTGTTAATTTTTGCTCAATATCATCAACAGCAAAGGCTAAATGATGTACACCTTCGCCTTTTTTCTCAATGAATTTACCAATTGGCCCGTTGGGATCGGTAGATTCGAGGAGTTCAATTTTTGTCTGACCAACTTTAAAAAAGGCAGTTTTAACTTTCTGATCAGCAACTTCTTCAATAGCATAACAACTTAATCCAAAAACATTTTCATAGTAAGCAATCGATTCTTCCAGATTGCGAACAGCAATTCCAATATGTTCGATATATTTTGGTTTAATACTCATATTCCATATTAATTAGTGAGGCAAAAGTATCATTAAATAAATCAGATAACAAAGTTTTTTGTTAATTAATTCACAGCGAAAAACAGCCTAGAATCGATACATTTAAAGAAAAACATATAATGATTTGAAATAATGTCTGGTCTTAAATAATTAAAACTATCTTGATAATTTGTAACAAGACAATTGCATTTTTTTTATAATTTTATAGCTCAATTATACCTTACCAATGAAAGCCATTTCACGACAAATTGATTTCTTGACAAATATAAGCTTAGATGATATTAATCTGGCTAGATTTCTTGACAACATCGAAGTAGGAATTATAATTATTAATGAAAACAATGAAATTGTTCATACCAATAAACGTGTAGAAGATTTGTTTGGATATGAAAAAGCTGAGTTAGCAGGGCAATTATTGAATATATTAATTCAGGACAACATTATCCATACACACCAATCTCATATTGATCGTTTTTTCAAAAATCCTGAAAACAGACCCATGGGAATTGGTCTTGATTTATTTGCTAAAAAGAAAGATCAGGAAGTTATTCCGGTTGAAGTTAGCATTAGCTATTTAAAAACCAAAGAAGGCAAATTGGGCATATCTTTTATAAATGATCTCCGATTTCGAAAAAAATTAGAGAATGAATTACGCGATGCAAATAATGAATTACAAGCATTTGCAAAAACCGTTGCACATGACATAAACAATACGTTAGTTGGTGTTGTGAGTTTAAGTGAGTTATTGGCAGAACAATACGATCATATTCCGCAAGAAAAACAAAAAGATTTATTACTAGAAGTAGCTCAATCAGGGAGAAAACTGAGTAATATTATTAATGAATTACTTCTTTTTGCCAGTATCGATAAAATAGAGGTCAATCTGCTTCCAATTGAAATGAAATCGGTTATCGATGAAGCCTTAAAACGTTTGCATTATTTGACTAGTGATGTAGATATTTCAATAAAAATGGCTGATAATTTCCCCTTGTCACTGGGGCATGCAGCTTGGATAGAGGAAGTATGGTTCAACCTGATAAGTAATGCCATCAAATATGGAGGAAACCCACCAGAAATTGAATTTGGCTTCAATAAAGAAGATAAATGGATTAATTACTGGATAAAAGACAATGGCAATGGATTGACCAGCGAGCAAGTTGCGGTTATTTTTAATGCTACTGAACTGGCTGAAAAGAATATTATTAAAGGACATGGTTTAGGACTTTCAATAGTCAAACGAATTATTGAAAAGCAAGGTGGTAAAGTTAGTGTACAGAGTGAAGAAGGAAGAGGAAGTAGTTTTGGTTTTTATCTGGAGCAGGCTTAAATCGTCAAATTATTCAATTTTGCAGATTAATAAAAGCTTACAAAAACATTAAAAAAATTTAAGTTTTTGGGGTAACCTCTTTACATTTTATGTAATCTATTTTATACAAACAGAGCATTATTGTTTCTGGAATTAGTAAATGAAATTTCATGAGAAAATTAGTATTGATTATCTTGATCAGCTTATTATTAAACATACTTTCCATACATATACAAGCACAAAATAATAAGCAGTATTTTATTTCATTGGCACCAGCTTATGAGGTTTTATATTCACAATTAGAAATACGTGCTGAAAGTTTCTCTTTTGGAGTTGGATTATTCAATCAGTATAAATTTCATATCAGTGGGAATGTAAACTACACCTTTGGTAAAAGTTTGCCTGAAACAAATTTGCGTACAGTTAAGTTTAATCGGATTTCACCCGGAATTAAAATGAAATGGTTGCTATTGGGTGATAATCGATATAAAAGCGACAAATATTTTGACAACCTCAGATTGTGTTTGGATCTCGCTTCTCATTATAATTTTGCATTCACTGAGTTGTATCGTGAAGATATGTTAACCAATGAAAAATTAGTTCCATACCTATCTGTAGACCTTGGATTTAGCCTACTTATCCCCTATGGTTACGTAGCAAAAAACACAATACATTTTCTGAATCATTCAGATTTGTATTTGGAAATACTAGGATCAGCAATAATCAATACTGATATTTCAATTCTTAATTCAACAGGATCATCAATTGATCAAGTAACAACAGCTGGCAAACTTGCTTTAAATTGGATGTATTATTTCTAAAAGAAATAAAATGCGGCAATCAGTGTTCGGAGGTTAGCATATTCGATGGAATTTGCAACCTGCATGTATTGATCGGTGGTACCATAAGCAACAACAGTATATTCAATTTCTGCAGATACCATTAATTTTCCACTCCAATAAGATAAGCGAGGTCCTATTCTATAAACATAATCTATATCTGATCCTCTGCTATAAACATGGCTGTTAATGATATGATCGGAGCCCCGATTTTTAGCATAACCCAAGAATACTCCTGGTCGAAAGCTTCCTTTTGTTTTTTCGATTACACCCCAAATAGAGGCTTGACTAATATTATGATAGCTTGAAAATCCAGTCATGGTGTCTTCCAGAAACTCACCATAACCACCTAACATTAAATGATCAGTCAGGTTTCCACCTTCAATATATTGTACTTTAAAAGCATAATCATTATAAACATATTGCCCATAAGCTACAAATGCCTGAGAATATAATAATTCCTTGGTCTGAAACCCCATTTCTGTTTCCAATCTGGGACGTAGAATTTTTTGATCAAATCCCACTCCTGCTTTGAAGTTTTCAAGATCAAATTTCATCTGAAAATGAACATTTGGTATAAGTGCATTTCGTTGATAGGAATTGGAAACACCAAGCGGACCAATGGATGCATAATCTCTTTCAGAACCTGCAAATACTAAAAGGGATAAAAGGCCAATTTTTCTTGTATACGAAATTTGATTAAACCGAGAAAAAGATCTCATTGGTGCACCGGAATTTAAGGCAATCGTACCCACTTTCACTTCCACTACATCAAGCGGATGCCAATAATGTCCAATCAATAGTTCATCATTTTCCCAATTCAATTTCATATATGCATGCCTTAATCGAAAACCATTGTTATCGCCATTGCTCACACCCGTAAAGTCTCCTTCAATTAAGGCAGATGACTTCGCCTTAAAAACATCAGGTCCTGATATATTAGCAGATAATCGAGTAGTCATGGCTAACATTTGGAAACTGGATGCTGAATTCATATCCACTAAATTATGGTCATAATCTGCATTTTTAGGATAGAGCGTAAACATCCCTTCACGTGCCTCTACCATTTGACGGGTATCA
>Ga0209249_1003596_pt1 | contig 10961 bp, 11 predicted proteins | sample SaaInlV_200m_DNA_4_FD_184653 | JGI IMG/M metagenome (GOLD analysis project Ga0209249, IMG submission 184653) | Marine microbial communities from expanding oxygen minimum zones in the Saanich Inlet - SI037_S3LV_200m_DNA (SPAdes) (version 2) | ecosystem: Environmental > Aquatic > Marine >...
TTTTCCACGGTTTTAATAATATCCGCAGAAGCTGAATCCTGCTCTAAAAATGTGATAAAGCCCATCACCGTAAAATTGTCCAGTTTCAGCCAACCGCAAAGTTTTGACCACTCACCCTTTGTGTCTGTTGAAACTGCGCTCACAGACTCAATTGCTGTTTGCATAGATTCCAGAGACTGCAGCATTTTTTGTCGATGATTACGGACAAGTTGTACTGCCAGCATATGACCGGCAATCAGTGTTTCAAGACGTTTTAAGAAAACAATATCCGCATCCGCTTCAATTTCCAGATAGAGATGATCAAACTTTACCATTTTTTCTTCAGCAGTAATAACCGCCTCTATCTCCTTTTTCGCAGAAAGAACCACGCCCATTATAGGGTGAAGTTTTCGATGAATCAGCAACTCCATTTTTCGCATCAACGCCTCAACTGTGACAACGATGAATGGTGCGTCTGGAGCGGATATTTCGACTATCACATTGTAGTTTAAACGTGTCCCCTGCTGTGATACTGTTGAAGATTGATGTGGTTTAACCCTGACCATTCCGCTCCTGCGGGTGGCTTCCTGAAAAAACGTAAAGCGCTCCTTGAGAAATTCATCTAACTGAGTACTGCTGTAAGTTTCACGCATTCTTACTGACATTCCACGCAAAAATTGAGTGGAAAACTGCTCGAAAACTGAAGCAGCAGTTTCACCCTGTTCCTTTTTATTACCTGCTTGTTTTTGCTTGTCTTCACTCATTTTAAGTTATGGAAATAGTGCATAAATTCGCAATTGTGCTTTATGCATGTCTGATTATTTTTTCAGCTAACAAACTGTATTTCAGATGATTTTAAAGGATTAAAAGTTTTTTTGATGCTAATAATCAGCTCAGACATCTACTTAAGGAACGACTGAGATTATTTAATAATGTAAAATAGAGTTCTCTTCCAGGTTCAAGTTCTGCTCCTAAAGGATCAAGGATACCTTTTTTTACTTTTGTACCTGAAGTAACAGTCTGTAGCAGTTTTGGCGAAAACTGAGGTTCGCTGAAAATGCAGTGAATTTTTTCTTTTTGAATTATCTTACGTACTTCCATTAGTCTGCGCACACTTGAGCCGTGGCCAATGTGAAGAGTCACAGAACCAACAACATTTAGCTGATATCTTTTTTCAAAGTATTGATATGCATCATGAAACACCATATAAGGTGTTTCTGCGACTTTAGTCATTTCTGCTTTCAACTTGCGGTCGAGTAGATCAAGACGGTGTCCATATTTTTCACCGTTTCTGCGATAAGATTGTGCGTTTTGAGGATCCATTGCAGTTAAAATTTCCACTATTTTACTGCTGATTATTTTTGCATTGTACGGATCAAGCCAAATGTGTGGATCTGTTCCGGAAGTGCTTGCTGAGTCATCTTCTGCAGAATGATCATTAGTTGAATCAGGTTCATGTTTGTGTGGATCTATACCGGAAGTGCTTGCTGAGTCATCTTCTGCAGAATGATCATTAGTAGAATCAGTTTCATGTTTTTGCCATCCTAATCCTGAACGCAGCGGCAAGAGTCTCAGACCTGCTGTTTCCTGTAGTGAAACCAATTTTGCTCTGCTGGCCAGAGACTGAAGAGGTTTAGTCAAAAATCCTTCAAGTATGTCACCTCCCCAAAAAACAAGATCCGCCTGTTGTAGATTCTCCGCAGAGCTGGGACGAAGTGCATAGGAATGTGGTGAATTATTGCCGTTTATCAAAAGAAGAGGTTCGGAAACGCCCTCCATAATTCCTGAGACAAGTGAATGAAAAGGTTTGATGGAAACCAAGACTTTTAGGTCTGAAGCTGCCTTAACCTGAGTTATGAACAACATGAATATAATTAAGATAATGCAAAATCTAGTTTTCATTACTATCCTTATTTGCTTTGCAGCTTTGCTTTGAAGAGGAAAATGTGTTAATAATAATGCTCGTTTAAAGATAACTCTGATTCACTAATTTGTCAATGTCAAGCAACAGAGAAACAGCAGCAGATTATGCTAAAGCTGATGAAAAAAAACAAATCCTGCTTCATACTCAAGATCTTTCTTTAGTAAGAGGAGAGCGTGAGTTGCTCTCTAATATTACACTTACAGTTTCAGCAGGTGAAATAGTAACTGTCATTGGCCCCAATGGTGCGGGAAAAACCACCTTACTGCGAGTGCTGCTCGGATTAATACCACCGAATGCAGGAAGTATTATCAAAAAACCAAAGCTCAGAATAGGTTATCTACCGCAAAAAGTTGCTGTTGATCCTATTCTACCTCTTTCTGTCAGCAGGATAATGAACCTTACAGGAAATTATTCCAGCCTCCAAATTAAGACTGCTCTTGAAGAAACGGGAGTTGCTTCTTTGAGAGAAAAACCTGTCTCTCAACTTTCAGGGGGAGAATTTCAACGTGTGATGCTGGCACGTGCCCTTTTGAGAAGTCCAGAACTGTTGGTGCTTGATGAGCCTGTACAGGGTGTTGACTACATGGGAGAGTCGGAATTGTATAAATTGATTGCAAATCTCCGTACAAGTCACGGATGCGGAGTACTGATGGTGTCGCATGATTTACACGTTGTGATGGCGTCCACTGACCGTGTACTGTGTTTGAATCAGCATATTTGCTGTGAAGGACAGCCTGAAGATGTGAGTCGGCATCCAGAATATTTGCGACTGTTTGGTTTGGACTCCGGAAGCGCACTTGCGGTTTATAGTCACAATCACGACCACACACATCATATTTCAGGTACACTACAGGAAAACAAGGAATAATGATTTTAGATGACTTTTTTTGGAGAGCGGTGATAGCAGGAATTGGAGTTGCCATGGTTGCGGGACCGCTGGGCTGTTTTGTGGTTTGGAGGAGAATGTCCTATTTAGGTGATACCATGGCTCATTCAGCTTTACTGGGAGTCGCTCTCGGTTTTTTCCTGGAAGTTAATTTAATGCTCGGAGTTTTTGCAGTTGCGCTTGTTGTAGCTCTGTTGCTTTTTTTCTTTCAAAGACAAAAACAACTCGCGAATGATGCTGTATTAGGCACACTTTCCCATGCGTCACTTGCGATGGGAGTTTTAATGATCAGTCTGATGGTTTGGGTTCGTATTGACTTAATGGCTTATTTATTCGGCGATATTTTAGCCGTTAGTCTCGTTGACTTATACTGGATCTATGGCGGCGGGTTTTTAATATTGTTAACATTACTCCTGCTCTGGCGACCTTTGCTCGCAATTACATTTGATCATGAACTGGCACAGGCTGAAGGTGTACCTGTTGTCAAAGTTGAATTACTTTTCATGTTACTGATTGCCGCAGTTATTGCTTTGTCGATGAAAATAATCGGAATCCTACTGGTGACTTCTCTCTTAATTATTCCAGTTTCTGCTGCAAGAAGATTCAGCAGAACACCGGAACAAATGGCACTGGGTGGTGCACTGATCGGAATGGCTTCGGTTGGACTTGGCCTGGGTGCTTCACTGCAGATTGACACACCTTCCGGTCCCTCAATTGTAATAGCAGCGGTTATGTTTTTTTTCGCGGCTAACTTGCTGCCGCATAAGAAATAAATATGGATATCGTTGATTTCTTTGTAAAGAATAGACTGAACTAACCAGCAGATAGCTTACTGATTTTGATTTAATTTATTTTCATTGCAAAAACTTTAAGCACAAAAAACAGACAAGCTCGATGTTATAGCGGAGGGGAGAGCAGGGCTGTTGTTTTATGACAGATTTCGCGATCTCCTGAACTATTTTCCTCCATGATTACCCTGCCGTCCCGGATTGCTAATAACTCTCCGGATTCCAACCTGGTCCACTCTTCTCCGCTAAGAGGAACACTCGCAACCAGGCTTACCTGCTGGACTTTATTGCGGGTTTTTTGTAGCTCAGTTTTAGAAACGGTTGGAGATTTTTCAGACTGACAGAAACGGCAAAGCTTAAAAAGTCCAGGCGGAGCAATTTTACCATCTGCCTGTATTCTCTCATGGCCATGAACAAATAAAGCATCTCCGTCGGCATAAATAAAATTGGCAGGACCATAACTCCGGATTTTTTTAGCAAACTTCGAAATCACATCCATCCTTTTGTCAAGATCTGGTACAGTACCTGATTGCCAGAGTGGTGCTAAGGCGTCCAACAGGTAACAGAAAGTAAACTCTGAATCACTCTCTCCTACAGGCTGGAAACGTCCAGTAAGTTTTTGCTCCTGATCGAATGCCCCTAATTTGCCATTATGCGCAAATACATGCATCTTAGCACTCATTTCACGGACAAACGGATGAGTATTTCTGAGAGTTACTTCGCCCTGTGTAGCTTTACGGATATGACAAATAAAAGTTTTGCTGTTGAATTCACGATTACGGATGAATTCCATATAAGAACTTGCACTTGCAGCCTGAGATTCACGGATAAGGTGAACATCACCTTCTTCATAAAAAGCAATTCCCCAACCGTCTTTGTGGTCACTGGTTGAACCACCGTGTCTGGAAAACTCATCCAGAGATGTTGAAATATTTTCTTTAAATCGACTAGACATTGCAAATATTTCACACATTGGAATTACCTCTTTGCTGTTTCTTTTTCTGATTTATGAAACTACTGTTGTTCAATTATAACCACTGATTTGATGGAGTTTGCTATGAAGCAACCGTTATGTGCTTTTTCATGGAGTTCTTCCAGTTCTTGCGGAGTAGGGTTATGACTGCCGCTAAAAACAATTTGCGGACGTAGAATTATACGGTTCATCACCATTTTTCCGGAACTGTCTTTTTCCAGAATTCCTTCTGCATTATCAGTGTAAAGGTCCACTGTAAATTTTTTGATTGAGGCAACTGCCAAAAAAGTCAGCATATGACAACCCATTACAGAGGCAACAAACAGGTCTTCGGGATTATTCAACTGTGAGTTACCATTAAAATCAACAGCTGCCGATGCCGGAATTACGACACCATTTTCAAAGTGTACTTCATGATCACGATTATAAGTCTTTATGTTGAAATCTTCTGTGTCACGTTTCCATTGAATGCTGGCCTTGTGTTCAGACATTATCTTATGTTATTAGAGTGTTAGCAAAAATACGATCCACTTGATGTTTCTGTTTTTTTGGATTGTGTATAATAGTTAGAATCATGTATCATCATACCAGCAATTCAGTCATGAGTCTAACAGATTTAGTTTTATCTGGACTATATTTTTGCAGGCATAACTTCTTACCAAGACTGATTTAAAACACCTGTTGTTCAGCTAATAAAAGCCACTTTACCAATACAATATTTGCTAAAGCAAAATGCAACATTCAGCTAAGCTAGAAGTTACACCCGAGATGATTAAACGCTATAATCGTCCAGGACCTCGCTATACCAGTTATCCTACAGTTCCTGTTTGGAAAGAAGGCGAATTTGCCGAAGATTATGCCACGGCACTGCACAAAGAAGGACAAAACGAACAGCCTATCTCACTCTATGTTCACATTCCGTTTTGTCAACAGCTTTGTACTTTTTGCGGATGCAATAAATACATTACCAATAACCAGAACATAGTAGAAAAATATTTGACCGCGCTTGAACATGAAATAGCAGGTGTCGCAGAGAGATTAGTACAGCGCAAAAAACTCGCGGGAATTCACTTCGGCGGAGGTACACCAACTTTTCTTAATCCTGAGCAACTGAGTAGGGTTGTTGAAATGATTGTTTCAAGGTTTGATGCTCTGGAGGACGGTGAGTGGGCATTTGAGGCAAACCCAAGAGTAACTACGACGAGACAACTGGAAGTTCTTTATGAACTCGGTTTCCGGAGAGTCAGCTTTGGCGTACAGGATCTGGATCCTGCAATTCAACGTGCAATCAACAGAAATCAGACTGCAGAACAATCGTGGAAGACTCTTGAAACGGCTCGGAGTCTGGGTTACAAGAGTATCAACTTGGACTTAGTCTACGGACTTCCGCTGCAGACTCCACATGGTTTCCGAAAGACTCTTGAAGAGGTCAATAAAATGCGGCCTGACAGATTGGCAGTCTACAGTTTTGCTTATTTGCCAGGTATGTTCAAAACTCATGAACGTGCAATCAAAGAAAAAGACTTACCGATCCCTGAAGAAAAAATTAAAATTTACCTCGAAGCTATTAATTTTTTTGCGGAAGCAGGTTATGTAATGATTGGCATGGATCACTATGCCCTGCCTGAAGACGAACTTGCTCAAGCTTTAAAAAATAGGACTTTACACCGAAATTTCATGGGCTACACTACACTGCATAATATGGCACAGATTGGTGTAGGTGTTTCAGCAATTTCTGATTTTGGGGACAGTTACTGGCAAAACCCCAAAGAACTTGATCAATACATGGAAGAAACCGCAAATAACAAACTCATTCCGCGAAGAGGACTCATTTTGGAAAAAGAGGATCAGCTTAGACGTAAAGTGATTGAAACACTGATGTGTCACGGTGAAATTACTATTCCAGATTTTGAAGATCTGTATGAAATAGATTTTCGGCAACATTTTGCAGAAGCCTGGACGCAACTGGAGCAATTTGAAGAGGAAGGGCTAGTGAATCTGAGCCCTGATAAAATTAAACTGACTCCAACAGGAATGCTCTTTACACGTAATCTCGCCATGCCTTTTGACCGCCATCTTAAAGCAGGCGGCTCTCCGAAATTTTCAAATACTGTTTAAGAATAGTTATTTTTAAACTAAAGAATACTTAAATTATGCTGATTTGTTTCTTGTGTAAATTTAATAATCACTTGACAGATTAGCATAGTTTTACTAAAATTTTCATTCGTAATACAAAACAATAATCCAGCTACAGATAAAATCATGGCTAATAAATTTAACACAAAAAGAACATTTTACAAGAAGAAGAAAAAAACTTCTGTGGCTCCAACTCGTGAGCAGGTTACAGGAGCCATGGAAGATTATCTTAAATCTGGAGGTAGCATCGAGCGTATCAGCGGCCCTCAGATAGGTGATTTTAAACAGCGTGCTTTCGCAAATTTCGACGGTGATTTTGCTAATATCCTTGAAGAAGAAGAACGCTGGGACGATCTATAGTATTCCCCCGGCAGGCCGGGTGGAACACGACAATTTAAAAGATGAACAAATATTACTTTTGCTCCTTTTCTCTTGGCCACTTGGTCTGCTCTATACTCCACTGGATATCCTCAAGCATCCTTCAGCTTTATAGCCGATTCATAAGGCTTAGAATTTTATTTGCTCCTTGAATAAAATAGTTGCACAGTTCCAGCAAATTCCGCCTCAGTTAACTTTAAGTACAAAAAGTCTTTCAAACGCTTGAGACTAAATGTATTAAGTTTTTCCATAATTACCATCATTTATCATCACTGTCAGTTTCACTTTTTCCTAATAAACAAATGCAACGCTTTTTGTCAATTTTTATTCCACTAATATTTATTAGCATCATTCTGTCGGGCTGCGTGAAGATGGAGGATGCTATCGTGAAAACAATTATGGACTGGGAAATAAGCGCTTCCGGATTAACACAAAATAAAGTAAATGTAGACGGAATTGACTTTGTTTATTTTGAGGGCGGTAAAGGTTCAGAAACTATAGTCTTATTACATGGCTTCGCCGCGGACAAAAGTAACTGGATAAGATTTGTACGTACTCTCATTAGTGAATATAAAGTCATCATTCCTGATCAGGCAGGTCATGGAGAAAGTGGAGGCACGTTGAAGGACTCCTATACAATTTCAAGCCAGGCTAACAGATTAGCTCAATTTACAAGTAAAATAGGAGTTGATAAATTTCATCTGGTTGGTAATTCAATGGGAGGAGCAATAGCTTTTTTTTTCTCATTCCAGCATCCTGATCGTGTAAAATCTTTAGGATTGTTCGATTCAGCAGGAGTCATCTCACCTGAACCAAGTGAACTATCAAAATTATTGACAAGAGGTGAAAATCCTTTGATTGCGGATTCTGCTGAAAATTATGAACGTCTGTTGGATTTCGCGATGGAAGATCCACCGTTTTTACCTTGGCCGTTTGCAAAAGTAATGTCAAGAAAATCAACTGCGCGCAAAGAGCTCAATGAAAAAATATTTTCTGACATAATGAAACCTGGAAAATATACTGCACAACAGGTTTTGTCGGCAATTAAAACTCCAGTCCTAATACTTTGGGGAAAAGAAGATAGAGTAATTCATGTATCAAGTGTCAGTGTTTTTGAACGTTACCTTAGTAATCAAAAAAACATTGTTTTAGAAAACGTTGGCCATGCCCCGATGGTGGAACGTCCTGAACAAACAGCTAATATTATTAAGGATTTTATTAGAGGCGAACTTTAAGAACCCCTGATTTTTAATATTCATCACAATTTTAGCAAGCCCCTAAAAGAGTTTGATTTACTGTTTTTCATTTTGACTCAAAATAATATCCTTGGAGTCCTTCAGTACTCATAGCTTCTTCACTGGGTGTAAAAAGCGGGTGTGGCACACCATGCGCTGTGCAGAATTCATCTGGATCTGCCAAAATGGTTTCTTCTCCAAAAGTGAATTCGATCCTCGCGTTTCTCTCAATTAATTTCAGTGGTTCAAGTTGAATTTTCATTACTTCTCTTTCAGCACGAACGAGCAACTCACCTGGTTCTTCACCTGTCATCAAAGCAAGAGGTAATAGAGGTAAGGTCAAAGAATGCTGTCGGCTGTTTTTAAGATCAATACGGATTATCTTTGCTGTATGCTCATCTCCAACTATCAAGAACCGATTGTCAGCAGAAAAAGCTAATAATGTCGAAAATCTTTTTATCGCTACTTTTGTGATAATTTGCAGTGTCTTCACATCATAGATCAACAGATTTCCTCTTAAATCAGCAACAGAAACAGCCAGCACAGTACTATTGTTGTTAAGTACAAAATTCAAAATATTTGCTCCTATCTGCAAATTCGAGAGTTCAAGGTCTGAATCCGCTACTATGCGGATAGCTTGTTTGTCTGCTGATACTTTAAAATGTACAGGAATCCTGTTCTTCTCAGGATATTCAAGCTGAGTCAACAATTGAGTATTATAACTTAAACGGATTTCTTCCATGCCTGGATTTACCCACATCAGACAGAATTGACTTTTCTTAGGTGCAACCAAAACACCTTTTTTGAAAACAATATCCTTTTCATTCTGCAGATATATTGGAACTCCCTGTTGATGAAAGTGGATATTAAATGATAGTTCTGCTGAGCTTTTGAATGAGTATTCGAACTTCTGCCCAGATTGAAGGTTTACACATTCTTCTTTCATCTCAAGACCTTTTAGGAGTTGCCAATCAGTATTTTCAGCATAGGTTTCTTTGGTTAATTGGTCAGGTTTCCAAAACCAAAAATACTGCCCTGCCAATATCAGACATCCTATTAACAAAATGTAGATATTTTTCGCCCTAAATAACCATTTCCCTAACAAGGTGATACAAGTATGTAAGTGTTGCATTAGTCTAAAAAGGAGGTGCTACTCTGATCTACACTTAAATAAAGATGAAGATTTTTGTCAGATTAATTATTAGACTGACAAAAAAACATCCTGTTAAAACGCTTCAAATGCCACTCTAGATTTATTTATTATGAATCTGTAGAACTCTTGTTTTTTTAACCCTTCTTCTTTGGACCTTGATGCATCTCTTTTTTCATGGGACGTCCCTCTCTTACAGCAGCAGTAACTTTCACAATACCTGCGTGTTTGAATTGCAAAAATAATTCGTATTTTTCACCCAACTTTGGAGTTTGATTTAAATTGATGAGCATAATGTGGTAACTACCTGGCTTCAGGTTTTGTTCTCCTCCAGCCGGAACAGGTACAAATGGAACAGGAAACATGGACATCATGCCGTCCGTTTTCTTCACATTATGTAGTTCAACCACTTTGGCCAGCTCTGTTTCAACAGACAATAATTGATCCTCCTGATCTCCGTGATTGATTAATGTCAAATATGCTGCAGACATGTGAGAGACAGGTGGCACTGCACGTACCCATGCTCCATGAACGTGAATCTTTTGGTCCATCTCAGCATGATGTGGATCTACTGTTTTTGTACATCCTAGAAGTAAAATAAGACTGCTTAACAGCATCACGATTTTGAGATAACTCATTATTTGAAACATAATATTCCTTGTAATTATTGTTTGTTTTTTCTGATGAAGCATAAAAATAGCTCTAAAACAGTATCATTTAATACTTTTTAGTGATTCATCATTGTTGAGTAAAAACTAACACATCTTTATTGCGATGAAGAGCTAAAAGAGAGGTGAATAAAGTTACGAACTAGTTTTAAAGTCAAAATGAAGGAGGTCCACGGGGAGAGTATTCACTAATCAGCTGAATATTATTAAGTAGTTCTATGTCAGTATAATTAACAATATAAAGTATGCTATCCAGTTTTTTTAGCATGGATATCTGCTTAGGAAGGTAATCCTGTTCTGCAGAGGTATTACAGAACAAGAACCAGCAATCATCTTCTGCCTGCTGTTGATGCTCTTTCTCTGCAGGTGAAGAAGCCCCTGAGTGACTATGAACTGAGGAATCAACAGGAAGATATTCGTGATCTTTGACTTGAAATTGGGACGTTTCAATCAGCTTTGGACCAAGATGATGCACACTGTGCAAAGGTTGCCATACCATCCAGTTCAACAAAAACAGTACACAAGACTGCGTTACTGTTTTAAAAGCAAAAGAATAGCTTGAGCTAGTTGCAGTAAAATACATTTTCAAATTAACTTCAGGAACCCGAATTAAGCAGCCATTGAATATCGGAAACAAGTTTTTCCATATCCCATTCAGTTTTGTAACGTCCCCGATAACGTCCCTCTTGATCAACAAGAAAAACCGCATCTGTATGTGCCATGAAATAACCTTCCACAGATTCAACGTATTCTTTGAAATAACGTGCGCCATACTGTCTGGCTACTTCTGCTACATCATTGACAGAACCGGTAAGTCCGATAAAATCGGGATGAAAATACGGTA
>Ga0209249_1003600_pt1 | contig 10941 bp, 9 predicted proteins | sample SaaInlV_200m_DNA_4_FD_184653 | JGI IMG/M metagenome (GOLD analysis project Ga0209249, IMG submission 184653) | Marine microbial communities from expanding oxygen minimum zones in the Saanich Inlet - SI037_S3LV_200m_DNA (SPAdes) (version 2) | ecosystem: Environmental > Aquatic > Marine >...
CTCCATTACTTCCCATTACTCCAAGTAAAACGATAAAGGAGAGCTTATCCATCTCAGAGGCTACGATGGTCGCAATCAGAGTACCCTCGCTATGCCCAATAATTCCAATTTTGGTATTATCAATTTCTTTTCTGCATTTTAGATAATTAATCCCCGCTTTAACATCATGAGCAAAATCGATGGTGGTGGCTTCATCATAATTTCCTGTGGAATTTCCTACCCCACGCTTGTCATATCTGAGAACTGCAAAGCCATTCCTTGTGAAGTAATCAGCTAAAAGCATGAAATGTCCCATTTTTGTCTCATTCCTATCAGTATGACCTGATCCATGGACTAGAATTATAGCTGGAAAATTTTCGCCTGAATATGGAATGGTAAGAGTGCCTGCAAGGTCTGCCTGAGCTTCTTTATTGTGAAATACTACCTCTTTCTCGATATATGGGAAAGGCCTTTGTGGGGTTTGAGTCCGAACCACTTCCCCTGGTAGTTCATCAACTGAGTGCAAAATAAGCTCGAATTTTGCCTCTCCTTGCTCATAATACCCTTGTATTAGTTGATTGTCTGCATCAAGTATTCCTGAATAGCTTATTCCAGCAGCGGTAAATAGAATTTGAATAGAATCTTGTGAAAAGCTAACAGAGTCCATTGGAATGTCAAATGCTTTCTGTTCAATGATATTCATAGTAGCTGTGAGGATACCGTTTTCTGTCCTTGATACAATGTATCCAATTTGAAGTTCAACTGCCTCTGAAACCTTCATTGTACCTAACCAGATTCCGGTTATTTCTTTGGGGGTATTTGCCTGTGCATCCTGTATGGATGCAAATAAACTGAGAATGCTGATTAAAATCCAAACATTGACTTTTTTCATGACTTTGATTTTTAAGTTTATTAAATCTGGAACCAAAGTATAATGCTTAGATATTCAATAAAAATCAAATCCATCAATGAGTGGATTTATTATCTGTATGACAGAATATATTATTTGAATGGAATATGTGAGATTGCTATTTTTTACTCTCAAACCTTTTTAGAAACTCCTCGCGGTAGGTTACACCGATGGGTATGGCTTGCTCGTTGATAATCACCCTGTGCTTTTCAATGATGTCAATGTGACCAAGTGAAACTATAAATGATTTATGAATCCGAATAAATTCATCACTTGGTAAAAGATCCAAAACCTCTTTCATATTAAACAGGGATAATAATTTCTTATGTGTGGTATAGAAGGTCATGTAGTTACCGGCAGCCTCAATGTATTGAATATTATCCACTTGTATTTGATTGATTTGTGTGCCGCTTTTAATGAAAACCGTTTGTGAAGATTTCTTTTTCTCTACATCTTTGGGCTGGAACGAGACTTTATTTACTGCTTTGAGAAAGCGATCATATTTTACTGGTTTAAGGAGATAATCAACTGCATTGAATTCATAACTTTCGGCTCCGAATTCGGGATAGGCAGTGATGAAAATCACTTCTGGTGGTGATGTTAGTGATTTGACCAGTTGTAAACCAGTCAATTCAGGCATATTGATGTCTAAAAAGGCCAGATCAATGTTGTTTGATTGTAAAAAACTAAGAGCCTTGAAGGGATTAGTGAAGCTTTCAATCAGCTCCAAAAAAGGGGTTTTAAGTATGTAGCTTTTTATCAGGTCCAGAGCATAAGGTTCATCATCAATTACAATACATCTCATGCTGGTTTATTTAAAGTGATTTTAAGATCCACAATGAATCTTTCGCTCTCATCTGTGATGCTTAGATGATGTTGATTAGGATAAAGAATTGCCAATCTTTTCCTGACATTTTCCAATCCTATCCCGGAGTGTTCGTTCCTAGCATGATTGTCAATCTTGAAGTTCGAGTTCTCAGCTCTAAAATGTAAAACTTGGTTTTCAATATTCAGTTGAATATGAATAAATGACTCCTTTTCTAGCTTAATGCCATGTTTAAAACCATTTTCTACAAATGGAACCAGGATAAGTGGAGCAATTGTATTTGTGGCTAAATCTCCTTTGGCTTCAAAACTGATATCCACCGGTGTATCATCAGATAATCTCTGTTTCTGCAGACTTATATAATCTTGTAAATAATTTATCTCTTTTTCAACCTCAACTTTTTCCGAGTTACTATCATAAAGCATATACCTCATTAAACCCGACAGCCTTTCAATAATATTGGCTGTAGTTTCATCTCCTTTACTTGTTGCACTTGAGTATGCCATGTTTAATACATTAAACAGGAAATGAGGATTGATTTGTGCCTTCAGAAATTTAAGCTCTGCCGATAATTTTTCTTCTTTAAGTTTTTGTTTAAGTCTTTCATTTTTGAGCCAATTTCTGGTAAATCCATAGGTCACAGCTAATAATATAATAATAAAATTAGAGACCGTATTAACCACCATTTGAGATCCAAATGGTTCATCTGCAGTAGAATACTTAGCTGAAAAAAATAAGAAATCAATTAGGGATTCTACAGTGGTAATAATCAGCAATATAACCACCACTTGAAAGACCAGGACAGGTGCATTTTTTTTGATCGAAAATCTGGGAATCAGATAAACTGAAACAGCATAGAATGCCATAATATTCAAACAAGTCCCAACAAGAAATGGTAACAGCAAAGTACCATCAGTTTTATGAAAAACACCAAGAGTATTGGTTCCATATAGTAATAATAAAAATCCTGCGACCCATAATATGGCATGGATAATGGGTTCAATAATTTTCTTCATACTAATCTTTGTCTGAATATTTTGAAATATCATTTATAAAATTAGAATAATTGTGCATCTGATTAGTATTTGCTGTGCATAATTTGAGAAGTAACTTGTAAAGAACATGATTCTTCGCCGTCTAATTAACCATCTATGAAATTTGACGCAATAATAATAAGCTCAGGCCAGGCCGGGACTCCTTTGTTTACAAAATGGCCTCAAAAGGGTAAAAATAGAAACCAATGGCTTTATGAGTATCATAATTGATGCTGAAACAGATAAAATCCTTGGAGCAGCTGTCCTGGGCATCGGAGGTGACGAGATTATAAGTAGTATACTAAACATTATGTATGCCGATCAACCATACACAGTGATAGGTGATTCTGTGCAGCCTCATCCAACAGTATCAGAATTAATTCCTGCTATTTTGGAAGGACTAACTAGTTGGTCTTTTTAAGAAAGTCCTGAAAAACACAAAGAAGGGTTTCGCAGAAATGAATGAGGCGATTAAAGACAGAGCAGAAAAGCTGAGTAAAAACTAGCTTTGAAGAGGGTGCTCAATTAACTGTGTCAAATTTACGAGTTGTATTCTTGACACAGTTATTTGAGAACCCTTGTCTTTGTCATTGAAGAAAGTATTGGAGAACCATTAATAAAAGGGTTTAGTGCCTACTTTGAGAACTAATCCCTGTATAATTTAGTTTTACCACTTAAGACATCAGCCCAACGAATAGGACCGGTTTTTACTAATTTGTGACGCTCACTTGGTATCATGCCCTTTAACTTTTTCTTTATTACCTCAGATTCTTCTCTGCCGGCGATATTATTCCACTCTTCCGGATCAGTGGATTGATTATACAATTCTTCCTCATTACCATTATAGTTGATGTAGTGCCATTCATTCTGCCGGACAGAATAATGATTGGCTCCCAAGCTGGTGATGACGGGATAAGCCCAGTTGCTTGCAGGATTCTTGAGGACAGGTATCAGGCTGTTCCCGTTAGTGCCTTCCTTCGATGGTAATCCACAAAGTTCTGTAAGTGTTGGGAAGATATCAACCAGGGAGACATTGCTATAACAATTCTCTGATGAACTGCCGGATGGTAAACCAGGAGCTCCCTTTGGAGATTTGATGAAAAGCACTGAATTAATCACATTTTCCCACAGGGCAAATTTGCTCCAGTCAGTCTTTTCACCCAGTTGCCAGCCGTGGTCTGAGAAAATTACAATAATGGTATTATCAGCGTAGTCACTATTCTCCAGGGTTGACAATAGTTTTCCCACCAACTCATCTGCATAATTGATTGATGCCAGATAGCCCTGAACGGCTTCTTTCCATAGATCATTCTCCAATATTTTATTATGCCAAAATGTTCGTGCCGTTCTTTGTCCAGTTTTTGGTAGATCTTCAAGATCATTTTCTAAGACCTTCGGAAGCTGAATATCCTCAATCGGGAATTTGTCAAAGAATTCCTGCGGTACATACCAGGGAAGGTGAGGGCGATAAATACCACAAGCCAGAAAGAATGGCTTATCATGTTCCTTTGCGAGTTGCTCCGAAACCCATTTCACAGACGAATAATCCCCAGTTTCTTCAGCGCTAAACGGAAGAGGCTCAAAATCAAAAGCTACGTACATACCCCGGTAATGCGGCATAGTAAATTTGTTACCTTTTGGATCGTCCTCTCTTATCTCATTATCCTGTTTTGTGAAATGCATCTCCTGTTTGATGGAATCATAATCCGGCAGGAAATAGTATGGAAAATGCTGGATTTTGGATGGGAAATATTCATCCCAGGATCTGGGATCAGGCATATTGTTATGAAATAGTTTACCAGCTCCGCCAGTCCAATAACCATGCTGCCTAAAATATTCAGGAAGAGTAAGCTCATCCGGCAACACATGTCTCCAGATCTGCGGATTATTATACAATCCTGTTGTCCATGGGTTCTTCCCAGTCATCAAGGCTGTACGAGAAGGATTACAAGAAGGAGAAGCACAATAAGCATGAGTAAAAACCATAGCCTCTTCAGCAAATTTAGAAAGGGATGGGGTCATAGCCTGTGGATGTCCGCCAAGAGGCTCAATCCAATTATTCAAATCATCAACTGAAATAAGCAATACATTAGGTGACTGATCGGTAGATGTTTTGCAGCTTAACAAAAGTATATTCAGTAAAATCAGCACAAAACAGCAGAATACAACATTTTTCATAAGCATAGTTTTTAGGATATCTAAAGATAGTGATTAGGAATATCTATTCGGGATTATGTGATACCTTTAGTGAATTCAATGATAATGGAACAGCAAACTCAAATACTTATAGTAATGATTGCCTACATGGCTTTCATAGTCTTTCTTGGTTTTTATCAGGGAAGGAAAGTAAAAACAGGTAGTGATTTTTCTATTGCCGACCGCAAACTGCCAGGATGGGTTGCAGCATTGTCTGAGAGGGCAACAGGTGAGTCATCCTGGGCATTGCTTGGCTTGCCAGGTGCGGCATATGCAACTGGATTGCTCGAAATTTGGACGGCAATTGGCTGTGTTTTTGGTATTTTATTTGCTTGGATAGTACTTGCCTGGCGATTAAGGGAGGAAGCCGATAAATACAAGGCTGAAACTTTTACAGACTACATTGCCAAGCGACACGGAGAAATGGGTAAATGGCTCAGGATAGTAGGAAGTTTTACAATTGTATTTTTCTTTTTCTTTTATGTTGGAGCTCAGTTTATTGGTGGCGGCAAAACTCTTGAGAATCTTTTTGGCATCAAGAAAATATACGGAATGCTTATCGTAGTCGGACTTGTAGTACCCTATACAATTTACGGAGGATTCAGAAGTGTTACATATACAGATGTGGTGCAGGCAATTGTAATGATTGTTGCGCTAATTGCTGCTCCTATTGCCGGAATTATTTATCTCGCAAATTTACCTGAAGGTGCAGTTTTTGGATCTGGAATTTCAGATGCTTTACATAATGCCGGCGATGCCTATTCAACCTTAACCGGAGGTGCAGTATTGAAAGAAGGAACACCATTGTCTTCTGCTTTGAACAATATTTTTCCAAATATGCAGGGCATAGTAAGCGGACTGGGAACAGGAATAATTATTGCCGGAGCATTTTCATGGTTTTTCGGTTACATGGGCGGACAACCCCAGTTAACTATGCGTTTTATGGCGATTAAGGATGCACGTCAGGCTAAAATTGCACGTAACATTGGAGTATTGTGGACAATCATTGCTTATATCGGAGCTCTTATGATTGGCTGGATCGGAATCGCACTTTTTGGCCCTGATGGTTTGAAAGATCAGGAAACAGTAATGCCTGAAGTACTTACCACAATTTTTCATCCGATAATAGCCGGAATACTAATTACTGGTGTACTTGCCGCAATAATTTCCACGGCTAACTCTCTGTTGATTCTTTCTGCAACAGAATTATCTGAAAATATTGTTAAACCCTTGAGAGGGAGAAAAACTGATTCAAAAACTTCCTTATTGTATTCCAGAATAATTACAGGCATTCTCTCAGTAATAGCCCTGGTCTTAGCTTATTTTTCTTCAGGCAACCTGATTTATACCATCGTTGGATATGTTTGGGCAGGAATCGGCTCTACATTTTCGGTAGTAATACTTTTTACCTTATTCTGGAAACGTTTTCATGGCACTGCTGCACTATTAACCATAATTTCAGGACTGCTGTTTACAATAATCTGGATAAGCACCGAAATGGATAAGATAGTCACATCCAGATTGTTAACCTTCATTGTAGCATTAGTTGTAGCTGTTCTGTCAACCTACCTGTTCAAAAAACGAGAAGTTTCAAGATAATTATGATTTCTTGCTCCCCTCCTTGCCAAAGGAGGGGTCGGGGGTGGATCATTCCAGGGGTCGGAATCCGTCTACGTGCTAACTCCCGGCCTTGAATTCAATATTCACTTCCCTGGTAATCTTTAAAGGCAAATAAACAATCAAATCAGTACCATCCAATTCATGCTTCAAACCAACCCGGGCATCCTGCATCTCCTTACCATCAACAAATACCCGAGGCACCTCCCCATTCCAATTCTTAACATAAAAAGCAGGATTAATAACAGGATTATCCTTTATCACCTTAACACTTATCCTTAAGCCATAAGCCTTAAGCCCTAAGCCCTTCTCAATTATGTAGCAGCGCTCACTCAAGTCATACCCATGACTTACATAGCCCTTACTAACTTCTATTTCCGCTGCATAGGCCCATGACCGTCCAAATTCAACTATTTCTTCAAGCTCCATGTCATTCATCCCATAAAGTCCATTCCAATACATCCGATCTCCTTTGGTATGTAAAACAGGATCGGAAATTGGAAAAGAAGTGGCGTGTGAAGGCCTGTCACTGGTACGGGTAGTTCGTCCATCGCAACGTGCTTGCCCAACAGGAAAGTGGTTACATCCGGCAGGAACATCATATCCTGAAAGTCGGCCATCACGAAGGTTCATCTTATTACCTGGTTCAAAACAGATAAATGGCTTGTTTTCAGATTTAAACTGATATTGCTGAATAGTGAAATCTTTTGTGTCGCCCCAGTCGAGAGCTTTGGGTTTCTCAACAAAGGTTTGCTTACCAGTATTTCCATCATAGTCCGCTACCAGGGCATTATCGATTTCAAGCAGGTCAGACACTTTTTGACCAGGACTCAGCAAGGCGAGAGTCTCCTGAAACTGACGGGGATATCCCAGGCTACCTGTCTTCCAGGATACCTTGCGAATAGCAGTCCCATCAGGATATACGTAATAATATTCATCAATCCAGCATTCCCATCCTGTTTTAGGATCAGGACGCCAGGTGCTAAGATATGCACTTGTTGGAGCATACCTCCAATGAACAACAACACGTGCATCAGTATTCTCAATTATGCGTACATGAGAGTATCGACAGTGCCTGTCCTGCATATGTTCGAAACATCCTTCATTATCATCGTCCCCTGTTCCCCAAGCTTCAACACTTTGATCGCTCATCCAGTTATTGTTCTCTGATACCCAGGATGCTCCGTATCGAATGCCCCTCCAGAATATTAGTTTAATAGGTGATTTATCAAAGCAAACCACAATATCAGGATCCTGATCAACCGGCCATAAATCATCCCATCCGGGATAATACTTAAGCTTAGTGTAAAATGCTCCAAATCGTCTGGGATGATTCTCAATTGTTGGAAGCTTTCGTGGCGCAATATCTGCCTGTCCGGGAGACACAGAACTGAATTTGGTTTTTACCTGATCTGAGCTTAAAGCAGTATCATAAACCTTGATCTCATCCAGAATCCCATCAAGTCCGAAATATTGCTCAATTGTTCCCCAAGTACGGTGGATATCAGATGGTTTTGAAGGATTGGTTATCATTCCTATCTGATACCCTTTATTAGGAAAACGGATTGAACCATGGATTTCAGTGGTCGCAACTAAGCGTCCATTTATATATAGTTTAAGATTCTTTTCAGCAGTATATACACCAACCACATGCATCCAGGTGCGGAGTGGGAGAGCCTCATTTCCACTTGAACAGGTAAGCCATTGTTCTCCTACTGCAACTTCAAGGGATGCCTGACCCAAAGGACCAACCTGTAATCGATATCCTTGGTTCTCATTTGAAACTGTTGATAATACCGGACACCAGTTCCATGGATAATTTCCGAGTGACACCCACGCTTCGATGGTGATTTCATCTCCCTTGATCAATCTATTATTACCCTGAGTTTTTAAACAGCTGGTAAATCCATCAAGGCGAATTCCGTTTCCGATTACTCCACCTGCCTCATGGAAATTTCCTTCCAAAGTATCCGCGATTTGAGATACAAGTTCTACGATGGATCCATTTGAAAATTCATTAAAATTCCAGTGAACCTGTGGGTTTTGGGCTTGACCATTAGTAGTCAAAATCTGCATTCCGGCAATCAAAAATATTCTTAGAAGATTCCTCATAATGATAGTTTTCAGACATGTAAAGGTAGGAAATAGGAAGAGTTTCTTGGTAGTAAATTTTAGCTTTGGAGGTGCGCAAATCCACCCCAAGCACTTCCGGCTTGGGCGGTTGTGAAAATGTCTTATGAGTAAGTTTTTCAGTCATAACAGTAACCTTCCAACTCTTCAAATGAACATCAAATCCAACATAAATATTCTTTCCATTAAAATCAATTTTGTTACTTTGTTTAAGCATAAGTCTGGTTTATTTATGGTTTTTAGAGTGCATTCTAAAACTAATAAATTTCCAGGCTTATGCTTCGTTTTACAAACATAGGGCCTCCTTTGTCAAGGAGGGGCTATGTTTTGCTCCCCTCCTTGACAAAGGAGGGGCCGGGGGTGGATCAGTCCAGCGCAATTTCCACCTCAAACAAGCAAACAAAGAGGAATTCTCACTAACTTGGTGATTGTATCTTTATTCACCAAACCTTTGTCATGAGAATAACCCTTCTTGCCTTCCTGCCTTTTTGCCTTCTTGCCTTTTTGCCCTCTTGCAAGGAATCTCAGCCAAACGTAATCCTGATAATGACCGACGACCAGGGCTATGGTGATATTGGAGCGCACGGAAGTCCGTACGTCAAAACACCTGCAATGGATAAACTCCATGATCAAAGTGTATGTTTGGTTAATTTCCATGTAGATCCATGCTGTGCACCAACTCGGTCGGCTCTTTTAACAGGTCAGTATTCATCACGAACAGGTGTTTGGCATACCATTGGTGGAAGATCCTTACTTGGAACTGACAATGTAACCATGGCTGAGGTATTCAGGGATGCGGGTTATAAAACAGCAATATTTGGCAAATGGCATCTCGGAGAGAATTATCCTTTCAGACCAATGGACAGAGGATTTGAGGAATCCCTCATTCATGGAGGTGGCGCTGTTGGCGCGAACCCTGATTATGCCAGTAATGATTACTATGATGATACCTATATCCATAATGGTGTCAGAGAACAGTACTCTGGATATTGCAACACCGTTTGGTTCACAGAGGCTATGAAGTACATAAAAAAAAATCGTGATAATCCTTTCTTCTGCTATGTTTCTACTAACGTGCCCCATGCCCCTCTTCTTGTTGATTCTGCATATTCTGAGCCATACAAATCAATGGTTTCAGAGAGGCTTGCAAACTATTACGGGATGATCGCCAAGGTGGATGAAGACCTCGGGGTTTTTATTCAGGAACTGGATAATCTGGATCTTGCTGACAATACCATTTTGATTTTCATGACCGATAACGGACCATGTCCATGGTTTGGTGGGATAATTATCGATGAGAATGGATTTGTAGATGAAGGATATAGCTGCGATATGCGAGGCGGCAAAATATGGGGATATGAGAATGCTCATAGAGTACCCTGCTATATCCGTTGGCCTGAAGGTGACATTGGAGGAGGACGGGATATTAGTAAGCTCACAGCACATATTGATCTATTGCCAAGTCTTATTGACTGGTGTGGTTTAGAAACTCCCAACCAGGGTGATTTTGACGGAGTAAGTTTGAAAAGCCTGATTGGCGGGAATGAGGATATATGGCCTGACCGAACATTATTTGTGCATAATCAAAGAGTTGATTTTACTGTCAAGTATAAAGAATACCAAGTGCTTACGGAGCAGTGGCGTTTGCTGAACAGAGATACATTAGAGTTGTATGATATTCTTGATGATCCCGGACAAACAAAAGATTTAGTAGCTGACCACCCTGATGTTGTACAGGCGCTCGCTGCTCAATACGAAGATTGGTGGGATCATATTTCTACCAATTTTGATCAGTTTAATGCAATAATCCTGGGTAATGAAAAGCAGAATCCTACTATGCTATATAGTCATGATGCACATCGTCCAAAGGGAGAGCCCGCTTATTGGGTGGTTGATGTTGAGGAGGACGGGGAGTATTTGATACAGCCTTTTTTAAGACCCCGGGAGACCGGGCGAACTCTGGCAGGATCAGGGATACGTAAGGGTTATCTGATGATTGGGGATCAAAAATTAGAGAAGGATCTCGGTGAAAAAGATGAAACCCTGAGTTTTAAAGTTAAATTGTTTTCAGGGCAGGCTAAAGTTAGTGCCTGGTTTGAGAGAGATGGTAAGAATCTACGATCATATAGTTTGGAAGTTGAGAAAGTAAAACAAAATATAACCTTATGAAAAAGCTACTTCTACTTTTAGCTCTTATTCCAACAATCCTCTCCGCCCAAATCGTAATGCCGGAACGAGGATTTATAAGC